>Ga0181587_10000215_pt1 | contig 45420 bp, 37 predicted proteins | sample 071ome_27_FD_132463 | JGI IMG/M metagenome (GOLD analysis project Ga0181587, IMG submission 132463) | Coastal salt marsh microbial communities from the Groves Creek Marsh, Skidaway Island, Georgia - 071409AT metaG (megahit assembly) | ecosystem: Environmental > Aquatic > Marine > Intertidal... | reverse complement strand
TGATACCGCAACTCGGCGTAATCGTCCCCAGATCTGATCTGAATTGTGGATATCTGTTCTTGGCTGCATTGAAACAGGGCAAGATATGCTCGATGATGGTGGACAAAGGAAAATTTGCGAACCTACCAACGGCATTCATCTGCCGTTGGTCTTGAACGGTACCCGGAGACAACTATGAACGCTAATTTGCCGATACCTGAGACCGAGTTGATCGCTGCTGCAGCGCGTTTAGTGCCCGAGTTAAAGACCCGCAGTCGAGAAATTGATCAAGCGCGACAATTGCCGCAAGATCTGGCGGCAGGGCTTGCGAGTTTAGGGTTTTATCGATTGGTGGTGCCACCAGAATTGGGCGGCTTAGGGGTTTCGCCTGCAACCTTTTGTAGAATCTGTGAAACGTTGGCAGCGGGCAATGGCAGTACAGCTTGGTGCGTTTTTATTGGCGCCACGTCCCAGTACCTTTTTGGCGCGCTGCCTGAGGATCTGTTGAACGACATGTTGCAAGATCCCAATGTCATTACCAGCGGTGTCTTCGCCGATAGTGGCACAGCCCAGTTTGAATCCAGAGACGGCAATCCAGGTTACCGGGTCAATGGTCACTGGCGATGGGGTTCGGGTTGTCGAAATGCTGCATGGATCTCAGGTGGTATCCATGAAGTCGACGACAAGGGCGAGCGGATTAACCGCTCGCCGGCATTGACTCGCGTATTTTTCAAACCCGAAGAGATTCAAATCCAGGATAACTGGCATGTCTCTGGAATGAAGGGGTCAGGCTCTAGTGATTATATCGCGGAGAATGTATGGGTTCCTGCGCACCGCCTAGCGGGTAATGTCGAGGAAACGCCCAACGCCAGTAAGCCCATCTACCAATTTCCAAAGTTTGCTCTGCTGGGTATTCCGATTGGCGCTATCTGTCTGGGCATGGCCAGAGCAAGCCTAGAAGAAGTCATTCGGGTCTCCAAAGAAAAGACGCCTCAGGGTAGTCGAAGACCCTTGGCCTTGAGGCCCTCGTTGCATATCGATATGGCTAAATCAGATACTGCTCTGCATGCGGCGAGCAGTCATTTTTATGCATGTATAGAAGCAGGCTGGCAGGCTGCTCAAACAGCGCCGGGAAGCCTTGAGGATCGGCGGATGATGCGCGCGGCGACAGTACATGCGGTTCAAACCTCTATTCAAGTCATCGATAGGATGTATTCCGTGATGGGGGGAACGTCCGTCTATGAGACATCTTGTCTTCAACAACACTTTCGAGACGTGCATGTAGCGTCTCAGCATATGATGGTGGGAGAACCTGTTATGGAGCTTGCGGGCAGAGTGCTGTTAGGCCTAGATGATGAAGCTTTGGGGCTTTAAGCTGTAAGGAGCTGGCAGATAATATGAATCAGCTACGCTTTGGGTTGGCGACCCCGACCACGCTTTGGGGCCTTGATTGGCTGGCGCGTCAGCAGCAATTGCAAGATATCGCTGCGGCCGGTTTTGACCAGGTTTTCCTGGCTGATCACGTGTCATTTCGAAACGGTTCTGGCGCTGATGGATTTGTTGAGGCGGCATCGCTGGCGCAACTGCATCCGTCTTTGGCGGTAATGATCAGTATATATCTGCTGCCTTTAAGGCACCCGCTTCCGGTGGCTAGACAGATCGCGTCGATGGCACGTACCGCCCCGGGCCGTTTTATCTTTGGTATCGGAATTGGCGGTGAGGACCCCCACGAACTTGAGGTTTGTGGGGTTGACCCTAAGATGAGAGGGCGACGGGCCAACGAATCACTTTCGATTATAAAAGGGTTGTTGGCAGGTGATACGGTCTCATTCAAGGGTGCGCAGTTTCAGGTAGATAAAGCCCGTATTCGGCCGACACCAGCGCTACCGGTCCCGATGATTGTCGGTGGCCGCTCTGACGCTGCCCTTGCTCGAACGGCCCAATTTGGTGATGGTTGGATTGGTGTTTGGTGCTCGGTAAAGCGATTTCAGCAAGCCATTGGTATCATCGCCGACAGAGCGCAAGAAGCGGGTCGAGCAGATGTTCAGTGGTTGCACGGTTATCAACCTTGGGTAGGTGTTGATGCAAAGCGCCCGGAGCGGGCCGAGGCTGCCGTTAAAACCGGTATGGAGGGTTTTTACAAAATCCCCTTTGAAAATTTTGCGCGTTATACGCCATCAGGTACGCCCCAACAAGTTGCAGAGCAGCTTGCGCCCTATTACGAAGCCGGTTGCCGAATGTTTAACATCAAAGTGTGTGCAGAGCATCCCGAAGAAGAAATTGCGCTGGGTGCGGAAGTTGTGACCTGCCTTAAAGGCATGGTCTCTGCGCCCCCGGATCGATAAAAACCGATGGGTTCGCAGATATCTTGACCGCGCGGTAACCCTCGCGGCACTTGCTAAAGAGGGTAGCGATAGAGATGCAAGACGGCTCAGCTTACGACCCGACATAATGCCGTTGAGCGCGAATCTGCAGGCGGTTCACGGTCGCCATAAGAGCATTAAGAACCTTGGCCTGTCTGCCTATATGCTGATGCTTAAGTGATGAGATGGGCTCGCAATACGCCCATGATTACTCCGCATAATTCAGGAGACGAGATGTGATCGAAGTTTATCTAGCGAAGCAAATTGTCACCATGAATGCTTCTTTACCTCTGGCAACCGCAATTGCAGTCAAAGACGGTGATATTCTTGAGGTCGGCGATCTTGAAAGTTTGTCACCCTGGCTAATGCGATTTGACCATCGTATTGTTGATACCTATCAAGAAGCGACGATCGTGCCAGGTTTTATTGACCCCCACTTGCATCCGAGCATGGCGGCGGTGATTTTGCCGATGCATTTCATCACAGCGATGCCTTGGTCCCTACCTTGGGGGCAGGTCTTGCCATCGCTTACGCCTGAAGCCTTCGATCAACGTCTGTTAGAGGTCTGTACTGCCCAAGATGATGATGTTCTTATTATTTGGGGACATCATGATTTGTGGCATGGGCCAATGACCCGGGCAAGGATCGAAGCGGTTGAAGCAAGGCGGCCGATTGTCGTCTGGAATCGGTCGTTTCATGAGCTTCACATGAACAGCGCCTGCATGGCGAGGCTTGGAATTACTGAGTCGCAGGTGGCAGATAGGCAACAAATCGATTTTGACGCCGGACGTTTCTATGAAAATGGTTTGGCTTATGCCATTCAAAAGCTTAACCCCATTATTCTTGCTGACGAGCGATTTGAGCTTGGGCTCGAGCGCCTAAAGCAAGTGGTGCATGCTGGCGGTCACACAACGATTGGCGATCTGGCAGTGGGATTGTTTGATTTCAAGCGAGAACTGAATGCCACCCGAGCAATATTTGAACATCCAAGTACACCTTTTCGAATTGAGCAGGTACCCCATGGCGCCGTGATCACGCACCAGCAACCCTTTGATGCCGTTGAGGCAGAGATTGAAAAGTTGATCGCGCAAAATAGCCCGAGATTACACTTTCGTAAGCGCGTGAAGCTGTTTGCTGATGGCGCTTTTTTTTCTCAGTTAGCGCAGTTGTTACCACCTGGGTATCTAGATGGGCATCAGGGCGAATGGTTGATGTCGCCGGAGCTGCTGGAGCGACAAATAAGACAATTTTGGCGGGCGGGCTTTCAAATCCATGTGCACGTCACGGGTGATATGGGGGTTGAAGTCGCGCTTGAATGCTTGGCCAAAGTACAAGCAGAGCATCCCCGATTTGAGCATGGATTCACTCTGGAGCATGTTGGTTACGCAACCCCCGAGCAGTTACAACGAGCTAAACATCTTGGTGCCTCGGTGTCCGCCAATATCTATTACTTGCACGAGTTGTCGGCGCGTTATGCCGAGTTATCGGTAGGCTACGAGCGCGCCTCAACGATGGGAAGGCTTCGAAGTAGTTTCGATTTAGGAATAACCACTGCGTTGCATTCGGATTTCACCATGGCACCAGCAGAGCCACTGCTCAATATGTGGGTGGCAGTAAACCGCGTAAATGCCCAGGGTGAGGTGATGGGCGAGCATGAACGACTCACCTCCGAGCAGGCGCTGGCGGCGGTTACCATTAATGCGGCAAAGATCTTAGGGATCGATACTTTTACCGGTAGTTTAAGGGCAGGAAAACGAGCGGACATGACGATCCTGTCGGATAACCCGCTTTTGGTGTCGTCTCATGCAATAAAAGATATTCGAGTCTTAGCAACCGTTTTCGAAGGTCAGTTAGCACCCTTGGAGACTGATGGCCGATCTGGAGCATGTGATGCTAACTAAAGCTGTACCGCTGACTGTGATAACCGGTTATTTGGGTGCAGGTAAAACGACCTTAATCAATAGGATGTTGCGGCAAGCCTCAGCGCCTTTCGCGGTAATTGTTAACGATCTAGGTGCACTCCCAGTCGATGCCGCGCTCATCTCTGCGGAGGCTGCATCGACCCTGACCCTAACCAATGGATGTGCTTGTTGCCAATTGCAATCCGATCTAAGCGAGCAGCTCACACAACTTCGTCAAGCAGGTTTTGGTGCTGTTGTGCTCGAAGCAAGTGGGGTGGCCAAAGCCACCAACCTAGTATCGATTACTAGCCAAGCTGATGGCTATCAACTGGCTAAAATCATCACGCTTGTCGATGCTACCGCCGTGCCGAGGTTAATGGAGGATCGATATTTAACTGGTGTCGTGGTGGAACAGATTAAAGCCGGTGATAGCGTCTATCAGACTAAGGCTGGTCCCGAAATTACACCAAGTTTGTTAGCCCTGCGAGCGGATGCTAGGTTTTTGTCCTCAGAGGGTCAGCTACCAGTAGACATTGACCCCTATCATTTGATTGAGCGATCTGCTTCAGCAAAGACGGTCGCGGTCACGCCGCAATTTCAGCACCGGGTGGTATACCCGAAGACTTCCTTGCAACCTGAGTCACTGAAGGTTTTTATTGACCGATCACCTGCAGTTCAACGGGTAAAAGGGTGGTTGGTTGTAGAATCGGGCACTTATCTAATCCAAGCGACTCGGGATAGGTTTGTCGCTCAGCCTGCCGTCGTTAATCACGGCGCAGGATTACAGTTCATTTGGCAGGGGACTAAGGCGCTTGATTTTTCTTCGATTACTCAAGAATAATGCTTGAGTCGTCTTCGCTTGGCATATTGCAGAGCCACCCGTTGGGCTTGGTTAAAGTCGCGTCAAAGACGTTAGGCAGGAGAGAATGCGACAGCGAGCGAGCGTTTGCGAGCACGGGTCAACGGGCAAAGTTGGCACTGATAACCGGACAGTCATCTTGATCTGGACGTCAGAGATTTGATCAAAGCCTATAAAAATAGATCAAATGTTCTTAGCGCCATAAGTCGTTGCGCAGGCTGGCGCCAAGCGTCTCACTAGCTTGCAATCTATTGCCAACGATCAGGAGTTAGTATGTTCTACCTGGGACTTGTATTATTTTTTGGGACGCATGGACTACTTTTGTGGCCGCCATTAAAACGCCGCATCCAGAGTACTATTCCTGAAGCGGCCTACATGGGCGGGTACAGTGGCTTCAGCCTAGCTGGGCTAGTGCTGATGGTGTTGGGATACGATTCGAGTTTCGAGATCTCTGTGCCTCAGGTACCCTCGATGTATTCAGCTGCGCCTAGTGTCATGTTTGTGGCATTTTGGATGTTGGTCGCCGCGAATCTGCCGAGTTGGACGAAGTCGGTGGTTAGGCATCCCATGACGGTGGGGATTGTGTTTTGGGCGGCACTTCATTTGAGTGTGAATTCCAACTTGCATGCCTGGCTATTATTTGGATTGTTTGCGGTGTTGGTTTTGTTGTCAGCATTGACCGCAGCTCAGCGCGGTAAAGCTCGTGCGGATCAGACACCGAAACTTCGGTTTGATGCGGTGGCTTTGCTGATTGCGGGCGGGTTGACGGCCTTAACAATGCATTACCACGGCGCTTGGTTTGGGGTAGCTATCCTTTGAGTGAGCGAAACGAGGCGGCGGATTTTGCGATAGATACCGCCTTCATGAATCTCGCGCTCGCTCAAGCAGACCTTGCCGAAGCAGCCGGAGAGGTGCCTGTGGGTGCGGTTGTAGTCATGGATGGCATAGTCGTCGGCGCGGGTCATAATCGATTGATTACCGATCATGATCCAACTGCCCATGCAGAAATCGTGGCCCTAAGGCAAGCCTCGTTGGCCTTACGCAACTATCGAGTGCCAAGGGCGACGCTGTATGCCACTTTAGAACCCTGTGCCATGTGTGCCGGCGCGATGGTGCATGCGCGAATCGAAACCTTGGTGTTTGCCACAAGGGAACCCAGGGCTGGTGTGGCCCGTTCCAGACAGCATTTTTTTGAATCTGCTTACCTCAATCATCGAGTTCAGGTTCGTGAGGGCGTCTGCGCGGATGCCAGCGCCTCGCGCCTACAGGCTTTTTTTCGACAGCGCAGGTAAGGCGATCCTTCAGTTAGGAAAGAACTTCGATAGATGTTCACATAATGGCTCCAAAGCCTGTGCATCGATGATCGAAAAGTCGGCTAATTGCCTGCTATCGATGTCCAGTACGCCAACGCACTGCTGCGCCTTGAGGATCGGTATGACAATCTCGGAGCGAGATTCCGAGCTGCACGCGATATGGCCATCAAACTGAGCGACGTCCTCGACAATGAGGGTCTTCGCCTGAGCCCAGGCACTACCGCAGACACCCTTGCGGTAGCCAATACGAGTACAGGCAAGTGGACCTTGAAAAGGACCTAAGACGAGCTCGTCATCCTTGACGAGGTAAAATCCGACCCACAACCAATCGAAACTTGAGAATAATGCTGCGCTCGTATTGGCAAGGTTAGCGATCAGGTCATTTTCGGAGTCTGTTAGCGCGGTAATCTGTGGCAATAGGGATTGATATAACTCGCCGCGCTCGCCGGTATCCGGCAATACCAAAGTTTTTGTCATTTTTTTCGTATTCCAGTGAATTGTTCGGGTTACAAAGATGACCTAAGACGAAGGGTAGCTATAATAGGCTTTTACCTTTAACGGCGAAACTATGCTGCAATTATCCGGCGATTCTGCGCTTTCCCAATTTCGCAGGCAAAAACTGCAACAACAGATTGAGGCAGCGGGACTGCCATTTCAGCTGAAAGAGACACGTTTCGATTATTTCCTTGATACGTCGCGGCCTTTCACCGCTCAAGAAACGGCGAAAGCGGAAGATTTGTTGTCGGCTAGCGCGTTTCAAGCCCCTGCTGATTCTGAGGTGGTCTTGATTGTGACGCCTCGCCTAGGGACTTTGTCAGCTTGGAGCACGAAGGCTTCGGAGATTGCCATGAATTGCGGTCTAGATGCGGTCAAACGCATCGAACGCGGTCTGCGCTATGTCTTTGAGGCCAGAGGTGTAGCACTGACTGCCGATGGTGAAGCAGTTGGGGTAAGCGCGGAGGATCAAGCGCTTATGCGTCTTGTCCATGACCCCATGACTGAATCTGTGTTGTTTGATTTTAAATCGGTGCAAGCCTTATTCGAATTTCAGAACGCGAAACCAGGGCAATCGATTCCGTTGCTCGAGCTAGGCATGAGGGCAATAGAGTCGGCAAATCAAACGTTGGGGCTAGCCCTTGCTGCCGATGAGATCAGTTATTTGACTAATGCTTTTATCAACCTTGAGAGAAACCCAACGGATGTCGAGCTCATGATGTTTGCACAAGCAAATTCAGAGCACTGTCGACATAAAATTTTCAGAGCATCTTGGACGTTAGATGGCTGCGAGCAGGCCCATAGCCTAATGGATATGATTCAGAACACGTACGCGCAAAGCCAGGGACGGGGAGTTTTGAGTGCGTATAGTGACAATGCGTCTGTGATCGAGGGTTCGGTTGCCGAGCGGCTGATGCCGGCGCCGACGTCGGATGTTTATGAGTACATCCAAGAGCCGATACCCATTTTAATGAAGGTCGAAACCCACAATCATCCAACCGCAATCGCCCCTTTTCCAGGTGCGGCAACCGGCGCTGGGGGCGAGATTCGAGACGAGGGCGCGGTGGGTCGCGGTTCGCGTCCTAAAGCTGGATTGACCGGGTTTAGCGTGTCAAATCTTCAATTACCCGATTCGGCCGAACCCTGGGAGCAGTCGATTGGTAAACCTCACCGAATCGCCTCGTCCCTTGGGATTATGTTAGACGGTCCGATTGGCGGCGCTGCTTTTAACAATGAGTTTGGTCGACCTAATCTTGCAGGATATTTCCGAAGTTTTGAGATGACCGTGGATGGCGCGACCTGGGGCTACCACAAGCCCATTATGATCGCTGGCGGCATGGGCAATATTCGAACCAGCCACATCGACAAGGGTGTTATTCATCCAGGGGATGCGTTAGTGGTCTTGGGTGGTCCTGCAATGTTGATTGGTTTGGGAGGTGGCGCGGCATCGTCTATGGCCAGTGGAGCGGGGGATGAGACGCTAGATTTCGCCAGTGTGCAACGGGGAAACCCTGAAATCGAGCACCGCTGTCAGGAAGTCATCGATCGTTGTTGGCAAATGGGTGATCATAATCCCATTCGGTTTATCCATGACGTCGGTGCCGGTGGGTTGTCTAATGCTCTGCCGGAGTTGGTCAAAGATGGCGGGGTTGGCGGTACCTTTGATTTGCGTGCTATTCCATCCTCGGAACCTCAGTTAACACCTCTGGAGATTTGGTGTAACGAGGCTCAGGAACGATATGTGTTAGCAATAGCGCCTGAAAAGCTCACCTTATTTTTATCACTATGTGCCAGGGAGCGATGTCCGGTCGCGGTGGTCGGTCGGGCCGAGCGAGCGCCCCACCTTCGATTGGAGGATGGCCTGTTTGACGATGTGCCGGTTGACCTGCCGATGTCTGTTTTGTTTGGCAAGCCACCTAAAATGCATATTTCAGCAACCTCACAGAAAAGATCCGGACGGGGCCAGTGGAAACCGCCTGCCCTAGCAGAGGCCGTGCGGCGAGTGCTGGGTCATCCGACCGTTGGCAGTAAAAGTTTTTTGATTACTATCGGTGATCGCAGCGTCGGGGGTCTAGTGGCTCGCGATCAGATGGTTGGCCCATGGCAGGTGCCGGTCGCAGATGTGGCGGTAACGGCTGCTGGATTTCATGCCACGGTTGGTGAGGCAATGGCGATGGGTGAGAGAACGCCGCTAGCGGTTGTAAACGGACCGGCGTCTGGCCGTATGGCTGTTGCGGAGGCCTTAACGAATATTGCCGCAGCAGTGATCGGTCCAATTGAAGGGGTAAAATTATCCGCTAACTGGATGGCAGCCAGTGGCCATCCAGGTGAAGATGCCAGCCTCTTTAAGACGGTAGAAGCTGTCGGTATGGAAATGTGCCCAGCGCTTGGTCTGTGTATTCCCGTTGGTAAAGATTCTATGTCTATGCAGACTAGATGGGTTGACCAAGACACCGAAAAAACCGTGACGTCTCCGGTATCACTGATCGTGTCAGCGTTCGCGGCGGTGACAGATATTGAAGGAACGCTGACTCCTGTCTTAACAGCAGAACCGAGCCGCTTGCTGCTCCTTGAGTTAGCCAATGAACGGCGTTTGGGGGGCAGCATACTACAGCAGTGTTTCGAGGTGTTTGAGCCCGATGTGCCTGACGTGACAAATTATGACGCGCTGAGCGCTCTATGGCGCGTTGTACAAGATCCCGTGCTCCGAGCCGATGTATGCGCGATGCATGATCGGTCCGATGGTGGCTTGTTGACAACCTTAGTTGAGATGGCATTTGCAGGACACTGCGGCATAGACATTACTGTGCCCCTATCAGAGTCTGTGCTGCCCTTTTTATTTAATGAAGAAGTCGGTGTGATTTTGCAGATTGCTGATGCGGGCCTATCACGCTGGATTAAAGCTTTAGGAGAGGCGGGTATCGTGTTCTCAGAGGTCGGCATACCCAGATCGGACTCAGTGATCTCAATTCGTCAGGGCGACCATGAACTGGGGCAGTGGGCTCGCGGCATGCTGTATCAGCGCTGGTCCACGGTGAGCCATCAAATGACGCTGCTCAGAGATGATCCTGAATGCGCGAGAGAGGCATTTGATAGCGTGCTGGATGATACCGACAGAGGCCTCACTATTAGGCTGCCAACCCACCCGTTAGAAACTCAGACAACGTCCTTTGTCGCACGGGGACTGAAGCCTAAAGTTGCGATTCTTCGAGAGCAGGGAGTCAATAGCCAGATGGAGATGGCCGCAGCCTTCGACCAAGCAGGTTTTGAAGCGGTCGATGTCCACATGAGTGATCTGTTATCGGGACGGCATGATTTAGCAGATTTTCAGCTGTTAGCTGCGTGTGGCGGTTTCTCTTACGGGGACGTGCTTGGCGCAGGGACTGGATGGGCGCGTAGTGTCTTAATGAATGAGCGTGTCGCCGCCCAATTTCATCGCTTTTTTGCCCGTCAGGATACGTTAACGCTGGGAGTTTGTAATGGTTGTCAAATGTTGTCACAGTTGCAATCGTTGATCCCGGGTGCCGAGGCATGGCCAACATTCCTTCGCAATCGATCTGAGCAGTTTGAGGCGCGTTTTTCCTTGGTTGAAGTTATGCCCAGTGAGAGCTTGATGCTTAAAAGTTTGGAGGGCGCGGTTTTGCCAATTGTTGTCTCCCATGGGGAAGGTCGCGCCCAGTTGTCAGCGGATGCAAGGACAGCGCTCGCTGGTGGCCGACAGATTGCGATGCGCTTTGTAGACCATGACCATCAGCCTACCGAGCGCTATCCTTTTAATCCCAATGGCTCACCAGAGGGTTTAACGGCGGTGACATCTGAAGATGGGCGTGCGTTAATTATGATGCCGCATCCAGAACGGTCTTTCAGGCGTTATCAATGGTCTTGGCAGCCGAAAGGGCTATCGGCTTTGACGCCTTGGTCCAAGGTTTTTGAAAACGCGCGCATGGCGCTTCGGTGACCTATTGACCATCGTCATCAACGTCTAGCGGGCTCGAGGGTCAATCGTTTCATCGCGGGTTGGGAAGGTACCCGACTTGCGATCCATAAAATAATATTTAAGGGTTTGATGAATTGCAGCAAAGGACAGGTCTTCCCATGGGACTTCCTGCTCAGTAAAGAGCTGGGTTTCAAGGCTTTCTTCCCCTGGGTGGAAATCGAGATCTAGTAGTCGCGCCTTGTAGAACATATAGACTTGGGAAATGTGAGGCAGACTAAATACGGTATATAGTGATTCTATTTCTACTCGCGCATTAGCTTCTTCATGGGTTTCTCTGAGTGCACCTTCAGAGATGGATTCACCGTTTTCTAAGAAACCCGCTGGCAAGGTCCACATGCCATAGCGAGGTTCTATAGCCCGACGACACAGCAACACCCGATCGTCAAAAAAGGGTAAGCAGCCAGCGATAATTCTAGGATTGGAGTAATGGATAGATTGGCAATGGTCACACACGAATCTTGGCCGGTTGTCACCCTCAGGAATTTTAAGGGAAACCCTGCCTCCGCATTGACCGCAATATTTCATGGCAGCAGTATACGATCTCGAGGCCCGCATTCACAATGGAGAAGATAAGTTGATTAGACGACTCCGACAAAATTTTGAGGTTGCGCTCGATGTCGCGAAGCGGCCGCCACAATTTTCACGAAGCCCCGAAGCTTCTGTCCTTGTGTTGGTGCGGCAGACCGAGACGCCCTCCGTCATTTTAACCGTGAGATCTAGCCAGCTTAATGCTCATGGCGGTGAGGTTGCGCTACCAGGCGGTAAGCGTGATTTAACTGATCAGTCTCTTGAAGCAGTCGCGCTGCGAGAAACCGAGGAGGAATTAGGCATTTCAAGAGAATCGATTGAAGTGCTGGGGCCGCTGCCAGGGCTGGTCTCAAAGCATGGTTTGTGGGTGACGCCTTTTGTGGGTCTGGCACCTGCCGATGCTGTAATTGCGCCGTGCGAAAGGGAAGTGGCAGCAGTTTTTGAAGTGCCTTTGCCGTGGTTTCTGACGGATCCTCGATCGGCTACTGAGCGGTTAGAACGTCAGGGCGTTGTGCAAATGGCGCCAGTGTACGAGTATGAGGGGTACCGAATCTGGGGCCTGACCGCGTTAATATTGCTCGATTTCATTAATCTCGCATTGACTTAAAAACGAGTAACCTAAGACCCCGTAAAAGGGCCTGAATTTGTTATCATTTGGGTTCGCAGGAGAACATTATGATTTATCAGTTAGGAGACTTCCTACCTACCGTTCACGAAGATACTTGGGTCGCTGATAATGCCACGGTGGTCGGCCAGGTAACCCTAGAGGCAGGCGTGAGCATTTGGTTTAACGCGGTCCTTCGTGCTGAAAACGCGGCGATATCGGTCGGTGAAGGTTCTAATATTCAAGATGGTTCGGTATGTCATGTTGACCCTGGGATGCCTTTAACCATTGGCCGGTCGGTCACGATCGGACATAAGGTGATGCTCCATGGTTGTACTATTGGTGATGAAACTCTGATAGGGATTAACGCGGTGATTTTAAACGGTGCAAACATCGGGCGAAATTGCCTAATTGGCGCTAACTCGTTGATTCCCGAAGGTAAGGAAATTCCGGACGGTTCGTTAGTGATGGGCTCCCCGGGCAAGATTGTCCGGCAATTAAGCCCGGAACAAATCGAAGGTTTAAAACAAAGCGCTCAGCATTATGTCGAAAATGGTCGCCGTTATAAGGCAGCATTAACGGTTGTTTAAAGAGCGATGTAAGTCTCCGGGTCTTGGCTTTCCAGTGGTGCAGCGCTATATTAGAGGCGTTAGAAGACTGTGACTAATTAAGGGTGATTTCAAGCACGATGAATAGGCCGACACAAGGTATGCCTTTCCCCAAGCGCGGTTCCACGCGCAATTTGTCGTGGGACTGCCTGGGTATGCTACGACTGCCGTTGTAGGCGGCCGTTATCAATTCCTACATCGAATGAAATTAGTCTGCAGAAAAGCAGGCCGGTGCCACTTTATCGAGATTTAGTCCTATGAGTTCAAAGCCAAAAAACGTTCAAGATCCAGCATCGTCGAAGACGATGCCATTTCACAAGTACAAACCTTTTCAGCCGATTCACTTACCCGACCGAACCTGGCCGGATAAAGTCTTAGACGCCGCCCCGCGCTGGTGCAGTGTCGATTTGAGGGATGGTAACCAGGCATTGATCGAGCCTATGACCCCCAATGAAAAACAGATCATGTACGATTTGTTGTTAGATTTAGGGTTTAAAGAGATCGAAGTCGGCTTTCCGGCTGCTTCTCAAACCGACTTTGATTTTGTTCGAAAGATTATCGATGAAGGTTTGATTCCAGAAGACGTCACGATTCAAGTGTTATGCCAGGCGCGTGAAGATCTGATTACGCGAACGGTCGAAGCAGTGACGGGTGCAAACCGCGTGATTTTCCATCTCTACAATTCGACTTCGACCCTTCAGCGAAGAGTCGTTTTTGGCAAAAGTCAGGCTGAGATTATTGAATTAGCGACTTCTGCTACCCAATTGGTGAAGACATTCACCAAGCCTCTGGTCGATGCTGGCACCGACTTGGTTTTGGAATATTCACCAGAGAGTTATACCGCGACAGAAATGGATTTTGCCGTTGAAATTTGCACTGCAGTGATGTCGGTTTGGGGCGCAACTCAGGAGAAACCCGTGATATTAAACTTGCCTGCTACGGTTGAAATGGCGAGCCCCAATATTTATGCCGATCAACTTGAGTATTTTATTCGACAATTGCCGCAAAGAGATCTAGCCGTGATCAGTCTGCATACCCACAACGATCGCGGTACTGGTGTTGCAGCCTCAGAGTTGGGCCTCATGGCTGGTGCAGATCGAATAGAGGGCACGCTGTTTGGCAATGGGGAGAGAACCGGGAACTGTGACATTATTACCATGGCAATGAACTTATTCTCCCAAGGCGTCGACCCGGAGCTGTATTTGTCTGATATGGCAAGAATTGTTCAGGTGTCTGAAGCTTGCACAAAAATACCTGTCCATGTTCGGCAACCCTACGCTGGCGATCTGGTTTTCACAGCATTTTCTGGATCACACCAAGATGCGATTCGTAAGGGTATGGCCTACGTTGAATCGGGTTCAGATGGGGCTTGGGAAGTACCTTACTTACCGATTGATCCTGCGGATGTTGGCGGTTCCTATCGAGAAACGGTTAGGGTTAACAGTCAATCCGGTAAAGGCGGGATTGCTTTCATTTTAGAAAATTACTTTGGCGTGCAGCTCCCAAGGGACCTGCTGTTAGAGCTGAGTCCTATAGTTCAAAAAGTCTCCGAGGCAGATGGGGGTGAGTTACAACCAGATACTATTTGGCAAACCTTTATTTCCGAACTGGTGGAAGTGCCGGGGCCTTACGCATTGATTGATTATGAAGTCAGATCCATTCCTGATGAGCGTGAATACTGTAAGGCACGCGTTAGGGTATCTGACAATGAGATCGATGTTGAAGGAGAAGGAAACGGTCCGATCGATGCTTTCGTGACGGCTCTGGCAAGCACGCTAAATGAAACGATTCATGTTGTGGATTATCAAGAGTATGCGATGAACGAAGGCAGTGAGGCCCAAGCAATTAGCATTATTGCGGTTTCAGGAGGTAATACTGAGAAGTGTTTCGGCGTTGGCATCAGCCAAAACACCACGACGGCTGCCTTTAAGTCAATCATAGCGTCGTTGAATAGACTCTGGCGTTAATAGCGCTGCCGCCTTCAGTCAAACGCGCGCCAAAGGCGGCTGGTGGGGCGTGAAGCTTTTGGTCTTCAGTCATGCAGCGACGACCAGGTTGGGCCTTGGCGTCTACCGAAACGACTGATGGGCCGTGGCTGATGTTCTGTAAATGTGCAGTAGATACACTCTGTAGGCGTTGGGAAGCTTGTCAATAAATTAAGACACGTGATTATTTGCCACGGTAAAGGCCGCACTGAGGACATGCACCCGGGTCAATGGCAGAATCAAAAAAAGGAGACACGAGATGGATAGTCTACCGCTGCTCTCCACCGCGCTGCTGGTGACGTTGCTGCTCACAGGATTTTTTTTCTTCAGGCTCGATCAACGCATCAGCCGATTAACCAAGGAAACAGTAGCGCTTCCGGGGGCGGAGAAAACGGTTGCCAGCGATCTGGCTGACCGTCGGGATCCGGATGCCCGTCAGGATGAAAGTTTCTGGCGATGGTTTCGAACCAGCGCTGTCGCGTCCGTTGTGGTTCGACACCAAGTGGTTCTGAGCATCAACCCCGCTTGTGAAAAGCTGCTTGGCCGGTCCGAAGCAGAAGTGAAAGACCGGCCAGCGACCACCTTTATGCTTCCGTCGAGCGCGGCGATGGCGAGGCGAGTTGGGATCGAACCTGAGCTGATTCCTCGAGAATATCAAATCGTCAAACCTAATGCCGAAGTGATTACGGTTTTGACTCAGCCCTCCATGCTGAGACTCAGCGGTCAAGATGTACGGGTTCTGATGCTGTTCGATATATCTATCCAAAAACAGCGAGAGACCTCGCTTCAAGAGGCAGAAAAGAGTCTGGGGCAAGCTCTAGCGGAAGCCTCAGGCCGCTTGGGCGAGACCCAATCTTATTTGAATTTGGCGCTTGAGCATTTTTCAGAGGGTTTTATTCTCATTGCGCCTGACCAGAAGATTCGTTTTCTAAATCGAAAGATCCGAAGTTTTTTCCCTGAGTTAGCTCACGAATTGAAACCTGGCTCAGACTGGCCCCAGCTGGTCGCAGAGATGTATCGACTTGATATGCTGCGACCAGGCTCTGCGAGTCGTTCCACGAATCTAGTAGGATGGTTTGAGCGTGGAAGAACTGCGGGCTTTGTTCACGAAGATTTCGAACTGAAAGGCAACCGCTGGATCCGGGTGACGATTAAAAGTCTCCCCTCTGAGGATCAAATCATTACGGTTGTTGATATTTCCGAACTGAAGACCGCCATTGAGCGTGCCGAAGTTGCAGCCGAATCCAAGAGTAATTTCTTGGCTAGCATGTCCCATGAAATTAGAACGCCTATGAATGGCATATTGGGCATGGTCGATTTGCTCAAGCGTGAAGTGAGTGATTTAGATCATTCAGAAATGCTCAATACGATACAAAATTCTGGAATGTCGCTGCTGTCGCTAATTAATGACATTTTAGATATATCGAAAATTGAGGCTGGCAGAATTGATCTTGAGATTGTTCCGTCTGATTTAGGAGATGTCGCCGAACAGGCATTGGAGGTGATAGCAACCAACGCCTCAAAGAATGAGCAATCTTTGATATTAATCGTGGATCCGCAGCTACCCAGAAGGCTAATGCTGGACGGCCTCAGACTTCGGCAAATTTTTGTAAACCTTGTGGGTAATGCCATTAAGTTCTCTCCCCGGCGCTCGGATATCGTTGTTCGTATCGAATTGCTCGCGCGTGATGAGGCGCAGAAAACCTGTGACATCGTCATTAGAGTTATCGATGATGGCATCGGCTTATCTCAGGAAGCCCAAGAAAAAATCTTTCAAGATTTTTCCCAGGCTGAAAAATCAACCAGTCGCGTGTTTGGCGGCACGGGTCTAGGGTTGGCAATTTGTCGTCGTCTGGTTGAGACCATGGGCGGGGACATCACCGTTGTCAGTGAATTAGGGCAAGGTGCGGAATTTCGAGTGCAGTTATGTTTGGCGATCGAGGATTCGGAGGAGCCTCAGGAGCAAGTCCCTGACTTAAGCGGTATTGGCGTATTTTATTTGAGTGGTTCGACAGTAAGTTTTGAAGAAGTTAACGGGATATTAGGCTACGAGGGTGCAATTTGTCGGTTGGTCGAAGATGGACCAGATCTTGAGTACGCCTTGCAAACGCCCGATGAGGCTGCCTCCAAGGTTGTGATTTTATCCGGACTTTTATCAAGATCTGAACAAGAGACCATTTGGGGCCGAGTCGAGCAATTAATGCCAGACTCAGGACTCGGTTGGATATTTCTGAGCCAGGGTCGAAGTCAACCTATGCGCTTGGTTAACGAGCGTCTCGCTTTGATTAGTAGCAACCCTTATCGCTGGCGTGAGCTGGTATCGGCGGTGGCAAGGGTGGTCGGTCGTAAGGGTATGGACCTAGGTTCAGATCACGGGGCCAGGCAAATGCTGAAAGATGCTTGGGTACCCATGACAGTCGCAGAAGCTGAACAAGCAGGGCTCTTGATTTTGGTAGCCGAGGATAATGTGATTAATCAGCAGGTAATCAAGCGCCAATTAAATACTCTAGGTTTGGCTTGCGAAATCGTAAGTGACGGCCTGGAAGCGCTAGATCGAATTCGACTTGGCGGAATTGCTCTGGTTTTAACGGACTGTGATATGCCGAACATGGACGGTTATGAATTAGCAAGAAGAGTTCGGCAGGAGGAGCAAAGTGGTAATACTGCGTTGCCCATTATCGCCATCACGGCCAATGCGATGGATGGGGCGGCGGAGGAATGCTTTGCAGCGGGAATGGATAATTATCTGTCCAAGCCATTGGAAATAGACACGTTGCAAGCGATGTTGCGAACCTACTTGGCGGTGCCCGAGCAGCAGGCCTTTGATCAAATTGAAGGTGAAGGAGAGTTGGGCTCGACCTTAATGGGCTCCAATTCAGCGAAGGGAATCCTAGACTCCTCAATGCAGACAACGGCTGTACAATCAGACGGTGCTTTGGTTGATAGGGCAGTGCAGTCCCATGATAGTGCGGTACTACTGGATCTTTCAGAGCTTGAAATACTCTTCGACAATGAGGCTGATCTCAAGGAAATCCTGGGGGAATTTTTGTTATCGATGAATGAGGTTGCAGGTTCAATTCGTCAGGCTCAAGCGGAGGCCAACCCCAAAACAATCGGGGCTGAAGCCCATAAATTGAAATCGTCATCGCGAACAGTCGGTGCACACCGGCTAGCGGATCTTTGTTTACAATTGGAAACTGCTGGAAAGACCCACGATTTGGCCGCATTGGCGAAGCATTTGCAGCATCTCGACCGAGTGATCGCAGATACTCAAGGGGTCCTTAAAACCAGGTTGGACCAATAGAGGCTGGGTCATTGGGTTCGGCTTGAGTACTGTAAAATGTGCATGATTCAAAGAGGTGGTTTAATCCTCCTCCTCCGGGCCCTGATCTGAATAAAGCTTAGCTGTGACGATCATATTGTCTTTAAGACGGATAATCTCGATGCGATAGGGTCCGATGCTTAGACAAACTGGCGCCTCAGGTATGGTCTCTAGGGTTTCGGTGATAAGACCATTGAGGGTTTTGGGTCCCTCCGAGGGTAGTTGCCAATCAAGCGTACGATTGATCGCTCGAATGGTTGCGCCGCCGTCGACATAATACGATCCATCTGCTTGAGGATGTATGTCACTGCTCGCCGCAGCAAGGTCTGTTGTGAATTCGCCGACAATTTCTTCGAGAATATCCTCCAGGGTAACGATCCCTTGGATATCACCATATTCATCAACGACCAGACCAATTCGAGCTTTGCGTTTTTGGAAATGCCTGATTTGGGTTTGCAGTGAGGTGTTTTCCGGAATGAAGTAAGCATCGTCAACCTCCTGTAGCAGGCCCGCCTTAGTGAGGTTTTCGCCGGACAAAAATCGGATTGCACTTCTGACATGCAGGATGCCAGCAATGTTATCAATGCTCTCATGAAACACAGGTAGTCTTGTATGCTGGGCAGTTCTGAGTTGCTGGATGATAGTGTCGATGTCGTCGTCAAGATCAATGCCAATGATTTCATTTTTCGGCACCATAATATCGTCTACTGATACTCGATCCAGATCGAGAACGCCCAGCATCATGTTTTGTGACTGGGACGCAATTTTTGCACCCTCGAATACCACCGTGCGCAGCTCGTCACGACTTAAATGGTCTGGGCTTGAATCCTGATTTGAAATACCCAGTAGTCTTAAAAGGCCGTTAGACAAAATTGATACAAACCAGACCAATGGGTACAACAGCCATAAAAGGAACTTCAAGATATGCGACGAGGGCAGTGCAACGCGTTCTGGGAATGCTGCTGCGATGGTTTTTGGGGCGACTTCAGCGAAGATTAGAAATACAAACGTGCAGATGACGGGTGCCCAGGCAACACCGCTTTCACCTAAGATTTGAATAGCGAGTAGGGTTGCAATTGATGCTGCTGAGAAATTAACAAAATTGTTCCCTATCAAAATAACCCCGAGCAATCGGTCAGGTCTTTGCAATAGTCCGCTGGCTTTTCGGGCGCCGCGATGCCCCTTCTTGGCTAGATGTCTCAGCCGATAACGGTTTAAAGCCATCATTGCCGTTTCTGATGCAGAAAAATAAGCGGACAGTACGATAAGGCCGAAAACGGCAAGCAATAAGTTGCCTGTGGAAGGGTCGTCCAAGATCAGTCGACTCGATGTGTTATGAGCATCCGTTGTAGCGGATGGCAATGGGGGGTGTCAAGGCTGTCGATCATTGCAACAATACTTCAACGACAAATTTGCTACCAAAATAGCCGAGGACAAGCAGACCAAAGCCCAATAGTGTCCAAGTGGCGGCGAGAGAGCCTCGCCAACCTAGCCGGTAACGGCCAACCAGTAAAATGACGAAACAGCACCAGGCCATCCCAGTTAAAATGGTGTGATGAATCAGACCGGGTACCGCCATAGAATCCAAGAATACAAAGCCAGTGGCGATTGCAAAGGTCAATGCTGAAAGCCCGATCCATAATGACTCGAACAAAAACTCGTCTAAACTCTGGATTGGCATGAAAGGTATAGCACCCGGATGCTTTTGTTTTAACCGGCGATCAAACCAGATCAGATAGGCAGCTTGAAGCGCAGCGACGGCGAGTAAACTATAAGCTAGTACAGATAGCGCAATGTGTAACATTAGGCTAGGTGCTATGTCGACGCGAAGGCTCGTGTCTCGAGGATAAAAAATCTGCAACAACAGAATGAAGCCGGCAGCCGGGAATACAATTTGTGCAATATGGCTCATGGGGCGCCGCAACTGATTGAGTGCAATCAACAAACTCATAGCAAAAGCCATCAGCCCTAGCATGGTGATTAAACCTAAGCTCATACCTCCAGGCTGAATCAGTGCGTCTCTCAGGCTCAAGCCATGGGCGGTTGCGGCCAATATGCCAAGAACGGCGCCAAGGAAGCGTTGGTTGGCGGTTTGAGTCGCTGCGATCAGCTGGCGTCTGACAACAAAGGTCGCGCATCCGTAGAGCAGGCTGGCGGTGAGCAAAAGCCAAGCAGTTGGTGAGGCGATAGGCAACGCGATAGATCCAAGTTAGAAGTAACTGGTTTATAATACCAGTTCGGCAGGCGAAACACCCCAATGGATGATGTTTGGCGCGGTAGCAAAGTCGAGGGGAACGTAAAAATGCCTGCTTTGAGGGGACGGAAAAATTAGCAGATGCAAACAATGAATAGTCTCGGGCCCTATGGGCGGAGGGTATCTAATAAAGTCATTAGGTCGGTAGGGACGATGATTGGTAAGGCAGAATAACTATGTTTGATAATTTGACAAGAAAAGTGGGCGCTGCCTTGGGTCAACTGAGCGGCAAGCGAACCCTTACGGAAGACAACATTGCTGAAACTCTACGCACGGTACGGCTTGCGTTGTTAGAGGCTGATGTGGCGCTCGATGTGGTGCAAAACTTCCTAGGAAAGGTTCGATTACGGGGGGTTGGCAGTGAAGTCTCGGCGAGTTTGTCTCCTGGAGAAGCGTTTCTAAAAATCGTTAATGAAGAACTGATCGAAGTGCTGGGGGGCGCCTCTGAAGGGTTGAATTTGAGTACCCAGCCGCCGGCAGTAATTTTATTGGCAGGCCTTCAAGGGGCTGGAAAGACAACGACCGCGGCGAAACTCGGTGTTTTCGTCAAAGAACGGTTGGGTAAACAAGTGATGTTGGTCAGCGCCGATGTCTACCGGCCGGCAGCGATCGAACAGTTAAAGACACTTGCATCCGGGGCGGGCCTTGGGTTTTGTGAGTCGTCAATTGAGGAGACTCCTCTTGCGATTGCAACTAGAGCACTGCAGGCCGCGAAAACTCAGTTTGCTGATGTTTTGATCGTTGATACGGCTGGACGGCTGGCGATTGATGATGAGCTTATGCTTGAGATCTCAGAACTCCACAGAGCGCTCAATCCTGTTGAAACTTTGTTCGTAGTTGACGCTATGACGGGTCAGGACGCAGCCAATACCGCCAGGCAATTTGGCGAGGTGCTGCCTCTGACCGGTGTAGTTGTGACAAAGGCCGATGGCGATGCAAGAGGCGGCGCGGCCTTGTCGGTTCGCCAGATCACGGGACGGCCGATTAAATTTATCGGTCAAGGCGAGGGCGTTGAAGCGCTTGAGCTGTTTCATCCGGATAGAATTGCGTCCCGGATCTTAGGGATGGGTGACGTCATGTCCCTCATTGAAGAAGCCGAACAAAAAATTGACAAAGCCAAAGCCACTAAACTGGCTAAGAAAATTCAAAAAGGCCGAGGATTCGATCTTTCGGATTTTCGGGATCAGATTCAGCAGATGAATAATATGGGTGGTTTGACTGGCATGCTCGATAAACTGCCAGGAATGGCCAATATGGCAGATGCGGCAAAGGCACGGGTAGACCAGCAAAATTTTGGCCAGTTAGAAGCCATCATCAACTCGATGACGCCAAAAGAACGAAGCTATCCTGATGTCATTAGCGGTTCTAGAAAGCGGCGAATTGCTATGGGATCTGGCACGCAGATCCAAGATGTCAATCGTTTGCTGAAGCAGCACAAGCAAATGCAAAAAATGATGAAGAAAATGGGCCGAAAAGGTGGTATGGCCAATATGATGCGGGGTATGGGAGGGATGCTAAATCAGGGTAAGCGGCCATTTTAAGCTAGAGGTTGCTGCAAGCGTTGTTAAGTTAGCTAAGCTAATAGGGGCCCGAAACTGGGGTCGAGCGTTTAGGTTTAAATCCGTCATAATTTGACATATAATTCGGCGCCCGACGGGGGCAGCGTGTTTCTGCGGCGCCAAAAGCGGGCGCTGGCTGAAAATTCTGAACGACGTGCTGGAAGCTTGAACGACATAATGGAAGCTAGAACGACGTATTGGAAGCTAGAACGACGTATTGGAAGCTAGAACGACAAAATTCTAAGAATTCAAATTTAAGAAATAAACACAGGGTGAGAGCATTATGGTAACGATTCGGTTAGCACGTGGCGGCAGTAAGAAGCGTCCGTTTTATTACGTTTCTGTGGCTGATCGTCGAGAGAGCCGTAACGGACGATTCATCGAGCGCGTTGGCTTTTTTAACCCTCTTGCAAAAGGCGCCGATGAGAAAATGCGATTAGATTTAGATCGTATAGAGTACTGGATGCGACAAGGCGCGAAGCCCTCGGATCGTGTAAAGTCATTGCTGAAAGGTTATCGCAAGAGCATCCAAGCCGGTGCCGAAAGCGAAGCGGCAGCCTAACCCTCCATTTAAATCCTACGATTTGTGACAATCCCTGAAGACGACTGGATCCGCTTGGGCTCAATCGTCGGAGTGCACGGTGTGCAAGGCTGGCTGAAAATTTTTTCAGATACCAGCCCCCCTGAGCAAATCCTCACTTACCAGCCCTGGCAAGCCGGGAGACTGCGACCTGAACATCTGCTAGAGGTGGCGGCGTCTAGGGTCTCGGGGAAGAAAATTCAAGTGTCACTGAAAAGCATTCAGGATCGAAGCCAAGCCGAGCAATTGGTTGGATATGGCATTTGGACCACTAAGGCGGTTTTACCCGAGCTGGCGTCAGGAGAGTTTTACTGGCACCAGTTGCTGGGGTTAGCGGTCATCAACGAACAAGCAGAGATTCTCGGTACAGTTTTACGGCTCATGGAGACTGGGGCCAACGACGTACTCGTCGTTGCTGCGACCGCCGATAGCTTAGATGATCGGGAGCGTTTGATACCGTTTGTTGAACCCGAGATCATAAAATCTATAGACCTTGCCGCTCGAACGATCCGAGTCGATTGGTTGGCAGCATTTTGATGCAGTTTGTCGTCGTGACATTGATGCCGAATATGTATGACCTGGTTCGGGCCAGTGGTGTTATTGGAAGAGCCCTTGATCAAGGGGTCGCGTCGTTAAATGTCGTTAATTTGAGAGAATTTTCTGAAGACCGTCATGGAACGATCGACGATCGTCCTTATGGCGGTGGGCCGGGTATGGTGTTGAAGGCAGAACCAATGCTGCGGGCAGTTGCCGCGGCTAAGAACCAGGTTGGCGAGACTGTACCCGTTGTGCACTTTTCTCCACGGGGTCAGCCGTTAACCCAGGCGGACGTATCTCGCTGGGCAACCGATTATAAGGCCATGATAATGCTCGCGAGTCGGTTTGAAGGGTTGGATCAACGGGTGATTGATCAAGCTGTCGACATCGAAGTCAGCGTGGGAGATTTTGTCGTCAGTGGCGGCGATTTGCCTGTGATGATGGCAATGGATGCAGCAATACGCCAGTTACCAGGCGCTCTGGGAGACGAATCTTCAAAAAATGATGAGTCTTTTATTGACGGATTGCTCGAATACCCTCAGTATACGCGTCCTGAAACCGTTGGGGGTGTTTCAGTTCCTGAGATTCTCATGAGCGGCAATCACCAACAGATTCAGCGTTGGCGCCAAGAGCAGGCGCTGATTACAACAAAATTAAGACGCCCTGACATGATAGAACGTCGGGATTTGTCAGACCAAGAAGCCGAAATACTAAAAAGTCACGGTAGTCAGGTTCGACAGCAGACAGAGGAAGAGCAATGAGCAAAAATAAGATTATTGAGCAAATTGAGGCGGCCCAGCTTAAAGGTGACGTGCCAGATTTTGCTCCCGGGGACACCTTGATTGTTCAAGTGCGAGTTGCCGAGGGTAATCGCGAGCGTCTGCAGGCCTTTGAAGGCGTCGTAATCGCCAAGCGGAACCGAGGTTTGAATTCTGCTTTTACGCTACGAAAGATATCTCACGGCACCGGTGTTGAAAGAACCTTTCAGACCCATAGTCCTCTGATCGATAGTGTGACGGTTAAGCGTCGAGGCGATGTGCGTAAAGCTAAGTTATATTACTTGCGCGAGCGAAGTGGGCGTTCGGCAAGGATTAAAGAAAAACTTAAATAAGCTTAAGGCAGTAATCGCTGCCTCAAGGCGCCCTCTAAATACCTGACGATCGTTCAGGTCTACCCTTTTACAAATCTTATTACCAGCCCCGCCTGCCTGTCTTATGGGTGCAGTCCCTCGACGGCATCAGGCGAAATGGCTGTGGATAAACGATCAGTCCATGCCGCTGAAACGGTCCAAAGCTGCTAGGTGGCCCTGTTGTCGTTTGTAAGCGGTTTAAAATGGATGCTGCAGACGCGCTTGCCTTCACCTTCGTGTTCCTCGGCTTTAGTGCTACATTCGAAGCATCGGGGAAAACATCTCGCAAAGCACGACAGGAGCGCGTATGACATCATCCAAGAATTCAGGCGTGATCAAGCAATATGGATTGCTTGGGTTTCTGACGTTACTGAATGTGATGAATTTTGTTGACCGTCAACTTTTGGCGAGCTTTTCTAACGATATAGTCCCTGATCTCGGCCTATCGAATACGGAGTTCGGGTTATTAACGGGATTAATCTTTTTATCTTTTTATTCTGTAGCCGGCCTGTTCATGGGGACATTGGCTGATCGAGTCAGTCGTACGCGCTTGATCGCGCTGGGTGTGGGGTTTTGGAGTTTGTTGACGGCTGCCTCCGGATTGGCCAAGGGCTTTTATTCGTTGGCCGTGCCGCGAATGTTGATTGGGGTTGGTGAATCAATTTTGACGCCCGCCTCGATGTCGTTGTTAGCTGACCGGTTCCCGGCGCATCGATTAGGGTTTGCCTCGGGATTTTATTATATGGGGGTTCCCATCGGGGTTGGCGTCTCGCTTTTGATTGTTGGCTATCTTGGTCCTTTGATCGGCTGGAGAGCATGTTTTTATACTTTGGGAGGCATTGGGCTTGGCCTTGCCCTGGTAATGCTGCTGATTCGAGACGATAAAAGAGCCCTCGGAGCAAAGCAAACTGCAGAGTCTGAGCAGCATCCGAGTTTTATAAATCAATTACAGGTGCTTTGGGGCGCGCTAAAAGCGTCTCCTGCGCTGGGGATGACCATAGCTGGCGGCGTTGCGTTTCATTTCATTTTAGGGGCGGCGACCTTCGATCAACTCTGGTATGTTCAGGAGCGAGGTTTCGACAAGGCCGAAATCGCGCAAATTACGGGTTGGATAGGGATCATAGCTGGAATAGCGGGTAACCTTTTTGGCGGTCTAGGAGGAGACTATCTGCTGAAAAAAACAGGCATTGGGCGACCGATGTTCCTGTTCGGTGTCATGTTGCTGTTAGCGCCAATTAATATCGCCTATCGATTGGTAAGCCCTGAAAACCCGGTTTTTTGGATTGGTGTATTTGCTGGGTTTTTTCAATTGGGCTGCTTTTACGGACCAACGTTTTCAACTGTTCAGGAATTGGTACCCACCCGGATAAGAGCAACGGTTGTCGCGTTTTACATTTTATTACTGAACATGGTCGGGGTGGCGATAGGCGTTAGCTTAGCTGGGGTATATATTGATTACTTAATGGCAAGCAATACGGCAGAGCCCTACACCTTAGGGTTACTATGGTTCACCATTATCTCATTGTTGGCGATACCGTTGTTCTATGGGGCAGGCCGCCGATATGAAGTTGATAAAGCACGATTGCAAGCGTTGGAATTGACCGATGGGAAAACTCCGACTTGATCGAGGATGTCACCCATGCACAATGTTCAGGTTCTGAGTAATGATCATAGTCAATTATTGGATGAATACCTTGATCAACTTTGGTTAGAAAAGGGTCTCAGTCGAAATACCCTTGAATCTTACGGTCGTGATCTGAGGTTTTATGCGCTTTGGCTGCAAGGCCGTGACCGGGAGCTGCTTAAGGCCGATCGGCAAGACCTGCTGGCTTACTTGAGAGAGCGCTCGAGCGCTGGCGTTGCGGCTCGGTCTGTAGCTCGGGGACTGTCCGCTATTCGCTCACTCTATCAATACTTACTAAGAGAGAATCGGATCGTTGAGGATCCAACGTTACGTATTGACAATCCTCGTCTCGGTAGAAAACTGCCAGATACTTTGTCCGAAGAAGAGGTGGATGCCCTCTTGAACACACCTAATACTTCAACAGCAGTGGGTTTTCGTGATCGAACGATGCTTGAGCTTTTATATGCAACCGGTTTGCGCGTGACAGAACTGGTAACCCTGCAGGTCAATGATTTGAATCTTAGGCAAGGTGTGCTTCGAGTGGTGGGCAAGGGTGGTAAAGAAAGATTGGTTCCCATGGGCGCTGAGGCCATTGATTGGTTGGAAGGCTTCCTCCAAGGGCACCGTGAAGCGCTTATGCGTCGGGCGGGGTCAGATTCAGTCCTGTTCCCAAGTAATCGTGGTCGAGCGATGACTCGTCAAGCTTTTTGGTATCTTATTAAGCGCCACGCCGCGCAAGCAGGTATTGCTAGGTCGCTATCGCCGCACTCTTTGCGTCATGCCTTTGCGACGCACTTAGTCAATCATGGTGCCGATCTGAGAGTGGTTCAGCTGCTTCTAGGCCATAGTGATTTGTCAACGACCCAGATTTATACCCATGTAGCAAAGCATCGGATGCAGGCGCTTCACGCCGCGCATCATCCCAGGGGTTAATTTACTTGGTCCCAATTAATGGGATGTTCTAAACTTAGATATTAGGATGAGAGGATTCGGATACTGATGGTAGGAAAACCAATGCGATTAGGGTTACTGGCGACACTGGTGCTTCTTGCATCTGTCAATTCAATAGCCGTTGAAAAAACGGCCCTGTCACACGTAAAGGAAAGGTTGGCAGGGAGTAGCCTTCCGATTGCATCGGTCGCTGAGTCGGAAGTACCGGGTATGTTTCAAGTCACGCTGACCGATGGGACACTGCTGCTCACCGATCCAGAGGGTATCTATTTTATTCTCGGTGATGTTTATCAGGCGCTGAACAACCGGATGGTCAACTTAAGCGAGCAGAAAAGAAGCGATAGTCGGCGCGACCTGATATCGGGACTCAGCGAGGCTGACATGGTGGTTTTTTCGCCGCCCTTCCCCAAACTAAAATCCACGATTACCGTGTTTACCGATATTGACTGCGGCTATTGTCGAAAACTCCATCAGGAGGTGCCCGAGCTTAATCGCTTGGGCATCGCAGTGCGCTATTTAGCCTATCCCAGAGCAGGGATCGATTCAGGTAGTTACGACAAATTGGTTTCGGCTTGGTGCGCGCCAGATAAAAAGCAGGCTCTCACCGCGGCAAAAGCAGGCGAAGCGATACCGAATTTGAGCTGCGATAACCCAGTTGCTGAGCACTTTGGTCTAGGGGATCTTGTTGGCGTAACGGGAACACCCTCGATTATCTTAGAAGATGGTCGGCTGTTACCCGGTTACCTGCCCGCCGAACGTTTGGCGCAGCAGTTGGGTATCAGTGGTGAATCCTAAAGAAACTATTTTTAGTAATCGTTAAAGCACCGGGTGAATTGCACCTGCGACTTGATTAAACTGTCGCGCAGTTTTTGACGGGTCGGAATCATGGAAGAGTTTCAACGAATCGAGCGGTTACCGCCATACATCTTTAGTATTACTGATGCCCTTAAGCGAGATGCTAGAGCCAGAGGCGAAGATATCGTCGATTTTGGTATGGGTAACCCCGATCAAGCAACACCGCAACACATTGTTGATAAACTGATTGAAACCGTGAGTCGTGGTGATACTCACCGATACTCTCAATCGAAAGGCATTCCTCGTTTGCGCAAGGCTATCTGTGATTGGTATGCCAAGCGCTATGGTGTTGATCTAGATCCGGAATCGGAGGCCATCGTTACCCTGGGATCGAAAGAGGGTATCGCGCATTTGGCGATGGCGATTTTAGGACCTGGTGACTCTGTTTTGGTTCCTAATCCATCTTACCCAGTCCACCCTTATGGCTTTGTGATTGCCGGTGCCGATGTTCGACACGTGCCCTTAACCGAAGACGTCGATTTTTTCTCGGAACTCGAAAATGCGATCCACAATACTTGGCCCAAGCCCAAAGTGCTTGTGCTCAATTTCCCTGGGAATCCGACCGCCCATTGCGTTGAGCTTGAATTTTTCGAGCGGATCGTTGCAGTTGCGAAAGCGCATGGTTTGTGGATCGTGCAGGATTTAGCCTATGCGGATTTAGTCTACGATGGGTATAAAGCGCCATCGATTTTGCAAGTAGCCGGTGCAAAGGATGTAGCCGTTGAATTTTTTACACTGTCAAAAAGCTATAATATGCCGGGCTGGCGCGTCGGCTTTTGTGTTGGGAATCCGACGCTTGTGAGTGCGCTAGGACGCATTAAGTCGTATTTGGATTATGGGAGTTTTACGCCTATTCAAGTCGCGGCGATTGCGGCTCTTGAAGGCGACCAGTCTTGTGTTGAAGAAATTAGGCAAACCTACAAGAGGAGGCGAGACGTTTTATGTGAAGGTCTCAATGCGGCGGGATGGGCGGTAACGCCACCGAAAGCCACGATGTTTGTCTGGGCCAAAATTCCTGAAAGGTTCCGGTCCCTTGGCTCATTAGAGTTTGCCAAGTTGCTCATTAATGAAGCGAAAGTTGCGGTTTCTCCGGGTATTGGGTTCGGCCAATATGGCGATGACTACGTGCGCTTTGCCTTGATCGAGAATGAGCATAGAACTCGGCAAGCGCTGCGAGGGATTAAACGGGTATTATCTGGCGCTTAGATGGAGCCTGGTCGATGAAGAGGATGTTGGGATGAGGATAGCCATCTGTGGTGCTGGAACGGTCGGCAGCGGGGTCGCTGAGATCCTATTGAAAAATCAGGAGCTGATCAGAGCGCGGACGGGCACCGCCGTGACCATCGAGGTCGTTGCATCGCGTTCAGAACCTAAAGCCGACGCCTTTGCGGGAATACCCTTTACTACCGATGTTGTATCGGTCTGCCATCGGACTGATGTTGATGTCGTCGTAGAATTGATGGGCGGAACGAATGATGCAAAGCGTCTCGTTGAAACAGCGCTGAGTGCTGGTAAGTCCGTCGTCACCGCTAACAAAGCTTTGATTGCTGAATTTGGTGAGGGCCTCTTTGCGCTCGCGGCAAAAAACGATGTGCAACTACGATTTGAGGCTGCAGTCGCTGGAAGCATCCCAATTATTAAAGTGGTTCAAGAAAGCCTAGCCGGGAATCAAATCAATTGGCTTGCAGGTATTATTAACGGTACTGCCAATTTTATATTGACCAAGATGGGCGCTGAGGGCAGTCGCCAGGCTTTTGCGGAAGTACTCGCTGAGGCGCAAGCTTTGGGATACGCCGAAGCAGACCCAACGTTTGATATCGAAGGCATAGATGCAGCACATAAGTTGGCGATTTTGGGTGGTGTCGCATTTGATCAAGCGATTCGGTTCGATGAAATATCGGTTGCAGGTATTACCCGAGTTGAATCAAGCGATTTTGCTATGGCGAAAACGCTCGGATATCGCATCAAACATCTCGGAATTGCTCAGCGGTTTGAAACAGAGCTGGAGCTGTTTGTAGGGCCTTGTCTTATCCCTGAGCACTCGCCTCTTGCGAGTATCGACGGCGTCCTAAATGGGGTGTTGGTGAAAAGCGATGCTGCGGGGGAAACCTTATGCACCGGACCAGGAGCCGGGGCTCTGCCGACGGGTAGCGCGGTTGTCTCAGATCTCATTGATTTGGTTCGTGGCGGGCAAGCAATGTCCCTGACGAATCGTCGCTCGAACATTGCTGAATTGCAGGTGTTGCCCCAAGGCCGTATCCATTCAGCCTTTTATTTAAAAATGATTGTCATGGATGAGCCTGGGGTAATAGCGGCGCTAACCGCAATTTTGGCCAGGCGAGGCGTATCTCTGGATAAAATTTTTCAACAAAATTTGACTGAAGGGCAGTCAATGGTTGTGCTAATCACAGATCACATTCAACAAAGTGAACTGGACGTAGCCATTGACGAGCTGGAAGATCATGCAGCGGTGACATCTGGTATTCAAAAAATGCGGGTGTTCTAGGTTTCGTGCCTACCCAACTTGTTAGGCGACGGGACATATTGGCCCGAGCGCATCCTGTGGTGGAGCGCATTTTAAAGGGTGATGTTCCCCCTCAACCGCTGTCCCCAGATTATGGCTTAGAGGCGCTAATCCCGCCGGATGACCTCAAAGGCTTGCCAGCAGCAGTTGACCACCTGAAATTTGCGCTTGGATCCCAGTCTCGCATCTTAATCGTTGGAGATTATGATGCTGACGGTGCAACCAGTGTAGCGCTGATGGTCGAAGGTTTACGGCTTTTAGGTGCGGAGCAGGTTGATTATCTGATTCCAGATCGTTTTAACATGGGATATGGCCTAAGCCCCCGGCTTGCTGAGCTAGCATTGACCCGCGAACCTGATCTTGTGATTACAGTAGATCAGGGGATTGTCAGTTTTGATGGCGTAAAGCTTGTCAAGCGTGCCGGCAAATCGATTATTGTCACGGATCATCATTTGCCTGGCGATGTTTTGCCTGAGGCGGACGCGATAGTGAACCCAAACCAAGCGGGCTGCGCATTTCAAAGTAAATGTCTGGCGGGGGTTGGTGTGGCGTTTTATGTCCTCATAGGCTTGCGTGCGGCGCTCAGGTCTACCGGCTCTGGATTAGGCCAAGTGAATCTTGCTCAGCTGTTAGATCTTGTAGCGCTAGGTACCATCGCTGATCTGGTGCCGTTAGATGAGAATAATCGTAGATTGGTCCAATCTGGCATTGAGCGAATTCGCAAAGGTCTGTCTCGTCCGGGTCTTTTAGCGCTACTTGAGGTTGCTGGTCTTGATCCATCGGTTGTGACGTCTACCCAACTGGCCTTTAATGTTGCGCCCAGGTTAAATGCGGCGGGTCGCCTTGAAGATATGTCAGAGGGCGTAGCATGTCTTCTTGCTGATGCTGATGTTGCGCCAAGGCTTGCACAAAAATTGGATGACTTGAACAGAACTCGTCGAGATATCGAGCAGGTTATGCAGATCGAGGCTCAAGCTGGTTTGGATCAGTTGCCACTCAATCAGTTGCAGTCGATGCAAGGCATTAGCGTATTTGAAGAGGCTTGGCATGAAGGGGTGGTGGGGATTTTAGCCGCTCGGCTTCGGTCCCGGTATAACCGCCCGGTGTTCGCATTTGCCAAAACACAAGAGGGTTTGATCAAGGGGTCGGGACGATCCGTTGAAGGCCTACATTTGCGAGACTTGCTTGCTGAGATCGATGCGGATCGTCAAGGGTTGCTGCTGAGTTTCGGTGGTCATGCAATGGCGGCTGGGGTAACGCTGAGAGAACAAGACTTTGAGACATTTTGCGCATGCTTTGATGAATTTGCGGCCATAGCGATGAAGGGCAGGCCGAACGAGGAAACTCTTTTATCAGAGGGTATGGTGCCGAGATTAGACCTCAAATTCGCAATCGAATTGGTCCGTAACCATCCGTGGGGGCAGGGGTTTTCTGCGCCCGTCTTCGATGAACGCTTCGAGATTCTTACCCAGAGACGTCTTAAAGGCGGGCATCTTAAGTTGCAGCTGTACAGCGTAAGGTTCGCACAAGCAGTTGACGCGATTTATTTTGGACAAGATCGTGAAATTGAAGCGGCTGATGCGCAGTTTGCCTATCGTCTCGATGTCAATCGGTTTCGAGGCGTTGATCGGATGCAACTTCAAGTGCTGGAAGTTTGGCTTTAACCGCTCCTGGCCATAGCTGCCGGTCGATGCATGGTTTACAATTTCGTTTTTTAAGGTTGCCAGAACCGCCATGGGCGCACGAGGCCCAAACTGTTTTAACACTCAGTATTTAAATCTCAGTAGAAGAATCTCATGATGGAAACCAATGCCCTGGTTGCGAAAATTAAAGATAGTCAGAGTCGCACTGAAATTTTAAGGGGGTATCTTTGACTATCAAGACAAGAAAGACCGATTGGCAGAAGTTGTCCTTGAACTCGCAGACTCGACAGTCTGGGAGAACCCAGAGCTTGCACAAAAGTTAGGCCAGGAGCGCGCTGCGTTAGAAGCCGTTGTTGTCACTATCGAAGAGTTACAACAAGGTCTGTCTGATTTGTCGGAAATTGTCGATCTGGCGGTAGAAGAGCAGGATGAATCCCTGCTAGCTGGGGCGGTTTCAGATTTACCAACATACCTAACCAAGCTGGACGCGCTAGAGTTTCAGAGAATGTTCTCAGGTCCAATGGATCTCAATTGTGCTTACTTAGAAGTACAAGCAGGCTCTGGAGGCACCGAAGCTCAGGATTGGGCAGATATGCTGTTACGAATGTATTTGCGTTGGGGTGAGAGCAAAGGGTTCAAAACGGATATCATCGAGCTGTCTGATGGAGACGTGGCTGGCATCAAGTCAGCAACGGTTAAGTTTGATGGCCCCTATGCCTATGGTTGGCTAAGAACGGAAACCGGGGTGCATCGGCTGGTTCGAAAATCCCCCTTCGACTCAGGGAATCGACGGCACACATCTTTTGCCTCTATCTTTACCTCCCCAGAATTGGACGATGACATCGATATAGCGCTTGATATGTCGGACGTTCGGGTTGACACCTACAGAGCTAGCGGCGCTGGTGGGCAACACGTAAATAAGACGGATTCTGCGATTAGGTTGACTCATCAACCAACGGGTATCGTGGTTCAGTGCCAAAACCAGAGAAGCCAACACAAAAATAGAGACCAAGCGATTAAGCAGCTCAAAGCAAAGCTGTATGAATTAGAAGAGCAGAAACGTAAATCTGAGCTCCAAGAGATTGAGGACAATAAATCTGATATTAGCTGGGGCAGCCAAATCCGTTCTTATGTGTTGGATTCGGCGCGAATTAAGGATTTGCGCACCAACGTAGAAACCTCAAATACCCAGGCTGTGCTCAACGGTGATCTGGATTTTTTTATCGAAGCGAGTTTGAAACAGGGGCTTTAAGCCCAAAAGACAATTGACATGGAGAGAACATGACTTCCGAAGATCCCGTTGTTGAGGAGTTTGAATTACGGAAGATCCGAAAAGCGAAGCTCGATGTGTTGCGAGCACAAGGCCAGGCATTCCCGAATGACTTTAGGCGGACAGATATGGCCGAAGCCTTACAAGCTGACTATGGGGCCTCCTCCAAAGAAGCGCTTTTGGAACAAGCAGTGTCAGTAAGCGTAGCGGGTCGCGTGCTGCTAAAGCGAGTGATGGGCAAGGCAAGCTTTTTAACCCTTCAAGACGGATCGGACCGAATTCAGCTTTACGTAACGCAACAAAATCTTGGTGATAAGGCCTATGAGGCGTTTAAGGGTTTTGACATCGGCGATATCCTTGGAGCATCGGGCGTTCTGATGAAAACCAATAAAGGGGAATTATCGATTGCCGTTCAGGCTTTACGATTATTAACCAAGAGTCTGCGGCCGCTACCAGAGAAGCATAGAGGTTTGACCGATACGGAGACTCGGTATCGGCAGCGATACTTAGACCTTATGGTTAATGAAGAATCTCGATTGGTGTTTGTTCGTCGAGCGAAAATCGTTGATCAAATTCGTCGATTTTTCAGCGAGCGGGCATTTATGGAAGTCGAAACCCCGATGATGCAAACAACGCCCGGTGGTGCCACCGCACAGCCTTTTGTAACCCACTATAACGCGCTTGATACGGATATGTACTTAAGAGTCGCGCCTGAGCTCAATCTAAAACGATTGGTGGTGGGGGGCTTTGAGCAAGTCTTTGAGATCAACCGTAATTTTCGTAACGAAGGGGTGTCAACAAAACACAGCCCAGAATTTACCATGCTTGAATTTTACTGGGCCTATGCGGACTATCACGATTTAATGGATCTAACCGAAGCGCTCTTCCGTCGGGTTGCCAAAGAAGTGCTAGGCAGTTTGAGTTTCTCTTATCAAGGGCGGGTGATTGATTTTGCAGAACCATTTGCTCGGCTGACAATGTCAGAAGCGATCGTGTCCTATGTGCCAGAGATCTCGCGAGAGGCGCTTTCGACCCTCCAGCAAGCGCTTCACACTGCAAGGCAGTTTGGCCTAGATATACCCGAGGATTGGCCCTTGGGGAAAATTCATCTCGCGCTCTTTGAAGCCTTGGTTGAAGACCAAATCGAACAACCGGTTTTCATTACCCAGCACCCCATTGAAGTGTCGCCTCTTGCGCGACGAAGCGAGACCAACCCGGCACTGACAGACCGGTTTGAACTATTCATCATGGGTAAAGAGATCGCTAATGGTTTTTCCGAGCTCAATGATCCTGAGGATCAGGCGGCGCGGTTTCACGCGCAAGTGGCAGCTAGGGAATCAGGCGATAGCGAAGCGATGCACTTTGATGAGGACTACATTACGGCGCTCGAGTACGGCCTGCCACCAACGGCAGGTGAAGGGATTGGCATCGATCGATTGGTCATGTTGCTCACCGATTCTGCCTCAATTCGTGATGTGATTTTGTTTCCTCACATGCGACCCAAGTAAGCGCTTCGATGTTCAGTAAAAGCCTGCTTAGCGATGAATGGCGAGCAGCGATCATGTGTGCTGAGGTCGACAATGCGTTTGAGCAGCTGTCAGAATGTTTAAAAAAAGCGCAGTTACAGGGTCAAAAAGTTTACCCGGCTACGCACCAGTACTTTAGAGCGCTCAATACCCTGGACCCGGAGGCCGTAAAGGTGGTGATTCTCGGGCAGGATCCCTACCACGGCGTTGGCCAGGCCAATGGCCTGGCGTTCGCGGTCCCCCCGGACTGTCCCGAACCTCCTTCGTTAAAAAATATAAAAAAAGAAGTTATCCGAGACTTAACCCCCTCAAGAAATGGCGTTCGCCGGATTAACCTTAACACTTGGAGTGCGCAAGGGGTTTTGCTGCTCAATACTATTTTGTCGGTAGCCGAGGGTCGGCCTGGGTCTCATCGCAAGCAGGGGTGGGAAAGAATAACTGATGAGGTCATTCGTTGGCTCGGCGCGAGAACAACGCCTTTAGTCTTTATGCTCTGGGGCGCGGCAGCGCAGAAAAAAGCGGCTCTCTTAAGCTCGAGTCATCACAAGGTGTTAATGACTTCACACCCTTCACCCTTGTCTGTGTATCGAGGGTTTTCAGGGTGTGGCCATTTCTCAGAATGCAATCGCTTCTTGATAGCACAGGGGCAGGCATCCATCGACTGGTTTGACCCGGAAGCGGGTTAAGCCAAATCCCAGCAAAACTTTCTATGCTCAGAGATCACCGTTAGTGGTGTTCCTCAGCAGTGTTTGGTGGGTGAACATTGGGTTGATACGTTTGCCAGTCAGCTTAGTTTTTTGCCACCGATCGGCCTTCAAAGCAGTGGCTTATCTCAAAACTGGTTAGCCGCAGAATGGGTTGGCCTAAGGGGTGGGTCATGGTCAGAAGCGGATCTTGGATTTTGGCTTTTTTGATGATGCTCCAGAGCGTACCCTGTTTAAACCCGTATCTGGAGAGGGCGTGGATGCGTGAATCGATAACGGGATTGCCTCAAAAGGGTTATTACTTAAAGCTTAGCTTAGCAGCAGACCTCTGGCTCAGAAATCGGGTGTGAATAAGTGGGAATTTACTATCACCCAAGTGTTTGCTGCATTTTCCGTAAACGCTACAGTCGCGAATGGCTAAAACGAACGTGATTTTTTCCAGTTACCCGAGACTTGCTGAATCAAAAAGCTTTAGGTTTTGCGAGGTTGGGCGGCTCTGAGGTCCGAACTTTTTTAGCCCTCGCGCACTGGCTCGTGAAGACGCTCAACGAACCTTCAGAACCTGATCGATGTCTGCACGGTGATCATGACAATTTTTGGGACTGTACCAAAAAATGCTGGTTGCTGATTGAACTCAAGTGCGGTTGTCGGTAACCCGATTCAGGAGACCAGACGGATTATGACGAATCAGTTCACGGCTGACCTTACTAGGCGTAACCTCAGGGTAAAAGCCTCGTCAAGTTGCCAACATTCATCACGGAAATGCCGAGGACAGAGGACTGACGTCTGGCTGTTGCCTGAGTCGCTTGTGAGCAGTCGCGGCCATTGAATAGACCTGATCTCAAGTCCGGACAAGGACCGCCAGTGCAGATATTGAAGTCGCTAGGGTTGAAGCTATGGCCGAATTAACCGACGAATCTATCTTGAATGATGAGAGGCGATTGCCGCACGAATATTGATGAATTGATAGCATTAACGTTTAACACCGCTGCTAATGCTGTTTGCGAGACAGTTGGCACGCTGGTGATGACCTTGCCACAAGGTGAGTCGGTTTCGTCGGTGATCAGCTCACCTTCTTGAATGCCTTCGGCAGCGATTGCTAGCACCAATTGAGTTTTTGGCTGGCCGCGGTAATGGACTCGGGCGATAATTTCTTGCCCCAAATAACAACCTTTTTTGAAATTAACGCCCCCATTTTGGGTCATACCGAGTTCAAATGGCTGAAATTCTCCTGCCTGGTGTGCGGCTAACCAGATGAGATGGGCATCAAGGTCTGCCTGTTGCCAACGAAGAAGGTCGCCGTCGCAAGGAAGGCCGGTCGTGGTCCATAATTCAAAACCTTGGGACCGCTGTGAGACTTCGATTACCAAACCTTGAGTGTCTTCTAGTGGCTCAAAACTGGCGTAGCAAGCAATATCCTCGGATCGGTCGGCGAGGCTTGCTTTAGAAAACACAATATACTTCGAGAGAAACGCACTGATATGTGGTACCGCAGAGCGTGCCATGCGCAGCAAGATACTAGGTGTCGTTTGATCGCCAGATGTGAGTTCATGCGATTGGTCTAACTTAGCCACGAAAGTTGTTTCGACCCTGCCCTGTAAATTCGTGATAGCGCCATAACAAGCATTACCCTCAAATAAAGCGTCTAGATCACAGGTACAATATCCTTGGAGAAAGGTGATGGCATCTCTCCCGCTAACTTCGAGAATTGCTTGCTCAGAGAGTGGAATTAGATTCATAGCAGTGGCATGCCTAAAACTTAAAAGTGGACGCGAGCTTCGCAGTATTGGTCGGGGTGATAGTGGTCCCTATTCTAAGCGTTTTCAAGGTAGGGCTGCATCTAGTAGCTTTCTAGGTTGCTTTAAGCTTCTCGGTGCTGCTCAATCAGTCCAAAATTTAGGGTGGGTACTGCCTGTAATGAGGATACTTGGAATGATGGTCTCACGGGGTCGAAGTTCGGGAGCTGTCAGTGCCAGGCGCGTAAAAAAGAAAAATTAAACATGGGAAGAGAAACTAAGTTTGAGCGGTACAATTTCAACCGGTTAAGAAATGAGACCCCTTAACTAAAACGACAAAAAGCTAAAAAGCCATGCAAGCAAAGCAATCCAATAGAATCAATCAGCTCATGGGATCACCAATTTCAAGAAATCATGGGGTAAGCCTTCAGTTCGCCCCGGTTTTGGAAGGCTTGAGCGTTGGTGCATCTAAAGGGCTAATGAGGCTCGTATGACTTAAGTGCCGGTATCGAATCCGAAAGCCGGCAGAAGTATTTGGAAGCATTTGGAATGCATTTGGAAGTATTTGGAAGCATTTAAGGATTGCCTATGAACAAGCGAGCCGAGAGCGCGGTGCGCAACCCCGAGACTCTGAACCGAATTGGATGGCGTTCTCGGCGAGGCATGGCCGAGCTAGACATCGTATTTGTGCCGTTTTTTCAAGAAGTGTTCCCCTATTTGTCAGCTGAACGTCAAGATACCTACGTGTCGATGCTAGAGGAAGAAGATCCGGTCCTATGGGAATGGTTTAGCGAACGTAGCGTGCCAGCCGACGCAGACTATTTTGATTTAGTGAGTTTGATGTTGAGGCGCTTGCAGCCATAAGCTGCGCCGGCCTCACAATCTTTGCATTTGATACGTCATGGATTTGATTTTGATTTAACCCTGTCACGCTCGCGTTGGCGTGATGGGTTGGTCGTGCTTGCTTGGCTAGTAGCTTTTGCGAGCACTTGGTTGGTCAACGATCAAGGGTTAATTTTGGGTGCTGTCATTGGCCTTGCAGTATGGGTAGGGGGGGAGCTTAGACAGGGCGGGTTCGGTCAAGCTAACAGGCGAATTGATCGAATATATTTTGATAGCCCAGGCTTCGTAACGGGTTTATCAAGCGGTTCAACCCAATGGGTTGAGATCTATCCAGAAGTCCTTAATGCATGGTTTATGGTGCTTACGATAAAACCACTCGGGGGTCGTCGCTTTCAGATAAGTATTTTTAGAGATCAAGTTGATCGTGAGGCGTTTCGGCGGGCACTCGTCTTTTTAAAATTTCACGCGATGTAATTGCTTGGCGCTAACAGCGTTGTTGATGGATCGTCAATAAGATCTGGGTAATCAACATTGTAATGCAGGCCTCTACTCTCTTTGCGGTTAAGCGCGCTACGAACGATCAATTCCGCAACCTGAGCGAGGTTGCGTAACTCTAAGAGATCCCGGTTGATGGTGTGATGCGCGTAGTAGTCGTTGATCTCCTGTTGCAGAAGATAAATGCGTCGCTGGGCGCGCAGCAGCCGGCTATTGGAACGTACAATGCCAACATAGTCCCACATTAATCGCCTTAATTCGTCCCAGTTGTGAGACAAAACGATATCCTCGCTCGATCTTGAAACCTGACTCGCATCCCACGGGGGAATCGGGTTTATCGCTGGCGAGGCTGGTCCTTCCTCCAAGATAGCCAGCGCCGCTGCGCGCCCATAAACCATGCACTCAAGTAATGAGTTGCTGGCCATTCGGTTGGCGCCATGGAGACCGGTGTAGCTCACTTCGCCGACGGCAAATAATCCTTGTATGTCCGTTCTACCACTGAGATCCGTGACCACACCACCGCAGGTATAATGGGCGGCTGGTACGATGGGAATTGGGCCTTTGGTAAGATCGAAGCCATGAGACAGACATTTTTCATAGATGTTAGGGAAATGTGTTTTGATTTTTTGGGGATCTTCATGACTAATATCCAGCATCACATGGTCACACCCTAAGCGCTTCATTTCAAAATCGATGGCTCTGGCGACAATATCTCTAGAGGCAAGTTCTCCCCGCGAATCAAATTTTTGCATAAATGGTGTCCCGTCTGGCAACAGCAGACGCGCGCCTTCGCCTCTGAGTGCCTCAGAGATCAGGAAAGATTTCGCCCGGGGATGGTACAAGCAGGTTGGATGGAATTGGTTGAATTCAAGGTTTGCAACTCGGCATCCTGCGCGCCATGCCATAGCGATGCCATCACCCGATGCGGTGTCGGGATTGCTGGTATAAAGGTAAACCTTACTTGCGCCGCCAGTGGCAAGCACCAGATGATCACAAGAAAATGTCTCGATGGCCATGGACTCAAGATTTAGCGTGTAGACGCCTCGATTGGTTTTATGAGCTTCGCCCAATTGGTTGCTGGTGATCAAATCTATCGCAATATGGTTAGTAAAAAATTCGGTATTAGATCTTTGGCTGAGCGCTTCAGATAACCGCTCTGTAATTTCTTTTCCGGTCGCATCAGCGGCATGAATGACTCGGCGGTGGCGATGTCCGCCCTCTTGGGTTAGATGAAACTCGGATCGACCACTTTTGCTAACACGCGTATCAAATGCTACGCCCAAGCTTACAAGCCAATCAATAATTGCCGGACTCTGGGCAACGACATGGGCCACCGCATTTGGGTCGCAGAGACCATCACCAGCAATTAAAGTGTCATCAATATGCGCTTGGATACTGTCATATTCATCGAGTACCGCAGCGACCCCGCCTTGGGCATAGTAACTAGACCCTTCTAGGGGCGTTTCCTTACACACAAGGGCTACTGAGAGCTCCTCAGGCAGGTGTAAGGCCAGGGTCATCCCCGCAGCTCCACTGCCAATAATCACAACGTTGTAGTGAGGTTTCATTGATCTCGTTACCAAAAGGGTCTAGACGCCTAAGTGTACCTTTTAGCGCAACCGGTGTGGACTAAAGCTGTTATTATGGCATGTGAGGGAAGGAGCATCCTCTGTCGATAAGAGGCTGCCTTGAATGCGTAAGCGCTGTAAAACCGTTAAAGGGCTGTAAGCGTGGCTAAGTAAGGGTCTACCGGGTTGAATTCTGAAGAATTGTCTGATCAACGATTGGTGCAAAGGGCGCAGCAAGGCGATAATCGTGCCTTTGATATGCTTGTTTTGAAGTATCAGTCGCGGATGGCGAATGTGGTATCTCGGTATATCAAAGATCACCACGAAATTGCGGACGTCACGCAAGAAGCATTCGTTAAAGCCTTTCGGGCACTGCCCAATTTTAGGGGCGACGCGCAGTTTTACACCTGGTTGTATCGAATTGCGATCAACACCGCTAAGAATTTCTTAGTTGCAAAAACGAGACGCCCTCCGGATGTCGATAAAGATATAGAAACTGGGGAATTTTCCGACGTTTCTGGTGTCTTAGAGGCAGAAGATCGGCCTGACCAACTGCTTTCGAGAGATCAATTACAGGCAGTAGTTGTCAAAGCGCTTGCAGATCTGCCTGAGGACATAAGAACGGCATTAACCTTACGTGAATTTGATGGTCTTAGTTACGAAGAAATTGCGTCAATTATGGAATGTCCGGTGGGAACTGTCCGCTCAAGGATTTTTAGAGGTCGAGAAGCGGTTGAAAAGAAAATTGAAGAAATGGGATGATAACCGTGGTTCCGAGATTCAGCAGAAAAGGTTGCACGCTGCAATCGGTTGCAAAAGGTAAGAGGTGAAGGATGAATCCTGAAGATAAAGAAGCGTTATCTGCATGGATCGATGGCGAGAGCGAAGCGCTAGAAGAGCGACGGTTGTTGAGGGACCACGATGCTCGAGAGTTAGCGCAGACTGTTGCTCGGTGGCAAGTGATCGGAGAGGTTATTCGAAATACGCCGAATTCATCCCTGGAGCCGAAGCGCAGGCGAGCACAATTCGGCTCGATTCAACAGGCATTGGTGCAGATTCAAACGCAGTCCCCAGCCGCTGAAAACAGTCAAGTTGGTCGGGCTCACGCTCATGGGCGACAGTTTCGCTGGTATGCAGTTGCAGCCTCTTTAACCCTAGTCATGGCCATTGGCGCTCTGATGCCCCAGGACATGCCTTCATCACCCATAGCATCACAATCTAATGATCAAGTGTCAGCTGAAATCGCTGCCAGGCAGCCAATCTTTGTCAGCGCTGGCGATGTGTCTAGCGAAGACCTTGACGAGCTGAGTTTGAACCCAGAATTGAGAGCGCTTGACGAGGCCTCAAGGGCTCAGTTGCGCGCTTATCTGCAACAGCACGATCAGTTGTCCCAATTGGCAACCCAGCAAAGACTGGTGAGTTATCCCCGGACTGCATCGAAGGATCAGTAACATGGCAATTGATAGGCGACTCCATGGCTAGTTTAGGTCTTTCCAGACATCTCTTAGCTGCCTGTTTGTTATTAGGGTCTTGCTTGGCGCTTGGCGATCAAAAGCTGCGGTTGGATCTGCTCGAAGAGGCAAGTACCTCGTCTGATGGCGAAGTTTGGTTGCAAAAAATGACGCGGGCATTTAAGGCGGAAACCTTTTCAGGGATATTCACATACATGCGCGGTAGCGAATTTAGCACGATGCGCATTGTTCATGATGCCCGAGGAGAATCCCTTCAAGAATCGCTCACAAGGTTAAACGGTCCAAGAATAGAAATACGTCGTTCCGAGGCGCAGATACTTTGCTTTCATGACGCTGCCGAACCTGGGGATATGACCCACGACGTGTTACTAGGGCCTTTCAGTCAAGCTTTTAATACTGCGCTCAGCGAGTCCGGACACTTCTATCGGTTAACCCTTCGAGGGGAAGATAGAGTTGCCGATCGCAGAGCGATGCGTTTATCGATCCAACCAGTCAACAGCGATCGGCTTGGCTATCTGCTTTGGTTAGATTACGAAACTGGCCTCCTACTCCAGTCCCATTTAGTCGAGCGTGGACGACTTAAAGAGGTATTTGCGTTTTCAAGCATTGATTTCAACCCCGATGTTGATCAGTTGATGCTGGCATCAGATATCCAAGATTCGATCAGCCATCAACTGGCAGATAATGTGCGTGAACAAGAACGGCCACCTGAATTTAGAGTGAATTGGCTGCCAAAAGGGTTTAAAAAAGTCCAACAGGATGGCAATCGCTTGCTGTTTAGTGATGGTATCGTGACCTTCTCGGTATTTTTCGGCCCAAGAGATGGGATGCCGAATGTTGCCACTGAAGTCAAGGGACGGACCGTGGTCACTCAATCTTTAGGTAATAAATCCGGGCAAGTGACCATCATTGGCGGTCTTCCCTTACCCACTGCCCAAAAGCTCGCGGAGTCGGTAGAACCGATTATATTTTAACGATCTGGCTGTAATTGGGGTTGTCATCTCTTCTGGGTTGAATTAAACCTAGGCTGACGAATTACCGTAAAGGAGCGACGGGTGACGATTTCAGCAGAAATCATGCAAACCCAAATTGGCAAGGTATGCCGTGTTCACCAACCTGCTTGCAGTGGGTGCGCAAAGGCAGGGTGTAGCGCGAAAACAATAAGGTTTAAGGTAGATCCTGACGCGGTTTTGGGCGCAGTAGCCCTGAAGTTGTCGGCGAGGGATCTCGCAGCCATTTGGGCGAATAGCTTGGGGCTGCCCCTTGCGGGGCTGCTGTTATCGGTGGGTTGCGTCGCCGCGTTGGGCCTCCATGAAGGATGGCAGCTGAGCTTCGGGTTGGTCGGGTTCATAGTCACAATGGCAAGTTGTCGCGCCTACCCAAAAACGGTTTTAAAAATCGATCAAATATAAGGCAGAAAGGATGCAGAAGGTTAAGCGTAAAGTTAGTGCAATGGGGGGCGTACTCGTCCTAGGGCTCATGATGCATTGCGCGAGCGTCGCATCGAACCTACCAGATTTTACGCAGTTAGTTGAGAAGGCGTCTCCAGCCGTAGTCAATATCACAGCTACTCGAAAGCCAGTAGCTACTCTGGATCAAAATCGAGAAGAAGTGCCAGAGCTTTTTCAGCGGTTTTTTCGTGAATACGAAAGGCGAAGTGTGCCAAGGCCCTCCACGGGATCAGGTTTTTTGATTTCGAGTGACGGTTATGTTTTAACCAATCATCATGTCGTTGAGGATGCTGAAGAAATAGTTGTTGCGCTGAGTGATCGGCGAGAACGAGAGGCTGAGTTGATCGGCGCCGATCCAATCTCAGATCTTGCGCTGCTAAAAATTGATGCGTCAGAGTTGCCGGTGGTAGCGATCGGGTCGTCTGAGAATCTGCAAGTCGGAGAATGGGTGGTTGCGATAGGATCGCCGTTTGGGTTCGAGCTATCCGTAACCGCAGGCATTGTCAGTGCCAAGGGGAGAAGCCTGCCCGATGATAGGGGTAACTATGTGCCGTTCATTCAAACGGACGTGGCAATAAATCCCGGCAACTCTGGCGGTCCGCTATTTAATTTGGAAGGCGAGGTCATCGGCATTAATTCACAGATTTTTACCCGATCCGGTGGGTTCATGGGGCTGTCTTTTGCCATTCCGATGGATGTTGCGATGGAGGTCGTTGACCAACTCAAAGACAAAGGGTCTGTGTCCCGAGGTTGGTTGGGTGTCCAGATTCAACGGGTTGACCGCGATTTGGCTGAATCCTTCGGCCTGGAGCGTGCAGCAGGTGCACTGGTGACGCGGGTGTTCGCCGAAAGCCCGGCAGATTCAGCTGGTGTTCGTGAGGGCGATATCATTATTGAGTTTGGCGGCCGAGCGATTGATTTGTCCTCTGACTTACCCCATGTTGTCGGTCGATTCAGAGCCGGTACAAGAACTGAGTTAACGGTGGTCAGAGCAGGTGATACGTTAGAGCTTGCGGTGACGGTTGGAGAACTCGAAGCCGATCGGCTGGCTGCGAGCAGGGCGACCGAGGACGCGCCAGCGGGTAATCCTCTGGGCATTTTGGTAAGAAACTTAAGCGACGATGAGCGAGAGTCGCTTGGCGCTTCTAGAGGCGTGCTTGTGACCTCAGTAGGGCCAGGTCCTGGCCGAGCGGGCAATTTGGCGGAAGGTGACGTGATCACAACCATCAATAGCCAGTGGATCGATACGACAGCGGAATTCAATGGTCTAGTGAATGCTTTGCCTACCGGAACCGCATTGCCCGTAAGGATCATTCGCGCGCAACAGCCGCAATATATCGCGATCAAAATCGATCCCTAGACCGCGTATCAGAATAAGGCATTCATGGCCAAAAGGCAGCATTTGAATTAGACTGCGGCGCAGTTGACTAGGTGGCACCTTAAAGTATGCAGCCCCAATTTATTCGAAACTTTTCCATTATCGCCCACATCGACCATGGCAAGTCTACACTGGCTGATCGCTTCATTCAGATGTGTGGCGGATTGTCTGAACGGGAGATGGCTAATCAAGTCCTGGACTCGATGGATATCGAGCGAGAACGGGGCATTACGATCAAAGCCCAAAGTGTTTCCCTGAATTACTTAGCGGATAACGGGCAGCTCTACCAGCTGAACATCATTGATACCCCCGGCCACGTAGATTTTAGCTACGAGGTATCAAGATCAATGGCAGCCTGTGAGGGTGCGCTTCTTGTTGTCGATGCGGCCCAAGGTGTTGAAGCGCAATCGGTGGCCAATTGCTATACAGCCGTAGAACAAGGGTTAGAAGTGATTCCGGTCTTGAATAAGATCGATTTACCCCAGGCCGAGCCAGAGCGCGTTTGCCAAGAGATCGAAGAAATCATTGGTATCGATGCCAGCGCTGCGATCTCAGTTAGCGCGAAAACCGGTGTTGGCGTTCGCCCACTGCTAGAGAGCTTAATAGAGCTGATTCCACCGCCAGCCGATCTTCGTGATAAGCCGCTTCAAGCTCTTATTATTGATTCTTGGTTTGACAATTATCTAGGCGTGGTGTCGTTGATCAAAGTCATTCAAGGTCAGATCAAGAAAAAAGACAAATTTGTCATCCATTCAACAGGCAAAATTCATCAGGTCGATGGAGTCGGAATATTCACCCCTAGACGAACTGAAACTGATGGTTTAGGTGCTGGCGAGGTTGGGTTTTTGGTGGCCGGCATAAAAGAAGTTCGGGGTGCTCCGGTTGGCGATACTATTGTTAGCGTGGGCGATGGCACAGGGGCTTTGCCAGGTTTCGAGCGCGTTAAGCCTCAAGTATTTGCCGGAATGTTTACCGTTAGTGCCGATGACTTTGACAATTTCAGGGATGCGCTTGAGAAATTGACCTTGAACGATGCGTCTCTGGTTTATGAACCTGAAAGTTCCGATGCGTTAGGGAGTGGCTTTAGATGTGGCTTCTTAGGAATGCTCCATATGGAGATTATTCAAGAGCGGCTGGAGCGTGAATATAATCTTGATCTGATTACCTCTGCACCGACCGTTATCTATGAAGTGTTAATGAAAAGCGGTGATGTCGTAACCGTCGATAATCCCTCTCAGTTGCCGGATATGGGAAGTATCCAGGAAATGCGTGAACCCATTGTACTGGCGAATATCTTGGTGCCCTCTGAGCACTTGGGTAGTGTCATTGTGTTATGCGAACAGCGACGCGGTGTGCAAAAAGACATG
>Ga0181587_10000214_pt1 | contig 45441 bp, 40 predicted proteins | sample 071ome_27_FD_132463 | JGI IMG/M metagenome (GOLD analysis project Ga0181587, IMG submission 132463) | Coastal salt marsh microbial communities from the Groves Creek Marsh, Skidaway Island, Georgia - 071409AT metaG (megahit assembly) | ecosystem: Environmental > Aquatic > Marine > Intertidal... | reverse complement strand
AGTTGTAGATTTTCCGACAGGAGCGTATTCTGTCGCTGTTGCGAACAGACCGTGAGTATCCGCACGATGAATAATCGTCGCGGGAACGCGGGGCCCGGAGAAAATTGTCGCCGGACGGCGATGTCCCGAAGCCCTGCGTTTGAACTACGCGGGGTTATTTCGGATTAACCCGAAGTCCGCACTGACAGTTTCGAGCGCCCCTGCAACCCGGCACATAATCCGGGCTGTTCCGATTTCCGGAACACATGCAAAGAGGATTTCGCAGGTCGACGCCGGATGCCGCGGACTTCGCTAAAAACGTGACGCTCCCCGCCTGCCGTTCGCACGGGCACGGGGTGCGTACTCGGAGCGAAAACGAACAATGAACAAGCGCATGCTGATCGACGGGACCCATACAGAAGAGGTCCGCGTCGTCATTGCCGATGGCAATCGTCTGGAAGAATACGACATAGAATCTTCCGCCAAATCCCAGCTAAAGGGGAATATCTATCTGGCGAAGGTTATGAGGGTGGAGCCCTCGCTACAGGCGGCGTTCGTCGATTTCGGCGGAAACCGGCACGGGTTCCTGGCCTTTAACGAAATCCACCCGGACTATTACCAGATTCCGGTCGAAGATCGCGAAGCGCTAAAGCGCGACGTCGCCCTGTTCGAAGAAAATGCAATGGCGGCCCAGGCGCATGTCGACTCGATCGACGGCGACGTACCCGAAGACGAGGAAGACGGCGACTCGCCCGACGACGCGGAAGCTACGGAGGCGTCGGAGGAAATCGAAGACGCCGATGACGACGACAAGGCTGCATCCGACGAAGACGAAGCGCCAGAGGCGGAAGCTAACGCCGGATCTGACACGGAAGCTGAGGCAGAGGCGGACGACTCAGAGAACGACTCGGGCGACCGAGAGGCCAGTGCCGGCGACGAAGAACCCGATGACGCCGACTCCGATCACAGCAGTGACGAAGAGAGTAAGGGCGACGAGGGCGAAGACAACGCCGAAGCGGAGGAAGAAGCCGCCGAGGGTGATGACGAGGCCGGAAAAGGGTCGGGAAAACCCAGCTCCAGGTCACGCGGCCGACGACAGCGCGGCGACCGTCGCGACCACCAGATGCGGCGATACAAGATTCAGGAAGTCATCAAACGGCGTCAGATCCTGCTGGTTCAGGTCGTAAAGGAAGAACGCGGCAACAAGGGCGCAGCACTCACCACCTACCTTTCGCTGGCCGGACGTTACTGCGTTCTGATGCCCAACACGTCGCGCAATGGCGGCGGGGTATCGCGTAAAATCACCAACGCGACTGACCGGCGCCGGCTGCGGGACCTGCTGAAGAACCTGGAAATTCCGGATGGCATGGGCGTGATCATGCGGACCGCGGGCATGGAGCGGAACAAGTCCGAGATCAAGCGGGACTTCGATTACCTTATGCGTCTGTGGGAGGAAATACGTACCTTGACGCTGGAATCGGCGGCTCCGGCACTGGTCTACGAGGAAGGCGACCTGATCAAGCGCGCCATCCGCGATCTGTATTCGCGCGAAATCGAGGAAGTGCTCGTCGAGGGCAACGACGCCTATCAGGCGGCGAAGAAAGTCATGCGGATGATGATGCCGAGCCACGCCAAGCGAGTTCAGCCTTACTGCGACGACACGATACCGCTGTTCCACAGATACCAGGTGTAAAGTAAGCTGGAGGCGATGCACTGCCCGATCAGCCTGCTCAAATCGGGCGGCTACATCGTCATCGACCAGACCGAAGCGCTGGTCGCAATCGACGTAAACTCGGGCCGGTCGACGCGCGAGCGCAATATCGAGGAAACCGCCCTTAAAACAAACCTGGAAGCTGCCAGCGAAGTCGCTTTGCAACTTCGTCTTCGCGACCTCGCGGGTCTGATCGTCATCGATTTCATCGATATGGATGAATCGCGTAATCAGCGCGCCGTCGAAAAACGGTTCAAGGAAGCCGTCAAATCGGATCGCGCGCGCATTCAGCTCGGCCGGATCAGCACTTTCGGGCTCCTTGAACTTTCGCGCCAGCGCATGAGGCCGAGCCTGATCGAAACCAGCAGCAACATTTGCGCGCATTGCGGCGGCACCGGACATGTCCGGTCCATCGAGTCGATGGCGGTGCGTGTCCTGCGCATGATCGAGGAAGAAGGCACACGAAATCGCAGCAGTGAGATTTCGGTCACAGTGCCCACGTCCGTCGCGCTTTACGTGCTCAATCAAAAGCGCCCGACACTGACCGCGATAGAGGAACGGTGCGGATTTTCCGTCCAGATACTGGGCGACGAATCGATGTCGATGAATGATGTCCAGCTCGACCGGGTCAAGGGACGCCAGTCCGCGGGGACGGAAGACAAAACGTCCGCAGAGGAAGAGACCGAATCTGCCGGCGACGAAACCGACACGCAGGAAACAAAGCCTTCTGGCCGCAGGCGCCGTTCACGTCGCCGCCGCCGCAAGGATACCGCCCCCGAGAACGCTTCGGAGAATGCTTCGGAGAATGCAAAAGAGGAAGCAGGCGTCGCTGACACGGAAACTTCCGCAAAACCCGTTGAAGAGTCCGCAGAAACCGCCGGCATTGACGCCAACGGGGACGCCAACGGGGACGCCAACGGGGACGCCAACGGGGACGCCAGCGAGGACGACGAATCGAAACCGCGTCGCCGCCGTCGCGGACGTCGCGGCGGTCGCAGAAGAACTCAGAAATCCGATGCGGATGACACCCAGACATCCGGCGACGACAGGACCGCTCCGGGCGAAGAAGCCCAGATCGCGGACGCGGCTGCCGCTGACATCACCGCTGAAGACGCCTCCGGAACGGAATCCGAACCACCCGATAGCGCGCCCAGCAGCGAGCCCGAGCGCTCGTCAGAGATCGCATCGGAGAGTTCGCCTGAGGATGCGCCCGAGAGCACCGACAAGGACTCGGAAAGCGATGAGGCGCGCGCGCCTGAGATCGCCGCTTCCGCTCCGGCCAATGACGCTCCTGAGCAGAAGGAACCGGAGGGATCCGGAAATCCGGTTGTCAGCGACGAAAAACCCGAAGCGCCGCGCCGGGGCTGGTGGCAGCGCATTCTGGACTGACCCGCCTGACGCCGGCTTCCCGGGATCGCTTTCCCGGAAATCTCGCTCCCCCGAAATCTCGCTCAGGGCCGGGGCAGCGTTTATCCGTCCGACGGATTCCAGTCGGTCAACCGGTCGATGGCTTCAGCAATCATGTCGGTCGCCCCGGAGAACGAGAAACGGACAAAAGCGTTCCCACGCTCTGAATCGAAGTCGATACCCGGCGTTGTAGCAACGCCTGTTTCGTCGAGCATGCGACGGCAAAGGACAGCGCTGTCATTGGTAAGCCGGGAAACGTCGGCATAGATGTAGAAAGCGCCATCGGCAGGCGCCAACCGGTCGAAACCGGCGCCCGGCAACCCGTCGAGCAAAAGCCTGCGGTTCGCTGCATACCGGGCGACATTCCGGTCCAGTTCGTCGAACGCGTCGAATGCCGCCTCTGCGCCGATCTGCGCCAGCGTGGGCGCCGAAATATACAGATTCTGGGCGAGGCACTCGACGCTTCGCAACAGATCGTCGGGCACGACCATCCAGCCAATGCGCCATCCGGTCATCGAGAAATACTTGGAAAAACTGCTGACGACCAGGGAACTGTCATCGTATTGCAGGGCGCTGATGCCTTCTCCCGCATAGGTTATCCCATGATAAATCTCGTCTGAGACAAGCCGGATTCCACGGTCCCTGCAATAGGCGGTCAGCGCCTGCATTTCGGCTTCGCCGAGCATGGTGCCCGCCGGGTTCGACGGGCTCGCAACGATGATCCCGTCGATCGTCCCCTCGATCCGGTCGAGCAGATCCGGCGTTGGCTGGAAACGGGTTACCGGTCCGGTCGGAATGGCGACAGGCTCGATATTTTGGGATAGCAGGATATTGCGGTAACCCGGGTAACCCGGCGCGGCGAGCGCGACCCGGTCGCCTGCATCGAACGCCGCCGTAAAACCCAGAACGAACCCGGCGGAAGACCCGGTCGTGATCACGACGTTTTCGGGCGACACATTGATACCCTGGGTATCCGCATAGTACCGGACGATCCGCTCACGAAGCGGCATCAGACCGAACGCTTCGGTATAGCCGAGCGCGTCCGAAACGAGGGCCTTCTTCGCCGCTTCGATGACCGGGCCAGGCGCGCCTGTCTGAGGCTGGCCAAGTTCAAGGTGAAGAATGTCTTCGCCTTCCGCCTGGCGCCGGTTGGCCTCCCGAAGCACGTCCATGACGATAAAGGGCGGAATTCTGCCGCGCCGCGACGCCTTGATCGCCATAACTAGAACTCCGCGTTAATGGCGTGTCCGAATCCGCGCGGGTCGGTTCTGACAGCGCATTCTTCCGGCCTCTCGCGCATTCCCTGCGGGCAATACATCAGATTGATCCGACCGATCGACGGAACCCGGGTTACCATCCTGCCCTGCCCCGCCAGCCTCGCCGGCAATGCCGGCGGTGCATCTTCTTCCAGCAGAATATGACCGTTCTGCGCCTGGGGCGCATAGCGGTACTGACGGAGCGCCTCATCGATATTCTGTCCACCGTCCAGCAACCGCGCCAGAACAGTGGCGAGAGCAGTGCCGACCGACCGGTCGCCTGCACCGGTGGCGGCGGCATAGGCGGACTTCACCTTGTCGTTGGCCATGACCAGGGGGGCCAGCGAAAGTGCTGTATCCGCCGAAGCCGGCGCAACAGCAATGATGCCCGTTTCGCCCAGAACCTTGCCGGTTCCGAACGGCGCCCCCATGGTCAGGACGCAGGCTGCAGCGTTGCCGGCCTGGTCCATTGAAAGCGCACCAACCGACCCTCTTCCCGAAACCGGTCGGCTCAACGCGGCCTGGTGCGCCCTCCGGGAAGCCTGCATCGCCAGCATCACCTGTCCGGCATCGTCGTTTCCTGAGAACCTCGAACTGTTTCCGATATCTCGCCAGATACCCGCGGCAACGATTCCCCCCAGCGCCGGAGACGGCGCAAAATGAAGAATGTGATTGCCTGCCGAGAGCTTGACCGTGTCGTTCCAGACCGGGCGGTATTTTCGGATATCGTTGATGGTGATCCATCCGCCAGCGTCCCGAACCGCCTGCACATACTGGCGCAGATAGTGGCCTTCATGGAAATCTCCGGGCCCGGCAACGCGTATTCTTCCAAGAATCCCGGCAAGATCGAGCTGTCGAAACGGCGCGCCTTCTGACAGGGGTTTGCCGTCAGCAGCGAAGAATCTCTGCCGCGCCACGGGGTCGGAAAACAGCGACGCCCCGTCAGAGATCAGGCTTCGCGCAAGCGACCTCGGCAGGGGAATACCGAAGCGCGCCATATTTTCCGCAGGCAGGACAAGCTGTTCCCAGCGCAGGACGCCATATCGGGCAGACAGGGCAAAAAGCCCTCGGAACGTCCCAGGTACCGTACCGATCCATCGACCGCCTTCCGGTGGGGTCCGGGACGCGTGAGGCATGAATTCAAGCGCTTCCGCCTTGTTTTCCTGCGCCGAATAGAAAACGCAAACACCGCCGCCGCCTGGGCCTGCGGCGTCCGGACGCGTCACCATCATCGCCATCGACATCGCGATTACCGCATCCGCGGCCGAACCGCCGGCTGACAGCACATCCCTTCCAATTAGCACCGCACGAGGTTCGTCCGCAGCGACCCCGCCGAAATATTTTTGGACATGCCCGACCGTGCCGACAGGTATCTGGGGATCGCTGCAGGAGCCGACGGCAACAGCAAGAAGCGCTCCCAGAATCGGCACCGCGCATTGACGCCTCATAGCAGCGTACCTACTTTTGGTTCTGGCCAGCGGAGTCAGGGTCTTGACGCGACGCAACGTATTTCTCCTCGCCCTTGGCATGCTCGTTCTCATGGGCATGTCGACGGTTCAACGCAACGCCTACGGCGCCGGCGGGCAATCGTTGATCCGGGACACGGAGATCGAAAATACCATTCGCGCCTATGCGGCGCCACTCCTGTCCGCAGCCAACCTCGACGACGAGGCGTTCCACGTCCATATCGTCAAGAGCCCTGAACTGAATGCGTTTGTCGCGCGCGGTCAGCGCATATTCATTACGACGGGACTGTTAAGGCGGGCCGCTAATCCAGACCAGGTGATTGCCGTTATGGCTCACGAAATAGGCCATATTGCAGGCGGACATCTCGCCAGGCTGCAGGGCGCCCTGGACGACGCCAGCAATATTGCCTTGATCACACAGGCGCTGGGCCTCGTGATCGGGGTCCTCGCGCGCGACAGCGCGGGCGCGGCCGCGGTTGGGAGCGGAGGACAACAAGTCGCCCAGCGCTCTCTGCTGAGTTTCAGCCGTTCACAGGAACAGGCTGCGGATCAGGCTGCGGCGATTTTTCTCGACAGGGCAGGTCTCTCGAGCCGCGGCATGGCGCAGTTTCTCAACATTCTCGCGAGTCAGGAGTATCTTCACGCGAGCCGGCAGGACGCCTATGTCAGGACACATCCCCTTACACGGGAGAGGGTGCGTTTCGCAGAAGAGCACGTTCGGACTTCGCCTCACGCACAGGCCGCTACACCGGACCGTTTCGTTGAAATGCACCGGCGCATGGTCGCAAAGCTCGATGGCTTTCTGGGTTCTTCCCCGCGGGTGCTGGCAGAGTACCAGGACCGGGAACCGTCAATTTCGGTACGCTACGCCCGTGCGATCGCGGAATACCAGAATGCCAACCTGGAAGTCGCTGTCCCAATGATCGACGCGCTGATCGCCGACGAGCCGGACAACGCGTACTTTCACGAACTCAAAGGGCAGATGCTGTTCGAGAACGGCCGGGTCGATGAGGCGCTGGTAGCGTATCGGCAAGCAGTGCGTCTCATGCCCGAAGCGCCGCTGCTCCGAACAAGTCTCGCCCACGCCATGATCGAATCGAACCGGCCGGAACTTTTTGACGAAGCCCTGACCCATGCCAACGAAGCGTTAAGGGTAGACAGGTTCGTGCCGATGGCGTGGCGGCTCGCCGGCACGGTATACGGTCGCCGCGGCGAGATGGGCCGTTCCTCCTGGGCCCTGGCCGAATACAATCTTCTCATCGGCAGGTCGAAACTGGCACGCGCTCAGGCCAATCGCGCGCTGAAACTGCTGAAGACTGGCTCCCCCGCCTGGCTGCGGTCTCAGGACATTCTGAACGAAACGGAAAATCGCGGCTAAAACCGTAGCTTCGAACACATTCCCGCGATACGGGCTGATCTTGCTTGCCTTGGAAACTGGCGGCGGGCCAAGATGGCGGCGCCCGAAACGGGGAGTTTTTTTTCAGGAGAAAGAGATGTTGTTCCGTCGGACCGGTTTGCTCTGCGCCGCCCTCCTTCTCGCCGCGGTGTCTTCCGGAACCAGGGCTTCAGCACAGCAGGCCTCTCCGGGCGCTGCCGGTCATGCAAAATCGTCCGAGGAGATCGAACGGATCATTCGGGACTACCTGCTGAAAAACCCTGAAATCGTGATAGAGGCGATCGAGGCCTACAAGAAGAGGGCTGAAGAAGCTGACCGGGTTGCGGTCGCGCGGGTCCTGAAGGACCAGCGCGAAACCATACGCAACGACCCGTCATCTCCGGTCGGCGGCAACCCGAAAGGGGACGTAACGGTCGTCGAATTTTTCGACTATCGATGCGGAGTCTGCAAGCGCGTTCATGACACGGTCGCCGAACTTGTCAGGACCGACGGGAAGATCCGGCACGTCTACAAGGAATGGCCGATTCTGGGACCGCAGTCCGTCGCTGCGGCGCGGGCGGCGCTCGCCGCCCGCAACCAGGGCAAGTATATCCTGTTCCATGACGCGCTCATGCAACACCGGGGCCGAATGGGAACAGACGAAATCTTTGGTATCGCCAAGCGTGTTGGGCTGGATCCCGACCGCCTGCGCAAGGACATGGGATCGCCGGAAATCGATACCATCCTGCGCAGGAATTACGAACTGGCGGAGGCGCTCAAAATCAACGGAACGCCTTCCTTCGTCATAGGCGACGAGTTAATCCCGGGCGCCATGGACCTCAACGGCCTGCGGTCGGTCGTGCGGAAAGCCCGAAAAAAAGGCTGACCCCAAAAAAACGGCTCCCCCGAAAACGCCCGGAGCGCCTTCGATCGTTCAGCCCAGCTCGGCGGCCTCGGGCTGTTTGCCCGGCAATGCCCTGTCGAACGCTTCGAGCGCAAGGCAGGCCTCGTTGATCCGCATGATCGTCGGATAAGGTGACAGATCGCAATCGAACCTTTGCGCGTTGAATACCTGCGGCACAAGGCAGATATCGGCGAGACCCGGCGCATCTCCATGGCAGAACGCACCTGTTTGGACGCTTTCCGCCAGCAACGGCTCGACGCCGTCGAATCCCTCTTTCACCCAATGGCGATACCAGCCGACGACGGCGGCCTCATCGGCGCCCAGCGACCCTTTCAGGTAATTGAGCACCGCCAGATTGTTCAGCGGATGTATGTCGCAGGCGATGATATTCGCGATGCCCCGAACGCGGGCGCGGCTCGCCGCATCCGCAGGCAGTAACGCGGGCTCGGGATAGCGCTCGTCGAGATATTCCATAATCGCCATGGACTGCATCATAATCGCACCATCGTCTTCCAGCGCGGGGACGCGGCCCTGAGGATTGACCCGCCGGTAGTCGCCCGACGACTGATCGCCGGCCTGCAGATTGATCAGCGCGGTATCGGGCGAGAGCCCCTTGAGGTTGAGCGCGATTCGGACTCGAAACGCCGCGGAAGACCGAAAATATCCGTATAGCTTCATGACCCTGCCATGTTCGATTGGTGATCCGGTACGGACCCTACCAAATGCGAACCGATGGGTCTTCCGTCAAATATAGTATTCACGCAGCGGCGGAAATCCGTTGAAGCCGACCGAGCAATAGCTGGAAGTGTAGGCGCCCGTGCTGAGCACTTCTATGCGGTCGCCGATCTTCAGATCGAGCGGCAGTTCATAGGCCGCCTCGTCGTAAATGATGTCGACCTCGTCGCATGTCGGCCCGGCAATCACGACAGGGCCGCCCGGTGCGCCGTTATAGGGCGTCCTGATCCGGTACTGGATCGCTTCATCCATGACTTCGGGCAACCCGCCGAACTTTCCAATATCGAGGTATATCCATCGCCGCTCGGATTCATCCGATTTACGCGATATCAGAACGACTTCCGTCTGGATGACGCCGGCATCGCCGGGAATAAAACGTCCGGGTTCGGCCAGAATTTTCGGCAGACGGTTCCCAAAATGACGGGTCATGGCGGTCATGATCGCCTCGCCGTACTCTTCCAGATCGGGCGCCGCCGCCCGATATCTGGCCGGAAACCCGCCCCCGATATTGACGCATTTCAATTCGATGCCAGCGGCGGCGGCTCGGTCGAACAGTTTTGCCGCCGCCTCGACAGCGGGGTCCCAACGACCCGGGTCCCTTTGCTGCGAACCGGTATGAAACGATATGCCATAGGGCTCGACCCCGAGTTCCGCGGCGCGCAGCAGGATTCTCTCCGCCACGGGCGGTTCGCATCCGAATTTTCGCGACAGCGGCCAGTCAGCGCCATCCCCAGTCGTCAGCACCCGAACGAAGACGCGGCTGCCCGGTGCGGAACGCGCGACTTTCTCCAGTTCCGCCTCGCTGTCGACCGCATACAGGCGGATGCCCTTTTCATGAGCGGACGCAATGTGGGCTTCCTTCTTGATCGTATTGCCGAAGGAAATCCGGGCCGGATCGACGCCCAGGGAGAGGCACTGGTCGATTTCAAAGATACTGGCGGCGTCGAACGATGCGCCGAGACGGTGCAGGCGATCAAGGACGGCGCGCGCGGGATTCGCCTTCACGGCGTAAAAAATGTCTGCCAGCGGCAAAACCCGGCGGAGGGCGAGATAGTTTTCCTCAACGACGTCGAGATCGACGACAAGACAGGGCGTTTCCGGGCGTTCCTCTTCGAGGAACCGAAAAATCCGTTCGGTCATTTTTGATGGTTCTCCAGACCCGCCCGCAGCTGCGGGCGCGACGATGCGCCTTTTACACGCATCGAATAACCGAAAAAAGAAAATTCTTGCGGAATCGACGGAAGGAGCGAAACGCGCTCAGCCCAGCTTCACGCCTGCGAAAAACTGAAGCCCGAACATGGCGGCAAAACCGAACACAACCACAAGCAACAGGATAAGAAACGGCCCGCTGAAACCGGATTTCTTTTTTGCCGGTTTACGCCTGCGGCCTTTAGGAGACCGTTCCGCTCCGGCTGCTCTGGGTCTGGCCTTATTTATGGCCGGTGCTGCCTTTTTCGGCGCCTGATATGACAGTTCGGCGCCACTGCCCCCGCGGAAAATGGTACGTGTAGACGTCTGGGAGCTGACCTCGTCGAAAATTTCCTCCACGACGCGAACGCTTAGAAAGCGGTTACTGCTGTCCATGCGTTTGGCCTCGAAAAGAGCAAGGTCCTTGTCGTCGAAAACCGAATCGATTTTCCAATTCCCGCCGCGAAATGTATATATTTCGAATGCTTTCATGGCACTTCCGTCAGCCAGTCCGGCCTGATGCTATTCCTCGGTTACTTCCCGGCAATTCGCTCCGCCAAGAATGCCGGTGATCGTTTTCCCGTCGTCGCTGAGAGGCATTAGAATGCTCCGATACAGAATGCGTACGCCGTTCCACAGAACCAGTTCGCCGCCGCGCGACATGGGCGCTTCCCTGGCCAAAACATCATCCAGATAGGTCACTACGACGGATGCGAGACAATTTTCGGGAACTTCGGATACATGGCGGCCGATCAGCGAGCCTCCGCACCGGCAGGCGATGCCATTCCCGAACCAGCGAAATACCGGATCGTTTTCATGGCCGGCAAGGTCGAGGACAAAGCTGTCGTTCCACATATCGGCGATTTCGACATTATCGATAGCCGAAAACGGCGGGAACCAGTCGCCATCCTGCAACCCACGCCAGTATTTGAGCAGTCTGAGCACAAGCCGGCGTTCAGAGCCCGCCGGGAGTCCCTCCTGCACAACTTCGCGCGGCATGTCCTCCGGAATTGTTTTCATAATTCTTCAGCCATATCGAATTTCATCAACAATCTCGGACATTTGGGTTAAATATGCGTAAATAGCGAGCGATCCCGCCCTGTAAATGACGAGCGATCCCGCCCAGGGGGCACCGCCCGAGGAAAGAGTCTCATCTCCGATCGCGCCATTGCGTCGAATTACCCGCTGGGATATCGATACCCCAGTGAAACGCAGGGTTGGATACTGAACGGTGCCGAACGTTCCGACGATACTTGTCCTTAACGGGCCGAACCTCAATCTGCTTGGAGACCGGGATCCGGATATCTATGGAACAGAGACGCTTGCAAACATCGAGGAACGATGCCGGTCGCGAGCAGCCGAACTGGATCTTGCGGTCGATTTCCGCCAAAGCAACAGCGAAGGCGAACTCGTCGACTGGATTCAGGACGCCCGCGCTTCGAGCGCAGCGCTTATCATCAATCCCGCGGCCTACACGCATAGCTCGATCGCCATCATGGACGCCCTGTCGGTCCTCACAATCCCTGTAATCGAGCTGCATTTGTCAAATATCCATCGCCGCGAATCTTTTCGTCGCCGATCATACGTTTCAAAAGTGGCTACGGGCGTGATCTGCGGATTTGGATCGAGCGGATACGAAATGGCCGTCGATGCTGCGGCGAAACTAATCGGTACCGGAGGGAAACGTTAACCTAATGGCAAAGCTCGACATAAACGAGGAAATGGTCCGCAAGCTCGCGGAGCTGCTGGACGAGACCAACCTGACCGAAATCGAATACAGCGTAGGCGACCAGTCGATCCGGGTCTCGCGCGGCGGCCAGCCGGTCATGTCGACCGTAACGTCGGCAGTTCCCCAGGCGCCGGCGGCAGCCGCGCCGCAGACGAGCGACGGCCCGCGACCGGGCGCCGTTACGGCGCCGATGCCGGGAGTAATCTATGTAGCGGAAAATCCCGAAAGCCCGCCTCTCATCAAGGTCGGCGACACCGTTGCGGAAGGCCAGACGCTTATGCTGATCGAAGCCATGAAGACCTTCAGCCAGGTCCGCGCCCCCCGGGCCGGACGGGTGGTCGAAATCCTGGTGTCCGACAGGACTCCGGTTGAGTTCGGCGAAGAGCTCGTAATCCTCGAATGATCGACGGCCAATGTTCGAAAAGATCCTGATCGCCAACCGCGGCGAGATTGCGCTTCGCATTCACCGCGCCTGCCACGAGATGGGCATACGGACGGTCGCAGTTCATTCGACTGCGGACGAGCACGCGATGCATGTAAGGCTGGCCGACGAAAGCGTCTGCGTGGGACCGCCGGCGGCTGCCGAATCCTATCTCAACATGCCGGCGATCCTGACGGCGGCGACGATAACCAACGCGGACGCCATTCATCCGGGCTACGGCTTTCTGTCGGAAAATGCTTCCTTCGCCTCGATGGTCGAAGAGCACGGCATCGCCTTTATCGGCCCGACTCCGGAACATATCTCGCTGATGGGCGACAAGATCGCTTCGAAAACCAAGGTCAAGGAACTGGGCATACCGGTCGTCCCCGGTTCGGATGGCGCGCTAGGCAGCGATGCGGAAGCGCACCGGATCGCCGAAGAGATGGGCTATCCGGTACTGTGCAAGGCTTCCGCCGGCGGCGGCGGGCGCGGCATGAAGGCGGTATTCGGACCGGACGAGCTGTCGACGTCCCTGGCACAGGCGCGGACGGAGGCGATGGCGGCCTTCGGGAACGACGCCATGTATATGGAAAAATACCTGATGCGACCGCGCCATATCGAAATCCAGATAATGGGCGACGGCCGCGGCAATGTCATTCATCTCGGCGAACGCGACTGCTCCTTGCAGCGCCGCCACCAGAAAGTCCTAGAAGAGGCGCGTTCTCCGGCGCTCAACAGCGAACAGAGACAGGAGATCGGCCGCCGCGTGTGCGAAGCGCTGTCGAAAATCTCATACCGCAATGCGGGGACGATCGAATTCCTTTATGAAGACGGCGAGTTCTACTTCATCGAAATGAACACCCGTCTTCAGGTCGAGCACCCCATAACGGAGATGATCACCGGGCTGGACATCGTCCGTGAGCAGATCCGGCTGGCCAGCGGCGCACCGCTGTCGGTCAGCCAGGACGACATCGATTTCAGCGGACATGCGATCGAATGCCGTATCAACGCTGAATCGCCGGTCACCTTCGCTCCATCGCCCGGCAGGATTTCGGATTACCACCCTCCCGGCGGCCTCGGCGTCCGGGTCGATTCCGCGCTTTATGCTGGGTATAGCGTGCAACCTCACTATGACAGCCTGATCTCCAAGCTGGTGGTGCACGGAGCGACCCGGAACGAATGCCTCATGCGGCTCAGGCGATCCCTCGAGGAATATGTAATCGATGGAATCGAAACAACCATTCCTCTGCATCAGAAAATAATTTCCGAACCGGATTTCGTGTACGGCAACTACGATATTCACTGGCTGGAGAAATTCGTAGAAAGCGGGAAAGCGGCCGGGGGCTGAACGGCGCCACGGACTGGACGGTCGATGGTTGGACTGAAGCCGGAAATCCTCCTGAGGGCCTATGCGGTCGGACTGTTTCCGATGGCGGAGCGCCATGACGACCCGACCTTATACTGGATCGACCCTGAAAAGCGCGGCATCCTGCCGCTCGACCGGTTCCATATTCCGCGCCGGCTGCGCCGTACCGTTCGCCGAAATTCTTTCGATATTCGCTGCGATACGGCCTTCGAACAGGTTATCCGCCTGTGTGCGGAACCGGCGCCCGACCGGTCGGAAACATGGATTAACGAAGAGATCGTCCAGCTCTATGTCGACCTTTTCGAAATGGGACGGGCGCACAGCGTCGAAGCCTGGCTCGACGAAGAACTGGTCGGCGGTCTGTACGGCGTTTCCCTGGGGGGCGCCTTCTTCGGCGAAAGCATGTTCAGCCGGGTCACCGACGCCAGCAAGGTGTCTCTGGTCCATCTTGTGGCCAGGCTCCGCAAGGGGGGCTACAAACTTCTCGACACGCAATTTGTAACGTCCCACCTGGGCCAGTTCGGCACTGTCGAAATCCACCGCTCCGGTTACCGGCAAATCCTGTCCGATGCGCTGGACGTCAATGCGACCTTTTATTCCGAACTCGGCGAGGACGAACTCGCCTCCTTCATACAGTCGACGACCCAGACATCGTAGACGGGATGTTCCAGAGCCGAGAGCGCGGGGCTCGAGGCCAGCATCCAGCCGGTAAAATCGCGGCGGGGCTCCTCTCCCGGCCTGACATCGTCGATCTCCACAAAAGCAGCGCTTTCAGGAGGTTCTTCCGGTGGCGTCTTGCTGCAGGTTCTGACCGTGACCTGCAGCGTGCCGAACCGCACCGGCTGATCGACCGGGGCATCGAAGGTCGAAATGCGCGCCGTCACCTTGTCGAGCCCCTGCATCACGGCCCCCTGCTGAGCATTCGCCGGCAGCCCGAGTCCGACAACGGCGGTAACCGCCGCAAACAGGCTTCTTCCTTTCATGCGTCGCCCTCGACCGGTCGAACGGCGGAAAAACGCAACCGCACGTAATCGGCGACCCATTGCCCCTGAGGCCGGTAAAGGGCTGGCCGCAGAGCGGCCGCAACCTCGTCCAGAAAGGCCGCGCGGTCTGCATCGGGGACCGTGGATAGAAACTGCCCGCCGAAAGTATGGATCCAGTCCCTGATATCGCCCGGCAACGGTGTAGGTCTGGGGATCAGTTCGATCGTGTCGACGCGGAATCCGCGCGCCTCCAGCCTGCCGCGATAGTCTTCCGGCGTGGGAAAATACCAGGGCCAGGCAGCGTTAGAATCGAGCCCCCGCCTGGCCAGCGCATCGCCGAGCGCCTGTGAGATTGCCGCGATGTTCCCGGCGCCGCCCATTTCACCGACAAGCCGACCGCCGGGCCTGAGCGACCGCCACATCCCGTCAATCACTTCATTGGGACGCCGCATCCAGTGCAGGGCGGCGTTGCTCAGTATCCCGTCGAACGCTTGGTCGAAAGTCAGACTTTGCCCGTCGACCACTGCCGCCGGGATGCCAAGCGCGGCCGTCGCCTGGACCTGATCCGGAGAAGCGTCGACACCCAACACCCAGGCGCCGCAATCGGCGATCTTTTTGGTAAGCGCTCCGTCGCCGCACCCGAGATCGAGAATTTTTTCTCCCGGGGCGGGCGCCAGCATGTCGATCAGGGGTTCGCCGAGATCCGCGACGAAACGGGCATTGCGCGCGTAACGATCGGCGATCCAGCGTTGCGGTTCCGGCGCAGCCATCCTATGTGTCAGGGCATCTTGGGAAGCGCCGGTTCCTGCGCCGCGTCGGCCTTGCCCTTGTTGCCGGTCTGGGTGAACAGCATGCGGCCTACCAGGGAAACGATATCGACAGACCCCTGAGTGTGCTGGATTTCCTGACCGGCCGTGAGCATCGCGTCCTCGCCGCCGGGAGTGATCGACAGATACTTGTCTCCGAGAAGGCCGTCGGAAGCGACCCGCGCAGAGCTGTCGCGCGGCAGTTTGACGTCGTTGCGGACGTTAAGGGTCAGCACCGCCAGGTAGGTCTTAGGGTCGAGCGTCTGCGCCGTCACAGTGCCGATCTTGATTCCACTCATGCGAACGTCGCTGCCCTGCGCCAGACCGTCGATCCTGTCGAACTTGCCGACAAGCGTATATCCATCGGTCGTCTTCAGACCGGCGCGGCCATAGGCGAAGACCAGAAACACGATGGCGAGGCCAAGCACGAAGGCTCCCATAAGCGTTTCCACGAGATTGCGGCCCATTGAATTTCTCCCGTCAAACCGACACTGAATTGAGCAATAGGATTATGGCGTTATTCCGGCCGCCAGGCCTGATAATCGCCGGTCGCCCGGTCCCTTTTGCCGGCCTTCGACACATCGCCGGGCGGGCGATAGGCTGCTGAAGTCCCGGTCAGGTTCTCCTGATGCCCGGTCTGCCAGGACCGTCGTTCGATTTCTTCGGACGGAATCGCCGCGCCTTCACGGCCGTGCAGCCAGCCATGCCATTCCGCGGGTACGCATGACGCTTCCGCCGGGCCGTTATAGACCACCCAGCGGCGGGCCCGCCTCCCCTTGGGCTTTTTCCTCTCCGTGTAATAGCGGTTGCCTGCGGCATCCGTGCCGACGAGTTCTCCATTCAGAAGCGTGAACAGTCGAGTTCCCAGTGTCATGGCAAACGCTCTTTAAAATCCGGCCCGAAAAGGCCAGCCAAATAAGGCAACTGCCTCTGCGTGCCGATTTTATGGCACGCGGCCCGCAACAGGTCCAGCAGCATCCACACGACCGATTATTGTGAAAATGGCAGAATTATTACTACATTTTGTTATTTGAAGAAATTTTCGTCAAAATATTGTTGATCTCACAATATATTGTCGCTAAATAGTTGTGCCCCCCAGATATGGGGCGTGCCGCGGGATACATTTTGCGTAGTAGCGTTGAGTATCAGGCGGGAAAGTTCGGGAGGCACAACCTTCTGGGGGGACCAACCCGGCTCTTGTGAAGCCGGCTGGGATAAAGAAACAAAAGGGGCGGCCCGTCGGAACAAGCCGGCTGTCATGCTCCGGAAAGGTCGGAATCGGTGCAGATAGCCCGGCTCCATTCGAAGGGCAGCAGCGCGCCAGATGAGGGCGTAAAGCAGGACCTTTCTCTCCACAAATCGGAAACAGCCGAAAGCGCCGGCGACGTTACCTGGTCGTCGGACGTCATTGAATTCATGGCGGATCGGGGTTTGCTCCGAAGGGAAATCCCGGTGGCGCTAAACCCTGTCGCGGAGGACGATGTTCCGCAATGGCTCTGGCGGCAATCGGCAAATCATGCGCGCCCGGCTTCAAGGCGGGAGGAGACCGCTGCCGATGCGGTTCGCCGCATCGCAGGAGGCTGGACCTATCAGGGATGGAAATCCGGCTATTTCGACAGCGAGCAGGATGCTCGCGCCTTTTTCGACGAGATTGGCTGGCTACTGCTGAACCGGCGCATCGCTCCCGAACCGCTCGTCTGGCGACATGAAGGCGTATACTGGGCGTACGGGATGGGCGAAGCCCCGACGGGCGCAATCGTCGATTACCGTACCGGCGGCATGCGGCAGACCACTGAAGACGACATCCCCCCGCACGAATCCTCCGCAACCGGTCCTGGCGACGATTCGGTCATTTCGATCAATGCGAAGGACGAAGATGCAGAAGCGATCCTTCTGAGGCACGGCGCGCGGAATGCGCTCGATGAATTGCGGGATGCGGGCCGGTTACTCGCCGGACGCCACCTGTCCGCTATCGTGGACGCCTGCCGATCCGCCGGGAAAAGGCTTGCGTTCGATCCGGATGGAAACCCGTCACTGCGCCTCGCCATCGCGTCAGCGCGGGGCGCCCTGATACCCGAGACGCTCATCGACCGCGTGATGCGTCTTGTCCGGGACGGCAACGAATTTGCCATCGAACAGCTACTCGGCGGCTCGCCGGAAGAGCGGAATCCCGCATCTCCCGCCATCGTGGTGGAGGCCGATGACCGCTTCCTCGCCGATGTCGCATGCAATATCGCCCGCGACGCCTCCGGCGTCCTTTCCAGCGATGGGGCTGTCGTCGATGCGCTGGCGCTGGCGGCATGGTCAGGCGTAACGGCCGGGATGAATTTCTCCGACGCGAACCGGGATTGCCTTTTATCCGACGACGACGGAACGGTCCGCAGGGTCACGCTGAACCTGCCTGCTTTCGTAACGTCAACCGGACTGGATACAAACGCGTTGCGGCATGCGGCAATGCTGGCCGCCCTGGCCTCGGACATCGCCCTCGCGAAGTCGGCCTCCGCGACCCCGAGACAGTCGCGCCAGTCCTGGGATTTCCGGCCGATTGCGATCTCGCCGTCGGGCGTGGCCCCTGCCCTGATGGCGATGGGGTTTGCGTATGACAGCAAGGACGGGCGCGAAACGGCGGCTGCGATTTGCGGCCTCGTCACCGGCGCTGCCTGGGCCATGTCCGCCTCGATCGCGGAAGAGATGGGGGCGTGCCCGGGCTGGGAACGAAATGCCGCCGGCATGCTCCGAAACATTTCCGCCGGGAAGATCGCCGCCCTGGCCGTTGAAAACGCCGTCGAACCGGCTCTGGCGGAGGTCTGCAACAAGGCATGGGAGCAGGCTCTGGATTCCGGCGAGCGGTCCCGCTACCGGAACGCGCAGGTCAGTGTCGTCACAGCCTTCGAACCGGAGAACCGGATCCTTGAATGCGACGCCCCGGGGCTCGAGCCGGAATACTCGCTTTTGCGATACGACAGGACGCCGGGCGGCGGTTACGAGCGAACCGTCAAACCCCATGTGGTACAGGGACTCAAACGGCTGGGCTATGACGGCGGTCGGCTGGGAGCAATCCTGCGCCATATGCTGGGCAACGCCACGCTGAAGGGCGCGCCCGGCATCAACCATGAGAATCTCCGCAATCGCGGCTTTACCGAAGAAGCGCTCCGGGTGCTGGAAGCCGGACTTGCGCATTGCCCTGACATTTCCTTCGTTTTCAGCCCCTGGGCACTGGGCGAGAAATTCTGCACCCAGATGCTGGGCCTGTCGGCGAAAGAATTCGAAAAGGACGAGTTCGATCTGCTTTCGGCGCTGGGATACAGCGAGGCTGCCATCGAGGCGGCCAACAATTTCTGCTGCGGCTGGGGAACGCTGGAAGGCGCGCCCGGACTGGATCCGGCGCATCTGACGGTTTTCGACTGCGCAACGCCCCAGGGCGAGCGAAGCCGGCGCCGCCTGCGCGCTGACTCTCTGCTGAAAATGATGGCGGCGGTGCAACCGGCGATTTCCGGCAATATAAACCACAGGGTGACGTTGACCGGCGACAGCACCGTTTCGGATTGCCGGGCGGTACTGATCGACGCATGGCGTATGGGGTTGAAATCGATCGTCATCGTCAAGGAAGCGCCGGCTGACTCACTGCTGCCGAAGGCCGCTCCCGTCCGGCCGCCCGACACGGACCGTCGCGAAACCGGATGGACCGTGATCGAAGGGGGCTATGGGGATTCTGGCCAGGAAGAAGCGTCCCATTCCGCCCCACTCGCAGGAGATGAAACAGCCATCGCCAGGCCCGCCGCCCCGCAGGGCGCGACCGGCGATGCAAGCCCTTCGCCCGGGTCCTTATCCGAACCCGCGCGAAGTTCGGCATCCTCCGGGCCCACCCGGGATGCCGCGACCGAGCAACGCCATCTTTGACGTTGCGTCTCCCTGAACTCCCGGGAGGCGGTTCCGCCGCCTCCCGATTTTTCCCCATTCCCTTCAGACGCGCTCTGGTCGCGGACAGATATCCCCGCTAGAAAGGGCTGACGACCAACTGCCTTCAGGGAGAAATTTCATGGCTGGAAAGATCGACGCACATCTGAGCGAGCTCGGCATTACCGTTCCGGAACCGAGAACGCCGTCAGCGAACTACATTCCATTCGTTCAGACCGGAAATCTTGTCTTTGTATCCGGTCAGGTTTCGCAGGCCGATGACGGGCTGATCGCCGGCAAGGTCGGCGGCGACCTGACCGTCGAAGACGGCCAGCGCGCGGCGCGGGCCTGCGGTCTTAACCTGCTGGGCCAGCTCAAGGTGGCCTGCGGCGGCGACCTCGACAGGGTCAAGCGCGTGGTCAAGCTGGGCGGTTTCGTCAACGCGCCGCCCGATTTCATCCAGCCCCCGGTCGTCATGAACGGCGCGTCGGATCTGATGGTCGAGGTGTTCGGCGAAGCCGGTCGCCACGCACGCTTTGCCGTCGCCACCGCGTCCCTGCCCCAGGGCGCCGCGGTAGAGGTCGACGGGGTGTTTGAGATCGAGTAGGGCGGAAGCTCGCGAGGCCTCTGCCGCATAGGGGATAAGGCGATAAGGGGAGCAGCCCCTTGCCCCTCCCCGCCCCCTCGCCTAACCTTTCGGCATGCCCGATGGCGATCCCATTACTGTAAAAATTGCCAGCCGCATCGGCGAGATCGCGGCGGCGGACTGGAATGCCTGCGCGGGCAACGAGAACCCGTTCGTCAGCCACCAGTTCCTGAGCGCGATGGAGGACAGCGGCTCGGCCGCGCCTGAATCCGGTTGGGGGCCACAGCATCTGCTGGTGGAGGATTCAACCGGCGGCCTGCTGGGGGTGGCGCCCTGCTACCTGAAGAGCCATTCCTACGGCGAATACGTGTTCGACTGGGGCTGGGCCGATGCGTTCGAGCGCGCCGGGGGGATCTACTATCCCAAGCTCCAGGTCGCGGTGCCGTTCTCGCCGGTGACGGGGCCGCGACTGCTGGTCCGGCCGGGACAGGACGCGGAGCGAACGCGCAAGGTGCTGATGGCGGGGCTGCTTGAGCTCGCCAACCAGCGCGAGGTCTCATCGCTCCACATCACCTTCTGCACCGAGGAAGAGCGCGATCTGCTTGCCGGCGAGGGATTCCTGCAACGCCTCGGCAAGCAGTTTCACTGGCACAACCGGGGCTACGAAACCTTCGACGATTTCCTCGGCGCCCTGACGTCGCGCAAGCGAAAATCGATCCGCAAGGAGCGCGAGAACGCCAACGCCGACGTCGATATCCAGGTGCTGTCCGGCGATGGCGTGCGCGAAGAGCATATGGACGCGTTCTACCGTTTCTATCTCGCCACCGTCGACAAGAAATGGGCGCATGCCTATCTGAACCGGACGTTCTTTTCGCTGCTGCGCGAACGGATGGCCGACAGGCTCGTCATGGTCATGGCGAAACATGACGGCGACTGGGTCGGCGGCGCGCTTAATCTTCGCGGCAGCGACACGCTGTTCGGGCGCAACTGGGGCTGCGTCGAGCAGTTCCGGATGCTCTATTTCGAGGCCTGTTTCTATCGCGCCATCGATTACGCCATCGAGCACGGTCTGGCGAAGGTCGAGGCGGGCGCGCAGGGACCGCACAAGATCAGCCGCGGCTACCTGCCGAGCGAGACCTACAGCGCCCACTGGATCCGCGATCCGGGATTTCGCGACGCGGTCGAGAATTTCGTCCAGCGCGAGGCGCGCGAGACCGAATGGGAAATGGACATGCTCGAAGAAGAGCGCTCCCCCTACCGCAAGGGCGAGCTGTCGACGCCGGTTAAAGGGCGCTGAGAAACATCTTTCGAAACGGCCTTTCAGGCCTCCTCAGGATGAGGTACAGCGCAGGAAGGCTTCGGTAAAATAATTCCTCGTCCTGAGGAGGCTCCCGGCGGGTCGGGAGCCGTCTCGAAGGACGTCAGTCCGCCAGGACGGGCTCTTTCTTTTCATCGCCGGAATCGTCGCCCTTGCCGGACCCGTTGCCCTTCTTGCCGCCGGCTTTTCCAGCCGGTTTCTTCTTCGCCGGCTCGGGCACCACATCGAAGGTCAGGCCATTCTCGTCGGTCGACACCTTGACCAGACCGCCGCGCATCAGGTCGCCGAACAGAAGCTGATCGGCCAGCGGCTTCTTGATGTGTTCCTGAATGACGCGGGCCAGGGGCCGGGCGCCGAAATGCTGGTCATAGCCCTTCTCCACCAGCCATTTGCGCGCTGCCGCGTCGAGCTCGATGGAGACGTTGCGATCCTCCAGCTGGCCTTCGAGCTGCATGATGAACTTGTCGACGACCTTGGAAATGACGGACGCCTCAAGGCCCGCGAACGGAATGACCGCATCCAGCCGGTTGCGGAATTCGGGCGTGAACATGCGCTTGATCGCTTCCTCGTCGTCGCCCTCGCGCTTGTCGCGACCGAACCCGATGGCTTCCTTCGCCATGTCGGCCGCCCCGGCATTGGTCGTCATGATGAGGACCACATTGCGGAAATCGACATTCTTTCCGTTATGATCGGTCAGCTTCCCGTGATCCATCACCTGCAGCAGAATGTTGAACAGGTCGGGGTGAGCCTTTTCGATTTCATCGAGCAGCAGAACGGCATGCCGGTGCTGGTCGATCGCATCGGTCAGCAGCCCGCCCTGATCGAACCCGACATAGCCGGGCGGCGCGCCGATCAGCCGCGAAACCGTGTGGCGTTCCATGTATTCCGACATGTCGAAGCGGATCAGCTCGATCCCCATAGTCATGGCCAGCTGGCGCGCCACCTCGGTCTTGCCGACACCGGTCGGGCCGGAGAACAGATAGCTGCCGATGGGTTTTTCCGGCTCGCGCAGACCTGCGCGGGCGAGCTTGATGGAGGCCGCCAGCGCCTCGATAGCCTGGTCCTGGCCGAATACAACGGTCTTGAGGTCGCGTTCGAGGTTCTGCAGCGATTCCTGATCGCTGCGCGACACGCTTTTCGGCGGGATGCGGGCGATCTTCGCGATGGTCGTTTCAATGTCCTTCACGCCGATCATCTTGCGGCGCTTGCCCTCGGGCAGAAGCATCTGCGCCGCGCCGGCCTCGTCAATCACGTCGATGGCCTTGTCAGGCAGCTTGCGGTCGTTGATGTAGCGCGACGCCAGCTCGACCGCCGTGCGAATCGCTTCCATCGTGTAGCGCACACGATGATGTTTTTCATAGTAAGGCTTCAGGCCGCGCAGGATCTTTACGGAGTCCTCGATCGACGGTTCCACCACATCGATCTTCTGGAACCGGCGGACAAGCGCCCGGTCCTTTTCGAAATAGGATCGGTATTCCTTATAGGTGGTCGAACCGATGCAGCGCAGCGTGCCGCTTTGCAAGGCCGGCTTGAGCAGGTTCGAGGCATCCATCGACCCGCCACTCGTCGCGCCGGCGCCGATCACGGTATGGATTTCGTCGATAAACAGGATCGCGCCCTCGCATTCATCGAGCTCCGACACGACAGCCTTAAGCCGTTCCTCGAAATCGCCGCGATAACGCGTGCCGGCCAGCAGAGCTCCCATATCGAGCGAAAAGATCGTGGCGTCGAGCAGAACCTCTGGCACGTCTTCCGACACGATACGGCGCGCCAGCCCCTCGGCCAGCGCCGTCTTGCCGACGCCGGAATCGCCGACATAGAGCGGGTTGTTCTTCGTGCGCCGGCACAGCACCTGGATGGTGCGCTCGATTTCCGCCGACCGTCCGATCAGAGGATCGATCTTCCCGTCGGCCGCCTTCTTGTTGAGATTGACGCAATAGGCGTCGAGCGCCTCCTGGCCCTTCTTGTTGGGTTTTTCCTCGGCCTGTTCTTCATCGGCCCCCTCGGGGGCGCGCGACTCGGACCGGCCGGGAACCTTGGCGATGCCGTGCGAGATATAGTTCACCGCATCGAAGCGCGACATCTCCTGTTCCTGCAGGTGAAAGACCGCGTTGCTTTCGCGTTCGGAGAACATCGCAACGAGAACATTGGCGCCGGTGACTTCCTGCCGTCCCGATGTCTGAACGTGGATGGCGGCGCGCTGAACGACGCGCTGGAAGCTGGCCGTGGGCTTCGGGTCGTCGTCCCGGTTCACCACAAGGTTGCTGAGTTCGTTATCGAGGTAATCAGACAGATCGTCCCGCAACCGATCCATGTCGACACCGCATGCGCGCAGCACCGCCTTGGCGTCCTGGTCTTCCGTCAGCGCCAGCAGCAGATGCTCAAGCGTCGCATATTCGTGCCGCCGTTCGCGCGCGAGCGCCAGGGCCTGGTGGAGACTACGTTCGAGATTGCGCGAAAGCATGGGCGCGTCCTTCCGGGGTCAGTCGGGGATTATTCCTTCTCCAACGTGCATTGGAGCGGATGTTGGTGCTGTTGCGCAAGGTCCATGACCTGCGTGACTTTGGTTTCGGCAACCTCGTAGGTATAGACGCCGCAGACGCCTACGCCCTTCTGATGGACATGGAGCATGATCTGCACCGATTCCTCATGGGTCTTGTGAAAAAACCGCTCAAGCACGTGGACGACAAATTCCATCGGGGTGTAGTCGTCATTGAGCATGACGACCCTGTACATCGACGGCTTCTTCGTCTTTGGCTTCGCCCGGACAACGGTTCCAACATTCGTGTCGCCGTCGTCGGGACGGTTCGGCTCCTTATCGCTCATGATTCGAACGGTTTCCCGCAGCTTCGGATGTTTGCGCCCCGACGGGGCTTTCACGAAGAATGTTAGGGAAGCTTCCCGACACTGGAAAGAGCAAAATTAAGGCAAAACCGGGGAACAGGCGGAAGATGCTGTTTTCTGCATAGCCACAGGGCGAAGGAAGACAGATCATGCGAGAGGAGCTAACCGGAAACAAAGGAACACAGTCGTCCGAATCTGGTTAACCGTCGATTAACGCCGAAAGTCCAAAATGGACACGATTCAACGGCTCCGATAGGATTCCTGTAATTTATCCCGACGCGTTGAAACCGTTTGGGGACATTCTAGTTGGGGACATTCTAAGGGGACCCGGAAAAGGGAAACGAAATCGCCAGATGGCAGATTCGATCCAACGACATTCCGCCGCGATCGGCGGCGCATTTCTGCTTTTGCTGACTGCTTTTATCCAGCCAGCGATGGCGGCACGCTACGCCTCGATGATCGTCGACGAACGCACCGGAACTGTGCTTCACGCGGTCAACCCTGACAGGCGAGTCTATCCTGCATCGCTAACGAAGATGATGACGCTTTATCACGTCTTCGAAGGGCTGACGACGGGGCGGCTTTCCCTGGATACAAAGTTTCCGGTATCCCGCCGCGCGTCGCGGCGTCCAAAAAGCAGGCTGGATCTGAAAAAGGGCCAGACGATCACCGTTCGGGACGCTATCAGCGCCCTCATCATCAAGTCCGCCAACGATGTCGCGACCTTGGTGGCGGAGGGGCTTGGCGGCACGGAGGAAAACTTCGCCGCCATGATGACGCAAAAGGCGCACAGGCTCGGCATGACACGAACGGTATTCAGGAACGCATCGGGCCTGCCTGACCAGGATCAGGTCACGACCGCACGCGACATGGTGCGGCTGACGATCGCTATCCGGCGCGATTTCCCGCAATTCATCCACTATTTCTCCAAGCAGAGCTTTACCTACCGCGGACGCACCTTCAACAGTCACAACCGAATGCTCAAGAGATACAAGGGCACCAACGGCATGAAGACGGGGTATGTCCGCGCATCGGGCTTCAACATCGCGACGTCGGTCGAACGCGACGGCGAAAGATTGATCGGTGTAGTGTTCGGCGGCAAATCGGCGGGCAAACGGGACACCCACATGATTACGCTTTTCCGCCGGGTGTTTGACTCAATAGCCGAGAACGGGAAATTCCAGCCGAAACTGCCGGCAGTGGCCGACCGCAAGCCCGGCAAAGTGTTGCCGGTTGCCGATGCCCGGAAAGGGACTGTGCGCGACGACGATTCGAGCGACTGGGCGGTTCAGGTCGGGGCGTTCGAGCGGTTTGCGCCAGCCCACCTGGAGGCGACCCGTGCATCCCGGCTCGCACCGTCGTTGAGCCGCGCGCGCATCGTTGTGAAATCGACTCCGTCCGCCGGGCGCAGCGTCTACCGGGCACGTCTCGCCGGCCTCACCGAAGAAAGTGCGGGCAGGGCCTGTCGTACCCTGAAACGCAAGAAGATGCGGTGCATGGTCGTCAGAACAGACGACGGCACGGCAGAAGGCGATAACTGACTCCCTATTTTGTCGTCATCCGGATACGGCGAAGCGTGGCCGATCTTTCCTTGCGCGCCCAGTCTTCGAACACCCACAAACGAGATGACGGCCGGGCGCGCGGAGAAGGCGTAAAGACGCCGACGCTTAGCGGCTCCTGCTGCGCCTCGACATATACCGGGCAGGTCCGAACCCTGTATTCAACGCCTTCATAGCGGAGGAGTCTGGCAGCTGCCGGCTGGCCCAGATCGGCGGAGACGCAGCCTTGGACCGTGCTTCCCCTTGAAGGAACGATTACGGGATACGGTACCCCGATCATCTGCACGCAGCGCCAGTGGCGGAGAATGCCGGAAATCACCGGCAAGGCACCGTCACCCGGGCCGAGGACAAGCAACCTGATCTCCGGATCGCGAAGCGTCCCGTAGAAAAAGAAGCGCATAGGGGAAATGTCAGAAAGAAGGCGGCTCGATACCGCTCGCCCGAAGCTGGTCGGCAAGCGCATCCCTGAGCCGGCTCAGCCCGGCGTCGTCCGCTGCCTCGCACCGCGCGACCAGTACGTCCTGCGTGTTCGAAGCGCGCAACAGCCACCATCCATCCTCGGTCGAGACCCGGACGCCGTCGACATCGCTTACATCTGCGCCCGATGCGGCGAGCCGCGCGGCGACTTCCTCGACTACCGCGAATTTTCGGACGTCATCGCAAGGAAAGCGTAACTCGGGCGTATTGACGGGCTGCGGCAGCGAATCCCGGATTTCTGCAAGGCTGCGGTCGTGGCGGGAGATATGGCTGATCAACCGGACGGCGGCGTAAAGTCCGTCGTCATACCCGTAATACCGGTCGGCGAAAAAAATATGTCCGCTCATCTCGCCCGCGAGCGGCGCGCCTGTTTCCGCCATCTTGGCCTTGATCAGGGAATGACCGGTCCGCCACATCAGCGGCGCGCCGCCCATCTTGGCGACCTCCTCGAACAGGGTCTTGCTGGCTTTCACGTCGGCGATGACCGTGGCCCCGGGCTGTGCCTCCAGAACATCGGACGCCAGCAGGACCATGATCTGATCGCCCCACAGGATGCGTCCTTCTCCATCGATTGCGCCGATGCGGTCGCCGTCCCCGTCGAACGCCACCCCCAAATCGCACCCTCTGCTTCGCACGGTGTCCTGAAGCTGTTCAAGGCACTCCGGCAGGGTGGGGTCGGGATGATGGTTGGGAAAGGTCCCGTCGATGGTCTCGTTCAGCAGGATGTGTTCGCCCGGCAAGGCGGCTGTCAGCTTCGCCATCGCCTCGCCTGCCGAACCGTTGCCGGCATCCCAGGCGATCCTGAGCTCACGACCGGCCTGATAATCCGAGGCAATGCGCGCAACATAATCGTCAAGGAGCGGATGCTGTTCGGACGCGCCCTTGCCGGATGCGTAGGAGCCTTCACCTGCTATGGTCCCGAGCCGCTGAATATCGTCTCCATAAAATGGGCCCGTGCCCATCATCATCTTGAAGCCGTTATATTCCGGCGGGTTGTGCGAGCCGGAAATCATAAGTCCGCCGTCCGCCGCCAACGCGTGAACGGCGTAATAAAGCATGGGCGTGGGCCCCAGCCCGACCCTCAGCGCCCGGAGACCGCAGGCCGCGATACCTTCGACCACCGCCTCCTCGAAAGCGGGCGAACTCAGCCGGCCGTCATACCCGACGCAGACAGACTTGCCGCCCTTCTCCGCAACCATCGTACCGAAGGCGCGGCCGATGGCACGCGCATCTTCTGTGGTGACGGTTTCGTCAACGACTCCCCTGATGTCGTATTCCCGCAGGATCGTCGGCTCGAGCGACCTCCCTGTCATTCGGCGGCTCCGGATTCAGGAATCGGGCCGTCGGAGGCTTCCGCAATCACCGGAGAACGGCCAATGCTGTAATAGGTGAAGCCCGCTTCCCGCATTTCTTCGGGATTATAAATGTTGCGAAGATCGACCAGAACGGGGCTCGACAGCAAAGTTTTGACTCGCTTCAGATCGAGGGCCCGGAAGGCGTTCCATTCGGTGACGATGACCAGCGCATCGGCGCCTTCCATCGTTTCGTATGGGCCATCGCAGAAAACAACCCCGTCCAGCATTTCACGCGCTTCCTTCATGCCCTGCGGGTCGTACGCCCGTACCGTTGCGCCTGCTTTCTGGAGCTCAGGCACGACCACGAGACTGGGGCTGTCGCGCATATCGTCTGTATTGGGCTTGAAGGTCAGGCCAAGCACCGCAATCGTCTGGCCGTCGACCGAACCGCCGCACGCCTCAATAACCTTTTCCGACATCTGAATCTTGCGACGGTCGTTAATGTCGACGACCGTTTCAACGATCCGGATCGGCGAGCCCGAATCTCGCGCGGTCCGCACCAGCGCCAGCGTATCCTTGGGGAAGCAGGAACCGCCATAGCCCGGCCCCGCGTGAAGGAACTTCGACCCGATGCGACCGTCCAGCCCGATCGCGTGCGCGACATGCTGCACGTCGGCGCCGACATGTTCGCAGAGATCGGCGATCTCGTTAATGAAAGTGATCTTGGTTGCAAGAAACGTGTTGGCCGCGTACTTGATCAGCTCGGCTGTTTCCAGCGTGGTCTGTACGATGGGCGTTTCCAGCAGGAAGAGCGGTCGGTACAGCTCGCTGAGAACCTGTGCGGCGCGGGCATTCGTGGTCCCGATGACGACGCGATCCGGCCTCTGGAAATCGCCAATGGCGGAACCTTCGCGCAGAAATTCGGGGTTTGACGCGATATCGAAATCGGCGTCGGGCCGCACTTCACGGACGATGCGTTCGACCTCCCGCCCTGTACCTACAGGTACCGTCGATTTCGTCACAATCACCGAATAGCCGGTCAGCGCCTCGGCAACTTCCTTCGCCGCCGCATAGACATAGGAGAGGTCGGCATGACCGTCGCCACGGCGGCTCGGCGTTCCGACCGCAATAAAGACAGCGTCGGCGCCATCGACCGCCCCTTCGAGGTCGGTCGTAAAGGTAAGACGCCCGGCAGACGCGTTCGACGCGACGAGGTTTTCGAGGCCGGGCTCATAGATCGGGCATTCGCCCCGCAACAGCATGTCGATCTTGCCCTGATCCTTATCGACACAGACCACGTCTACGCCAAACTCCGAAAAGCAGGCCCCGGACACCAGCCCGACATAACCGGTGCCGATCATCGCGATTTTCATTCCGTTCCCATCTCCGCAAAGTCAGGCGGACAGCTACGACCGTCTGCCCTGTCAGGCGTAATTGCCCAGAATTCTACCGACTTCGTCCCTTAAATCTTCTCGCGCCAGCGCAAACGCCACATTTGCTTCAAAGAAGCCGGCCTTGTCGCCGCAATCGAACCGCCGCCCCTCGAAACGAAGACCGTCGAAAGGCACATCGCCGATCATCTTCGCCATCGCATCGGTCAGCTGAATTTCGCCGCCGGCCCCGGTTTCCTTGAGAGACAGATGACCGAATACCTCAGGAAGCAGAATGTAACGGCCGATCACCGACAGGGTTGAAGGCGCTTCCGCGGGATCGGGCTTCTCCACCAGCCCTCTGACCTCGGCAATCGTCCCGTCATCGGCGCCTATATCGAGAATTCCGTAGCGATTGGTGTGCTCGGGCGGAACCTCCATGACGGCGACGACATTACCCCGGGTACGGTCGTACACGTCGATCATCTGTTTGAGGCAAGGCGTGTCGGCCATTACCAGATCGTCCGCCAGCAGGACGGCAAACGGCTCGTCCCCAACCAGGTCGCGGGCGCACCAGACGGCATGCCCCAGCCCTAAAGGCTCCTGTTGTCGCGTGTACGCCACCTGGCCCGGTTCGAACATCGAACGACCGAAGGCTTCCGCCTTGTCATGGTCGCCACGCGCCGAAAGTGTGTTGATGAGTTCGACCGAATGATCGAAATGATCTTCGATCGCCGTCTTGCCGCGTCCCGTGACGAAAATGAATTCCTCTATGCCGGCGGCCTGCGCTTCTTCGACTGCATACTGGATTAAGGGCTTGTCGACGACCGGCAGCATCTCCTTGGGCATCGCCTTGGTCGCGGGAAGGAACCGGGTTCCCATGCCGCCGACCGGGAACACTGCCTTGCGAACGCGACGGGTCATCGTACTCTCGTTTCTAGCGGCGCAACCGTTGACGGGTCCACCCGGAACTGTGGGCGTTATGTGCCACAGTTAGGGCCGATTCAGCAAGGAAACGGGGCTATGCCCCCAGCAGGAGATCCTTGGCCTGGTTGATTCGGGTGGCCTGTTCGTCGCTGCCCCCGTGGTCGGGGTGGTGCTTCATCATTTCCCGGCGGTGCGCCTCGCGGATTTCGTCCACGCTGGCATCAGGCCCAACGCCGAGGATCTCTCGCGCCTCCGCCATCGTCATCGCGTTGCCCCAGGGCGAGGAGCGTCCGCCGGAACGGGCTTCATCACCGTCCTCTCCATCCCGCCAGGAAGCACCGTACACCCGGTCCAGATAGGCTTCGAGCACCGTCGCCGACTCCTCGTCCCCAACCCGGCATTCCTTAAGGAGCGCCATCAGGTCGTCCGGCGCCATTTCGCCCAGCCGACGACCGCGAAAATCGCCCTTGAGAACGGTTCCATCGAGAATGCCTGAATCGTGGTCGAGCGACATTCTGAGATAGGCAGTCTCTACATCGGTCGATTTGCCCTTGCTGGGACCGCCCAGGTTGCGAAAGAACTGACGCGCCGCGCGCATGCGCATGAGCATTGGCAGAAGAAACGCCGCAACGAACAGAAGCGTTCCGATTCCCCTCATGGCCAGGAAGTAAAGCGCCACGCCGCCCGCCGCCAGTACCAGAGCTGTAACCAGTATCTTTGCCGCCAGTCCGGGCGAAAGACCGTTCAGGCCCCGCACGATCAGCCAGATTCCAATGACGGCGAATATGCCGAGTATCAGCCAGGGCATGACGAATTATCCTGCGTCAACCGATCTGCGACGTGATCTGAAGCGTGGCGCCGCCGGTGCGCTTGCTGAAATCCGCCAGCGCCTTGCGGCCGCCGGCGGCAAACACGGCGACGGCGGACATCAGATCCTTGAGCTGGCTGGCGGAGGAAGAATCGAAACGGCAATGCGCGCCGCCGGTCAGCGTCGCAAACTGGCGAAAGGCGAGCGTCGCCGCCTGATCCTCGCCTTCCTGAAACGCAAAGATCGGAACGCCGAGGACGCCGAGCTGCCCGGCCCGTGCACACAGATCGTCGACATCTTCTTCCATCGCGTCGCCAACCAGCACCATGGCGTCGACCTTGCGCTTGCCTGTTTCATTGATTGCGTGCTGGAGCGTTCTTCCTATCTGGGTTCGTCCGCCGAGACAGCGGACCGACGTCATCGCCCTGACCAGCGCATCGGACCGGTCGAGCCAGCGGGACGCCCTGCATTCGCCGTAGCCCCGAAAATAGAGAAGCTGGACCTCAAGCCCGCCTAGCCCATCGGTCGCCTCGAACATTTCGCCCTGGATATGGCACGCCCTGTCCCAGGTCGGTTCCCGGCTGGCGGTCGCATCCATTGCGAACAGCAGGCGACCGCGCCCGGTCGATGCATGGACCGCGGGCATACGGGCCAGCTTGTCCAGAAAATCCTGGACCTCGCCGCTCGTGCCGGCCTGGCTGGGCAGATTTCTGTCGCGTTCGGCCATTGTCTCCGAATTCGATGTCCTGATGAAAAGATAGGGCGTGAACCGGCGCGATTCCAGCACCGCGTGGAAAATCGCAAACGCACAACCGACTATTTATGGATTTTGCCGTCCTTGATGAAGGCATGAAACACGAAGGCGAAAGTCAGGTCGTGGACCGCGTCGACCAGCCCGGTTGGCGTTTTGCGCTGAACCACGACATTGCCGATATCGCGTCCCCGGAAAATTTCTTCCCTGTCGAGCGCGGACGCCTGCCCTGCTTCCCAGGTGATGACCAGATCATCCTTCTCGATCCGCTTTTCCCGGCGGAGAAGATCGAGCGACCAGGCTTCATTGCCAACCGCGAGTACATAGGCGAGCGGCGCGATGCCCTTGGGAAACTCACCGTCGTAAAGGAACAGCCTCGGCGCCGTATCGTATCCGACATAGGGGTTGACGCCGTAAGGCCGGCCGACATCGCCGGTAGGGATCAGAACCTTGCCGTCGGGCGCCCGCGCCGCGAAGCGCTCGAACGACTCGACGCGCGCCGGGAGCATTGTCAGTTTCGTACCGGTCAGTTCGCCGACGATGCCTTCGCCCAGAAACTGCTGCCACCAGCTCTCGGTCTGGCGGTCATACATCACCATGTCGGACTTTCGCAGGTTGCCGGTAGTCCCGAAATCGAGGATCCGGCCGGCGACCCGTCGGTCGAACACGACCGCCGAATTGCACAAAGGACAGTAGGTGACGGACACCGGAGCGCCGCCGACAGTGTCGTTGACGATCTCGTGCCACATCAGGATCTGGAGCGGATACGCCCGAAAATCGCCGTCTATTTCCAGTCCGAGAACCGCTTCCTTCGGCGCATACCGCTTTCCCTTAAGCGCCTCCTCGACAGAGATGAAACGAGGCGAATCGATGGCGGAAATACCGTCCTTTCCCGGGCCGCCGGAGCGGATCTCGCCAAGGTCGATCGATGTGCGCGAAAAATCCGTCTTGGGCCATTGCGCCCGCGAGAATCCCTGTCCTGAAGCGCCGCCATGGAACAGAACCGTTGCGGCAAGCGCCAGCAGGCCAAAAACCAGTGCGGCAGAAAATCGTTCGCGGGCGATGCGCTGCAAGTGCATACCGCCATTGTTCCCCTCGGAATCCGTGGCGGCCAGCCAAATTACATCACAATCGGGTGAACGGCCTCTATCCTGCCCCATCCACCCGCTTCTGCTTACTCAGATCCCCAGCAGCTTCCGCGTATTGTCCTCGTAGATGAGCTGGCGGTCGGCATCTTCGCAACGAAGTGTCTCGATTACGTCGATGGTGGAACTGATCAGGGTGCGTCCGCCATCGAGATCGTAGGGGCAGTCGGTCGCGAAGAAGGAATGGTCGGCGCCGAAGAAATCCAGCCCGGCCTGGCTCTGCGCCTTGGCCCCGAACATTGCAGTATCGCCGTAGAAATCCCGGAAATAGTCGGCGAGCGGCCGCTTGAGATTATCGGCAAAGGATTTGCCGTCGGGCGACGAAGTCGCGTTGCGGCGTTCCCACAGCGGGCTGAAACGTCCTTCCGCATGCGGGATATAGGCGCCCCAGTGATGCGAAATGACCTTCAGGTTCGGAATCTCATCGAACATGCCCGAACAGACCATCCGGCACATCGCGGCAGTTGTCTCGTACGCCCAGCCAATTCCCCAGAAAATCTCGTAAAGCGACTGGTCTTCGGTCAGATAGTCGGCGTGGCTGGCCGGACGCGTCGGATGCAGCCAGACGGCTTTGCCGCGCTCGGCGATCTTGGCGAAGATATCTCGAAACTCCGGCTGATCGAGCGCCTTGTCGTTGACGCTGGAATGAACCTGGAACCCGACCGCGCCCAGATCGTCGATCACACGGTCAACCTCCGCCAGCGCGGCCTCGGTATTGTTCATCGGCAGCGAAGCAATAAACCAGGGCATGCGGTCAGGATATTCGCGGCAGATGCGCGCCATCCCGTCATTGGCGACGCGCGCGAGGCCGGGCGAGTCCCCCGGGCCGGCGATCATGTCGAACGGGGGCTGCGAGATCGAGATGATCTGCTGGTAATCGTCGAACTCCTCCAGCACCTTCATGCGGGCGTTCATGTCATAGAGTTCTTCCATCGCCTTCCAGCGCTGGACGGCGATCTTCGGCATGTAGACCTCGGCCGCCTCAAAGAACTCTTCCGGGAAGACATGATTGAAGACATCGATTTTCATTTCTGACTCCTGCTTCAGGATGTTGTTTTCGCCGGTTTCATGTTTACCAGCCCAACCCCGCCCAGCACCAGAGCCGTCGCCGCCCAGAACCAGATGGTGTGATCCTCGTCGAACAGCATGATGCCGACGACGATGCCGGTCAGCGTCACCACATAGGTAAGCTGGCTGGCATAGGTCGGGCCTGCGATACGGATCAGCTCGAACAGGCCGAAGAAGGCGAATCCATTGATCAATATGTGAACAAGCAGAATCCAGTCGGCGCTGCCAAGCGGCAGGGAAGGAATGTAAAAATCGCCCGACAGAACCGCGTAGGGCAGGATCAGCAGAGCCGTCCCCCACAGCATGCCGACGGCGAAGCTGACCGAATCGCCGGTTTTCGGTCGGAAACGATCGATAAAGATATTGGCGGTCGCGTACAGGACAGGCGCGCCGAAACCGGCGATTACCCAACCGACCATGGAAGCGTCGGGCAGCCCGCCTTCCGGCAGCACAAACAGCGCCACTCCCGAAAGACCGGCTACGAGACCGCACAGCCGCAGGAGACTGAAAGGTTCCATCCGGAAGGTCAGTGCAAGTCCGTAGGTAAAGAGGGCCGCGGTACCCAGCACCACGGACATAACGCCCGCCGGGATGTGCTGGACCACGGTGTAAAACACCATGTTCGCCGAGGTGGTTCGCAACCCCGCCGTCAAAAGGTAGTAACGCAGATGCTCGGCGCTCAGTTTCGGGAACGAGCCACGCGCCCAGCAGACCAGCATCGCCACGGAGCCCGCTCCCAGACCCACCCAGAACAGGTATCCGGCAGGGGCGATCCCCCTCTGCCCGCCATACTTGACGAAAACGACCCCGAGCCCCCATCCAACGCCGAGAGCCAGCAGGATGGAAAGCGGAAGGATTACGTTTTTCAGAGGCATTGCGGAGAAACTACACCGCGATCTGTACCCGCTGCCCTGTCTCGGCGCTTTTGGTCATGGCCTCCAGACAGGCAACGCCGTTAATCATTTCGTCCGTCCATATACGGTAGGTCGCCCTGCCTGTCGCCGCGAGAGCAAACTCCTCAAGCTCCGCGGCCATGGAATCCGCATGCGGATAGGGGTCGCAGGGAAGCGTCAGCACCTCTTCCTCGCCATTCCTGCGACAGATCGTCAGATGCTGCTGGTCGCGCAATTCCGCCCAGCCCTCGGAACCGGCGACCCGGATGTGCCAGATCTTGGCCGTCGCGGCGAGCGTGGTAATCGTACCCGTCATCCCCGCGGCGAACCGGACAAGCGCCGAGGTTGTGTCGTCGATGTCGTAGCCGATGGCGCGGCGGATGCTGTAGCAGTCGAGTTCGGCAATCGGCCCGCCGAGATGGATCATGCAGTCGAGCGCGTGGATGCCGAGCGAGGTCATTCCGCCGGCAGGGCTGTCTTCGCGAGAATCGCGCCAGGTGTCGGCCATGCGACCCATGTCGGTCGACTGATTGCCGTCGATATGCATCAGCGTACCGAGTTCGCCGGCCTCGACGAACTCCTTGAGTTTCTCGGTGTTCTTCATGAAGCGGCGGTTATGGCCGAGCGCCACGGTGACGCCCGCCTTCTGACAGGCCGCCACGGCACGTTCGGCGCTGGCGCGCGTCAGGGTGAAAGGTTTCTCGGTAAATACGTGCTTTCCGGCTTCCGCCGCGCGGATAATCTGTTCCTCATGCTGCGTATGGGGCGTCGCCAGAACAACGGCGTCGATTTCCGGATCGTTCAGGATATCGGCGTAATCGTCCCGCAGGTCGATTCCGTTCTCGCGGCAGTAGTCCGCTGCCTTCGCCTTCGTACGAGTAACCCCGGCAGAAAAACGGATGTTTTCGCTTTTCCCCTGGACCGAGCTCGCCAGGATCTGGCCCCAGCGCCCGACCCCGATCAGTGCCGCGTTCAGCATTCACATCTCCTTCGATTGGCGGGGAATCAATGCCCGAGATCGACGCTGTTGTCACCCGTTGCGTCGCTGCACATTCAGGCCCAAACTGTCATGAAATCTCTCAGACAGTTTCCGAAAACGGGAAGGTCCGATGTTTTCCAAACTCAACCATCTCGCCATCACGACCGACAACTACACCACGCTCGGCATGTTCTACCGGGCCTATTTCGACATGACGGTCTCGGGAATCACCGACAGGGAACAGTCCGCCATCTCGGTCGGCGACGGCTATACCGGCATGACCCTGATCCCGCGCCGGGCGGGACGGCGCGCCGGAATCGACCATTTCGGCATAGAGGTCGAGGATTTCGATTTGTGCTGCGCGCGCATCGCCGAGCGCTATCCCGATATCGAGGTGGTCAAGCGCCCGTCCAACCGCCCGTTCGCGAGCTTCAGCACGCACGACCCCGCAGGCAACTATTTCGACCTGTCCCAGGTCGGCCACGACAACCGGGCCGAGGTGTACGACATGGATGCCTGGAAAGCCGAAACCACGATTACGAATTTCGCCATCCGCGTACGCGAGGCGGAACGGGTTGCGGAGTTTTACGCCGATATATTCGAGCTGGAACCGAAAAACGATCCGGGAGAGGACGGCGCCTTTCGCTTTACCGACGGTCGCGTAACCATGTCGATCCTGCCCTGGAAGATTTCTGACTTTAACGGCAGCGGGATCGAGCAGCCGGCGATGGACCATATCGGTTTTCACGTGCCCGATATGGATGCATTCGAGAAAAAGGTAGAGAAACTCAAGACCGTCAATCCGCATATCGCGCCGCGGCCGATCGACTTCAACGACGAGGGCAAGGCCCGGCTGGCGCTATTGAAACGCAGCGCTATCGGCAGCTATCAGCTGGCCGACCCGGACGGCAACATGATCGATGTGCATGCCGACTGACGAATCGGGCCGAGCAACCGATGGCGAATAACCCGGAGCCTGCCGCGGAGCCCGAGGAGGCGCCCAAATCCTTTATCGCGCTGCGCCACCCTGCGGCGCGCATGTATCTCATCGGCGCCGCGCTGGCGATGATGGCCGACAATATCGAGCATGTCATAAGCTACTGGATTCTTTATGAAAAGTTCCAGTCCCCCATGCTCCAGGGATTCGCGATCTTCTCCCACTGGGTGCCGTTCCTGCTGTTTTCCTTCTGGGCCGGCGGGCTGGCCGACCGGTTCGATCCCCGCAAGCTGATCCAGATCGGCATGGTGCTGTTCATGCTGGTTTCGCTCGGCTGGGGCGTGCTGTTCTGGTTAGACATCATGGAAGAGTGGCACGCCGTCGTGCTGCTCAGCGTGCACGGGTTCGCTGGCGTTCTCTGGTCGCCCGCAGCCCAGCTTTTTATTCATTCCGTCGTCGGCGGCAAACAGCTTCAGAGCGCGATCCGCACGATGGCGTCATCGCGCACGCTCGGCATCCTGTTCGGCCCGGCTGTCGGCGGCGGCATGATGATCGCGTTCGGACCGACGGTCGGCATCCTGCTGAACGTTCTGTTCTACCTGCCGCTGGCAATCTGGCTGTTCTACGCACCCAAAAAGGAAGAATCCGAAGAAGCGCCGAGGCGGCGCGGCCTCGGCAGTTTCACAGAGGTCAAACAGACCATTCGCGATCTGACGGGCAACCATATCGTCCTTTCAATGACATTGCTTGCCGGCGTCACGTCAATGATCGTGGGCAACGCCTTCCAGGGACAGATGCCGAAATTTGCGCTCGATTTCGGTCATAAGGACGGAACGGTTCTTTATTCGATGCTGCTTGCCGCCAATGCCGCCGGCGCTCTGACGGCGGGAATCGTACTGGAGAGCGGCGGATTCCTGCAAGCGAGAGTAAAGACAGCATTCGTCCTTGCCGGGCTCTGGTGCCTGTCGCTGGGCGGGTTTGCGCTCGCTGGCAATTACTGGATTGCGCTGTTCCTGCTGATGGCGGCCGGTTTTCTCAACCTCGCCTTCAGTTCGATGGCGCGCACGCTGGCGCAACTCAACTCCCCGCCGGAAGTTCGCGGCCGCGCGATCGGCCTGTTCAACGTCTCGGACCTCGGACTCAGGAGCATCAGCGGCGTGATCATGGGCGGCGGCGGCGTGATGATCGGGATTCACTCGACTCTGGCCTTGACCTGCGTGATCCTGCTGATCGTCATCGCCGCGATCTTCGTCCGCATGCCGAACGCCCGCGCCACCCCCGGCGCGGCGGAATAACCCGACCCCGAATAACCCAGAGGGAGATTTTCTCATGACCCGCTTTTCAGACCAGGTCGCGATCGTCACCGGCGGTGCGCAGGGGATCGGCGCCGCCTATGCCCGCGCTTTCGCCGCAGAGGGCGCAAAGGTCGTGATCGCTGATATTCTGGACGGATCGGAACTGGCGGACGAAATCGGATCGGCCGGAGGCGAGGCCTTGGCAGCGACAGTCGACGTCACGGATTCTGCCTCGATCGACGCCATGGTCAGAACTGCGCTCTCCGAATACGGACGGGTCGACATTCTGGTCAATAACGCGGCCCTGTTCGCCGCGCTGAAACATTCCCGTTTCGAGGATATTTCCGAGGAGGAATGGATCCGCGTGATGGACGTCAATGTGCGCGGCGTCTGGCAGGTATCGAAAGCGGTTACGCCGGCGATGCGCGAGCACGGCTATGGCAAGATCGTCAACATCGCTTCAACCGTCGCGCTCAAGGGCACGCCGATGATGCTGCACTACACCGCGTCCAAGGGCGCGGTAATCGCGCTGACCCGGGCCCTGGCGCGCGAGGTGGGCGACGACGGCATATGCGTCAACGCTGTGGCCCCCGGCTTGACGATGAGCGAAGGCGTTCTGGAAACCGGCTACTGGTCCGACGAATGGATCGACCGCAATGTCGCGTCCCGCATCATCAAGCGCCGCGCCGTGCCCGACGACATGGTGGGGACGGTGCTGTTTCTGTCCTCGCGCGACGCCGACTTCATCACCGGCCAGACCATGGTGGTGGATGGCGGCGCAGTGCCGCACTGATGTATGCCGCTAACGCGGCATCGCCCGTCAAATAGCGTAGAGGGCCGGACAGACCTCAATTGAGCTCACGCTTCGCGAAACCAGCGCAGCAGGGACAGACACACCAGCAACAGCACGACGGCGAAGGGCAGCCCGGTAACGATGGAAGCCGTCTGGAGCGCCGTCAGCCCGCCGCCAACCAGAAGCACTGCCGCGACAACGCCTTCGGTCACCGCCCAGAAAATGCGCTGCTGGACCGGCGGGTTGGGGTCGCCGCCGGCGGCGATCATGTCGATCACCAGCGAACCCGAGTCCGAAGATGTGACGAAGAATGTCACGATCACGATGGTCGCCAGCACGATGGTTATCTCCGCGCCGGGCAGCGCCGACAGCAGGGCGAACAGGGCGTTCTCCACGCCGTCCTTGAGAGCGGCCAGCAACGCGGCGCCGCCGGTCATCTCCAGGTTCAGCGCCGTACCGCCGAATACGGTCAGCCAGAAGAAGCCGATCAGCGTCGGGATGATCAACACTGCCATGGTGAATTCGCGCACCGTGCGCCCCTTCGAAATCCGGGCGATGAACATGGCGACAAAGGGCGCCCAGGAAATCCACCAAGCGTAATAGAAAACGGTCCAGCCGTTCTGCCACTGTCCGCCGGTATAGGTCTCTCCCCAGCTCGCCAGCCGGGCAAAATTCTGGATGTAGTAGCCGATATTCTGGAAATAGCCGTTCAGGATCGCCAGCGTTGGACCGGCGACCACAACGATCAATATGATGATCCCCGCCAGCGCCATGTTGAGCTCGCTGAGGAACCTGATTCCCTTTTTGACGCCGGTTACGACGGAAATCGTGGCAATGGCGGTGATCCCGGCAATAAGCCAGAGCTTGATGCCGAGCGACTGCCCGGTGGAAATCGACGCGTCGAGCCCGGCGTTGACCTGCGACACGCCCAGACCGAGCGAGGTGGCGACGCCGAACAGGATGGCGAGTATGGCGACGGTATCGATCACGTGTCCCATCCACCCGTTGACCCTGTCGCCGAGCAACGGGTGGAATATGGATCGGATCGAAAGAGGCAGCCCCTTGTTGAACCCCGCATAGGCCAGGCCCAGCCCGAGCACGGCATAGATCGCCCATGGATGCAGCCCCCAGTGGAGGAAAGTCAGCCCCATCGCTTCCTGCGCCAGGCGGTGTTTCGCCGTCGGATCGAGCGGCGGCACCGGCGGGCTGGAAAAATGGTAGAGCGGTTCCGCGACCGCCCAGAACACGAGCCCGATTCCCATCCCGGCGCTGAACAGCATCGCAATCCACGAAATCGTCGAGAATTCAGGCTTGGCCTCTTCGCCGCCAAGCCGGATTTTTCCGAACCGGGAAAACAGGAGATAAACCGCGAATCCGAGCAGCACGTTTGCGGTCAGGACGAAGAACCAGCCCCAGCTCTCGGAAATCGCACCCTGCACCGCCTTGAAGGCGGCGGCCGCATCGTCCCCGGCGGCGAGCGTTGCGACGACGAAAGCGACGATCAGAACGACCGAGGTCGAAAAAACGGGCAGACAGGCCCTGAGCCCCAGAAAGGAGCCTGTAGCGGTCTGGTGTGGTTCGGCCATCGTCCGCCTCCGTGCTTGTTGGTTCTGACCGGGGCCGCCCCCGGACTTAGCCCCTGTGTCGGAAATGCATGATGCCCCAGGCGAGCCGGCCCTTGTCGGCCCCATCGACCCAGTGCTGGAGGCCCTTCAGCATGTTGTCGACGTATTCCTGGCCCGATTTCCCGATTGCCTCGTCATAGTTCCGCATCAACTCCTGGCGAACGCGGAAATAGTGATTGCGAAGCTGATGGGTCAGGTCCTTGATCGATATTTCATCGACACCGCGTTTCGCGAACTCTTCCCGGTAGAAACCGAACGAGCCCAGCGTTGAGAGCTGAATACGGTCGAGAACCGGCTGCAGGACGCCGTCAGGGCAGTCGTCCGACTGCATGGGATCGGTAATCACGATTTCCCCGCCCGGCTTGAGAACCCGCACGATTTCATCCAGCACGCGCGGCCGGTCGCCGCTGTGCAGAATGGCGTCCTGCGACCAGACGACGTCGAAGGTCGAATCAGGGTCGGGCACATGCTCGAAATCGCCGTAAACCACGCTGACCCTGTCGGACAGCCCCTGCTCCGCGGTCAGTTTGCGGTTCAGATCGTTCTGGGTCTCGCTGAGATTCAGGCAGCTGACATGGCAGCCATAGCGCTGTGCGAGATAGCGTCCCGACCCGCCATATCCGGCGCCGAGATCGAGCACTTTCGCATTGGCCGACAACCCTTCCAGCCGATCCGCCATGCGCTCGACCGTGCGGCGGCTGGCCGGCGCAATGGCCTCGTCGAGCGGCTCGTAGACTCCGATATGGATATCCTCGCCGCCCCAGATCGTCTTGTAGAACTCGTCAGCCGCCTTGCTGTCATAATAGGACTCGGCGCGGTCGACCGCTTCAGACCTGGTCGTCATCGTACTGCTTCTCCGCGACGTGAATGAAGAAATCCGGCTCGTCGTCCTGGAACGATTCCTTGAAGTCGCCGTAAGTGGTGATCTTCTGGAACCCGATCTCGCGCAGCAGCTTTCGTACGTAGCGTTTGCGCAGCGGGAACATGTTCAGGTGGTATTCCGACTTGTCGGGGAAGGAGTATTTGAACCGGGCCAGAGCGTCGTCGACATATTCCGGCTCAGCAGTCACCTGATCGCCGCAATAGTAATATTTGTGCTTGGTCGAAAAGCCGTTATCGAGGATCGAATCGTAATTGCGCTGATCGATGATCAGGATGCCGTCATATTTCAGCGCGGCATAGAATTCCGCCAGCGCCCGGCGGCGGTCCCGTTCTTCATGCAGGTGAGTGAAGGAATTGCCGAGGCAGATGATGGCGTCGTACTTGCCGTGCACGTCCTTGTTGAGCCAGCGCCAGTCGGCATGGACGGTGTGCAGCATCTGGTCGCGGTCGCGCGCATTTTCGAACGCCTTGGTCAGCATCTCGGCGTTGCCGTCGGCGCTGGTGACATCGAACCCCGCGTCGAGCAGTTGGACCGAATGAAACCCTGTGCCGGTAGCGACATCGAGAATCTTGGTCTTGCCGTGCTCCTTCAGGATATCGATGAAAAACTGGCCTTCGCTCGATGCCCGCGCCTTCCAGTCGATCAGCTCGTCCCATTTCTCGACGAACGACTGTACGTATTCTTTCTGGTAATGGTCGGTTTCCCGGACCTCTGTCGGCTCGTCTCCGAAATCCTGTTCGGTTGCGATCTGACTCAATTTGCCCTCCTAGCAATAAACGATTCCCCTGCCGGACATGCCGACGAGGCGCGACTTTCCCGTGGGAAAATCGCGAAAAGCACTCGATCTTCGATTTTTGTGGCGGTTAAGGTCCCAGGAAAAACCCGGAACAAGACGACGCGTTTTCGTTCTTCTTTTTGACCACTGTAGCAGCGAGAGATTTCCCCCGACGCGCCGACCGCCTCTTACGACAGCGATCATGCGGATGCACGCCGTGTCGCGTAATGACGGTACGGTAACAGACCTGGCGGTGCGGATTCAACCCGGGGCTTTCCATTATCCCGGTTTCTTCACGGAACGGTCACAAAACCGCCGGGTTGACGGACTTCGCACGCCTCCCGATGATCCGACCGAGGCATACTCAAATCAGGAGATACAGGATGGCGAAGAAGGCGACGCCCAAAAAAGCAGCCCCAAAAAAATCGAGCAGGCGCAAGGCTCCGCCGAAACACAAATTCATCAAGGTCCGCAAGAACAAGGGCATCTGCGAGATCCAGTTCAACCGGCCGGACGTGCTGAACGCGCTCAATATCGAGATGGCTCAGGAAATCTGCGACGTGCTGGTCGAGGTCGAGATGGACCGCAAGATCATCGCGGTCATCCTGTACGGCAATGAGCGGGCCTTTTGCGCCGGGGCCGATCTGGGGCGGATGGGCTCCGATCCGGCCGATCGGTACGACATCTATCGTGCGCGCTTCAACCACACCCCGAACCGGACGCTCTACCGCGTCCTCTGCTTCTACACCAAGCCCGTGATCGCGGCGGTCGAGGGCTACTGCCTCGGCGGCGGGTTCGAGGTCGCCATGTGGGGCGATTTCATCGTGGCGGGCGAAAACGCCCAGTTTGGCCTGCCCGAGGTCACGCGTTCGCTAATCCCGGGCGGCGGCGGCACGCAGAACCTGCCGCGCCTGATCGGCCCGGCGCTCGCCAAGGAGATGATCTGGACGGGACGGCGGCTCAGGGCCGAGGAGGCCAAGGAGTACCGCATCGTCAATCACGTGGTGAAGGCGGGCGGCGCGCTCAAAAAGGCGCGCGAAATCTGCGCCGAAATGGCGAAGAACGGCCCGCTCGGCATCATGATGTCGAAACAGGCGATCAATCGGGGCCTCGACCAGAGCCGCTTCAACGGATTCCTCAATGAGGGCGACCTCGCCCACCTGCTTGTCTTCTCCGAAGACCGCCATGAAGGAATTCAGGCATTCCACGAACGACGCCCGGCGACGTATAAGGGACAGTAACCGGCATTTCTGGAAGGAACGAAGAATGAGCGACGACGGACTCCGGGGCTTCATGGGAGGCCTCAACAGAACCGGCGACCTGGATTCGCGCGACCTGGGCAAGAAGAAGGACGCCGGGCGCGCACCCGGCGGATCCAACCTGCAGGACCAGTCGATCCGGGGCTATCTGCAGAAGCTCGAGCGCGCGGGCGAAATGGTCCGTGTCGAGAAAGAGGTCGACCCCGCAACCAACCTGTCGGCGATCGAATGGAAAACATATGACGAGCTGGGCAAGGCGACCTATTTCGCCAACCTGAAGGATCATCCGGGATGGGACGCCTGCAGCCAGATTTTTGCCGACCGGCGCAAATGGTCGCTCGGGCTGAACCTGACGGAAGACGAGTTCCTTGGCGGTATCCGGCGCAGGATCGAGAAACCGGTCGAACCGGTGCTGGTCGACGGACCGGCGCCCTGTCAGGAAGTGGTGAAAATCGGCGACGAGGCCTCGCTCTATGACATTCCGGTAGCGACGATTTCCGAACGGGACGGCGGCGCCTTCATCCCCGGCGGCATGTCGATCATGAAGGATCCGGAAACGGGCATCCGCAATATATCGATCCACCGTCAGCAGATTTTCGATGCGCGCCACACGGGCTTTTACATCCTGCCGCGACAGGCGCGACGCATTCACGAGATGTATCGCGAGCGTGGCGAGAACGTGCCGGTCGCCGTCGTGGTCGGCGCGCACCCGGCGATCTTCTTCGGCTCAGCCTTCACCACCAGCTACGGGCTGGACGAGCTGTCCGTTTCCGGAGCGCTGCTGGGCGATCCGGTCCGGCTGGTCAAGTGCAAGACCATCGATGTCGAGGTCCCCGCCGATGCGGAGCTGGTCCTTGAAGGCGAGATCCTGATGGGCGAGCTGCACGACGAGGGCCCGTTCGGCGAGGTCCCCGGCACCTATGCCGAGGCCGACCAGACGGAGGTGTTCCACGTCAAGGCCATCACCCACCGGCGCGATCCGATCTATTACGCGCTCCATTGCGGCATGCCGGTGACCGACACCCAGGCGACCACCGGTATCGGCATCGAGGTCGCCACCTGGGATCATCTCAGCAAGGTCGAGGGCGGGCTGGATATACGCGATGTGCGCTGCCACACCACCAGCGGCCTGATGATGGTTGTGGTCCGCATGCGGCCGCGTATCGAGGGACAGGCCAAGACCGCCCTGATGGCGACGCTGTCGGGGCCGTATCTGCATCCCAAGCTCGCTATCGCGGTGGACGAGGATATCGACGCCAATGACCTGCGCCAGGTGATCTGGTCGATCACGACGCGGGTCAACGCGGAGAACGACGTGACCCTTATCCCGCATACGCGGACCTTCGCGCTGGACAAGATTTCGCCGGTTCATCCCGGCGGGAACCAGTTCGAGCGCATGGGCACCAAGTGGCTGATCGACGCGACCATGCCCGCGCCGACCCATCCGGAAGCGCGCCAGCAGTTCGAACGCGCCATGCCGATCAATCACGAATCCGTCGATATCAGGGATTTCCTCCCCGAAGAGCTGTTCAAGTAGGCCGCCGCTTCATGACCGACAGAACCCCGACCGCCGCGGCAGGCGCGCGGCCCAACCTGATCGACCAGTCGCTGCGGAGCTACCTGCAGCGGCTTGAGGAATCGGGCGGCATGGTGCGGATCGAGAAGGAAGTCGAACCGGCCGAAAACATGGCCGCGCTCGACTGGAAAATATACGACGCCCACGGCAAGGGCTCGCTCTTCACCAACATCAAGGGCCATGCGGACTGGCGGGCCTGCAGCCAGATTCTCGCCGACCGCGGTAAATGGTCGATGGCGCTCGGCATGGAAGAGGACGGGCTGCTGTCCGGCATCAGCCGCCGGCTGCAAACGCCGGTCGAGCCCGTCATGCAGAACGCCTCTGAAGCGCCCTGCAAGGAAATTGTGCTGACCGGCGACAAAGCCTCCCTGCTGGACATCCCGGTGGTGACCCAGTCCGAAGAGGACGGCGGGCCGTTTATCCCGGCCGGCATGGCGATCGTCAGGGACCCGGATACCGGAATACGGAACATGTCGATCCACCGCATGCAGGTGTTCGACGCAAAGACATCGGGCTTCATCATGCTGCCGCGCCAGGCGCGCCGGATATACGACAAGTACGTGGCCCGCGGCGAGAACATGCCGGTCGCCATCGCCATCGGCGCGCACCCGGCGATCGTGTTCGGCTCGGCCTTCACCACCACGTTCGGTGTCGACGAACTCGCCGTCGCGGGCGGGCTGCTGGGCGACGCGGTGCGGCTGGTGAAGGCGGAGACGGTGGATGTCGAAGTGCCGGCGGATGCCGAGATCATCCTCGAAGGCGAAATCCTGGCGGGCGAGACCCACCCGGAAGGCCCCTATGGCGAGGTGCCGGGCACCTATTGCGATGCCGGCGAGAGCGAAGTTTTCCGGCTGAAGGCAATCACGCGGCGGCGCGACCCGATCTATTACGCGCTCCATTGCGGCGCGCCGGTGACCGACACCCAGGCCACAACCGGGCTGGGGATCGAGATCGGCACCTGGGAGCACCTGACGAAGGTCGAGGGCGGGCTCGATCTGCTCGATGTCCGGTGCCTGCCGGCCGGCGGGATGATGATGCTGGTGGTCAAGCTGCGT
>Ga0181587_10000213_pt1 | contig 45603 bp, 42 predicted proteins | sample 071ome_27_FD_132463 | JGI IMG/M metagenome (GOLD analysis project Ga0181587, IMG submission 132463) | Coastal salt marsh microbial communities from the Groves Creek Marsh, Skidaway Island, Georgia - 071409AT metaG (megahit assembly) | ecosystem: Environmental > Aquatic > Marine > Intertidal... | reverse complement strand
GAATATGTCTGTACTAGGCAAGCTGATTATTACTGATGCTATTGACAGCGTGGACGTCGATCCGGTCCTGCGGCAGTGATCCAATTGTATGGATCATCTGGTGAGCGCAATAGAGAAAATGTGATCTATATCGGGAGGTTCTGATATGTGTCCAGCTAGTTTGATCGACACGCAGGTTGAGGCTTTTATCGGAGAAAACCCGAACCAGCACGATCGGTTAAGCTGATCTATGAAGCTTTTCAGCTCGTAGTAAGTGGTGATTGTGTATCACCAGAGGCTGATGACCGTGAGTTTTATCAACGATATTCGTGCCGCCCAAGCAGCACTCTTGAAGGCACCCCTTCTGCAAGACACCCCTATCCGCACGAAACACCAACTCCACATTTTCATGGAGCACCATATCTTCGCAGTTTGGGATTTCATGTGCCTGACCAAGGCGTTGCAGCACCATGTTGCGCCCTCAGGTTCTGTCTGGATTCCTCCGCAAGACGCGACAAGCGCGCGACTTATTAATGAGATCGTCCTGACGGAAGAGAGTGACGTGGGCCTGGGCAATCGCTCCTATCAGTCTCATTTCAATTTATATGTCGATGCTATGGAAGAAGTCGGCGCAAGCACCGCAGCTGTAGATGCTTTCCAGAGAGTGCTAAGAACCGAGGGTTTTGATACGGCAGCCAGCTTACCGTGTATTCCCGGGGCTGCATCCCGATTCATGCGTTCTACGCTAGCGGTCGTCAACAGCGGCAAACCTTGGATGGTCTGTGCCGCATTCACCTTCGGACGTGAAGCCGTTATTCCCATCATGTTCAAGGCATTGAAGCAGAACAAGGTCTTACAACTAGCGGAGTGCCCCGCTTTTTGTTATTACCTCGAGAGGCATATTGAAATCGATGGCGGCACCCAGAACGAAGAGGACGGACACGGCGCCATGGCCATTCAGCTGCTCAACCATTTATGCGACGGCCAATCTGAACGCTATGATGAGGCAAAGGCCGTTGCCTTGGACGCCCTGCAAGCGCGCAAGAGACTGTGGGAAGAGGTCTACACAGCATTGATAGCGCCAGAACAATCGCGGAGGGCCTCATAAATGCATCAATACCTCCAGCAACTGACTAAAATGTCGTTCTCCGCGCCAAAGGTCAAAAAAAGAAGGGTCCAGATGCTGTTGATAGCGGCAGCAATGGCGCTCTCTTTAAGTGGCACCAACGCGTAGGCATGCGGCTGTGATTACCGGACCTCAAACAAACATGTCTGGTATTGGCACATAAACGGACATGCGCCCTACCATGCCCGGAGACTGACCAAAACTCGGTCCCAATATAAGACACAAGCCGCAGAACTTGGGCGATCAGCGAGCTTCTATGGATGCCACAGGGCGAAATCTTTCTTCAAGGAAGGAGATCAGTCCGGCAAACTATCCGGCAGATCGTCCGGCAACTCGTAAAACTCTTCTAGTCCGAGCTCGCGCATCTTCAAGCCCACTAAACCTTCGAATATCTCAAGATCACCTGGAGCCGTTGGATCAGGTTCGCGACCATCGCGTTCAATCCACTCTTTCAGCACCTGCTTTCGAATGCCGTCCGTAACCTGATCGGACGTGCCTTTTTCATACTTGCCGAACTTCTCGATCAACTCATCAATACGACTATCCGAAACGGACGAAGGCGTGGCCTGATCGCGGGTTTTTGTTAATTCGTGATGGAAATCACCGAGCACGATGTGGCCGTAGTGTTTTTGGATCATCTTGGCGCTGGTGCCCATGTTGTCCGCTAAGCGGTTCTGATCTGTTCCTTCCTCAAGCCTAATAGTCGCGTACGTGTGGCGCAGGCTCTCTGGTGACAGAGCACCATCGGACTTCTCACGGCTAAAAGAACAAGCATCGAGCAAACTGTTGAACGCAGTCTTGAAGCTCTTAATAGACGTAAGATCATCACCGCGTTTTGCAGCAAAGACTGGGTCGTCTGGCTTAAGCTTTTTGCCGTTGTCTGATAGCTGCTGGGCAAGTCTTGTTTTTAGCTCGCGCAACTGCTCGACGGCATCGTTCTGAGGAAACGTATTTCGGACCTGCCGCCACTTGGATTTGGATTTTGGGATATGAATGTAGGGCGGGTCCGAAGTGAGATGAATATCAGCCCAAGTCAGTTTCAGGCTTTCCTCTGGCCGCATGCCGGAATTGGCCATGACCACGATCCAGTCATATAGAAGCTGCCGTGTCCGTTTGGTCGCTTGGTTGTTGGTTTCGTCTACTCGTTCTCTTGCTCGCTTCAAAAGCTCAGCCAGTTCGTCACGCGAGAACGCTGGCCGTCTTGAGCCGGTCGATTTTAATAGCGGCAATTCAGGTGCAGCGTCTTTTGATAAATGACCTTTGCGAACGGCGTGTTTAATCAGCCCGCGAAGGACAACGCTCTCACGATTGAGCGTGTCGTTGGTCGGTCCATCACCGCCGCGACCTTTTTTTGATCTGCGATATTGCAGGTAATCGCTGATGTGTGCTGGCGCCAGTTCGGAAACATCCGGAACATGTTTCGTGAAGTAAGACCTTAAGTGCCTGTTATATGTGTCCCGGTGATAACTGAGCGTGCCACCGGTCAGTCCAGCCAGATAATCCTGCGCAAGATAATCAAACTTAATTTTCTTGATCGACTTGCCAGCACGTTTCCGAAAAGCGGCGTCGTCATATTCTTGCCGTGCAAGCTGTTTGGCTTTTTCTACATTCTTGGTTCCGAGTGATTTGCGGAACGCCGTCTTTTCGCCGACGAGCTTAAAATAGACCTGCCAATTCGGACCATCCCGGAGATAGATATACAGACCTTCATCTACCTCTATTCGATCCTTGCCAGCAGGTCTGCCCATTCAAAATCTCACGCCGGATTAATGTGTACTATTTGTGTAAAACTCTACTGTCTTTAACTCATTGTTCCAAAAGGTTTTCGTGAAAAGCCGATTTTGGGCAAAATAAAAGGGTCGGCGATTTGTTCACTAACCCTTTGAAAAGAATTCGGAAAATGGTGGAGCCGGACGGAATCGAACCGACGACCTCTACAATGCCATTGTAGCGCTCTCCCAACTGAGCTACGGCCCCTATACCAAGTCGTCCGGCCCGGGTTGGGTCCCCCGATTAATTCTGATCATTTGCGATCAATGGCGGGGGCGCCGGGCGGGTAAGCGGCGGGGAACATACGGAACATGCCCCGCCTTCTGCAAGTAAAAAGTCTCGGCTACGTGTCTTTGTCGTCGCCGTCTGAATCGACCGACCCCACAACCTCGCCGATATCTTCTTCGTCGCCGCCGATGTCGGACGTGTCCTCCATCAGGGAATCATCATCCTCGCCATCGTCATCGGTATCCAACAGATCGTCATCGATATCCAGCTCGATTTCGTCGCTGTCGGCGTCCTCTGATTCCTTGTCGGGCGCGGGCGCGGCCTTGGGCTGGGCCTCCACCGGCGCCGCCGTGGTCGAGCGGCGGGGTTTCGGCTTCTCCATCTGATAGACCGTCTCGCACTTCGGGCAGGCCGGGTCTTTCTTCTTCATATCGTAAAACTTCGCGCCGCAACTCTGGCAGGTCAGCTTTGTTCCAAACTTTGCTTTCGTCACTCGACTTTCCTTTCCTCTGGCCTTTCCATCGGCTTTCGCCTGTGGCCTTCGCCCCTTGGCCTTTCCTGTTGCACGCGGGTGCGTTGGCTCGCCAGGTCCTATGGGACCGGCTGAAATTTTGCGGTCAATTGCCATTTTCAGTCCCTTCTGTCAAAACCAATTTTCACCCCGCCGCGCAAACCCCGGCGTAGCCCCGCCCGGCCAAACATGTTAGAGACACGCGCGTTTCGTTGGCGCAATTAACGAGAGCGCAATTTGCTGGCGCGCCTTGTAGACGAATTAGATCGGAGACCCGTTCGTGCCCAAGATGATATCCCGCCCCGCTGCCGGACTGACCGGCCGGCTGTCCGTACCGGGGGACAAGTCCCTGTCCCACCGGGCGTTGATGCTGGGTGCGCTGTCGGTGGGCGAAACCCGGATCACTGGCCTGCTGGACGGCGAGGACGTGCTGTCGACTGCCGGCGCCTTGCGGATGTTGGGCGCGGATATTGACCGGGGAAATGACGGAACCTGGTCGGTGCATGGCCGGGGCGTCGGTGGCCTGACCGAGCCGGCGGGCGTGTTGGACATGGGCAACGCCGGCACCGGCGCGCGGCTGATGATGGGTATCCTGGCCGGCCATCCGTTCAACAGCACGCTGACCGGTGACGAGTCCCTCTGCGCCCGGCCGATGGAGCGGGTGATGAGCCCGCTCAGGCCAATGGGCGTGGCGTTCGAGGCGCGCACCGGCGGCCGTCTGCCGGTCACGGTGAAGGGCACCGACCGGCTGATTCCCACCCGCCAGGTCATGACCGTGGCCTCGGCGCAGGTGAAATCGGCCGTGCTGCTGGCCGGACTGCATGCGCGGGGCCAGACCACGGTGATCGAGCCGGTGGCGACCCGCGACCACACGGAAAACCTATTGGCCGCCTTCGGGGCGGAGATCGCCCGCGAACAGACGGACGAGGGCCTGGCCATCACCCTCACCGGGCAGCCCGAACTGACGGCGCGGGATGTCCAGGTGCCGGGCGATGTTTCCTCCGCCGCTTTTCCCCTGATTGCGGCGCTGATCACGAAAGATTCGGACGTGACCGTCGAGGGGATCGGCCTTAACCCGCTGCGCACCGGTCTGCTGGACTGCCTCCGGGAAATGGGCGCGGATATATCGATAGAGAACCCACGGGAACTGGCCGGCGAACCGGCCGGCGATCTGCGCGCCAAAGGCTCATCCCTCGCCGGCATCACCGTGCCCGCTGAACGCGCCGCCAGCATGATCGATGAATACCCGATCCTGGCCGTGGCAGCCGCCTGTGCCGAGGGCGACACCGTGTTCGAAGGCGTGGGCGAGCTACGGGTCAAGGAAAGCGACCGGCTGAGCGCCATCGCCGACGGGCTGACCGCCTGCGGGGTGAGCGTCGAAGAAGAACAAGACCGGCTGACCATTCACGGGTGCGACGGCCCGCCGCCGGGCGGCGGCGCCGTGGAGGCGCGCCTGGATCACCGCATCGCCATGTCGTTCCTGGTGCTGGGCGTGGCGGCGGAGGCCCCCGTTTCCATCGACGACGGCGCCATGATCGAAACCAGCTTTCCGGGCTTTGCCGGATTGATGAACGGGCTCGGTGCGGTGTTGGAGAGCGACGGGTGAGCGCGTATCCCCACATGGTCATCGCCGTGGACGGTCCGGCCGCCGCCGGCAAGGGCGAACTCACCCGCCGGCTGGCCAAGAACTTCAATCTGGTCCGCCTGGATACGGGGCTGATCTATAGAGCCGTGGGCCTGAAGGTGATCGAAGACGGCGGCGATCCGGCGGGCGAAGCAACAGCCGTGGCGGCGGCCCACGATTTATCGTTTACGGAGCTGGATAATCCCGATCTCCGGGGGGAGGCGGCGGCGGGCGCGGCGTCCAAGGTCGCGGCCATTCCCGAGGTGCGCGCTGTCCTCCTTGATTTTCAGCGGGACTTTGCCGCCCATCCGCCGGATGGGTGCGCCGGGGTGATCCTCGACGGCCGGGATATCGGCACCGTGGTGTGCCCCGATGCGCCCATTAAAATCTTCCTCACGGCCAGTGTCGAGGTCCGCGCCGACCGCCGTGTTAAGGAGTTGCAACAGAGAGGCGAGGAAGCTATACGTACGCGCATTCTGCGGGATATGCAGGATCGCGACACCAGGGATAAGTCTCGATCAGTGGCGCCCCTAGAGCCGGCCAAGGACGCATTCGTGCTCGACACGAGTGAATTGGACGCGGACACGGCATTTGCCGCGGCGCTGGATTACATCGCATCGCAGAAGCGTACCTGACAATTCTCGCCCTTAATTTAAGTAGAGGTGGCGGCGAATGTCGTTTTAACGGTTTGCTTGGTCGCTAGGCCAGGGAAACATTTTTTTGAACCGAAGACCGCCGGATCCAACCGGTTGGCCTGAAAAGTACTAGAAGGATATGTTCACCATGGCTGATACCGCCACCGGGTCCGCACAGGACCAAGACTTCCCGATGACTGACGAAAATTTCGCCGATCTCTTAAACGAGACGATGGGCGAGGAAAGCCGCCTGCAGGGTCAGGTTGTGACCGGCAAAGTGCTGGCGATTGAAAATGATTTTGTACTGGTCGATGTGGGCCTCAAATCCGAAGGCCACATTCCGATCAAGGAATTCACCGATGCCACCGGCTCGGCCAAGGTTATGGTCGGCGACAATGTGGATGTTTTCGTTGAACGTTTCGAAGGCCGCGACGGCTCCGTCATCCTCAGCCGCGACAAGGCGCGCCGGGAAGAAGCCTGGACCGTTCTGGAAAAAGCCTTCGAGGCGGAAGAGCGCGTCACCGGCGTCATCTTCGGCCGGGTCAAGGGCGGCTTCACCGTCGATCTGTCCGGCGCCGTGGCGTTCCTGCCCGGCTCCCAGGTTGATATCCGGCCGATCCGCGACGTGGGCCCGCTGATGGGCAACCCGCAGGACTTCCAAATCCTCAAGATGGACCGGGGCCGCGGCAACATCGTCGTATCGCGCCGCGCCGTGCTGGAAGAAACCCGCGCCGAGGAACGCTCGGAGCTGATTTCCAACCTGAACGAAGGCCAGGTGCTGGAAGGCGTGGTCAAGAACATCACCGATTACGGCGCATTCGTCGATCTGGGTGGTGTGGACGGCCTGTTGCACGTCACCGATATTGCCTGGAAGCGCATCAATCACCCGTCCGAGGCCTTGCAGGTCGGCCAGACCGTCAACGTACAGGTTATCCGCTTCAACCCGGAAAACCAGCGTATCAGCCTGGGCATGAAGCAGCTTGAATCCGATCCGTGGGACGGCGTCGAGGCCAAGTACCCGACTGAGACCAAGTTCAACGGCCGGGTCACCAACATCACCGACTACGGCGCGTTCGTCGAGCTGGAGCCGGGCATCGAAGGCCTGGTGCACGTCTCGGAAATGAGCTGGACCAAAAAGAACGTCCATCCGGGCAAGATTGTCTCCACCAGTCAGGAAGTCGAGGTCATGGTCCTCGACGTGGATTCGTCCAAGCGGCGGATCAGCCTGGGTCTCAAGCAATGCATGGCCAACCCTTGGACCGACTTCACCGACAAATACCAGGTCGGCGGCGAAGTGGAAGGCGAGATCAAGAACATCACCGAGTTCGGCCTGTTTGTTGGTCTCACCGAGGAAATCGACGGCATGGTGCACCTGTCCGATCTGGACTGGGTCAAGGCCGGCGAGGAAGTCATCGGCGACTACAAGAAGGGTGACATGATCAAGGTGAAGATCCTTGACGTGGATACCGAGAAAGAACGGGTCAGCCTGGGTGTAAAACAGCTCACGGATGACCCGGTCAGCGGCACCCTCGACAAGATCAAGAAAGGCGACGTTGTCACCTGTACTGTCACTTCGGTTCAGGACAACGGTATCGAGGTTACCATCATGGACGACCTGCCCGGCTTTATCCGCCGCGCTGATCTGTCCCGGGACCGTTCCGAACAGCGACCCGACCGGTTTGCCGCCGGCGAAGTGGTGGATGCCAAGGTCACCTCGATCGACAAAACTTCCCGCAAAATCTCTCTGTCCATCAAGGCGCGCGAGGTCGAGGAAGAGAAGATCGCCATGGCGGAATACGGTTCCTCCGATTCCGGTGCGTCCCTGGGTGACATCCTGGGCGCCGCGCTGAAGGAACGGGCTCAGGCGCAAGAGGAGGCTGACGAAGACGACGACCCGGCCGAGGAAGCTGCCGTTGAAGAAGCCGCCGCTGAAGAGCCGGCTGCCGAGGAAGAGACGGAAGAGGCTGCCGAAGAAGACGCCAAGGAAGCCGCACCCGCCAAGAAAAAAGCGGCCGCCAAGAAGAAGGCTGCTACCAAGAAAAAGGCGGCGTCCAAGAAGAAGGCAGCCGCCAAGAAGAAGGCGGCGGACGACTAATCGTTCGCCGTCCTATCCGGTCCCCGTCGAAGCAATATAGGATTGCTCCACCATGGCACAGGATACGGACAGCTATTTTGACCGCCGGCGATTAAAACGCCGCCTGACGTTCTGGCGTTTGGCGGCCATCGCCGCGGTGGCTGCTCTGGCAATCGTGGCCTTTGGACAATTCGACTCGTTAGATCGGGGCGATCATGTCGCGATCTTCGACGTGGACGGCATCATCGTTGATGATCCGCGCCGGGATGCACTATTGAATGATTTGGCCGAGGATCCGGACGCCAAGGCCTTGATCGTTCGCATCAACAGCCCCGGCGGCACCGTGGTCGGTGGCGAATCTCTCTATCTTACCCTGCGCGACGTGGCGAAGAAAAAACCCGTGGTGGCGGTGCTGCGGGAACTGGCGACCTCGGCCGGCTATATGGCGGCGATCAGCGCTGATCACATTGTCGCCCGCCAGTCCACGATCACCGGGTCCATCGGCGTTTTGTTGCAGTCAACGGACGTGACCGAGTTGCTGAGCAAGATCGGCGTGAAGCCCGAGGTGATAAAAAGCTCGCCCTTGAAGGCGCAACCCAATCCGATGGAGAAGTTCTCGCCGGAGGCCCGGGAGGCAACTGAGGCCGTCGTGAAGGATATGTACGAGATGTTCGTGTCCATGGTGTCCCTGCGGCGCAATTTTGACGGCGCCAGGACGCGGGAACTTGCTGACGGCCGCATCTTCACCGGCCGCCAGGCCGTGATAAACGGTTTGGTGGACGTGTTGGGCGGCGTCGAAGAAGCGCGGGTCTGGTTGGAATCAGACAAAGGGGTGGCAAAATCACTGCCGCTCCGGCGTGTGGCGCTCAAGAAGGAGCGGGACCGGTTGCGCGATATTTTGGAAGACGTGGTCGGAAAAACAGTTTTTTCTGAACGACTTAGGCTTGACGGGTTGATCTCGCTTTGGCACCCTGAGATCAAATAAGGCAACTATAAGAATGGTTTAACCCTGGTCGGCCGCTTCAAGTTGATAAGGGCCGTCAAACAAGGGCGAGGAAAATGACCAAGTCGGAATTGATTGCGTATCTCGCTGAAGAGAACCCGCACCTGTTTCAACGGGATGTGGAAAGGATCGTCACGACCATCTTTGATGAGATCGCGTCCGCCTTGGCGCGCGGTGACCGGGTCGAGCTTCGTGGATTCGGCGCCTTTTCAGTCAAGCAGCGCGATTCTCGTATCGGTCGCAATCCGCGCACTGGTGAAGCGGTTCAAGTTTCTGCAAAACGCGTCCCCTATTTTAAAACCGGGAAGCAGTTGCGAGAGAAACTCAACGCGTAACCACTTCCCATGGTGACTCCGCCCAGGGGGACTTCTATTAGTGACTAAGATTATTTCCTGGATTGCCATGCTGGTGATCGGCGTTCTGGTCATTCTGTTTGCCGTGTCTAACCGAACCGAGGTGGTCCTGGATATTTGGCCACTGCCGTTTCAATTACCCGTTCCCTTCTATGCACCGGTCTTGGCGGCGGCCTTTCTTGGTTTTGTCGGCGGCGCCATTGTCGCCTGGTTTTCCGCAGGTGCGGTCCGCCGTCGGGCGCGCACAGCGTCGCGCAAGGCCAATGATCTGGAAAAAGACTTGGAAAACCTCAAGGACAAGATCGCCGAATTGGACGGGGCCAAGAAACAGAAGTCCGAGGCCTGACGCCCCAATCGTGGCGAAGGTTTCTGGCATCGCCGCGGCGCCTTCTGTATAACCCTCTTACCATTTACAACAGACCGACGGGCCGATCATGAGCCAAGCGCCGCGAGACAGAATTTACGTTGCCCTGGATACGCCAAGTATTGAAAAGGCGGAGACCTGGGCCGGTGCGCTCAAGGGGCTGGTCGGCGGGATGAAGGTCGGGAAGGAGTTTTTCACCGCCCAGGGTCCGGCCGGCGTCCGCCGGATTTCCGAATTGGGCATGCCGGTGTTTCTGGACCTTAAATTTCATGACATCCCCAACACCGTGGCCGGCGCGGTACGGTCCGCCATTCCATTGGGATTGAAGATTTTAAATGTTCATGCCTCGGGCGGCCGGACCATGATGGAAACGGCGATCAACACCGCCCAAGAAGAGGCGGAGAACCAAGGCATCGAGCGGCCCCTGTTGCTGGCCGTGACCGTGCTGACCTCCATGGACCGGAGCGATCTTGCCGGTATCGGCGTCGATGCGGAGCCCATCGATCAAGTCAAACGGCTGGCCCGACTAACCCAAGACAGCGGTTTGGACGGGGTTGTCTGCTCGGCGGCAGAGATCGAGGTTTTGCGCGCTGAATGCGGGCCGGACTTTAAATTGCTGACACCGGGTATCCGCCCCGCCTGGTCGGTGGCGGGTGATCAAAAGCGTGTGGTGACCCCTGCGGACGCAGTTAAGCGCGGCTCCGACTTTCTGGTGATCGGCCGGCCCATTACCGGCGCGGATGATCCGGCGGATGCGGCGAAGCGCATCGCCGATGAATTGGCGTCCGCGTAACCATGCCGTTTCACGTTAAAATCTGCGGGCTGGATCGCATAGAGGCCGTTGACGCAGCGATCGAGGCCGGGGCGCGCTGGACCGGATTTGTGTTTTATCCGCCGTCGCCCCGCAATTTGTCGCCGGAAGAGGCCGCGCTGCTGACCGCGCGGGTGACCCAACCGGTTGATGCGGTGGGTCTGTTTGTTGATCCCAGCGATGACGAGCTAGCGGCGGTGTTGGACAAGAACCTGTTGGATATGATTCAGCTTCACGGTCAGGAAACGCCGGAACGGGTCGCCGAGGTGAAGGCGCTGACCGAGTTGCCGGTGATGAAGGCGATCAAGTTGGCCGAGCCTAAGGATATGGACGAAGCGGCAGCCTATTTTAATGTGGCCGATCAGTTGTTGTTCGACGCCAAGGCCCCCGACGATATGGACGGCGCGCTGCCCGGCGGCAACGCGCTCAGCTTCGACTGGACCATGCTGGCGGCCGCCGATATCCCGCTGCCCTGGATGCTGGCCGGCGGGTTGACGCCTGAAAACGTGGCGAAAGCCGTGGCCGTGACCGGCGCGGAGGCCGTGGATGTTTCCTCCGGCGTGGAGGCCGAACCGGGGGTGAAAGACCTGGCCAAGATCGCCGCCTTCATGGATGCCGCCCGCGCGTCGTAATTTTTCACTCGATTTTTCAGGGCCTTGAAGTTAGGTTCCCGACCCTAGGCACCCGCCACACGAAAAGATTAACACTATGACGAAACTGAACACCTATCGCGGCGGTCCGGACGAAAACGGCCATTTCGGCATTTTCGGCGGGCGCTATGTGGCGGAAACCCTGATGCCGCTGATGCTGGCCGTCGAACAGGCCTATTCCGAGGCCCAAGATGACCCGGCGTTTCAGGCAGAGATCAATTCCTATCTAAAGAACTATGTGGGCCGGCCGACGCCGCTTTATCACGCCCAGCGGATGAGCGATCACCTGGGCGGGGCCAAAATTTATTTCAAGCGGGAAGACCTGAACCATACCGGCGCGCACAAGGTGAACAACTGTATGGGGCAGATTCTGCTCGCCCAGCGCATGGGAAAGAACCGGATTATTGCCGAAACTGGGGCCGGCATGCACGGGGTGGCGACGGCCACGGTCTGCGCGCTGTTTGATCTACCCTGCACCGTCTACATGGGCGCGACCGACATTGACCGCCAGGCGCCGAATGTGAACCGGATGCGCATGTTGGGCGCGGAGATTGTGCCGGTGACGTCGGGCTCATCGACGTTGAAGGATGCGATGAACGAAGCGCTTCGTGATTGGGTCGCCAATGTGGAGGACACCTATTACCTGATCGGTACGGTTGCCGGGCCGCACCCCTATCCGTCCATGGTCCGGGATTTCCAGTCGGTGATCGGCAAGGAAACCCGAGAGCAAATTCTGGAGATGGAAGGCCGGCTGCCGGACAGTCTGGTCGCCTGTATCGGTGGCGGCTCCAACGCCATGGGCCTGTTCCACCCGTTCCTGGATGACGAAACCGTACGCATTATGGCCGTCGAAGCCTCGGGCGAAGGTATTGAGAGCGGTAAACATGCGGCCAGCTTGAACGCCGGCTCGCCGGGCGTCTTGCATGGCAACCGGACGTTCCTGTTGCAGGATGAGGATGGCCAAATCGCCGAGGCGCACTCCATTTCCGCCGGGCTGGACTATCCCGGCATCGGTCCGGAACATGCCTGGCTGCACGATATTGGCCGCGCCGAATATGTCTCCGCCACTGATGACGAGGCGGTGGAGGCATTCCAAATGACCACAAGGCTGGAAGGCATCATCCCGGCGCTGGAATCCGCCCACGCCGTCGCCCACGCGATGCGCATCGCCGGCGATCTGCCCAAGGATCATCTTATGGTGATCAATATGAGCGGGCGCGGCGATAAGGATATGGACTCGGTCCAGCGCTATCTGGACGCGTGAGAATGAGTACAAAGACCCGCATCACCCGCCGTTTTGCGGCGCTGAAGAAGGAAGGCCGGCCCGGTCTGGTGACGTTTGTCACTGCAGGGGATCCCGACCGGGAGACCTCTCAGGCCATTCTGGATAAGCTGCCCGAGGCCGGCGCGGATGTGATAGAGCTCGGCATGCCGTTCTCCGATCCCATGGCGGACGGCCCGGCGATCCAAGCCTCCAGCCAGCGGGCGTTGAAAGCCGGGGCCAATATGAAGCAGACCCTGGATATGGTCCGCACCTTTCGTGGCCACGATGACGAAACACCGATTGTCCTGATGGGGTATTTCAATCCGATCTATATCTATGGCGTGGAGGCGTTTCTGGATGACGCCAAGGCCGCCGGTGTGGATGGGTTGATCATTGTGGATCTGCCGCCGGAAGAGAAAGAAATGCGGGACGGATTGGACCGGACCGGCATAGATCTTATTTATCTGACGGCGCCCACCACCGATGATGCGCGCCTGCCCGCCGTGGTCAAGAATGCCAGCGGTTTTGTCTATTATGTGTCGATCACCGGGATTACCGGGACCCGGTCCGCCGACACGAAGGACGTGGCGGCGTCTGTCCAGCGGCTGCGGAAACACACCGACCTGCCCATCGCCATCGGCTTCGGCATCAAGACGCCGGAACAGGCCCGGGAAATTGGCGCTTGCGGAGATGCCGCCGTGGTCGGTTCCGCCCTGGTCGGTCAGGTTGCCGATAATCTCAATGACGACGGCTCGCCCACGCCCGACTGTGCCGAAGCGGTGCTGGGCCTGGTGAAGGCTCTGGCCCAAGGAGTGCGCGCTGTCTGAGCCCGTCGATCTGGTTGAGCGGCTCAACCGGCTTCATCCCCGGGTCATCGACCTGTCCCTCGGCCGGATCAAACGCCTGCTCGACAGGCTGGACAACCCCCAGGATAAATTACCCCCTGTCATCCATGTGGCGGGCACCAACGGCAAGGGCTCGGTTGTCGCCTTCATGCGGGCAATGGCGGAGGCGGCCGGGCTCAAGGTGCACGTCTATACGTCCCCTCATCTGATCCGGTTCAACGAGCGCATCCGCCTGGCCGGCGAGCTGATTTCCGACGACATGCTTTTGGAGCTCTTAGAGGAATGCGAGGCTGCCAACGGCGACGACCCGATAACGTTTTTCGAGATGACCACGGCGCTGGCGTTTCTGGCGTTTGCGCGTACGACGGCTGATCTTGTGTTGCTGGAAACCGGCTTGGGCGGACGGCTGGATGCGACCAATGTGGTCAAGCGTCCGGCGGCGACGGCGCTGACCTCCATCTCCATCGATCATGTGGGTTTTTTGGGAGACGACATTCGTGGCATCGCCGCCGAGAAAGCCGACATTATGCGTAAAGACGTGGTCTGCGTTTCCTCGGCCCAAACCTTGGAGGTGACCGAGGTCATCCGCGACAAGGCCGATGCGCATGGGGCAAAGCTGTGGATGGCCGGCGACGATTGGTCGTTTCAGACAATGACGGAGGGTGTCCGGATCATTACGCCTAAACGGGATCACGTATTCGAGCCGCCCGCGCTGCCCGGGTGGTTTCAACAGGGCAACGCGGCCCAAGCGGCGGCCACGCTGGACGCGGTGCTGGGGTTCAGTTTCGAGAATGAGGAAATCCAAGCCGGTATGGCGGGGGTAGAGTGGCCGGGCCGTCTGGTCCGGCTGACCAAGGGGCCGCTCGTGGACTCCTTGCCCGAAGGGTGGGAGCTTTGGCTGGACGGCGGGCACAATCCGGGCGCGGCAGAGGTCATCGCTGATGAGATTAAAACCTGGACGGACAAGGCGCTCTATTTGGTCGTCGGGATGATCAACACCAAGGATGCCGGAGGGTACCTGAACCCTCTCGCGCGCCACATCGATGGGCTGACGGCCGTGTCCATCGCCGGTGAAGATGCGGCCCTGCCGGCGGAAGACGTCGCCGACGCGGCCAAGCGCACTGGGATCGCTGCGGAAACGGCTGAAGACTTCGGGGCCGCCGTTAAGGCCATTGCCGGTAGACCTCCCCGGCCGGGCAGAATTCTGATCTGCGGTTCCCTTTATCTTGCGGGTCAAGTGCTGCAGACTCACGGATGAAATGAACAGCACTCCTGCCTCTTTCCTCCGCCGTCTGGAATCCTTCGAGCCGTCGCCCCTCCTGGCTTATGGCCTGATCGCCTTCGCTACGTTCCTCTGGGCGTTGAGCGTGGTGATTGGCCGCGGCGTGCACACGGAAATTCCCCCCGTCGGTCTCTCATTCTGGCGCTGGGGGGTAGGCGCATTGTTCCTGCTGCCACTGGTGCTGCCGGATTTGGGCGCCAAGAAGCAGATGATTCGGGATCATTGGAAACTGATCATCTTGCTCGGCGTTCTTCAGGTCGGCAGTTCCACCTGTATCATGTTGGCTGTCAATTTCACGACCGCCCTTAATAGCGCCCTGATCAACGGTTCCCAGCCTGCCCTGACGGCCATTGTTGCCTGGTTCCTGATTCGCGACCGGGTCACTTTCGGCCAGAGCCTGGGTATCACTGCCGGTGTCCTTGGTATAATCATCATCGTGGTCCGCGCCGATCTGGATGTGATCCTGGGCATGCAGTTGAACCAGGGTGATGGCTATGCGGTGTTGGCGATCATCGGCTGGGGGATTTATGCGGTGTTGCTCCAGCGGCTGCCCAGAGAGTTGGGGGTGACCACCACCCTGTTCCTGATTATCACCACCGGTTCTTTGGCCATGTTGCCGATATACATTTGTGAAACTCTGGTGTTCCGGCCGGTGCCGTTCACCGCCGATGTGGTCGGGATCATCGTCGGTATGGCGATATTTATTTCCGTTCTTTCGGTGTTTCTCTGGAATGCCGGGGTGCGCTCTGTCGGGCCCAACCGGGCTAGTATCTTCCTTAATTTAGTGCCAGTGTTCGGCGCGGCGCTGGCGGTGGTAACCCTGGGCGAACGACTGCACCTGTTTCATCTGGCCGGTGCGGTGCTCGTCTGCGCCGGGATCTCAATGGTGATCCTATTTAAGCGCAAGTCTCCGACGTCAGGAAAACCAGACCGTTCGCGCCAGAACGGCGATCCCCATAAATAACAGAAAATAGAGCAGCAATCGCCGGAACAGCGGGTCGGGCACCCGGTGAAATACCCACGTCCCCACCCGGCTGAAGATCAGCATGGACGGAAATAGGATAAGAATGACGATGGTGATCGACGGTGCGAACTGGGACGCGATCACGATGGATACGGCCGATACGCCTTCCTTGATAAACGCCATCGCATTGAGGCTGGCCCGGGTCACCGTGGCGCTCATATCCCGCGCCAGCATGTAGACCACAATTGGCGGTCCGCCGATGCCGGCGGCTGTACCGGTCGTGCCGGAAAACGCGCCGACCAGAAATGAAATGATTGTGGTTTTTTGACCCCGGTAGCGCCAGCCACTCATCATTAAAAGCGCCGAGCCGATCACCAGACAGGCGATGACAATCCGCATCGTATCCGCAGACAGGACGATCAAGATGTAGACGCCGAGGGGTGTTGCGGCCAAACTGCCGATGAATAACGGGATGATCGGTTTCCATTCTGCCTCCCTGGCGGCGCCGGGAAACATGGGCGCCATGACCAGGACATCGATGGTGAGACCAATCACCACCGCTTCCGCCGGGCTCATCATCAGGCTGAACAGAGGCACCATGACGAGGGTGGTGCCGAAGCCGGCAAAACCGCGTAGGAACCCGCCCAGTCCAGCGATTGCCAAAAGAGCTATCCACTGGCCGAGCGTATAGTCGAGACCAAAATCGCTGAGTGGGATCACGGAATTTACCGGCGAATAAATTTAGGATGCGGGCGCGAGAATGCCCAGCTCCAGGAACTTGGCGAGTCTTGATGCACGGAACTTATCGACCGCTTCGGCTAATGCCTGCGCTTCGTTACCGCCCTCGACCACCATTTCGCGGCCGGATTCCAGCAACCGGTTGAATGCCCAATCGGCGACCCCGTCACGGTTGGATTCAACCGAGCAGAGCGCAAATAGAGCATCCGCCATGGCCACTTCTATCCCGATGCCGGCGCTGCCCCCGGCCAGCCCGATGGCCGGCTGGGTAAGCAACCGTTTCTTGAGGTGGCTCAGGTTGACCTCACCGATGAGTTCATAACGGTCGGCAGTGAGGGCCGCTTCGCCGGGGGCGGTTGTTTTCGCGGCAAAGGGCAGAACCTGGCCGCCGGCGGTCAGGAAGCGGATGGCGTCCATCACCAACTCGGGCCCATAGGATTTTAGGTCGTCCATCTCCGCCAGATCCCGGCCCCGCTTGGCGCCCGCCGCCAGGTGCTCAAGCACGTTGCCAAAAAGATCGGCGGCATAGTTCAACTCGACATCACCGAACATCACCGTCCGGTTAAATTGGTCCAGCGCGCAAGCAAGCCCGAAAGGCGTGTCCATCAGGATGTCCGCCTGTTCCGCTTCAGCCAGGTTCTTGCCACCTTTGACGAACACGTCCTTGCGGAAGCGCTGGTTACGGATGAAATCACCGTGAGTTTCAAATTCGATCCGGGTCGCGGATTTCTTCAGCAGGTCATGAAATTCCGCCGGGGCCGCCAGATCGACAAAGTTCAGATGCGGGATGGCGCTGCCGGAATAGTTCAATCCCGCGCTCCGCATTTCCGTCGCGACCTGATGGAAATAATAGGGTTTAACCGCCTCACCGAAGAACTCATGGGCGACGTAGGTCATGTCATGCTTGGCGATTTCGTCTACAAACGCGGCGGCGGGTGGGTTGTCGGCAAAGTAGCCGGCCTTGTTGTCCTTGAGGAACTGTAGAAAATCCAGCCCGGCCTGCGCCTTGGTGCGGGTGTCGCCGGCAGTGTCCTTGGTGTGGTCGAGAACCAGGTCCCGGAGTGGTGCGATCGCTGCCCAGCCCGGCAGCGTGTCATAACTGACATAGGCGATGCCGCCGTCCTTGAGGTTGGATTTCAGGAATGCGCGCAGCGCCTCGCGGGCGTCGGGATCGATCCAGCTATAGACCCCGTGCAGGGTGATGAAATCAAACGGGGGCAGATCAGCTTCGGTCAGATCATTGAAGTCCAGCTCTTGAAATACGGCGTTGTTAAGGCCCGCGTCGCCGGCAATGCCGGCGGCTGCCTCAATATGCTCACCCATCAGATCGATGCCGGTGAACTGGCCCTGGGGAAACAGTTCCGCCAGGATGTTGACGCTTACCCCGTTGCCGCAACCGAGCTCGCAATAGGTGAATCCGTCATCCAGCGGCCGGGGACCTTGGCCGTTCAGGGCGCTGATAAAATTGAGGTAAACCGGGCTGAGTTCTCCATAGAAGCCCCAGGTATAGGGAGTGTCGGTTACGTATCCGCTCATATCTGCCCCCAAAACAATGAAACCCCGCCCGTAACGGCGGGGTTCATGTTAACTCCAGGAAAGCCGGGCTTGATTGCCGGCGTCCGATCTTTAGATAACGGATTCAATCCATTCCTTGAGCTTGCTCTTCGGCAGTGCGCCGACCTTCATGTCGGCCACTTCGCCGTTCTTAAACAGCATCAGGGTGGGGATGCCGCGTACGCCATAGTTCGACGGCGTCATCGGGTTTTCGTCGATATTGACCTTGGCGATGGTCATCTTGCCCTGCAGCTCCTCGCCGATTTCGTCCAGCGCGGGCGCAATTTGTTTACAGGGACCGCACCATTCCGCCCAAAAATCGACAAGAACGGGCTCACCCGCTTTCAACACATCGGCGTCAAACGAGTCGTCGGTTACTTGCTTTGCCATTTCGGTTTCCTATAGCTGGGCGGCTTCTTGGGCGCCGCCGATCAAGTGTAATAATGAACTCAATGTATGTTCGACTCCGAATGCCGTCAAGCCGCGGGCGGGGTCAGAAGGGCGCCGTCCAGTTCCATCAGGTGCGGCCCATCCGTCCACAACAAATAACAGCGAATCGCGCGGTCGGGATAGATGGCGGCTAGCGCCTCCCGGTAGGCCCGCATCTGCCCCAGATAGAGCGCGGAGACATGCTCGGCGCGTGCCGGGGGCGGGCGGTTGGTCTTATAATCAATGATCTCGATGGCCTCGGGTGTGACCGCTAGCCGGTCAATCTGTCCGGAAATCACCTGTCCATCCAGGTGACCGACGATTGGCACCTCGGCACGCGACTCCGGCCCGAACACTCGTGCGTGATCGGGGTGGTTCAGCACCGCCAACGTTTCCTTGACGATGGCGGCTTGTTCTTCGGGTTTAAGGTCATGCGTGGCGCGCGCCAAGTAAGACTTGGCAGCTGTTTCTCGTTCTTCCGGGGGTAGGTCGGGCAGGGTTTGCAACAGGGCATGGATAACATTACCGCGCTTGAACCGGTAACCGTCATCACCGCTAAGGGGAGATTGCACAGCCGGCTCTTCTTCCACCGGACGCGACGGGGCCAGGGGGACAGGCGGCGCGGGCTCGTCGGGCGGCGGTGAGTTGGTCCAAGCCGGTAAAGGCGTTCGGGCCTCTATATCCGGCGCATCCGCCTCATCGACTTTATCCAGTTGCGGCGAGGTGAGGCGCAGAACCGTGGCGCTTTCGGTTTCACCGGCCTCGGCCAGAAACGGGTCTTCCATTTCTTCGGCGTTTTCGTCCAAACCCCTTTTTACCAGATTGTACCAGCAGCCCTCTGGCGCGGCGGTCTTGTTGGCCCAGCCACAGACATAAAGCCGGTCCTCGGCGCGGGTGAGGGCTACATACAATAGTCGCCGATATTCCCGGTCACGCTCCAGCGTCATCCGGCGGCGCTCGGCCTCCGCCACCGCTTCGTACGCCCCGCGGCGAGGCGGCCAAAGCATGATCTCGCCGCCGGTATCATCCTCCGGCCACAGCAGGGTGAACCCGGTGCGAGGGACCTGCATCGTATCCGGTAGAAAGACGATGGGCGCTTCCAGGCCCTTGGCGCCATGGACGGTCATAACGCGCACCGCATCAGCCCGGGCTTGTTCCAGATCGCGCTTCACTTCCGTCTCGCCCGATTCCAGCCAATAAAGAAATCCCTCCAATGTCGGTGTATGGGTCTCTTCGTAAGAGATCGCCAGATCGAGAAATTCGGAGATCGGGTCCAAGGCGTCAGGTCCGAGCCGGTGCAAGAGTTTCTCCCGCCCGCCCAGCGCGCCCAGGATATGGCTATAAAGCTCAAACGGCGGCATCATATCCGCCTGAGCACGAAGCCCGCTCAGCAGATCAAACGCGGCTGTAAAACGAGGGTTGGCGTGCCGTTTGTCGCTCAGCGCTTGCCACAGGGTGTCCGGCCGCTCAAAGGCCAGATCGAATAATTCCTTTTCGGTCAGCCCGGCGATGGGTCCTTTCAGCACCGTCGCCAGGGTCAAATCATCTTCGGGTAGCAGCAGCACCCGACCGAGCGCGATCAGATCCATGACCGCCATTTGGTCGGTCAGCACCATCCGATCCACACCGGCGACGCCGATCTTCAGATTCTTAAGGGCGCGGACAATCTCCTCGACGATGGGTCCCCGGCGCCGCACCAGGATCATGATGTCGCCCGGTTGAATGGGCCGGTTCTTCGACTCCAGCATTTCCTTTTCATCAACCATTCGCTTGATGCGCTTGGCGATCAATTGGGCCAGCCGGTTTGCGGTTGAATCTCCTTGGATACGCTCCACCGGCGGCTTCCAGGGGACGGCGGCGTCGATCTCCCGCACATCGACGGGCGGCCAAAGCTCCACCAGGCTGGCTTCGCCACTGCGTTTGGGAATGTGCTCCATCAGATCATCATCGAAGCTCAGACCGTCCCGGGCGTCGTCTCGGGCGAAGATCATATCCACGGCGCTGAGGACTTTGGGGGCGGAGCGGAACGACACGTTGAGGTCAACCTCCCGCCAGCGGCCCTTGGCGGCGGGAATGGCTTTGGAGAAATGTTGCCGCATCTCCCGGAACGATTGTGGGTCCGCGCCTTGGAAGCTATAGATGGATTGTTTCAGATCGCCCACGGCAAAAATGGTCCGCCGGTTTTCGTGGGCGTCTTCTCCGGCAAAGAACTCGTCGGCCAGGGCGTCGACCACTCGCCACTGTTCCGGGCTGGTGTCCTGGGCTTCGTCGATCAGGATGTGATCAATGCCGCCGTCCAGCTTAAAGAGCACCCAAGGGGCGACACCTGGTTTCTGTAACAGCCGCGCCGTTTCCAAAATAAGGTCGTCATAATCGATCAGCGCCCGGCGTTCCTTTTGCCGGCGGTAGGCGGTCAGCAGGGCATCGCCCAGCCGTAGCAGCGCGCCCGTGGCATGGGCCGTGGTGGCGGCCCGGGCGTGTAGATAGGCGGCGTGAACCCGATCCGCCTCGACGGCGAGGATGCTGGCAACGGCCGGGTTATCCTCCGACAGTTTCTTGGTCATCAGGGATTTGCGGATTTGTAAGTCGCTGTCGTTGCGGGAAGCTGTCAAATAAGCGTCTGCATAGTCCTCGAACAGGATGCCGCCGTCCTTTGGTGTCAGCCAGGCGGCGATCAGCTCGCCCCGCTTCACATCCGTCTTGGCGTCGGTCTGAAGCACTTCGATGGCGGTTCTCAGTCCAATCTCATCGGCATTGGCCGGGTTACCCGCTTCGGCAAAAATGGTGTCTTCCGTTTCCTCCGGGCGCACCCCCAGCTTGCCGAAGACGCGGTCGATCAAATCTCCAATCCCGCCAGCCTCGTCGATCAGCCGGGCCAGGCGGCCCCGTTCCCGGGTCAGGGTGGCCAGGATTTCCGGGAATTTGGATTCATGCAAATGCCGGGTAACCTCCCCGATGGCGGCGGCCAACGGGCTCTCGACCCCTGTTTGGATATGCGCCAAGACGGTCTCCCGCGCTTGATGCAGCAGTTCATCCGAATCCCGCTCATCCATCAGTTTGAAGTGGGGTGCGAGGTCGGCTTCCAGGGGAAAACGCCGCAGCACCGATTGGCAGAACGCGTGGATGGTCTGGATGTTCATGCCGCCGGGCGTGTCCAAAACCCGTGCAAACAGCTGCCGGGCGGTCTGCATTTGGGTATCATCGGGGTCATAGCCCAACAGAAGCTCCAACTGTTCCCGCAGGTCCTTGTCGGCCATCATGGTCCAGGCACCGAGCTGGCTGGCGATCCGGTTCTCCATCTCTGCCGCCGCTGCGCGGGTGAACGTTAAACACAAGAGCTTCTCTGGAGCATTGCCAGTAACCAGCAGGCTCAGTACCCGGTCGGTGAGCACTTTGGTTTTGCCTGTACCGGCGGACGCGGACACCCAGGCGGACACGCCAGGATCGGCGGCTTTCCGTTGATTCACGGTGGCGGTTTCGACGGCGGTCAACTCGGTCATTGATCCTCTCCGCCGGCGACCATCCATTCCTTCAGCCGCGCCAGATGTTCGTAGTCGGAATATTTGGGCGCGGCGTCGGGACGGGGCCGCGCTTCATAGGGCGTGTCTTCATCAGCGAACACCCGGATCAGCGCCTTCAGTCCGTCCAGCGCTTCTGTCGTCAGCTCCGCCACGTCATCTCCGGCGTCTTTGACGTCGCCCGCTTGCCGACCGCCGCCGAGCCGCCAATATTCCAGCGCGGCGACCTTGGCGGCGGGCAGACCAGCGAATGCCCCGTTTTCGGCGAGGACCGCCTCCAGGGGCAATTGCGGGGCAAAGCCGGCGGAGACCTCTTTCTTGGAGGGCGGCGCACCGGTTTTATAGTCGATGATGCGCAGCGTGCCGTCCGTCAAAGTATCGATCCGGTCGGCAAATCCGGTCAGGGTAAAGTCTGCCTCGTCCTGGCGTATCTTCATCTCGCCGTTGATCTCGCTGGCGATGGCGGCGATTTCGCCCCGCGACAGATTTTCGTGGGCGACGAACCAGCCGGCGATGCGCAGAAAGCGCGGCCACCAGAACGCCGCGACGCCTGGATAGGCGATGACGCTCTCGAACTGTTTCTCACCAAACCCGATCAGGTGATCCAACGCGTCTTCCGGTAGGGGGCTGTCTGCGGGATAGGCGGTTAGGAAGTCGTCCAAGCTGTGATGGATCAAGGAGCCGTAATCCGCCGCATCGGGCGCCGCGTCCAGCGGCAACAATGCCTTCAGCCCGAGAATATGCCGGGCATAGACGGCATACGGATCGCGCATCCAGGTTTCCACCTGGGTGACGGACAGTTGCGTGGGCCGGGCGGACAGTGGCGGCCGCGGTGCCGGTGGAGAGACCGGGGCATACTCGTCGGAAGCGTCTAAAATAGATTGCCAATAGAGCCACGGATCGGCGGGGAGAAGGGCGTTTTCCATGTCGAAGCCGTCCAGGAACCGATCTAGGCGCAACCGCCAGCGGGCCGGCACCGTGGGCGAGCCGTCCACCCGCCGCGCCCGGGTCAGGATCACCTCTTCGGCGCAGGCAGCCTGGACGAAATCGTGCGCGGTCAGGCCGATCCGGCGTTCTGGCAGGGGCAGACCGAAACGCTGACGCATGGGCCGGCTCATCCACGGATCGGATTGGGTGTCGGGCGGCCAAGTGCCCTCGTTCAGTCCGCCCAGGATGATCAGGTCGGCGTGCTGCAGCCGGGCTTCCAGTAACCCCCAAATATTCAGTCTGGGGTGTCGGCCATAACGGGGCCGGACGGCCCGGCCGGCCATCAGGGCCTCCAAAAGCGCTGGATAGTCGATGGGCGGCATGTCGCCCAGATTGCCCGTCGCCTCGATCAATTCGGTCGCGAAATTAGCGGCCGCTTCACCGGCCTCACCCCGCCACAACCGGTCCGGTCCGTCGGTTTGGTCATCCGCCGCCATTGCCTCGGCGAACTTGATATGTGCATCGACAAGATCGGTGAGGGCGGCAGTGTCCTCCGTCATCAGCGTGGCCAAGGGCTCCGCGGCAGCTGCGAGGGTCTCCAGCCAGGGAACAAGAGGCTGATGTTCTTGTTTGGTGAGGGTCTTTCTTAAGCCATCTAAGCCGGCCTCTGGCCGGGGGCCGCGAAGCGCCGCGATCTCCAAAGCGCGCACCCAGTCCCGGAGAGCCGCCGGCGTCTGCCCCCCGGCGGCCAATGGATGCTTGAACAGCGCCAGCAAAGAGAGAGGCGCGAACTCGTCAGCCACCGCCTCGGCCGTTAGTTTGAGAAATGCGCCCGGCGGCGTATTTGACAGCGGCTGGCCGGCGGAATCATCAATATCGATATCCCAGCGGCGCAACTCCGCGGCCACGCGTCGTGCCAAGGCGCGGTCCGGAGTCACTAGCGCAGCCGTGCGTTCCGGTATTTCCAGGGCTTGGCGCATCATCAGCGCGATGGCCAGGGCTTCTTCCTCGGGGCTGCCGAAGTCGGCCACGGACAGTCCGGCCAACGCCTGGGCTGAAGGTGCGCCTTCGTTTCGCCAGCGATCCGTTGCCGCCGCCGGACTCATCACCCGGTGCAGCAGCTTGACCCTCGGGTTCAGCGGCTTCACCAGACCGGAGTTCCAAAGGGTTACGTCGCGGACCGATAGCCCCATTTGATGAACCAAGTGTACCATGCCGTATTGAGGATGAGATTCATCCAGGGTCTTGGCGTCTTGCTCTTCCAATGACGTATCGAGCCCCGGCAGCACCACCGCGCTGCTGGGCAGGCTGGCGACCAGGGTCAATAAATCCGCCGTTGCCGGGATACTACCCGTGGACCCTGCGGCAATCACCGGTCCGGCCGGCGGTTGTTCGATCCAAAGCCGGGTTTGTCGTTCCAACAGCTGGTTGCGTCGGTCTACCGCATCCATGGCGTCTTGCTCTTCCAGGATTGCTGGCCAGGTGTCTGTCAGGATTTTCAGGAAATCCAGGGTGAGCTGCCAATGCTCGGCAAAATCCTCGGGCACCAAATTTCGTAGCCCGTCAAAAGACAAGCGCTCGGTCTGCACTTGATCCAGCAGCCGGCCCAATTCCCGGGCCAATTGGGCGGCTTGGTCGGTTCCCGCCTGGCCTTGTTCGAATTTCTGCACCAACTGCGTCAGGAGCAATTGCCGTTTTAGCCCGCCGATGGCCGGCGGCAGTTCGACGGCGTCCACATGCGCCCCGTCACCGGCTTCGGCGATGGCCAGTTCGTCCTCGTCGAGATCGCCGAGCGGGTAGAGCCGGGGCAGAAGCAATGGCTTGCCGCCGGAAAGCCGGAGAAATGCTTCTCTCAAACTACGCACCGCCCGCCGGGTCGGCAGCAAAACCGTATAATCCATCAGGGCGGCAGGATCGCCGCCTGTTCGCGCCATCAGGCCGTCCGCCAGGGCATCCACGAAGGGCGTGTTGGGTGGGATCGTATAGACGGTTTTATCGGACATGCCGCATATGTCTACCGGCGGCGGTTGCCGGGATAGCGTTCGCGGAAATAGTCTTCGGCCTGATCCAGCCCGTCCGGCGTGCCAATGTGAAACCAGTCGCCATCATGGACAAGGCCATAGAGTCGTTCCGCCTCGATCGCCTTGTCATAGATAATGTTGAGGGAAAACTTGCCGTCTGGCGCATCATCGAAAAGCGCCGGTGTTAGGATCTGCACCCCGGCAAATAAGTAAGGTGACACTTCCCGTTCCGGCCGGCGCATCAGTTGTCCCATCGGATCGGCCAGGAAATCGCCGCGGCCCTCATACCCATAAGCCTCTACCGTCGAATGCAGCAACAGAAGAGCGTCCATCTCGTCCGTGTTCCAGCGCCCCGCCAACCGGATCAGCGCCGGCCGCGTGCCGTCCAGCCATAACGCATCACCGTTAATCACATAAAACGGCTCGTCCCCCAAGTACTGTAGGGCCAGTTTGACCCCGCCGCCGGTTTCCAAAGGCGCCGCGGTTTCGGACGACAGGATGATTTCAATATCCTTGCGGCCTTTGACATGCTGCTCAATCTGGTCAGCCAGGTGATGGGTGTTGATGATCGCCTTGTCCACGCCGGCTTGGACCAGACGATCAAGGCTGTAGTCGAGAAGCGTCCGGCCACCAACCGTGATAAGCGGTTTCGGCGTCTTGTCCGTAATTGGCCGCATGCGGCGGCCAAGGCCTGCTGCCAGGATCATGGCGGATTTCGGCGCGCTTGTGCTCATGCGGGTTCTAGCTCGCGTAGGAGTTGTTGTTTGTCCGCCGGCGCATATGCTCTGATCCAGTTCGCCAAGGGCGCAAGTTCCGGCAGGGTGCACGCCGCGTCCAGCAGCCGCCACACCCTGGGAATGTGCGCCAGATAGTCCGGCTTATCGTCCCTGACCAAAAGCCGGGTAAAGATGCCGATGACCTTGCAGTGACGCTGGGCGGCGAGAATTTTGTAACCTGTCATGAATGTGTCCCGGTCCACATCGGGCAAGGCGGCCAGATAACGATCAATCATCTTTTCCGCCAGGCCTGGCGTAGAATCCCGCCGTGCGTCCTCTAAGAGGGACATCAGATCGTAGGCCGGCGGGCCCGCCACTGCATCCTGATAATCCAAAAGTCCGCAGGCGGTCACGCCCGCGCGGTCCGGCAGCCAGAGCAGGTTGTCCGCATGGAAATCCCGCAGGACCAGGGTCGGAGAAATATCGTTCAGCATGTTGAGCGCCGACCGCCAAATGTCTTCATAGGCCGACCTGACCTCTGCCGGCGTGTCTCGTCCGGTGGCGCGCGGCAGATACCAATCGGTCAACAAAAGCGCCTCGTCGAGAAGTTTTGTTTCGTCATAGGGGGCGAGTCCGGCCGGGATTGCGTCACCGGCGGCGCGGCGATGCAGGTCTATCAATACGTCGGTCGCCGCCTCATAGAGCGCTGTTTCATCCGCGCCGGCGGCGAGCGCATTGGTAAAGGTCCCGTCCCCCAAATCCTCCAGCAGGAGAAATCCGTTTTCCGTGTCTTCGTGTAGAAGCGCCGGGGCGCTGTAGCCCAGACCCCGCAAATGGTTGGTCATCGCGATAAACGGACCGACATCATCCTGGGGCGGCGGGGCGTCCATCAACACGGCGGTCTGGCCCGCCAGATGGATACGCTCGTAGCGGCGGAACGAGGCGTCGCCGGCCAAATGGCGGCGTTCTGCGCCCCGCCAGCCGGCATCGTCTAGAAAAGTCTCTATCGCGCGGGAACGGTCCACGACCGGCTCCTTCCGTCAAAGTCCGGCCAATCGGCCGGCCCAAGTTTCACCCCCATCTAAAGTGATTCGCCGCGCCGTGTCATCCGCCGATTGGCCAATCTGCACACGTAAGACCCCCCGCGGCAGATAGGCGCCAAGATTTTCCGGCCACTCGATCAGAGAAATGCCCTCGGCGAAAGCATCGTCGATGCCCAACTCCAAGGCGTCTTCCGGCCGTTCCAGCCGGTAAAGATCAAAATGATATATCTCCACGTCTGCCCCTTCGTAGGTCTGCACCAGGGTAAAGGTGGGGCTTGGCACCTCGACGGCGTTAGTCAGGGTTTGGATGAAAGCGCGGGCGAATACCGTCTTACCTGCGCCCAAATCGCCGGACAGCGCCACCACGTCGCCGGACCTGGCCATCGGGGCAAGGCGGTGCGCCAGTGATTCCGTCTCCGCTTGGGTGGCGCAATTAAAGCTCAAGCTTGATGAATCGCCTGTCATTTCGGTGCGTCCCCGGTTGTCACAGGCAAAATGATCCGGGCCGTGGTGCCCCGGTTGAGCCGTGACTCGATCTCGAACGTACCGTCATGGAGCTCGCCAATGCGCTTCACCACCAAAAGACCCAGCCCGGCGCTCAAAGGCCGGTCTTCGGCGGTGGCAAGCCCTTGGTCGAGGATGGCCAGGTCTTCCTTGGGCAGACCGGCGCCGGTATCGCGGATACTCAGGATGATCCGCCCGGGCTCCCGTTCAGCGCCGAGCGTAATTGCGCCACCCGACCCCGTGAGCATCAGGGCGTTATTCATCAGATAGGCGAGGGCGCGGTGAATCCGGTCTTTGTCGGCGGCAAGCCAGCCGATTTCCGGCGGGCAGTCAAAAGCGAGCTTGATTTTCTTATCCCGCGCCTGGTGCTCGGCCTCCCCTAGAAGGCTCACCAATTCGGCGTGCAGATCGAAGCTTTCCAATTTCAATTCTGTCTGTCCGGCGTCAATGGCGCTCAGTTCCATCGTATCGGTGATCAGATCATTGATCGCGCGGGCAGTGCCGGTAATTCCCGCCACGTACTCCAGCTGCCGTGGTGTGAGAGGACCGAAATACTCCCCGGCCAAAAGCTCTGCAAAACCGGAGACGGTGGTGAGCGGGGTCCTCAGTTCGTGGGAAAGCGTCGCCAAGAACGCTGACTTGAGCCGGCTTTCGGCGTTCGCGGCTTCGGATTTTTCGCGCAACTCATCCTCGATCCGTACGCTGTCGGTCACATCCCGGTAATGAAGCAGCGTGCCGCCGTCGGGCAGGGGAATATGACCGCCGTGCAAAACCCGCCCGTCGTTGAGGCGTAGCCGGTCCCGGCCTGATCTGCGGCTGGTCAACCGGCCGGTCAGCCGCCGGCGCACCGCCGGCCAATCGGGCGCAACAGGCAAGAGGCTGCGTGTTGCATCGAGAAAATCCCCAAGCCGCCACCCGGGTTCGGCGATGTCCGCCGGAAATAACCAGAGATCCGTGAACGCCGGATTGGCGTATGTCAGACCGCCGCCTGGATCGAACACGGCGATCCCGTCCTGCAGGTGGTCCAGGGTCGTGCGCTGAACCGATTGGACCTCTTTTAACGCGCGCTCCGCCGTCAGCATGGCTGTGGCGTCCCGGTAGCACACCACGCTGCCGCCGGTGGGCGAGGGGGCGGTGCTGACGATCAGACTGGTTCCGTCGGGAAGGTGCACGGTGTCGTTGGATGCACTGACCGGCGGGGTCAGCCGGGCAATCTCCGCCGCTCGAAAGGCATTGTAGTCAACTTGTTCGGGAATCCGCCGCGCCTTGCGTAATTGGTCCAGAATTGCGCCCAAGGCCGGACTGCCGTTCAGCCAGTCGGGGTCGAGCCCCCATAGTGTTTCATAGGCGTGGTTATAGGAAATCAGCCGGACATCCGCATCAAACACGGCCACGGCCACCGGCAGGCAGTCGAGCAGGTCGGTCTGGTCGATCGGCTGTTCGAGGACGCTCACACGGGAATCTTAGTCGGGGGCCGGGCCCCCGACAAGAGTGCGTGATACGCTACGGCGACGAATGGTTTAGTAGCGATAGTGTTCCGGCTTGAACGGGCCTTCCTGGCTCATGCCGAGATATTTGGCCTGTTTATCGGTCAGCGTGGTCATTTTCACGCCAAGCCGGCCCAAGTGCAGTTGCGCGACCTTTTCGTCGAGCCGCTTCGGCAGTACGTACACTTTGTTCTCGTAGTTTTCGTGGTTGTTCCAGAGTTCGATCTGCGCCAGCACCTGGTTGGTGAAGGACGCGCTCATCACGAAGCTCGGGTGACCGGTGGCGCAGCCCAGGTTGACCAGGCGGCCTTCGGCCAGAACCAGCAGACGCTTGCCGTCCGGGAACTCAACCTCGTCCACCTGCGGCTTCACGTTGTGCCACTTGTAGTTCCGCAGGGCTTCGATCTGAATTTCAGAGTCAAAGTGTCCGATGTTGCAGACGATGGCCCGGTCCTTCATCTCCCTCATATGATCGAGGGTGATGACGTCGATATTGCCGGTTGTGGTCACGAAGATATCGCCGATCGCGGCGGCGTCTTCCATGGTGACAACTTCATACCCTTCCATGGAGGCCTGCAGGGCGCAGATCGGGTCGATCTCGGTCACCAGAACGCGGGCGCCCTGGTTGCGCAGACTGGCGGCGGAGCCTTTGCCCACATCGCCATAGCCGCAGACGACACCGATCTTGCCGGCGACCATGACGTCGGTGGCGCGCTTGATGCCGTCGACCAGGCTTTCGCGGCAACCATAGAGGTTGTCGAACTTGGACTTGGTGACACTGTCGTTCACGTTGATGGCCGGGACCATCAGCGTGCCCGCTTTCTCCATTTCATAGAGACGGTGCACGCCGGTGGTGGTTTCTTCCGAAAGGCCGCGAACGTCTTTCAGCAGCTCCGGCGTCTTTTCATGCATGACCAGGGTCAGGTCACCGCCGTCGTCCAGGATCATGTTCGGGGTCCAGCCGTCGGGACCCTCGATGGTCTTATCGATGCACCACCAGAACTCCTCGTCGGTCTCGCCCTTCCAGGCAAACACCGGCACGCCGGTCTCGGCGATGGCGGACGCAGCATGGTCCTGGGTCGAGAAAATGTTGCAAGAGCTCCAACGCACCGAAGCGCCCAGCGCAGTCAGGGTTTCAATCAAAACCGCCGTCTGAATGGTCATGTGCAGGCAGCCCGCGATGCGCGCGCCGGCCAAGGGCTTGCTGCTGCCGTATTCTTCGCGGAGAGCCATCAGGCCCGGCATTTCCGTTTCGGCGATGGCGATTTCCTTGCGGCCCCAATCGGCCAATCCGATATCCGCAACTTTGTAGTCAACTTGAGCGTCCATTACTCATTCTCCAAAAAAATAAACCTGTGTGGGGGATGTATTCCGTTGGCGAGGATGTACCAGGGGAGAGGCCCAGTTACAAGGCCTGGAATCCAGGGTTAGCCTAGGTTTCAGTCTTCTCCGAACTTTTCCGTCACTAATTCAGTGATGGCGGCCAGGGCCTGATCCGCCTCGTTGCCGTCGATGGAAACCTCGATCGTGTCGCCGGTCGCGGCCGCCAGCATCAATAGACCCATAATAGAAATCCCGGTGACCGTCTGACCGTCTTTGGACACATTGATATATGCGTCAAACCGGCCCGCCACCTGGACAAATTTTGCCGCCGCCCGGGCATGGAGGCCACGCTTGTTCAAAATGGTGAGTGTGGCGGTGGTCAAAGATAGTGGGAGCCTATCCGGCGGGCCCGGGGTTAGCTCGCCTCCTTATTCAGGAGCTTGGACGCGACATTTATATATTTGCGTCCGGCCTCCTGCGCCATTTCTATGGCCTCGGCCATTTCGCAAGACCCACGAACGCTGGCGAGTTTGACCAGCATGGGCAAGTTGACGCCGGCGATCACTTCCGTATCCGCCCGGTCCATGGTGGAAATCGCAAGGTTGGAGGGGGTGCCGCCGAACATATCCGTAAGGAGGACAACGCCCTTGCCGCTGTCGACCTGTGTAATCGCCGTCAGAATATCCTTGCGGCGGTGATCCATATCATCATCGGGACCGATGCTGATCGCGATGACGTTTTCCTGGTCGCCGACGACGTGTTCCATGGCTTTCACCAGTTCGTCAGCCAAATGACCGTGCGTGACGATCACCAATCCAATCATGCATCTATTCCTTTTCGGGCGCTGGCCACGGCGTCAGCCCGGTTGATCCAGCTCCCTGTGGAGTATTTGAACATTCTGTCCATTTCCTTCAAACCACATCCCGAGTTGTTCCGCAATGAAAACGGAGCGGTGCCGTCCCCCTGTGCAGCCCAGCGCAACCGTCAGGTAGCTTTTCCCTTCCAATAGGTAGCGCGGCAATAGGGGCTCGATTAAATGGGTCAGGTTGCCGAAAAATTCCTGATAGCCAGGGTCGCCGCTGATGAATTCACCGACGGCATCATCTCGTCCGTCCATCGGACGCAGGGTTGGATCGTAATGCGGATTCTTCAGGAACCGTACGTCAAAAACAAGATCGGCTGTCCGCGGCACGCCTCTGCGGAACGAAAACGACGTTACAAAGACGGAAAGACTTTTATCGGCCGGGACTTCCAAGTAGGCCTGCAGGAGCCCTTTTAGCGCGCCCGGCCCCAATCCGGTTGTGTCCACGGTAAAGTCCGCCCGGTCTCGCAAAGGGGCGAGGAGCCGGCGTTCGTGTTCGATGCCATCAATCACTGGCCGGTCGATGGCCAGGGGATGACGGTGGCGGGTTTCCTCGTACCGGCGGCGCAACTCCTCGTCGTCACAATCGATAAAGATGATCCGGACGTCCACATCGCCACCGGCGATCAACTCGTCATAGCGGGACAAAAAGGCGTCCGCGCCGAAGTCCCGGGTGCGGATATCGACGCCGATGGCAATGGACCGGGCTAGACCCGGCACCGCGAACTCCCGCTGGCTGCCGACCACCAAAGAGCCGAGCAGAGACAATGGCACATTGTCGATGGCCTCGAAGTTCATGTCTTCGAGGGCCTTCAAAGCAGAGGTGCGCCCCGCCCCGGACATGCCGGTGATCAGGACCGCTCGAATTTGTGTATCGTGGTCGTCGCTCATGACGGGGAGCCTATCTCGCCCGTCGCCAGTTTCAAAGCGATTCGGACCTTGGCGGGTGCGGATGCTTCGAACGGGTTCAGCCGCACCAAGGGAAGGGTGATGCCCAGAACTGTTGTTGCCGCCGGTTCCGGGAGACGCGCAACATCTTCCGCCGGTACGAGCTCGATGACCAACCGCAGGGCGACATCGGTTCCACAAGGAAGTTCGACCACGCCGACGCCGCGTATTTCCAAAAGATTGGCTATGGTTTCGGGTGCGCCGGCGAGGAGGTTTCCGTCAATCGCCTGTAGATTGACCCGGTCGTCTGCAATCAATTCAGCGCCCCCGTCGATCATCCGCAACGCCAGGTCGGACTTGCCGCTGCCGGAGGTGCCGGTGATCAAAACACCGTCTCCATCAATGGAAACCGCGGTGCCGTGCACTTGTTTGGAAGGCTCGGTCATGCGTTATCCGACGCCACCCGCCGGAAGCTGCACAAGAAAGCGCGCGCCGGCGACCACGCCTGCCGTCCCTATCCGGTTTTCCGCCCAAATCCGGCCACCATGTGTCTCGACGATTTGTTTGGAGATGCTGAGGCCCAGGCCGGAATGCGTGCCGAATTTTTCTTCGGCCGGCCGCTCTTGATAGAAGCGCTCGAAGATGTTCGCTTCCAGACCGTCCGGGATTCCGGGTCCCTGATCATCGAACGTGATGAGAATGTTGCCGCCGTCCTGCCGGGCGGCCACGGAGATCCGACCGCCTTCCGGGGTGAAGCTGATGGCGTTACTGATGATGTTGCGGAACACCTGGACCAGTCGGTCCTCTAATCCACGCACGACCATCGGCGCACCGTCATCGATGTCAAGATCAAGGGGCGTGCCATGTGTATCGATGGTGGCCTGGTGTAGTTCGCTGAGCGTGTTCAATAGCGCCCCCAGGTCAACCGGTTCCATCTCTGCACGGGAGAGTTCCGCGTCCAGCCGGGAGGCGTCGGAGATATCGCTGATCAATCGGTCCAGCCGTTGAATATCATCCAGGATGATCGACATGAGTTTCTTTTGCTGGTCTGGATCATCGATGCGGGCCGCGGTCTCCACCGCGCTGCGGAGCGAGGTGAGAGGGTTCTTGATTTCGTGTGACACATCAGCGGCAAATCTTTCGATCGCGTCCATTCGCAGCCACAACGCTTCCGTCATTTCACGCAGCGCCGCACTCAGATGGCCGATTTCGTCGGACCGCTTTCCCATATCCGGAATGGTGTATTGCCGCCCCAGTCCCTGACGGATGTGATCGGCCGCCGCCGCCAAACGATGAAGGGGCCGGGCGATGGTGCCGGCCAGATAAATTGACAGCAGTATGGTGACCAGAAGCGCGATGCCGAAAACTTTCAAGATGTCGAGGCGGACCTGAAACACGGCGTCATCAATGCTGCTGGTGTCTTTTGACAGGATAAGCGCGCCCAAGACGTGCTTATAGCGCTGTACCGGCACCGCGACGGTGATGCTGAGAATGCCATCGGTGCTCAACCGGACGGCATGCCCTCTATTGCCGGTGAGGGCTTTGCCGGTTTCGGGCAGGGCGGCAGGCGTTGCGTTGGTGGGGGCCGGCGGGCCGACTTGCTGATCGTCGCGCAGCAGGTTCCGCAAAAACCGGTCCACCTTATTTAGTATTTTTTGATAATTGCTTTCCTCTTCGGGCGGCGGCGGCAATTCCTCTACCTTGACCACCCCGCCCGCGCCGCCGGGCCCAGCCAGTTGGGTCGAATCACTGACCAATTTTCCGTCTGTCGAGACAAGCTGTGCCTGTGTGCCCGTTGCGGCGGCAAGCCGACGGATGATCTGACCCGCGTTCTCGGGCCGGAGGTATTGGCTCTGGCTATCCGCCCCGCCGACCGCAGCCTCGCCGATGGCGGCGGCGAACATCTCGGCCTGCGTCGTGAGGGAAGTGATTTCGCTGTCGATCAGGCTTTGACGGTATTGGCCGACAAACAACAGGCCAAACACCAGCACCGCCAGGGCCAGCACATTGATGGCGAGAATTCGCCGGGTGATCGAAGAAACCGATTTTGGCTCGCGGGTCTTCTCCGGTTTACCGGCGGCGGGCTGATCCTCTTCTGACACCGTTCTCCCCCTGAACCGGCCCTCGCGGGTTAGGCTGTTTGCGGATCCTTGTAGCGGTAGCCGACGCCGTACAGGGTTTCAATCTCCGCGAACGCCGAGTCACAATTCCGGAATTTTTTCCGCAGCCGCTTGATGTGGCTGTCGATGGTCCGGTCGTCGACATAAATATGTTCGCCGTAGGCCGCATCGATAAGTTGGTCCCGGTTCTTCACCAAGCCCGGCCGATAAGCCAAGGCCTTAAGCAGTAGAAACTCCGTCACGGTCAGATTGACGCTTTCCCCTTTCCAGGAACATTGATGGCGGGACGGGTCCATCAGCAGGTCGCCCCGGCTGAAGACCTCTTCATTGTCGCCGTTGGGGCCAATTTCCAAATCCAGGTCGCGGCGCCGTAGCAGCGCGCGGATGCGTTCAATCAGCAGGCGCTGGGAGAAAGGCTTTTTGATGTAGTCGTCCGCGCCCATGCGTAGGCCCAACACTTCGTCTACCTCGTCATCTTTGGAGGTCAGGAAAATTACCGGCATCCGGCTTTTCTCCCGGAGTTTGCTCAGAAGTTCCATCCCGTCCATGCGCGGCATTTTGATATCGAGTACGGCCAAGTCGACCGGTTTTTGCGACAGGCCGCGAAGCGCATCGCTGCCATCTACATATGTATCGACGGCGAAACCTTCCGATTCCAGGGCCATGGAGACGGACGTTAGGATATTCCGGTCATCATCGACCAGGGCGATGGACTGGCTTGAGGATGTAGACATGGGGACCCCCACTTTTTTGGACACAATAATGGTGTATAGGTTCAGTCCATGGACTAAATTCACTTCGCGCCCAAAATATGTCAAAAGTATAACCCAATTGTGGCACGAAAACGGGTAAAAATTTCAATCTCTTAGGGGTAAGGCAAGGGGAATTATGGCGGAACGGCGGAAACCAGCGGCAGTGGAGGCGCGCCAGATTGTGCGCGGCGCGATCAAGGCGACATTGGCGACTATTGGCAATCCGGACGAAAAACCCGTCGCCGGCTGGCCGGCTGCCTCCATGGTTACGGTCGCGACGGCCATGGACGGTAGTCCGATCCTCATGCTATCGACGCTCTCCCATCATACGCAGAATCTTTTGGCAGATTCCCGGGCGACTCTCTTTTACGACGCCACCGCCGGCTACAAGAATCCGCAACAGGGTCCGCGGGTCGGCGTGATGGGTCGCATCAAGCCTACCAAGGCCAAGGACGTGGCGCGCCGGTTCCTGGCCAAACATCCCCGCGCCGCGCTTTATGCCGGCTTCGGTGACTTCCGGTTCTATAAGATGACCGTCGAGAAATACCATTTTGTCGGCGGTTTTGCCCGCGCGCTCTGGATTAATAAGGCTAAAGCGACGCTCCCGAAAGCCGACTGGGCCGATCTGGCCGAGGCGGAAGAGGGAATCATCGAGCATATGAATGCGGATCATGCCGAAGCGCTCAGGCTCTACGGCACAAAATTGCTGGGCAAACGGGGGAAACACTGGGAAATGGTGTCTGTGGATCCGGAAGGCATTGACCTCAGGTGTGGCGACAATGTCCATCGTCTGGTTTTTGACAAGCCGGTTACGGACGCTAATACCTGCCGCAAAACCTTGGTGTCCCTGGTGTCCAAGGCTCGATCAGCCAAATAGATAAAATTTGAAATAAATTTTACTAAATAATAATTCAAATAATTGTCATAATAAATGACAGTATATAAATGGAATGTTTCTTTTTTATTTCGTTATGTGATCCGTATCACATCTTTTTTATTGAAAACGATCTACTCTCCGTCAAATAAAGAGAATCCTTAGTGATCGGCGTCAAAAATTACAGCAGACGATCAATGGGTAACTCAAATGGGGTGAAGGCCCCTCGATGCTTGAGACGGGAGTAAACAAAATGGACGATGCAGCATTTATCTTTGCTTTCATAAACTTGTTTCTTTTTCTGGGTGTCCTCGGCTACGTGTCGGACCATTCAAAGAAAATCTTGGATCAAACCCGGCGTCAGACCGAAGAACGGGTTACGGAACTTCTGGTCGAGGTGGCGGACGCTGATTCGCGTTATTCCGACTTGAAGTATGAATTCGATCAGCTCTCCAACCAAGTCGATGACCTGCGTCAGCGCCTCGAACGCCGCGGCGGCAAGGATCGTGATATCGATCGGAGTTTGAAGATACTGCTGCAGCAGGTTGAGGGAATGAAGCTGAGCGCCGGTTTTGGCGCGGCCCCTGCAGCGGCGCAGCCGTCCGCTCTGCCGCCGGCAAAACGCTCCAAGGTGATCCGTGCAAAATAGCGCAAAATAATTGGTTTCGGGTCGAGCTAGCTGTTGCGCCTCCCGGAAACCGAGGCTAGAGTTTTTCTAAACAAAAGTTGAGCCGGTGGCGTGAGGCCTCACGTCACCGGTCACTTTTCAGAAGGTGAACGCAGGCAATTAAATTAGTCGGCGGCGCGTGTGTGTAAGTGGAAAACGTGGGAGAGCGTGATGGCCGGTTCCGGCAGCAATCATACCAACAACCAAAAACTTCTCGCCTGGATCGACGAAATGGCGAGGTTGACCAAACCCGACGAAATTTATTGGTGCGACGGCTCCAAGGAAGAATATGACCGGCTGACCGCCCAAATGGTCGAGGCCGGCACGCTCATGCCGCTGAACCCGGAGAAGCGCCCCGGCAGCTTCCTGGCACGGTCTAACCCGAAAGACGTGGCGCGGGTGGAGCACCGGACATTCGTGTGTTCCAAGGAAGAGAAGGACGCCGGTCCCAACAATAACTGGGTCGATCCGGCTGAGATGAAGCAGACCATGAACGAATTGTTCGATGGCTGCATGAAGGGCCGGACCATGTATGTCATCCCGTTCAGCATGGGCCCTTTGGGCTCTCATATCGCCCATATCGGCGTGCAGCTCAGCGATTCGCCCTATGTGGCCGCCAGCATGCGGGTGATGACCCGAATGGGGCAAGCCGCCCTGGACGTATTGGGCGACAATGGCGAGTTCGTGCCCTGCATGCACACGGTAGGCGCGCCCTTGGCCGATGGCGAGGAAGATGTGCCGTGGCCCTGCAATGAGACAAAATATATCGTCCAGTATCCGGAAGAGCGGGCCATCTGGTCCTACGGGTCCGGTTACGGCGGCAATGCGCTTCTCGGCAAAAAATGCTTCTCGCTCCGCATCGCTTCTGTGATGGCGCGGGACGAAGGCTGGCTCGCCGAACATATGCTGATCCTCGGCCTGGAAAGCCCGGCGGGCGAGAAGGCCTATGTGGCTGCCGCTTTCCCGAGCGCCTGCGGCAAGACCAATCTGGCCATGTTGATTCCGCCGGAAGGGTTTGACGGCTGGAAAGTGCGCACCGTCGGTGACGATATTGCCTGGATCAAGCCGGGCGACGATGGCCGCCTCTATGCGATCAACCCCGAAGCCGGCTATTTCGGCGTGGTACCGGGAACGTCTTCCAAGACCAACCCCAACGCCATGACCATGATGGAACGGGACACGATCTTCACCAATGTGGCGCTGACCGATGACGGCGATGTCTGGTGGGAAGGCAAGGATGGGGATGTTCCCGATCACCTGATCGATTGGCAGGGCAATGACTGGACGCCCGACAGCGGTACGCTGGCGGCCCATCCGAACGCGCGCTTTACCTGCGCCACTCACCAGTGCCCCAGCGCCGATCCGGCCTGGGATGCTCCGGCGGGTGTGCCGATCAGCGCCTTTATCTTCGGCGGACGCCTCACCCATACCTTCCCGCTGATTTACGAATCCCGGGATTGGGAGCACGGCGTTTATATGGCCGCGACCATGGGCTCCGAGGCGACGGCCGCCGCTGACAACCAAGCGGCCATCCGGCGCGATCCGATGGCGATGCTGCCCTTCTGCGGCTACAACATGGCCGACTATTGGGCTCATTGGCTAAAGATGGGCAAGTCGCTGGCCAATCCGCCCAAGATTTTCAGGGTGAACTGGTTCCGCCGGGATGACGAAGGCAACTTTATCTGGCCCGGCTTCGGGGAAAACATGCGCGTCCTGGCCTGGATCGTGAACCGAGTGAACGGCAGCGCCGACGCGGTCGAAAGCCCGTTCGGCATGATGCCCCGCCACCAGGATCTGATCTGGGACGGGCTCGACTTTGCCGCCGACGAATTTTCCGGGATCATGAATATCGACCGGGAGAAGGGGCTGGAAGAAGCCGAGGCGCAGAAGGAACTGTTCGACAGTTTCGAGGACCGCCTGCCCCCGGAGATGGAGGCCCAGCGACAGGAGCTCAAGGAGCGCTTGGATAAGGCCCCCGAGGTCTGGCAGATCAGCGGGTAGGGCTAACACGACACCCCCCATCCGGCCCTCCGGGCCACCTTCCCCCGCAAGGGGGGAAGGTGTTGTGTTATTGAGTTGCGGCACGTACCCCATCTCCCCATATGACGGGGGAGGTCGAGGGACGCTCAGCGTCCCGAGGGTGGGGTGGGCTCTATTAACATTTAACGTTGGTACGCGGATCACGGCGCGGTGAACCCGTGCCGGTCCGCGCATGACGGGATGTGTCTGTCCTTCGTGTTTAAATCCTCAAGCCACCGCTTCGGCCGGTTTTGCGGCAGAAAAATCTGAACCAACTCGGTAAAACCCCCTCTAGCCCCTGCATAGTAAGTGAACCACGAAGAACACGAAGTTCACGAAGGGGTCATCATGCTTGAACCGCTGTCCAACACTGTCATCGGATTGGCGATTTCTGTCCACAAACAACTCGGCCCAGGCCTATTGGAGTCTGTGTACGAAACCTGTCTTTGCCATGAACTGTTGGAGATGGGGATTAATTTTCACCGGCAGTTGCCGATTAAAATCGAATATAAAGGCGTATTCCTGGATGCCGGCTATCGCGCCGACATCATTGTTGAGGAGTCTTTAATACTGGAATTGAAGACGGTCGAGAAAATTACATCTTTGCATCACGCTCAGCTTTTGACGTATATGAAACTCGGCAAATTCAGAACCGGCATATTGCTAAACTTCAACTCGGAACTGTTGAAGGACGGTATGAAACGTTTTGTTCTCTAGGCGCCTTCGTGAACTTCGTGTCCTTCGTGTTTAAATCCTCAAGCCGCTGCTTCGGCCGGTTTTTTCGGCCGTGATTTCTGCCGGGCTTTCCACACCCGATAGGCCAGCAGTACAAAGATCACCGAGCCGTACATGATTGGCCGGGTGAAGTCGGCGCGGATCATCATGTAGAAATGGATCACGCCGAGGATGGCGATGGGATACACCAGCATGTGCAGCTTGCGCCACTTGCGCCCGCCCAGCCGCTTGATCATGCCCTTGGTGGAGGTGATGGCCAGCGGTATGAGCATCAGAATGGCCAGGATGCCGATGGTGATATAGTTGCGCTTGATGACATCCTGCACAAAGGCATTCAGATCGAGTTGCAGGTCAATGATGACGTAACTCGTGAGATGCAGGATCGCATAGAAAAACGCATAGAGGCCGATCATCCGGCGGTAGGCGACGAATTCCCCTTTCTTCAGGATTTCACCGGCTGGCCGCACCGCGAGGGTCAGGATGATAAAGATCAGCGCCCAGTCGCCCAGCTCCCGGTTCAGCTTTTGCACCGGGTCCGACGTCAGATAGAGGGTGCCCAGCGCGGTGTCCGACCAGAGGGCGAAGACCAGCCATCCCAGAGGTATAAGACTCGCGATAAAAACCAGCGGCTTGAAGATCAGCCGCGACCGTTTAATAGCCATGGGCCTAGAAGTACTTGTTTAAGTCCATGCCTTTATACAGGTCCAAGACTTCCTCTGCATAGCCGTTGAACATTTTGGTTTCGATCCGCTTGGCGAACAGGGCGGCAATGCCGCCTTCGCCGGTGATCGGCCGTTCAGAGGCTTGGCTCCAACGCGGGTGATCCCGTTTCGGGTTCACGTTGGAATAGAAGCCGTATTCGTGAGGCGCCTGAATATTCCAGGTGGCCGGCGGCTGTTTCTCGGTAAAGGTTATTTTGACGATGGATTTGATGCCTTTGAAACCATACTTCCAAGGCACCACGAGGCGCATCGGCGCACCGTTTTGTTTGGGCATTTCCTCGCCGAATATGCCGACCGCCATGAGCGTCAGTGGATGCATGGCTTCGTCGATGCGGAGACCTTCCACATACGGCCAGTCCAAGGCCGGGCGTTTCTGGCCGGGCATTTGTTCCGGATCGACCAGTGTCTCGAACGCCACATATTTGGCGTTGGCGGTGGGTTCGAACCGTTTCAGCATATCGCCCAAGGGGATACCGACCCAGGGGATAACCATGGACCAGGCTTCGACGCAGCGCATGCGGTAGATGCGTTCCTCAAGCTGGTGGGGTTTCACCAAATCCTCATAGCTGAACTTGCCGGTCTTGTTGGCCTCACCCGCGACTTCAACCGTCCATGGTTTGGGCTTGAGCGTGTGGGCGTTGCGGCTGGGATCGGTTTTGCCGGTGCCGAACTCATAGAAATTGTTGTGGGTGGTGACCGCCTCGAACGAGGTAGGTTTCAGCGCCTCCCCCCAGGGCGTCTTCTTGATATCAGGCAATTTGGCCGCCGGCGCAATGGACGGAAACATCGCCGTGCCGCCAATGGCCGCAGCTGTCGTTAGGAACTTGCGCCGGTTCATATAAAAGGATTGGGACGTGATCTCGGACGGTAGAATGTCGGACGCCTTCTTGTGGCGGATCAGCATGCGGAACTCTCCTCGGTCAGATGGTAGGTCTTACCTATATCAATGCGGTTGACGCGTGATTATTCCAGCATACCCCAAATTCGCAGCAATTTCATGAAAGAGGCATAAATTCGCCGTGAGCTCTGGAAATACCAGCTAGTTCCCACCGCTTTGGTCGACGGCGGCGTGGGCGGCGTCAATCTTTGCATCGGCATGGGTGGCCGCCGCCTCCGATTCCGCGGTCTCCCGCAATTCCCGGCCGGCAGAGTTGGGCTCCGCCATGATCTTATCTTCGTGTTCGATCTTCATCAGCATGGCCAGAGCATCGTCCTCCGGCAGCAGCACTTTTCGAGCGTCCCGGGGCAGCGGCATTTCGTGCACCCGGCAAAACAAAATTATTGCCGCCGCCAGGTGGGGTTCGGAAAATTCGATATCACGGGACTCGCCATCGTCGGACGGCGCATATTTCAATGTGGCCGACAGACCGTCGTCCCCTTTAGCGATCAGCATATTGGAAATCGGGGAATGGGGCAGGCGGATATCGCTGCGTAGCGCATAATTAACCAGCGCCGCTTGGACCTCAGCGGTGGAAAAGACGATCTTGCGTGTCTCTGCCGGCATCATTCTCCCTAACGTGGTCCTGAATTTTGCCTTTTTTGCGGCTTTTTTTAGTGCGCTTCGTCCCAATTCTGACCGGAACCGGCATCGACCACAAGGGGCACCGAGAGTTCGGTCACGTTCTCCATGACCTCGCGGGCGACGGCGGCGGTATCCTCCAATTCCTTCTTGGGCACCTCGAACACCAATTCGTCGTGCACCTGCAGCAGCATCTTGCCTGAGAGCTTGGCCATCTTCAGTGCGCCCGGCAGGCGGATCATGGCGCGCTTGATGATATCCGCCGCGCCCCCCTGAATCGGCGCGTTGATGGCGGCCCGTTCCATGAAGCTGCGGCGCGCGCCGTTTTTGTCATTGATGCCGGGCACAAAACATTTCCGGCCATAGAGCGTTGTGACAAAGCCGTTTTCCCGGGCCGATTCCTTGGCGTTCTCCATATAGTCCTTGATGCCCGGATACTTCTCGAAATAGGCCTTGATGTAGTCGCCGGCCTCGCCCCGGCTGATTCCCAATTGGCGGGCCAGACCGAAAGCTGAAATCCCGTAGATGATCCCGAAGTTGATGGCCTTGGCCTGGCGGCGGACCATTGGGTCCATACCGTCGATGGGCACGCCGAACACCTGGGACGCGGTCATGGCGTGGATGTCCTGGCCGTCCCGGAACGCCTCTTTCAGCGTGTCGATGTCGGCCACATGGGCGAGCAGGCGCAGCTCGATCTGGGAATAGTCGGCGGATAGCAGTACATTGCCTTTGGCCGGGACAAAGGCCTGACGGATTTTGCGGCCCTCTTCGGTGCGGATCGGGATGTTCTGCAGGTTGGGCTCGGTGGAGCTCAGCCGCCCGGTGGACGCAATGGCTTGACCGTAATTGGTATGCACCCGGCCGGTCTCTGGGTTGATCTGCCCAACCAAGGAGTCCGTATAGGTGCTTTTTAGTTTCGAAAGCTGACGCCAGTCCAAGACGCGGGCCGGCAGTTCGTGCCCGTCCACGGCCAACGTTTCCAGGATGTCCGCGCCCGTGCCGTAAGCGCCGGTCTTGCCCTTCTTGCCGCCGGGCAGGCCCATTTCGTCGAACAGCACTTCGCCCAACTGTTTGGGTGAGCCGATGTTGAATTCCCGGCCGGCGAGCTTGTGAATTTCCTCGCCCAGATCACTGATCCGTTTGGCGAAATCGTCGCTCAGGCCCTTTAGGAACTTGGCGTCTACCTCGATGCCGGTCTGTTCCATATCGTTCAGCACGTCGATCAGCGGGCGCTCGATGGTCTCATACAGCCCGGTCATCTTGTCCAGGACTAGCCGGGGCTTCAGCCCCCGGTGCAAGCGTAACGTAATGTCCGCGTCTTCGGCAGCGTAATCCAAGGCGGTTTCCAAGGGCACCTGATCGAAGGTCACCTGGGATTTGCCCGTGCCGGCCACGTCTTTGTATTTGATGGTCTGATGGCCCAGATGCAGTTCTGCCAATTCGTCCATGCCGTGGCCGTGCTGGGCGCCTTCCAGCACATAGGAAATGATCATCGTGTCGTCGACGGGGTGCACGTCGATGCCGTAGCGGGCCAGGACTTCCATATCATACTTGATATTGTGCCCGATCTTCAGGACCGAAGGGTCCTCCAGCAAAGGCTTCAACAGTTTCACCGCCTTATTGCGGGACACCTGTTTGACCTGGTCCTTGCCATTGCCTTTTGCCGGCGGCTCGTCGATCAGATCCAACGTGCCCTGGCTCTCCGGGGCTACATGGGCGACCGGGATATAACACGCCTTGCCCGGCTCGATCGACATGGAAACGCCGACCAGATCGGCCTCCATGGAATTCAGGGACGTGGTTTCCGTATCCACAGCGAAGATTCCGGCGGCCCGCGCGGCGTCGATCCAGGCTTTCAGCGCCTTTTCATCCTGTACCAGCTCATAAGAGATCTCTTTCACCTCCGGCACCACCGGGGTCAGGACTTTGGCGGCGGACGGCGTGGGCGTTGCCGGTTCCGCGGCTTTTTGGGCTGTCGGTTGCGGCGATTCATCGGCGGGCGGCGCGGTCACGCCGTACTTGCTTTCCATCCGCGTGATCAGGGATTTAAACGCCTGTTCCTGCAGGAACCTGAGCAGCACCTCCGGTTCGACCGGCTTGGCCACCAGATCGCCGAGCGGCACGTCCACCGGCACGTCGTCTTTTAGGGTCACCAGCTCACGGGAGATGCGCGCCTTGTCGGCATTTTCGATCAACGCTTCCCGGCGTTTGGGCTGCTTGATGTTTTCCGCATTGGCCAGGACCCCGTCCAGGTCGCCGTATTCGCCGATCAATTGGGCGGCGGTTTTGACGCCGATGCCCGGCACGCCCGGAACATTGTCGGCTGAATCGCCTGCCAGGGCCTGCACGTCGATGACTTTATCCGGGCCGACGCCGAACTTCTCCACCACCTCGGCGGGGCCGATTTCCTTGTTCTTCATGGCGTCGAACATCTTGATCTTGGGCCCGACCATTTGCATCAGGTCCTTATCGGTGGAGACGATGGTCACTTCCGCGCCGGCCTCGACCGCCTGGCGGGCGTAGGTGGCGATCAGGTCATCGGCCTCATAGCCCTCCATATCCACCGCCGGGATGTTCAGTGCGCGAGTGGCTTCGCGCACCAGCTCAAACTGCGGGATCAGATCATCGGGCGGCGGCGGCCGATGGGCCTTGTAGTCGGGATAGATGTCGCTGCGGAAGGTTTTGCGCGCTCGGTCGAAGATTACGGCGATATGATCGGCGTCCGTGTCGTCCGCCATTTTCAGCAGCATCTGGGTAAAGCCGTAAACCGCGTTGGTTGGCGTCCCGTCGGGCCGGGACATTTGGGTCTTGATGCCGAAAAAAGCGCGAAACAGAAAACCTGATCCGTCGATCAGGTACACATGTTCGGGCGCCTTGGGGGAACTCAGTGGCCCGTCTCCGCTGGCGCGTTGGGATCAAGCTGGAAATTGCGGCTGCAATAGGGGCAGACCACTTTACCGTCGTCGCCCAGGTTCAGATACACGCCCGGATGGCCAAGGGCCGCATTGCCGCCGTCGCAGAAAATGCGGGAGGATTCGACGAGGGTGATCTCTTCCAGATCGCTGGGGATCATGGCCCGGTTCCACCTGTCTTTTGTTGTTGCCCGGCGCGCCCGTGATTGACGCTCCTATCAGTGGATGATACCGAAAGATCAACGGCAATCAACCGCGCAAATACCAACAAAAAATCCCGGATTTAATGACCAATTCCCTTCCCGATCTCGCGGTGGACATCACCGGGCTCAACAAGACCTACGCCGCCGGTTCCGGCCAGCCGCCCAAGGTGGCCCTGCAGGACGTGGATTTACAGATACCCCGCGGCTCGTTTTTTGGATTGCTGGGGCCCAACGGGGCGGGCAAATCGACCATCATCAACATCATGGCCGGGCTGGTGATCAAGACATCGGGCGATGTGAAAGTCTGGGACTACGACATCGAATCGCAAATGCGCCAGGCCCGCTCCGCCATTGGCGTCGTGCCGCAAGAGCTCAACATCGATCCGTTTTTCACGCCCCGCGAGATCATGGAGGTGCAGGCCGGGCTCTACGGCGTGCCCAAATCCGAACGCCGGACCGATGAAATCCTGGCCGCCGTGCATCTGACGGACAAGGCTGACGCCTATACGCGGACGCTGTCGGGCGGGATGCGCCGGCGGCTTTTGGTGGCCAAGGCCATGGTTCACCGCCCGCCGGTTCTGGTGCTGGACGAGCCCACCGCCGGGGTGGACGTGGAACTGCGCCAGCAGCTTTGGTCCTATATCCGGACCTTGCGGGATCAAGGGACGACCATCCTGCTGACCACCCATTATCTGGAGGAGGCGGAAGAGCTCTGCGACCGCATCGCCATCATTAATAAAGGCCGTGTGGTGACCAGCCAGCCTACGGACGAGCTGCTCAGAAGCCTCGATTCGAAGGAGCTTATTGTCACCGTGGATCGGGTTCTAATCGCGCTCCCGGACGGGCTCAGCAAATTCAACGTGGAGCTCACCAACGGGCGCAAATTGGTGTTCCATGTGCCGCCGAGCCAGGTGCCGGTGGAAGAAGTCCTAAGCGCGATTCGCGCCGCCGGCCTGGGCATCGTCGATCTGACCACCAAGGAGTCGGATTTGGAAGATATCTTCCTGATGATGACGAGAGAGGGCGATATTGAGGTGGAGGCCGGGTGAACCGGCGCGCGCTCCCCATTCTTCTCTTTGCACTGGCGGTCACCGCCTGCGCGCCGAGACTCTTGCCGCCAGGCCCAAGCGTGACCGAGCCCCGATTGACCGAGACCGCCATTGTCACCGCCGATCAGGCCGAACTGCCGCTGCATGTTTGGCCGGCGGAGACCCCTAAGGCGGTGATCCTCGCACTCCACGGGTTTAACGATTATGGCACGTTCATAAAATCCGCCGGGGCGTTTTTCGCCGGGCAGGGGGTGCAGGTCTATGCCTATGATCAGCGGGGATTCGGCCGCGCGCCCAATCCCGGTTTCTGGCCGGGCCGGAAGGCGCTCGCCGATGATGTGCGCATGGCGGCGGGGCTGTTGCGGACCCGCCATCCGGGTGTGCCGCTTTACTTGTTGGGCGCCAGCATGGGGGGCGCGGTGATCATGACGGCGGTGACGTCAGCATCGAAGCCGGATGTGGACGGGATCATCCTGGCCGCGCCCGCAGTCTGGGGCCGGGCCACCATGCCCTTCTATCAGCGCTGGGCCCTGGCGCT
>Ga0181587_10000212_pt1 | contig 45688 bp, 48 predicted proteins | sample 071ome_27_FD_132463 | JGI IMG/M metagenome (GOLD analysis project Ga0181587, IMG submission 132463) | Coastal salt marsh microbial communities from the Groves Creek Marsh, Skidaway Island, Georgia - 071409AT metaG (megahit assembly) | ecosystem: Environmental > Aquatic > Marine > Intertidal... | reverse complement strand
TAAACGATGCCGGATGCACCGCTGATGCCGACGATGATGCGGGGCTTGCTCATTGGAACTCCCGGGGAACCAGTGGCGCTTTCAGGAGATACCTGTCAACGCAGACGATAAATGCAGGGATGGTGCCCAGCAGGAAAAAAGACATGCCTGCCATGATGGAAAGGCCGATGAAGAGCCAGGTCAGCAGGATCCAGGCAGTCAGGGTCATCAGGCCGTGGACGATCGGCACATTGCTTGGCTGTTTGCACACGGGGCAGATCGCCGGGGAAAAAGACACGGAAAACAGTTTCTGGAAACTGGAAATCTGCTTCTGGTGGCAGTGGGGGCACTCGTGGAAAACTTTGGACATCTCAGGCTTCAATCCCGTTCGGTACAAGGCAACGTTACCACGGGAACTGCCGTGAATTAAATCCATCACCGGTTTGACCAGGGTCAATTTTCCTTTTCGTGAAAGGCCGATACTGGACATCAGACCCAATCTGAGGATAGCGACATGAAATTCCGGAAAATTCTCTCACCCGTATGCAGCCGGCTGGCGATTCCCGTGCTGACGATCGCGGCACTGACCACCGCATTGACCGGGTCGCTGACTGCCCATGAAGACGAGCACGGCATCGATGTCCCCGTCAGCATCAACGCCCTCATGGTGACACTGATCGACCACTCCGCCCACTACATCTGGGATTTTGCCGCCCTGCAGCGTGAAATCACCGACGACGAGTGGCGCACCATCGAGTACTACGCCATCCAGCTGGCGGGCTCAGGCCCCCTGATCACCCTGGGTGGCACAGGCGACATGGACGATACCTGGGTGCAAAGTGAGGCCTGGACCAGTTATTCCCGTACCATGACCAATGCGGCCGTGCTGGCCCTGGATGCGGCCAAGAACAAGGACAAGTACCTGTTGAACAGCACCGGGGATGTGCTGGTGGCCAGCTGCGAGGGTTGCCACGACGCCTTCAAACCGGGGTCACCCACCGAAGGCTTCACGCACCAGCCGGATTACGATTACCTGTACCACCTGTTTGGCAGGTAAGGGATAAAAGCAGAAACCAAGCGCGGGGCCGGGCTCAGTTGGCGATCTTGACCCACTGGCCCGCCTTGGGCTCACCAAAGGGATAGTCGCCGTTCAACAGGCGCAGCATTTCCTCCTGGTGTTCCGGCAAGCGTGTTTGCGTTGCCAGGTCGGCATACTTGATCCTGCCGTCTGCCTGGATATACGACAGCGACACGGGATTGGCGAAGAGTGTTTCGTTGCGCTGGATGGGGCGGAAGCTCTTGATGGATTCAAGCAGGTTGTCATCGGAATAACCCTCTCCGGCACTGCCGGTGAGGATGAAGGCGCGCGGACCGTAATAGAGCACGGCGACGCGCTCACCACTGCCCGGATTGATGCCGGTGAAGCCGGACAGACCGAACTGGCTCAGGGCTTCTGATCTTTGCAGGTCCTCGATGCCCAGGTTTTCACGAATAAACAGCCGGGGATCCTTGGCGTTCTGTAGGCGCTGTGCTTCCACCCTCAGGCGGCTGCCGCCATCGGCGCTGAGGCCGGTTACCGTTGTAGTGGTTTCTTCCTTGACCCAGCCTTCCGGAAATATCAGCGTGTAATTCAACAGGCTCTGGTAATAGCGATTACGCTGTTCACCACCTGCCGCATTTTGTGGGCTCGGGCCGACGATGAGCCCCGTCATCTGTGAACGAAATTCGGCGGGGTCCTCCTGCACCACCTGCTGTGCTGACAGCGTACCGGCTTTGCCGACCACTTCCTGCAGGCGGGTGTCATTGCGCGGATGCGAGGCGAACAGGCCGTGGTAGGCAACCGCAGTGCGGTTGGATGTGCGCTTCATGAAATCCTCGTGGTTCTTCAGCACCTCGATGACTTCCACCATGGCATTCGGGTCATAGCCGGCCTTGTACAGGTATTCCGCGCCCAGGCTGTCCGCCTCCAGTTCCATGTCACGGCCGTAGCCGCTGATCAGCGCACCGCTGATCAGGCTGGTGGTTTCGCGCAGGTCGACGCCGGTGGCGAAGATCAGGGCAATGGAGGCGGCATTGGCAGAGCGGGCGGCTGTTTGCTGACGGACGGCATGGCGGGCAGTGATATGGCCTATTTCATGGCCAAGCACGGCGGCCAGCTGTGCCTCGGAGTTGAGATAGGTCAGCAGCCCGCGGTTAACATAAACAAAACCGCCCGGCAGGGCGAAGGCATTGATGTCCGGGCTGTCGATAACGGTGAAGACGTATTCCAGTTCGGGGCGATGGGAGATCGCCGCCATCTTCTGGCCGATGCGATTGACGTAAGCCACCAGTTCCGCGTCATTGTAGACCTGGTTCTGCTTGAGCATTTCCTGGTGTAGCTCCCTGCCTTTCTCGATCTCCGTGCTTTCGGACATGAGGACGAAATTGGCGCCGCCGGTGGGGTTGCTGGCGCAGGCGGCGACAAGCACAGCCATACCGGCTGCACACAGGAGCTTGCGGAGACCGATAAAGTTGTTGAGATCGGCTTTAACCATGGTTACATCCTAACGGAATAAAGCTTAATCAAATATTAAGACGCCGGCATATCAAGTGCCGTTTATGAATTGCTTGAGCTGGTTGCCCAGGCCGCTGCAGGCATTGGCTTCGACCCGGGCGATAAGCGGGATGGGCACTACCACGGCAGGCATGTAGGACTGGCCGTTGGCCTCGGTGCTGATGGAGCCGACGGTCGAGAGAGTATCCATATCCCAGATTTCCGCCTCGAAGTTGGAGTCGTCGGACCAGGTGCCGAAACCGAAACAGCCGCCGCCGCCCGGACCGATGGTGCAGGAGATGGAGCCGGACTGGTCGGAACGCTGGGTGATGCCGTCCAGCCAGACGATGTACTCGATGCCGAATTCTTCCATTTTCTGCGCGGCGATGTCGACGGCCATGAGCTGCTCAAGGTGACCGGTGCGCATGGGCGCCGTCCGGGGTTCGAAGAAGGGGAACATGGCATCGAGGAATTCCTGCTCGTTGACCACGTTGATGCCGTTCTGGCCGCTGGAGACCACGTTCGCGACACAGTCGACAAAGCTGCCCTCGGTTTCGTAATTGTTGTTCTGGCGCCGGCCGAGAATGACGATGCTTTCATTCTCGCCGATGGTGGTGGCACTTTGCCGGAATTCGTCGATTTCAGTAGTGGTGCAACTGCTGATCATGGCAGCTGCCGGCAGGGCGAATACCAGACGGACTAGATGTTTGAATGTAGCGATTGTACTCATGGCGATGACTCTGCGATCGGTATATGGCGTTTACATATGGTTTCTGTTGTGCCCTTTTACTTCCTGGATTTAACCGCTTATTTCCCTTCAAGTACCTTGTATTGATTTTATTACTTCTCTTACGGTGTCGTTGTCGTATTACTTCGTCGTAGCCCGAATCCTGTCAGTCCGCGAGTGCATTCTGCGACCGCAGCCATTCATTCACTTCGGGGATGTTGCTGAAACCGAGGGTGAAGCTGGCGGCCAGGTCGCGCAGGGCAACGTTGGCGGCATCGTTGACGCCGGCATCCACTGACTGGAATGTTTCTTCCGGCGACTTGCCGTAAGCCGTCATTACCCAGTCGGCAATGTAGTCGCCGTTGGCCTTGGCCAGGCGCATGTTGTACTTCACCCAGATCTCGTAAACATTCAGGCGGGTTTTCTGGGGCAGGCCAACCTGGAACTCCTCGATGGCGGGCACGAACACGGCATCGAGGTTGTTGAAGTTGGCGGCGCTGTCGATGCTGTCCAGGTGGACAACCTGCTCGAAAACCGCCGGCAGCATGGTGTTGAAGAGTTCGACCTGCGAGGCGCCGGAATTGATGATGTACTGGTCATCACCGGTGTTGTCGTTTATCTCGATGAAGCTGTAGTTGGTGAAAGCATCATCATAGTAAACCCCGACCGTCAGCGGCAGCTTCTGCACCAGCGGGGCGGGATAAGTGCCGCTAATATCGATGGTGGCTGCCGAGCAGGAGACCAGCAAAATAATGGCAACCGGCAGGAACAACGTCCTGGCGGCCTTTGGCAATTGCGATAGGCTAACTCTGGTGATCATAAAGTATTACCCTCCTGTTGCTCGGAAAACGCAGGGTTCTGCCGGTTTCCGGAGGTGGGCTCCCTAGTGTACTCCAGTTTGCGGTTACATCAATATCCGCGCAATAGCCCGGTTTCCGGGCCTTCCGCGGGTCCTAGTAAAAATCGTTCAGTCCCACGAAGGTGCCGCCGTTTTTGCGGGCCAGCTCCCTCATGAGGGTGGCAAAGCGTTCGCCGGTGGCCTGGTAGCGGTCCGGCTGGGAGAAATATACGGGGAAACCGATGCCGTGGATGCGTACCAGGCGGTCGCCGTTTGCGTTTTCCACATTGATCCTGTCCACGGTGTCGATGACTTCCCGAATCGAGCCGCTGGCGGGGGGAAACTCGTCCCCGAGCACGTACAGGCTGATTTTCTTGCCCGGATCGTAGTAAGTACGGATGGCGGCCGTGATGCCCTCCACCGGACTGGAATTACTGAAGGGATTCCAGGTCCTGAGGCGCTGGAGAATGGCCTGGCGCCTTGCCGGGGTATCCGGGATCCAGTCGCCGCGGAAGCTGGAAAACAGATATTCACCCATGTCGTTCATCACCTGGATGCCCTTGACCTCGGGGTAGATATCGAGGGTATCCACCATGACCTCGAGCATGCGTGACCAGCTGTAATTGAACATACTCCCTGAAGTGTCGATCAGAAAAATGATGTACTCGCTGTCCACGGGTACGCCGCCCACGGAATCATCCAGGCGCTCCTGGTCAAGGTTGGCCTGCAGCCGGCGCATCTCGTCAGTGAGCTCCTGCCGGGCAATGGCCAGCTGGCCTTCCAGGATTTCGTCGACGGTGGACTGCTGGTTGGTGCTGTTGAACTGGCCGCTGAGTGTGCTCAGCTCCCGGCGCAGGCGGGCAATGCGCTCCTCGTATTGGGACAGTTGCTCATGCCGGGCATTGAGGTCACGGTTGAGGATGTTGGTTTCGCCACGGATCTCGAAGAGCTGGCGCTGCAGCTCCAGCACACTTCCCTCTCTCGGGGTATCGGATATTTCCAGCGGCGTCGGTGCCGACGACTTGGTGATCATCAGCAACAGGATGATAGCCCCGAAGCCGCAGGACATGACATCCAGGAAGGAAATATTGAACGTTTCTGTGTCTCTGCTCGCCATGGCCTATTTCATCAAAACCTGAGTGATTACTTTCTTACCCCTTGCCTCTTGCCCCTTACCGCTACACTATGGCCAGTCCCGCGACGGGCTCAGGAACGAGCCGCCCGTGGAGACGGCCAGTTTCCAGTACAGCGATGCCGCCATCGGGTCGCCCTCGAGGGGCGCCAATACCACGTTGACCGGAATTCCCGAAGGTAATTCCCCAAGGGCAGTCCGGAAGATGGCTTCACGTTCACGCCCGGATACCGTGTTCTGGTTGCCGTCGTCGTCACGGCGGTTAAAAAAGCCGCTATCCATGGAACCCAGCGTCGGCAGGCCGTCGGTGATCAGGTAGATATTGTCCGGCAGCGGGTTCATGGCCGCTACGGCCTGGAAGACCCGTTCCATGTTGGTGCCGTTGGCCGGGACGGTGGCGTTCAGGTTGCTCACGGCTTCGTTCAACTGGCCCTCGTCGGCCACTTCCAGCCAGGAGCCCAGGGTGCCGGGAATCAGTGGCTGGACATCCTCGTTGAAAGTATAGATCTGGTACTGGCTGGGCGGGGGCAGCTGGGTGGTCAGCCAGTCGACGATCTTGCGCACGCCCACCCACTTGGGTGAATTGATCTTGGTGTCTTCGGACATGTTGCGGCGGCGGATGATATTGACGATGGTGTTATCCAGCATGCTGGCGGAAGTGTCTACAAGAACCAGGATGCGGCTGCCGCCGAGAATAAGCCCGGTCAGGTACTGGCGATTGCCGTCGCCGACGTAGGGGCGGATGAAGTTGCCAGTGAAGGAGTCCTGTGCCCCACGCAGTCTTTCCAGCTCCTCTTCCAGGTTCTGGATGTCCGCCTTCAGCTGTTCAACGCTTTCTTCCTTGGCAAGCGTGGAATTTTCCAGCTGTGCGAGTTCCTCCAGGAAGTTGTCTATCTCCTGCTGTATGGAACGGGCCAGGCCCTGGGCCTCGACCATCTGGAAGTCCACCTCGGAAATCGTGTTGCGGATGCGCACCAGGTTTTGCTCGCCGTCGTTGATCTCTTCATTGAGCAGGTTGATCTCGGCGGCCAGGTCCGGATTGTCCACCTGGTTCCTGACGCTGGTGGAGTGATCGAGGATGAGGAAGATAAGTACAACCGCACCGAAGCCGCAGGACATTACGTCCAGGAAGGACAGGCTGATCGGATTGAATTCGCGCTTGGCCGCACGGCTGTTTGCCATCTATTCCACCTGGATGAGCCGTAATGTCGTGTTGGATCCGGGCAGGCTGATGACATCGCCCAGCTTGAGGGATTCGCGGGCGGCGGCCTTGCTGCCGTTGAGCTCGATGCTGCCGACGCCCTGGTAGTCGAGAATCGCACCCTGGCCGGAAAGCGACAGGCGGATCTCGCCGCTGCCGCCGGCCGCAGCGACCTGGATGACCCCCGCACCGGCATCGCTGCCGTTAACGGGGCCGTAGGCCAGAGATGCCGGCAGGGCGTAGGCCTTGTTGTTGATCAGCACATGCGAGGGGACATGGCTTTCACTGGCAGTGGCCGCCTTGCTGGCAGCAGGTGTGCTGGTTGGCAGGCTGGTGACAAAGCTCAGTGATCCCGGCTTGCCCTTGATGTGCTCCATGTGCCGGAAACAGTTTTCCATCAGCATGGATTCTTTTACGGCCTGGATATTGTTCAGGTACAGGTCGATTCCCGGCAAACCGGCCTGGGTATCGGGCAAGTGCAGGGCGTATTGCCCACCGGCCAGTCCTTCCAGCTCCGTTTTGATGCGGCCGAAGATGTTGCGCGTACGCTGTTCGAAGTGGCCGCGATTCACGCGCGCCTGGAACACGGAGCCCTTGTTGTTGATCTCCATGAGGATTTCGTTGTCGCGCTGCGCCTTGTCGATCCATTCCTCGAGCTGGTTGTAGACGTACTGCTCGGTTTCGGCATTGTGCTGGGGATCGAAGCGGCTCTGCTTGATGAATTCATCCGTCACCATGTTTACCCAGGCATCATGGAGGGCGAGCAGTCCCGTACCGGGAATCTGCACGACCTTGTTCCTGGTGACCTTGCCGTCGCCCGCGGTAAAGGTGGTCAGCACGGACTGGTGCAACTGGATGTCCAGGTACACGATCATTTCGCGGTTGTCGGCATTGCCGGCGACCAGCAGGGGTAAATCCACGAGACCAACAGCATCGAATTCACAGGACTGCACGAGGCCGAGCAGTATCGATAACTGGTTGCGATTGTAGTTGCTGGGTACTGCGAAGATGACCTCGTCCTTCAGGTTATGCTGGCTGGCAATGTCGTTGAGGTGGGCGAATGCCAGGTCCGCATGGTGGCGGAAGTGATCGTTGGCATTGGCCAGGGGATCGAGACTGAGCTGTGACCAGAACTGGGTGAAGGTCTGGCGCGGATGCAGGCGGGCGATACGGCGAGCCTCTTCACCGAAGCGCGGCTTTTTCTCCGCGATGTTGGCAAAGCCCGGGCTCTGCACCAGGATATCATCCTGGCTGCGCAACCTGAGGTTGCGGTCATTCAGTTCGATGATATGGGTGCTCACTGGTGCTCATCCTTTTCCGGTACCTGCAGGTGCCTGATCAGGTAGTTGTCGCAATAATTCTGCGTGTCGAGCACCAGCCGGTCCTGCATCAGCTGCAGCTGGTACAACAGAAACATGATGAGGATGCTGACCACCAGGGCGATGAACGTCGAGTTGAACGCCACGCCCAGGCTGACCGTGACACCGACAATGTCGCCGCTGACGGCGCGGTGCGCCTGCCCGAGCGCTTCACCGATACCGCGCACGGTGCCCAGGAAGCCGATGGAGGGAATGGCCCAGGCAATGTACCGCACGATGGTGAGCTCGCTTTCCAGCCGTTCCGCCTCCGTGCTGCAGATATCCTTGATGACTGCCGCGACATCGGTAATGCTGCGGGTCGAGCCGAAACGCTGCAGTGCCGCCAGCACGGCGCGTGGCAGCAGGAACTCCCGTTCCGCGGCCGGCAGGGCCTGCACAGGCCGCGCATAATCGCGGGCGTCCTCGGGCAGGATGCTCATGCCTTCGGAGAGATTCAGCAGCCGGCGCTGCAGCAGGTTGTTCTCGTTGCGGTTGCGCATGATCTTCAGGCCGATGATCGACATCGCCCAGAACATCAGGATGATACAGGTCTCCTGCTCGTAGTCCTTCATCACCACGAACAGGGAGCGTTCACCGACATAGTCGGGATCGATGGCCTGCTGGGCGGCCTGCTGCTCCATCACGGCATCGGCACTGGGCCGGATGACGGCGACATAGACCGCATGAACCACGATGACCGAAATGATCAGCGCGAAGACCTGGTAAATGAAATCGGAAATGATGCCCTGTTGTTTCATGCTCTAGCCTTGTTGTTGGGTTGCTCTGTGTTGCGTGCCTCAGATGTCCACCGGGAACGCCACGGGCAGGTCCTCGGTGATACGAATACTGGGAACAAAATCCTCGCTTGCCGGATCTTCGCTTGGCGGCGGTGTCAGCCCGCTGTCCGGGACCGGCGTTTCTGTGCCGGTGACCGTTGCCGTCTGTTCCGGTTCCGCGGCAGTACCTTCGCCGCTGTCATCCTCGGCAGCCAGCAGCGACAGGGACGCCAACAGCCAGGTCGCGAGTATGCTGGCAAACGGTTTCATCATCTCATTCCAGATAGCGGGCTACCCTGAAACCCACGTCGTCACGGGTTTCGTTGCTGTAATCGCGGTAGGAAAGCCGCAGTTCCGTGATTGTGCCGTGGGCCCAGCTCGAACCGCGCACGACATGGTAGGTGCCGGTGGTCGGTCCCATGGGATCGGTTTCCACGGAGGCGCCGACCTGGCCGGTGGAGCCGTAAAAGTCGTGCACCCATTCCGCGACGTTTCCGCCCATGTCAAAGAAGCCGTTGGGGTTCGGCGCAAAGGAGCCGACCGGTGCGGTACCCAGATAACCGTCATTGTAATCGGCGATGATCCTGCCCAGGAAAATACCGGCGGAGATGTCCGCGTAATTGCCCTGGTTGGCCGGCGGCGGCAGTGTTTCACCCCAGGGAAATTTCAGCAGGTTGTCCGGGCTGCCGTTGACGCGTGCAGACCAGGCCCACTCCGCCTCGGTGGGCAGGCGGTAGCCAGTGCTGGACGGATTGAAACCGGTAACCCGGTCACCTTCGACATTATAGAAAGGCGGCAGGTTTTCCTGGGCGCTGAGCCAGTTGCAGAAACGGGCGGCCTGTTCCCAGGTGATGCGCACGACCGGCTGGTTGTTGTTGCTGAGTGTGCGTCCTTCCACCACACCGGAGGAATGTTCGCTGTCGAAACGGGCGAACTGGGCATTGGTGACCTCCATCAGTGACAGGTAGTACGGCCGCGTCAGGGTGACGTTGCGCAGCACCTCGTTGGCCTGCCTGCCCGGCTCCCGGCGTGATGCGCCCATCTCGAATGTCCCGGGATAGACCAGCTTCATGTTCTGTCCGGCGGCGTTGGTAATGAACGGCTTGATGTCTTCCAGGCGCTGCTGCTCCAGGGTCTTCAGCGTGACTTCCAGTTTTTGCTCCAGGCCAGGGCGCGAAGTGAATTCGGTTTCGAAATCGACATAGCCTTCACGGCGGATGGCGATCATCTGTGTGGCCGCCAGCAGCTCCACCGTCTGGTTGGCGTTGCCCATGTATTCGCCGTTGATATACAACTCGGCATCGGCGGGCACCGCGCTGATCTCGACGGAGTTGAGGATCGGCTGCAGGGTGACGTGCAGGGAGGCTTCCTCTTCGGGACGGGTTGTGATTGCGCGGGTAGCGGATTCGTAACCGTTGAGGAAAAAGGTCAGCTGGTGCGAGCGCCCCGGCGGTACGGTTATCTCCAGTGGGGTCTGGCCCTGGAAGGTGCCATCGAGCGTGACGTTGGCATTGCTCGGGGTCGACTGCAGCAGCACCAGGCCGTCGGCCTGCTCCAGCGAGATCAGCGGCAGGCTGAAGTCCTGCCTTGCGATCACTTCGATGTCGTCGGTCCACGCCTTGTGCGAGGCCAGCTTGACCAGGATCTCGTGGTCGCCTTCGAGAACTTCCGCCACCAGGGGCGTGATGCCGCGGTCCTCACCATCGATGGTGACAGTGGCGCCGGCCGGCTGCGTGGCAAAACTCACGTTCGCCCAGGCGGGCAGCAGCTCGACATCCAGGCCCTGGCGGGCTTGCCGTCCCTGCATATAGACGGTGGTTTCTACCGGCTCGTAGCGGTCGAGGGTTACCGCCAGGGTGTGCGTGCCATACGCGAGTTCGAAATCGGTCATTGGCGTCACACCGGCTGCGAGACCATCGACCAGGATCGTGGCACCGGCCAGGTTGCCGGCAGTCACTGACAAGAAGCCCGGCAGCGGCTGCATGTCGATGACGAAAGTCTGCGCCTGCTGGCCGGAAACGGTGAGCACGGTATCGAGTTCATAATAACCTTCGGCAGTGACGGTTATCGGCAGGTCGCCTTCCAGGACGAGATAGCGGGGACCGATCTTGATGGCCATGGGATGGTTGACGCTGATCATGCTGGTGCCAGGTGTCACATCCAGGAAAACGGAACGTGCGGAAAGGACGAACCAGGCGGCACCGGCAAAAATCAGCAACACAACCGACACCACGATCTTGACAGGGCTGAGTTTCAGCTTCCGCTTGCGGGCGGCGGCATCGATCGGCGTGAAGTCAATCGGAGCAATGGGGTCGTCAAAACCTCCGTTGCCCGATGCGGGTGAATTCAACTTCTCGTCAGCCATGCCGTTTCCTGATGCCGGTGTGCCTGTGGCTTTGCCTACAGGACTTCTTCCATACACTGGACCGTGATGACGGGAGACTGCCCGTCAAAACCCACGGTAAATTCCTCGCGGACATCCCGGTATCCGGCCCGGATACCGACAGCCACGTAGGTGCCGGGAGTCAGGTCCAGGGTCTGATTGGTGAACTGGCCGAGTTCGCCCACCTGGTACACGGTGACGCGGGTGAGTCCGTCGGATTGCAGATGTACGGTGACAGGTTCGGTGGCCCGTTCCAGGAAATTGCGCAGGGTGCGCAGTTGCCCGTCGAGGCGCGGCCAGTCACCGCTGATCTTCAATGCTTCGTTGTAGATGCCGACGGCCTGCTGGTAAACGGCATTTTCCGCCAGCCTGAGGGGATTGTTGTTGATCGTTTCGAGGTAATTGTCCAGGTTGCTGCGGCTGTTGGCCTCGCTGCGGTTTTCCCGCGCGCTCACCAGGTTGGGGTCGATGGCCAGCGCCGCATCGTATTCAGCCAGGGCCTGTTTCCACTGCTCCTGTGTCACCAGGTCGCGGGCGGCATCGAGGCGGATGTTGATGGCGCTGAGCGTCATCTGGCCGGTAGTCTGTTCAAGCGCGGCATTGGCTTCCGGTGATTGCGGCTTGAGCGCAAGCGCCTGCCGGAATGCGGTTTCGGCCTGCTCCGGGTCGTTGCTGGCCAGGGCCGCAAAGCCGCGGGACATGGCCGCGGAAAAATCACGGTCGAGAATATCCTGGTTGACCTGCCTCAGCATGCTTGCGGCACCGACATGCTCTGAATCACGCGCCAGAGCCTGGCGATAGAATTCGCGTGCCTGCTCGAATTGGCCGGCCTCGTGCAGGGCTTCGCCATCCGCGATGATCGCGAGTACTTCTGCGAGGATCTGCGAGCGATCGTAGCCGGTCACCGCTTCCGCGCTGTCCGGACTGATCAGCACGGCGATATTGAAAGATGTCTCGGCGAGTTCGGGGTCGCCATCGAGTATGGCCTGTTCGCCCATGGCCATGTAGCGCGCAAAGACATTGGGCAGGTCGTTATCCAGTGCCTGCAGGATATCCAGTCCCTGCTGGTAGAAACCCCGGGCTTCGATAAAGTCCTGCTCGCGATAGGCGGTGTCGCCCTGCGCGGCAAGATCGAAAACGCGCGCGAAACGTTCCTCCGCCCAGGTTTCTGCTTGCTTGTCTTCCAGGGATTCCTGGAGATCGAGCAGTTCGGCCAGGACATTCTGCGCCGCTTCACGCTGGCGGAGTTTCTGGGCTTCCTCGAAGGGAGACACCTGGCCTGCCGGGGCGGCTGTGTCTGAACGCGTGTCGACGACAACGACGCGACTGGCAGCAGGGTCGGGCGGTGTAACGAAGTTGGGCAGAATGAAAATCACGCCGCCGACAAGGACAAGCAGCAAAAAGAATATACCGGTCAGGATGCGCGACTGGCGTTTTTTTTCCTCGTCGCTGCGTTCGATCTCTGCAACACCAAGGGTTGGCGTGCCGGATTCGGGGACAGCTTCGGGAGAAGGCTTCTTGCCACTCAGGTTGAGATCGGCAGGAGTAATATTGTCGAAATCTGAATCAGCCATGGCTTGCTGCTCGCGATCAATGAATTAGCCCGGGGCCTTTTCATCACTACTGCTCGGAGCTGGTTGCCTCCCCGATTTCGTTGGAGTAGATATCGGCAAGGATTTCACGCCACTGTTCATACTGCGCTTCAACAGAACCGGACAACGTGATGGTGCGCTCTTCAAGTTCGATGGTCTGCGGGGCAAGTTCCATCTCCAGCGAGTTGCCAAGTTCGGCGAGTGCCTCGACATGCAAAGCGCGCTCATCGCCCTTGTCGAAGGCGTCCTTGATCAGCCAGCCGCCGCTGGCCAGAATCACCGGCGAAGAATAATACGCTGCGGCATTGTTGCTCTGGGTGGCGGCGAGACCACCAATGATGGCGGCGACACCCATGATCATGTTGCGGCGTGCATCGGCTGCCAACCGGTCCATTTTCATGACCTCGTCATAACTCATGCGGCGAAACTCGGTGTATGGCGTTTCCATCTGCCTGACGAAATTGGAGTAATAGTCCTGCAGGGCGTCAACGTACAGGAAGTCGCGTTCGCGGATGTTTTCAATCCGGTTCAGAATGGGATCGTTCTGGGCGGGCAGGCGCTTCACTTCGAGGATGCCGTTGCGGTTTTCCGCCAGGTATTCATCGAACACCTGGGGAGCGAAATCGCGGGCAAACTGGATCTTGGAAACTGTCCTGATATTGACGGCATCGTCTGCGCTGATGTTGCGCTGCTTGTAGGCAAGCAGATCGTTGGCGATCTTGTTGAACAGGCCCTGGAAGGCGTCCTCGCTGCGACGCATGCGCGGGTCATAACTGTACTTGCTGACGACTTCCTCGTATTCCTTGTCGATCCAGGTCATGCCGGTGGAATCCTGGACATGCACCTGCAGGCGCATGGTCTCGCCGTCAGACTGCAGGATGGTCCCGGTGATGGCCAGGTCGACACTTTCCAGCCTGCCGGGCACCACGCGTACCACGCCCCAGTTGCCGCTGTTCTGCAGCGCCTGTGCCAGCTGGTAGGAGGCGAAATAGGTTTCCGCCATGCGCACATCGGAGAAGGTCAGCTCTTCACGGTTGCGGGGGACGTCATCCAGGCCGGGCTGGAAAATGCCGATGCCGATATCCAGGAGTTCTTCTTCCACGACCGGTGAGCCGTCCTCCACGATGGGCGTGAAGGTCGTGCTTTTGACCGTCTGTGTGGCACAGCCGGCTGCACCGGCGAGCAGTGTGAGTATGAGCAGGTAGCGATACAGTCTGTACATGTTCAAATGCCTGTTTTCAGTTCCTCTGTTCAACCGGGCCGGCCTGGAGATTACTTACTGGCCGATTCCGGTATAGGCGCGATATTCATCCCACAGCTTTTCCCGCAATTCGGGGTCGGGCTCGCGCATGGCGGCTTCGCGCAACTGGCGCGCCACCACGTCGTCGTTGGCGCCCGGCGGTATGTCGTCCGGAACCGGGAAGGTTTCTTCCTGAGTCGTCTCGAAATCACCCTGGCGGCCGTTGGCTGTCGGCGGCACGATGATGCCGCCGCCGCGTGTTTGCGGGCCTGAGGCGATAACAAGCGGACCGCCGGGCTGGCCGACGTCTCCGCCATTGCCCGAACCACTGCCGCCGCCGGACATGACGCCGCTACCGGCATCATCAGCCTGGGCTTGTACGCGCTCGCGTTCACCAAGGATCATGCCGTCGAATTCGGCGAAGCCTTCATCCAGGCGTGCATCCAGGGCCGCGCGTCGTTCCGAGGCGGTCATGACCTGGCCGCGACCGTCGGACAGGTCGGCGAAGGGGTCATCCCCGTTTCCCTGGCCCGCAGTCTGGGAACCCTCGAAGCTGCCGCTGTTCTGTCCATCGCCATTGTTACCGGCGGTGTCAAACCCGCCGTTGTTCTGGCCGCCGGCCTGGTCGAATCCGCCATTGCTCTGGCTGCCGGCCTGGCTGCCGTTCTGCGCGGTACTGCCGTCCGTACCGGTGCTGCCGGCATTCTCGAAACCCGTGTTGCCGCTGTCCTGGCCATCAGTGCCGGACCGCGGGGAAGACTCGAACCCGCCGGATGTGGAGGCGGTCTGGCCGGATTGCTGGCTGGACTGCTGCCCGCCCTGCTGCGATTGGCTGGATGAGCTGGAAGAACTGCTGGACGAGCTGCTGGCGCTGGATGAAGAGCTGGCCGTGGGGAAGCTGGGCGACCCGGATGAACTGGAGGACGATGTGCTCGGCATGCTGGGCGAGGAACTGGGCATGCTTGGGGTGCTTGGCGAACTCGGCGAACTGGACGGACTCGGCATGCTGGGCATGCTGCTTGACGATGAAGAGCTGGAGGATGTCTGGCATCCCGCCAGGACGGCTGTCGCCAGGCCAAGCACCAAAATGGTGCGCAAGGAGCCGGCGCCCTGTCTGTTGGTGAGCGAACCTTGGGTGACGGTGGACCGGATGTCTAACTTGGCTTTTTGCGACTTTCCAAACGTCATTTTCAACGGCATTGCCATTTACTCCTTACCTCCTTCGGGTTGGCTGAAAGGCCCGAAATTGCGGGTCAGGAACAGGATTCGGACCAACTATCCTCCGCCTTAGACGCCATCAGGTCAACCGTTTTAGGAAATATTTCCCGATGCTATTTACGCTGGAATTCTGGCATTTTCATGCTGAATCCGCACTGAATCGGCGTCACCTGCCCAGTCAGTTAATCAGACCGCCCGCTGCCACGAAAATTGCCGGAAAGCATGCCCTGACGACCAAATAACGGCGCAGTTTAACTCCGGTTGACCGGCACTACCCCGATTTCTGCAGCATGAGGTTGCCCCAGGGGTCGCATACGGCTTTCCAGCCCGTCTCCAGCCAGGTGGTGGCACTGGTTTCGACGATCAGGGCAGGCCCCTCGAGGCTGTCATCGACACCCAGGGAGCTCCGCTCAACCACCTCTACCGGGCCGTCGACGCCGTACACGGATTTGCGGAACCTGCGGCCAGGATTGCCTGCACCGACCCCGGCCAGCGACGGAGCCGGTTTCTGCTCTCTTATACGTGAGCGCAGGTTGACCAGTTCAATGTCGGCAGGCAGCCGATGGCCATAGCGCAATGCGTGGCTGTCATGGAAACGCTCGGCAGTCTCCGGCAGCGTGCTCCAGCCAATGTTCAGGCTCGCCGACTGGCCGGCGTATCGCAGATCCATGCTGCGTTCAGTCTCGATGTCCGTCGCGGCGACACCCTCGGCTTCCAGCTGACGCCGGCCTTCGGCCTCCATTTCAGCGAACAGGGCTTCTGTCGCCCCGATATCCAGGGTGGATAACAGGCACTGGCGGGTCCGGGACTGCTGGCGCTCGACCGGGGCCAGGAACATGCCCATGGCGGACAGGACGCCGCCGTTCACCGGTACGAGGGCTTCCTTCATGCCCATGGCATCGGCCAGGGCGCAGATATGCAGGCCCCCGGCACCGCCGAAGCAACACAGGCGGAACGTTGCCGGGTCATGACCGCGTGCAACGGAAATGACGCGCAATGCCCGCGCCATGTGCTCGTTGGCTACCCGGATCACCCCCTCGGCCGCCGCCTCCGGTGACAGGCCCAGAGCACTGGCAATGGGCATCAACGCAGCCCTGGCGGCCGCCTCGTCCAGGTGCATGCTGCCGCCGAGAAAGGCGTCCGGCTGCAACCTGCCCAGAACCAGGTTGGCATCGGTCACAGTGGCGCGCGTGCCGCCAAGGCCGTAGCAGGCAGGTCCCGGGCTGGCACCGGCGGACTGCGGGCCCACCTGGAGGAGGTTGCCGGCATCCACCTGCGCGATGGAGCCGCCGCCTGCGCCGATGGTATGCATATCGACCATGGGCACGGCGACCGGGTAGTCGCCGATCCGGCCTTCGGTGGTCAGGCCGATGGCGCCATCGATCAGGGCAACATCCGTGGAGGTTCCGCCCATGTCGAACGTCATGAGTTTGTGCTGCCCGGTGAGCTTGGACAGGAAGGCCGCTGCTGCAAGCCCGCCCGCCGGACCTGACAGCAGCAGGTTGACGGATTTCCGCGAGGCCTGTTCGGCATCGATGGTGCCGCCGGAGGATTGCATCACGGCAAGCGAACAGGGCCGTGTGCCTGCTTGCAGCCGCAGGAGGTAGTCACGAACCAGGGGGCCGAGCGACGCGTTGAGCCAGGTGGCTATACCGCGTTCATATTCACGGTATTCGGGCAGTACATCGCTGGACCAGGTAATAAAAGGCGAATAATCGAGATGCTCTTCAAGGTATGCCGCGAGGGTTTGCTCGTGATCCGGCGCGAGAAACGAAAACAGCAGCGAGACCGCCACTGCATCCGGCCGCAGGGTATTGAGCGTCCTGGCCAGCGCCTCGAGACTGGCCGGTGCAAGCGGGGCCAGTTCAGCACCGGTGCTGTCGATCCGGCCTTCTGCCTCCAGGCACAGTTCCCGGGGGACGGGCGCAGTGATGGGGGGAGATTCGAGCCGGTAAAGTGCGGGCCTTGTCTGCCGGCCAATGGTCAGCAGGTCGCGAAAACCCGTGTTGGTGATGAAAGCCGTTCTCACCCCCTTGCCTTCCAGTGCCGCATTGGTGGCCACGGTGCTGCCGTGAATGATCCTGAGCCGCCCGGCGGCGACGGCGTCGGCTAGACCCATTTCTTTGATGCCCTGTAGAATGGCGCGCTCCGGCGCATCGGGAGTGGACAGCACCTTGTGCGTCCTGAGCATGGCCTGGCCGGCGGCATCGGCGGGGGGAACAAGCAGCACGAAGTCGGTGAACGTACCACCCGTATCCACACCGAGAATCATGTCCTGCTCCAGGCCTGCTGCAAAGCCCGCATTATAACTGGAAAGCTCAATGCCCGAATTACCCGAAGTCGAAACCACCCGGCGCGGCATCGCCCCGCATATCCTCGGGAAGAAAGTGTCCGGTGTTGTCGTGCGCGAACGCAGCCTGCGCTGGCCGGTACCGTCACGCCTGCCGTCATTCTTGAAGGACAGCACGGTGCGGGCGGTGAATCGTCGTGCCAAGTACCTGCTTGTCGAAACCGACACCGGCACGCTGATGATTCATCTTGGCATGTCCGGGAGCCTGCGCATCGTCGGTGCTGACCAGGCACTGCGAAAGCACGATCACGTGGACATCGCCTTTGCCGGCGGCAGCATCCTGCGCTACCACGACCCGCGCAGGTTTGGCAGCATGCACTGGATTACCGGTGATGTCGCATCACATCCCCTGTTGTGCGACCTGGGTCCCGAGCCGCTGGCCGGCGAATTCAGCAGCGACTACCTGGTTGCGTTGTCGCGCAAGCGCAAGGCGCCGGTAAAGACCTTCATCATGGACAGCCATGTCGTGGTTGGTGTCGGCAATATCTACGCCAACGAAGCGCTGTTTCTTGCGGGTATTCGCCCGGCGAAAGAGGCAGGGAAAATATCCGCCGAAAAATATGCGCTGCTGGTGGACGCCATCAAGGAGATCCTGGCGCAGGCCATCGAGGTCGGCGGTACCACACTGCGGGATTTTCTTGGCAGTGACGGCGAGCCGGGATATTTCAAACAGTCGCTGGCGGTATACGGCAGGGGGGGCGAACCTTGCATCACCTGCGGCACGCCACTGAAAGAAATACGCCTGGGGCAGCGTTCTACGGTTTACTGTGGCAGGTGCCAGCGGTAACAGCAGAGACAAGGAACGCAGCCCGATAACACTTGCTGAAAAATCTGGCTTAAGTTAGTCTTTTTTTGAGACTAAATGGATCCGAGGACAGACATGAAAACATTGTTGCGCGGCATCGCCGCCGCTTTCTTGCTGGCGCCGTTGGTGGCCCAGGCCCACCATTCCTTCGCCGTGCATTTCGTACCCGAGGGCGAGGTCACCGTGAGTGGTGTTGTCAGCAGTTTTCGTTTCGCCAATCCTCACGGGGTTCTTGAATTCACGGTCATCAATGAGGATGGCGAGGCTGAGGCCTGGCGCGCCGAAACCAATTCACCCAGCCTGCTGCGCCGCCGCGGCTGGACCAAGACATCCCTGGAGGCCGGTGACGAAATAACGGTGACCGGCTGGCCAGCACGTGCGGAAGAGCATTACATGCGCATCCGCAGCGTCACCTTCGCAGACGGTACAGTGCTGGCAACTCAGCGCGGCATCAACCTCGACCAGGACTGAGCGCGGACATCGGCCATGAAAAAATTCTGCATCCTGTTAGGTATCTTTTTTTTGCCGACCCTGGTGTTGGCAGCAGAAGCACCCGATCTCACCGGTTTCTGGACTGTCCGCTTTGAACAGGAGCCATCGGGCACGGAACTGTTCGCCAAGATTCCGGCGGACGCCGTATTCATCAACGATGCCGGTGGTGGTGAACTGGCAGAAGGTGATTACGGCGGCCTGAAGCTGTCAGAACGTGCCCTGGAAGAAATCCGCAACTACGATTTCAGTGAAGAGTTCAGCGTGGCTTACAGCTGCATGCCCCCGACCAGCGCCTTTTACATGCAGGCACCGTTTCCCATGGAGATCCACCAGGGCAGGGACATGATCGTATTCCGCATGGAATATTTCGATATGGTGCGCATTATCTTCATGGATGGACGCGACCATCCCGGTCCGGACTATCCCCACTCGAAGAACGGGCATTCCATCGGACATTGGGAAGGCAGTGAACTGGTCGTGGATACCACGCACCTGTCAGAAGGCACCTTCATGAACAACGGCTTCAACCACAGTGAAGACATTCACATGGTGGAGCGTTTCCGGATGAGTGACGACGGCGCCACGCTGTGGCTGATCCAGGTCTATGATGACCCGGCCGTATTCGAAGGCAGGGCTGCCAGGTACATGGCCTGGCAAAAAGTGCCTGGTGAGCATGTCTATCCGTACGACTGCGATCCGTCGTTCGGCCGATAAACCAGCCACTAGCTCTTGCCGGTCAGGCGCCGGTACTTGGCCAGCAGCTCTTCGCGGCTTTCCCGATGACCGGGGTCCAGGGGTATGCAGTCAACCGGGCACACTTCCACGCATTGTGATTTTTCAAAATGACCCACGCATTCCGTGCAGCGGTCCGGATCGATCACGTAGATCAGCTGACCCATGGAAATGGCATCGTTGGGGCACTCGGGTTCACAGACATCGCAGTTGATGCATTCGTCCGTGATCATCAACGCCATCAGATGAATTCCTTCATGGCTTTGACCACCACCGGGGATACGAATTCGGAGATATCGCCACCATAGGCGGCGATCTCGCGCACCAGCGTGGAAGAAATGTAGGAATACTGCTCAGCGGGCGCCAGGAAAATGGTTTCTATATCGGGCGCCAGAATCCTGTTCATGCCAACGAGCTGGAATTCGTATTCGAAGTCGGCCACCGTGCGCAGCCCGCGCAGGATGAGGTTGGCGTTCTGTGTCTTCACGAAATCGGTCAGCAGGCCCTCGAAGCCAACGACTTCGACATTCTTCACATGCGCCAGCACTTCACGGGTGACGGCGACCCTTCTTTCCAGTGAGGCATCGGTGGCTTTGAGCTTGCTGGTACCCACTGCCACGATGACCCTGTCGAAAATGGCTGAAGCCCGTTCGACGAGATCGGTGTGCCCATTCGTAATCGGATTGAAAGTGCCTGGATAGACGACGGTTCTCATGGCGTGACCCGTAATTTAATGAGGTCGCGATTATACATCATGCCAGCCAGAATAATCATGGCCGGGGGTAGACCAGTGGTTGCAATCTGTTATTGTTGCGCCTGAATAAACCCCGGCAAAACAACAATAAATACAGGATTATCCCAATGCAAAGTTCCGCCAAACACGAGCACTGGTCGTCACGCTGGCTGTTTGTGCTGGCCGCGGTCGGCTCCGCTGTCGGACTGGCCAATATCTGGCGCTTTCCCTACACGACGGGAGAAAATGGCGGCGGTGCGTTCGTGTTCATCTATATCGCCGCGGTTTTCTTCCTGGCACTGCCGTTGGTGATCGGCGAGTTCATGCTGGGCAGGCGGGGGCAGGATTGCCCCACCGAGTCCATGAAAAAACTGGTCAGGGAATCCGGGGCAAGTTCGTTCTGGGTGGTGATCGGCTACATGGGCATTTTCACAGCCAGCATCATCCTGTCGTTCTACAGCATGATCGGGGGTGAAACGATTTACTACGCGTTCATCAACCTCATGGGCAGGTTCCAGGACATTACGCCGGAAGCGGCCGCGGCAATCTCGGGCGGGTTCAACGGCAACTGGGTTGGCGTCCTCCTTGCCCACAGCCTGTTCATGGCCATTACCATCTATATTTCCGCCAATGGTATTTCCGGTGGCCTGGAGAAAGCTGTGAAGTTCATGATGCCAATGCTGTTCATCATCCTGATCGGCATGGTGATGTATGCCATGTTTGCCGGCGAATTCGCCGCGGCTGTGGCCTACCTGTTCACGCCGGATTTTTCGCGCATAAATGCCAATGTCGTCATCGATGCTTTCGGGCAGGCCTTTTTTTCGGTCAGCGTCGGCGCCACCACGTTGATGGCTTACGGCTCCTATCTGAAGCAGGGCGATTCCATTTCCGATTCGGCTGCCTTGATCGTCTCGGCGGATACGCTCGTTGCGCTCCTGGCCGGCCTAGCCATTTTCCCGATCGTGTTCGCTTTCGGTCTCGATGCCGGCGGCGGCCCCGGCCTGGTATTTGAAACTGTACCGCTGGCCTTCGGCAACATGCCGGGCGGCATCCTATTCGGCACGCTGTTTTTCGTGTTGCTGGCTTTTGCCGCCATCACTTCCTCCATCTCCATGCTCGAAGTGCCGGTGGCCTGGCTGGCAAGCAAGGACAACTGGTCACGCAAACAGGCTGCCATTGTCAGCGGCCTCGTCATCTGGGTGATCGGTTTCCTGTCGGTGCTGTCTCTTAACAAGCTTTCAGGCTTTCACCCGCTGGGCTTTGCGGGCGTGGAAAAGACGTTCTTCGATATCTTCGATTACCTCACCAGCAATATTTTACTGCCGGTGACGGGGTTGCTGACGGCAGCGTTTATCGGCTGGGTGCTGCCGCAGGGCATTTCCCGCGAGGAGCTGTCAGTGCTGACCGCCAACCACTGGTACCGGGGCTGGATGATCATGATGCGATACGGCGTTACCGCCGTGCTCTTCATCGTGTTCTACAATCTCGTGTTCTGACACGGCATTCCGCCAATCTATAGAAGGATGACTGAAATGGTTGAATCACTGGCGTCCGCCAAACTGGTGCCGCCCAAATTCAAGTACAGCCAGGTGGTGAAAGCGGGCTCCCACTATTATTGCAGCGGACTCATAGCGCTCGACAACGAGAGCGGCGAACTCGTCCCGGGCGGCGTGGGGCCCGAGACCGAAAAGATACTGGAGAACCTGCAACTGCTGATGGGTGAGCTGGAACTGGGTTGGGAACACCTGGCGTTTGCCCGGGTATTCGCGACTGACTTTTCGCGCTTCGGGGAATTCAATGCTGCCTGGGAAGCGCTGTTCAATACGCTGGATGTGCCGCCGCCGGCTCGCAGCTCGGTGGGTGCAAGCGCGCTGCCGTTGCATGCGAGTATTGAAATCGAGTTTACCTTTTACAAGGAATGAACCCGCCAGTCAGGCGCGCACGTTGTCCTTGCCTGCAGACTGGGGAGTCAGCCACTGCATGGCTTCCTCGAAGTTGCGGAAAACCCTGACCTGTTTTTTTGAGCCTGGCGAGAGATTGCGAAAGGCTTCATACACCTTGGCCAGGGTGAATGCCGGTTTGGAATCCACCAGCAGGGCAAGCCGCGTTACTGCTTCACGATCGTCCGAGGCCAGGGTGAGGTTGCCGAATTGCTTCAGCTCTGCTGCCGAAACATTGATGCTGGTGATGAGCCTGAAATCCACGAGTTCGTTGTATAGCTGGTAATCAGGCAGGTACTTGAGTTCTTCCTGGTAATTGGAAAAGGCATCCAGAAACATTTTCAGGTTGACTTCTTCCGGGGCAAACGTAGTGATGATGACCTTGTTGTCGTGATCAAGTCGGTGAGAAACAAGCATCGCCGGCCCTGCAGCCTAAAAACTGGCATTCTATTTCATCTGTATCTCACATACACCATAAAATACCTGCCCGGCTTTTTTGGCCTTCACGAGGCGGCATCCTGCGGGAAACGCGAGTGATTCCAGTGTGCGATCCGACTCCAGATAGATCATGCCGCCGGCGTTGACGAAATTGCCTGCAACCAGCAGATCGAGGCAGTCCTGTAACAAATTGAGCCTGTAAGGCGGATCCAGGAACACTACATCATACTGCGCCTTTCCGGATTGTTTGCGCAGCCATTGCATGGCATCGGCACCGATAATTTCCAGGTTTTTGCAGGACAGGATGCTGCAGTTTTCCCGCAGGCTGGAAGTTACTTTCGGCGAAAGGTCGAGAGCGGTGACCGAGGCGGCACCGCGCGACAGCGCCTCGAACGATAGTGCGCCGCTGCCGGCAAACAGGTCAAGGCAATGCGCGCCCGCGATTGTCATCTGCAGCCAGTTGAACAGCGTTTCGCGAATCCGGTCGGCAGTAGGGCGCAACCCTTCGACGTCACCGGGGAATCCGAGTTTGCGGCTGCGCCATTCACCGCCAATAATCCTGAACCGGTTCCTGTTGCCGCTGTTTGTAGAATGATTGGTCATTTAAATGTTAAGCCGCGTTCGTATACGTAGCAGAGTGCTTGCGCAGCAGCCACAATGCCCGCTACAGCGGGCATTGTGCCAGAATTCCGGTGGCATAGCAGGGACGGGGCTGATAGCATATCGGCCCTCTACCGACCCGATTTATTCTGGCAGTAACATCTCATGTTCGGATTTGGCAAGAAAGACAAAGACAGGGATGAAGGCCGTCCCGACGAACAGCCGCAGGATACACCCAAAGAATCCCTTTTCACCCGGCTGAAGGCCGGATTGCAGAAAACACGCAGCAATTTCGGCGAGGGCTTTGCGGCCCTGGTTGCCGGAAAGAAGGTTATCGATGCCGCGCTGCTGGAAGAACTGGAAAGCCTGCTGCTGATGGCCGATGTCGGTATCGAAGCCACAACGACCATCATCGATGAACTCACTGCCAGCCTGAAGCGCAACCAGCTGAAGGATCCCCAGGCGCTCTACGATGCCCTGCAGGAAAACCTGGAAGCCCTGCTACGGCCTTGTGAGAAGCCCCTCGAGATCAGCTCTGCACCTGGCAAGCCCTTCGTTATTCTCATGGTGGGCGTGAACGGTGTCGGCAAGACCACGACCATCGGCAAGCTTGCCCGTAAATTCCAGGACGAGGACAAGTCCGTGATGCTCGCGGCTGGCGATACATTTCGCGCCGCCGCAGTGGAGCAGCTGCAGGCCTGGGGCGAGCGCAACAACGTGCCGGTAGTCGCCCAGCATACCGGTGCCGACAGCGCCTCGGTCATTTACGATGCCTACGAATCCGCACGTGCCCGCAATGTCGACGTACTGATAGCGGATACGGCCGGGCGCCTGCATAACAAGAGCAACCTGATGCAGGAGCTGGAAAAAGTCATTCGTGTCCTGAAAAAGCTCGACGAGGACATTCCCCAGGAAATCATGCTCGTTCTCGATGCCGGTACCGGTCAGAACGGCCTTAGCCAGGCGGAAAATTTTTCCCGGGCCGTCAATATTTCCGGCATCACCCTGACGAAGCTGGACGGCACTGCCAAGGGCGGCATGATCTTCGCGATTGCCCGGCATTTCGGCCTGCCCATTCGTTATATCGGCATCGGCGAGAAAGCCGACGACCTGCGTCCTTTCAGGGCTGCAGACTTCGTAGCCGCCCTGTTCGACAAGAAACAGGAATAACCCCAAAACCCTCGCATGATCCGCTTTGACCATGTCAGCAAGCGTTACCCGGGCGGCTTTGAAGCCTTGCTGGATGTGGATTTCCAGCTTGGTGAGGGCGAGTTCGCCTTCCTGACCGGTCACTCGGGTGCAGGCAAGAGCACCCTCCTGAAACTCATCATGCTGATGGAAAAGGCGAGCGCCGGGCAGGTTTTCGTCAACGGCCAGAACCTGAACCGGATGCCCAGGCGCCAGCTGCCGTATTTCAGGCGCAACATCGGTGTCGTCTTCCAGGACCACCAGCTGCTATTTGACCGGAACGTTTTTGAAAACGTCGCCCTGCCATTGCAGGTGGCCGGCTACAACAGTCACGATGCCGCCCGCCGGGTACGGGCCGCCCTCGACAAGGTGGGCCTCCTGAAAAAGGAAAACCAGAATCCTGTTGCGCTGTCCGGTGGTGAACAGCAGCGGGTCGGCATAGCCCGTGCCGTCGTGAATAAGCCGGTGCTGCTGCTGGCCGATGAGCCCACGGGCAATCTCGATCCCGACCTGTCCGCGGAAATCATGAACCTCTTTGAGCTGTTCAGCCAGGTTGGTACAAGCGTGCTGGTGGCAACCCACGACCTGGAACTCATCAACCGCCAGAGACACCGGGTCATCAAGCTGGATCAGGGCCGGCTGGTGGCTGACGGCACTGATGGCGGTGGCAAGCCATGAGCCGTAAACCTGCCGCCACGCGCAAGCCGGTGAAAACAACGGCGCCGCCGGCACCGAAAAAGCCGCGAGCAAGCCGCGGCAATGCCTGGTTCCAGCAACACCAGGCAGTTGCCGTGGACAGTCTGTCACGCATGCTTGCAGAACCGGGTTCGAGCCTGCTCACCTGGGCCGTGATCGGCATCGCCATGGCATTGCCGGTTTGTCTTCTGCTTTTCCTGCAGAACTTCCGCCAACTGAACACCAGCCTTGAAGAAGCGGGCAATATTTCCCTGTTCATGCAATACGACATCAGCCGCGTGGAGCTCGAAGCGGTGGCGAGGGAAATAGAGGCCTTGGCCGGCGTGGCCGGAGTCACGCTTGTGACCGCCGATGAAGCCTTGGCGGAGTTCCAGGATACTTCCGGCTTTGGCAATGCCCTGGACGGGCTCGATGAAAATCCCCTGCCGGCGCTGGTCATCGTGCGCCCGGCCTCGGATCTGGCAGCCGATGTCCGGGAGCTGGCCGCACGGATGGAGGCGATGCCGCAGGTGGCGGCCGCACAGGTAGACCTGGAATGGCTGCAGCGCCTGTACGCGATCATCAGTCTGGCGCAGCGCTTTACCGTGGGACTGGCAGCGCTGCTTGCCCTTGGCGTAGTGCTTGCCATTGGCAATACCGTGCGGCTGGCCATCGAAAACCGCCGCGATGAAATCCTGGTCGTGAAGCTGGTTGGCGGTACGGATGCCTTCGTGTCCCGGCCGTTCCTCTACACCGGTATCTGGTTTGGTGTCGGCGGCGGACTGTTCGCCGCGATTGTCGCCCTGCTGGCGTTTTTCCTGCTGGCCGGTCCTTTCGCGCGTCTCATGGCGCTTTACGACAGCGATTTCACGCTGACCGGCCTGACGGCCAGCGATCTGCTGTTGCTGCTCGTGGTTGCCGGCGCCCTGGGATTGTCCGGCGCATGGTTGTCTGTGCTGCGCCACTTGCGGCGTATCGAACCCGCCTGAACCAGGCTGGTATGATGCCTCCTGTTACGAGGCAAACACGGGAAAAGGAGAAAGACTGTGGCTATCAAGCGTTGCATCTGGTCAGGCAGCGATCCTGTCTACCACAGCTACCACGACAAAGAATGGGGTGTACCCCTGCACAATGACCGCAAGCTGTTCGAGTTTCTCATCCTGGAAGGCATGCAGGCCGGGCTCAGCTGGCTCACCATCCTGAAAAAGCGTGATGCATTCCGTGCAGCCTTCGACAACTTCGATTTCAACAAGGTGGCGAAATACACGCCGGCCAAGATCGAAAAGCTGATGAACAATCCCGGCATCATTCGCAACCGGCTCAAACTCAACGCCGCGGTGACCAATGCCAGGGCGTTCATTCGTGTCCGTGAGGAGTTCGGCACCTACGACAAGTACATCTGGGCCTTCGTGGACCACAAGCCGGTCCAGAACACCCGCAAGCAGCACAAGGATATCCCGGCCAAGACAGACCTGGCCGAAGCCCTGTCGAAGGACCTGAAAAAGCGTGGTTTCACGTTTGTCGGCCCGACCATCGTCTATGCCCTCATGCAGGCAACCGGCATGGTCAATGATCACACCACCGACTGCTTCCGGTACCGGGAGGTCAAAAAGCTCGGGCAGTAATTCCGCTCAGTCAGGATCGGAGGCGTTTTCGGGCTTGATGCCCTTGAACGGCCGGTAATGCTCGCGGATTTTCACCATATCCTGATCGACATCCCCGCTGGGGTGGAACTGGCCCAGCATCAACAGCTGCCTGTGCTCGGCATCGACAGCGGCCATCAGGATGGGTACGCCCGCCTGGTCGGCAATGTGGTAAAAGCCGGTTTTCCATTCCCTTACCTTGCTCCGCGTGCCTTCCGGGGGTACGCACAGGATGGTTTCCGGATGCTCGCGCAACAGGGCGGCCATGCGCGGCACCATGTTGTGCGCCCGGGTCCGGTTCACCGGAATCCCTCCCAGCCAGCGCATGAACCAGCCCAGTCCGCGCGGGAACAGAGTGTGCTTGCCCATCCAGCGGACATCCAGGCCCAGGTGCAGCACGCCCGCCAGGAGCAGCATGAAATCCCAGTTGCTGGTGTGGGGCGCCCCGATGAACAAAAAGGGCGGCGCCGGTACTTCCGGGGCATTGACCCGCCAGCCGGCCAGCTTCAGCCAGGCGTTGGCGATGAGGCGCAGACAGGGGGTCAGCAGCGGGGTGGTGAAAACGGAGCGGGTCATGCGTTCAATCCGGTCGCCAGGCGCGATTTATCTATATATAGCACATTGTAAGCACTCACTAATCCCATATATCCACTCATCTGGTATTTTTTTCCGTAGCCTTCAGTCCCGGCTGCCGCTATCCATACAGACAAGGGGGAAAAATCAGGCCTTGGCGTGAAAGTTTTCAGGTCGCCGGGCAATCCTTAACAGCACGGGCAGCCTACCGGGTAACTGCTACCATGCCCCGTCCAGGGAATGGAGTCGACCCCATTCCGGTAAGGTTTTTCCCGGAACATTGCGTTATACTTTTCGGCAACCTCAAGACGCCTGTCTTATGGCTGGCGGCCCGGCATTTTCAGGGATTTTCCGCGTCCCGTTAGGTCGCCGTGAGCACTGACAGATACTGCTTGATTCCTGGCAAAGTGTGGTTTAATTTTAACCACTTTTTCCAATTATTATTAACGGCTTACGAATTCGGTTACGAAGCAATTAGAAAACTAAGGGATTTGTTATGGCAACTTTAAATATCAATGGTCAGACAATGGATATCGGTGAGATCGATCCCTCCACTCCGCTGCTTTGGGTGCTGCGTGATGAGCTCGGTCTGGTAGGCACCAAATACGGATGTGGTATCGCCCAGTGTGGTGCATGCACAGTTCATCTCAACGGTGCACCGGTTCGCTCCTGCCAGATTCCGGTAGGCAACCTGACGGACCAGCAAATCACCACGATCGAAGGTCTCGCTGCTGCAGACGGCACCCTGACTCCTGTCCAGGAAGCCTGGATCGAAATCGACGTACCCCAGTGTGGTTACTGCCAGGCCGGCCAGATCATGAGCGCCACTGCCCTGCTGCGTAACAATCCCAATCCGAGTGACGCCGACATCGACGCCGCCATGTCTGGCAACATCTGCCGTTGCGCCACCTATACCCGTATTCGCCAGGCCATCCACAATGCCGCTGAGAAGATGAACGGCACTGCGTTTTACGATGCCGCCAGGACAGGAGAGACAGCATGAAATTTATCAAGAACGATCATCTGACTCCTGAGCTGCCTGATTTTTTCCAGGAGCTTGCCGGCAAGCGCGGCTTAGGTAACGACGTTGATAACGACGTTAAATTCGGTATTACCGATGTCAGCCGTCGCCAGTTCTTCAAGATCTCCGGCATCGCCGGTGGAGGCCTGGTACTCGGCCTGGCCATGGGCTCCAGCCCGAAGGCAAAAGCCCAGTCTGCTGCAAACCTGAGCACTATCAGCCCGTACGTGCAGATCCAGCCCAACGGCCGCATCAACCTGTTCTCCAAGAATCCCGAGTGCGGGCAGGGCATCAAGACCGGTCTTCCGCTGATCATTGCCGAAGAACTGGATTGCGCCTGGGAAGACGTTGACGTCGTCCAGGCTGACATCGACGCAACCAAATACGGCGCCCAGTTCGCCGGTGGCTCATTGTCCACCCCGATGAACTGGATGGCCATGCGCCAGGCCGGCGCGACAGCACGCGCCATGATCCTGGCCGCTGCTGCACAGCAGCTGAATATTCCTCTCGCCGAGTTGAGCACCAGTGACACGATGGTGATGCATGCAACATCCGGTCGCTCCTGGGGCTACGGTGAATTCGCCGAGCTTGCCGCTACCATGCCGGTACCGGATCCCGCGACACTGACACTGAAAACCCGCGACCAGTTCAAACTGCTGGGTCGTCGTTTCACCGGTGTCGACAACCATGACATCGTCACCGGCAAGCCGTTGTTTGGCGCCGATACTCGCATGGACGGCATGCTGTACGCCTCCTACACCAAGTGTCCGCAGATTGGCGGCAAGGCCGTTTCCTTCAACGAAGACCACATCAAATCCATGCCGGGTGTAGTCGATGCGTTCATCATCGACCAGTTCGGCAACCCGAAAATGTTCAACCCGGGTGGCGGCGACATCTTCAGCGGCGTGGCCGTAGTTGCCTCATCCACATGGGCCGCCATCAAGGCCAAGCGTGAACTGGAAGTGGAATGGGATCTGACCGACGCCGAAGTTTCCAGCTGGAGCGATCTCGTTGCCCGCGCCTATGCCCTGCAGGGCCAGGATGGCGAGCCGCTGATGGTCAACCAGTTTGCCGGCCCCGGCAACCCGCCGAATCGCGTCAGCGCCGACAAGGGTGATGCAACGCGAGTGCTGGCCAATGCGGCGACCAAGCTGTCCAGCTTCTATGAATACCCCTATGTGAGCCATGCCCAGCTCGAGCCGGAAACCTGTACCGCGAAAGTGGAAAACGGCAACGTCGAGATTTGGGCCCCGGCACAGATTCCGCAGAGCGGCGAGTCCGGTTCTGCCGTACTGCTGGGCATTCCGGCTGAAGAAGCGGCTGAGCGCGTAGTTCTTCACCAGACCCGTATCGGCGGCGGCTTCGGTCGCAAGCTGGCCAACGACTACGTGTTCGAAGTCGTCGCCATCGCCAACAGGATGCAGGGCACCCCGATCAAGCTGCAGTGGACCCGTGAAGACGACATGAGCGGCGACTATTTCCGCCCGGGTGGTTTCCATTCCTACTCAGCAGGTCTCGACGCCAGCGGCAACCTGATTGCCTGGCAGGACCACTTCATCACCTCGACTGGCAATGACCAGGCACCGATGACCAGTGCCGATATCAACCCGAACGTGTTCCCGATGGATGTTACGGACAATGTGAAGCTGACGCAGACCATGTTCCACAATGCCATCCCGACAGGTCCGATGCGTGCACCGTCTTCAAACGCCTTCGCCTTCAGCTTCCAGAGCTTCATGCATGAGCTGGCAGTCGCGTCAGGCAAGAGCCACGTGCAATTCATGCTGGACACACTGGGCGACCCGAGGCTGGCGATTGCGGAAAATCCGCAGTCCATGCATACCGGCCGTGCCGCCAGTGTCATCAGCGAAGTGGCACGCATTTCAGGTTACGAACAGGGCTCAAGTGAGCCTGGCCGTGCCAAGGGCCTGTCCTTCTACTTCTGCCATAGCGGTTATGTGGCCCAGGTTGCCGACGTCAGCGTTAGCGCCAACAAGGAAGTGAAAGTGCACAAGGTGTGGGCGGTTGCCGACTTCGGTTTCATCCATAACCTCAGCGGCGCCGAAAACCAGATGGAAGGTGGCATCATCGATGGCATCAGCCAGCTGTTCAACGCCAAGATCACCTTCGAGAACGGCGTGATCCAGCAGCAGAACTTCCATCAGTACCCGCTGCTGAGAATGCCGCAGGCACCGGAACTGGAAGTTGCCTTCCTGCAGCCGGACGAGTTCTCCCCGACCGGTGGTGGCGAGCCTTCAATGCCGCCCGTGCTGGCAGCAGTCACCAATGCGATCTACAACGCCACTGGTGAACGCATCAGGAAGATGCCGTTGTACGAGTTAGGCTACAAACTGGTGTAAAGAAGTCTCCAGGAAAAAGGCCGGATCAGAGATGATCCGGCTTTTTTTTGCCTGCCCTTTTTGCCTGCGTTTCGCTCGCAAAGGCTACGGTATGGAGGTTTCTGGATATACGACCAGCAATTAAGACATTGGCAAGGAGGTTGACCAGCAGGTGTATCAGTAAGTGAAGTAGTAGCGGGCCTTGACGTAATCTTCGGTTAGCAGGGCATCGTTGCTGAAACGGGGGCGGAAGGATGTGGAACTGCGCAATTGCCGGACCAGGCGGGATTCGATGGGGTCCGTGACGCTCAGGCTCTTGCCGAGCACCTCGACATCGGAGGTCTGCCCGAAGCGGTTGATCTTCACGCTGACATCCAGCCACCCTTTGTAATCGAGGGCTACGTCTTCTGGTATGTCATGGTAAGCGCGGGTATAGCGGTAATCGATAAAGGTCGGGATAGTGACAGGCATCACCGGGCTGAAGAGTTCGGCCATCACTTCCTGGCTGCCATTGGCTGCCCTCAGTTCACGGTAGGCTGCTTCGTATACTTCAAGAGCCGCCACGCGTTTCTTGAATAGCATAAGCCAGTCGGCCAGGTCGACACGCGCCCTGGCGATCTTTTCGGGATTCGCCGAGTCGCTGCGCAGGATATATTGCAGGCGTCTTTCCAGCGCCTCCCTGCCATGCCGGTAGCCCATGGAATTGGAGGATACACGGGACATGTCATAGAAGCCCTGCGACGAAGCAAGTGCGAGGGAAGAATTGTTGCCGTTGCTGAAGATATCGCTGTTGATGTCCATGTTAGTGGCAAAGAAATAGTTGGTGAGAGCAAGACGCCTTTCTATTTCCAGCAGGCGCGGATCGTCAACACCGAAATTATTGAGCAGTATCTGGATCATCGTGCGATAGATATTCTGCGCATTCATCAGGCGTATGGTCCTGAAGTCCTCCGCCCCGATGGAATTGCTGACGCCATTATTCGTGTACATGCTGGATTCCGCGGCATAGGTCAGGGTGGGGTCCATGGCCAGGCGGGAATCGAACGCGAAAATATTCCACTCGGCATAGCGGGTGAGGGCCGGTAATAATTCAACGCTGTCTCCTCCGTATGCCCGGCGTTTGAGGAAAAACAGGTATTCCTGCTGGTGATCAGCCGACACCAGGTCACCCAGGGCAATATAACTTTCTATTTGCTTCTCGATGACTTCTTCCTGCTCCAGGTTGAACAGGCCTAGGTTTACACGATTGATGTGCAGGGCCTTGTCAAAATGCTCCAGGGCCAATTCATGTTCGTTTCTTGACTGGTGAATCATACCCAGTGAAACGAATTCCTGGCTCAGGCCGTATTCGTAAGCGCCTCCCTGGATTTCCAGGTCGCGGATACTGCGTTCGTAATCGACGATGGCCTGGTCGAGATCGCCAGGTTCGGGCTGCTGTTCTTCGATGAAAGTCTTGTAGAGGTAATCTGTACTGCTTTGCGGGTCGCCGGTCCGGGGTAGTGACGTGATTTCCTCGATCTGCAATTCATCGTCCAGTTCGATGACGTTGATGAGTACGGGTTCGAAAATCAGGTGCGAAAGTTCATTGTTATTCTGGGCTGGTGCCGGGGCTGCAATTGCGGTCAGTGCGGCAGCAATGAGGCCATGCAACGTAACGACTCCCGGGGAGCGTCGGTTGTGGCTAATTGAATCCTGATTGTGGTTATCGAAACTCATAGTGTCGGGCAACAAACTCAGGTGTCTACTGCATCGATGATGTCCGGGTTGGGAGTCCTGTAAACAGGGGGCGCAACGGATTAATAAGCATAATAGTACCGTACCTTTATATCACTTTGCGGAACCGTTTCGCCAGCCACAAACAGCGGCCGCATATGGGCAGACCGGAGCAGGTCGAGCAATCGTTCACGAATCTGCCTGCTGGTACCCTCTGAGGCGTTATCGATGACGACACGGCGCAAGGTTCCGTCCGGGCGCACATCGAAGCTCACATCCATGTACCCGCTGTAAGGAATATTGGTGGTCTCCGAAATATTCAGGAATGCCCGGGTAAATTCGTAGGTTACATAACCGGGTACCATCAGGGCCTGCTCCGGTGAGATGAATGCCGTGATTTCAGCTTCACTCCAGTCCTGGGCCAGCAGCAATTCCCGGGCGTGGTTATAGCTGTCCCCGGCGCGGCCCGGACGGTCGAAAACCAGGTCCCAGTCGCCGATATCCAGGTATACGCGGGCAGCAGTGAAGGGATCGTCATCGGCGACTTTCACGGCAAGTTCCTGCAGGGCTTCGCGGATGTCGGAGTATCCCCTGCGCAGCACGGTGACAGAACGGACGGACCGGTTGCGGGTGGTGTTGATACTGGTGCCAATGGCACTGTAACTGATGAACTGTTCGAGCTGCTTCTTGTAGAGGAAAGTGATATTGGCCTTTTCACGGATCACATCGAGATTTGTGCTGTCGCTATCCAGCATGTCCTCATAAATGCTGTCGGCTTTTTTCAGGCGGGGGTCGATCAACTGGTCGGGTGTGAATGACTGCATCCTGATCGAAGCCGGATTGCCAAGCAGTGCAGTCCGAGGCACGAACAGGATTTCGCTGAACTGGTCATCCTCGATGGCGACCAGTTCCCCCCGGCGCAGCATAGTGGCGCCGATACTGCCGACCTCAGTTGAATTCGACAGGCCGCTTTCATCCTGGAACGCCTGCCGCCGGTAGGCTTCCATATTCCATTCGGCCCAATCCAGTGACGCTTCCACCAGCTCAGTACTGCCGGGGTCGAGATTCTGTGAGAGCAGGTAATACAGGTACTCGTGATACTTGTCAGCTTCGGCAAAATTCCTGGTGTTCTTGCTGAATTCGATGAGCGCACGTACGGCTTCGACCTGCGCCATAGTAAACAAACCCTGGTTGACGCGACTGATATGCATGGCGTCCTCGTAGGCTTTTACGGCGTTCTCCCGGTCACCCAGCTGCTCATAAAGTTTTCCCGTGGCGAGGTACTCCTGGGCGAGCACCGGTTCATAAATACCGCTGGTTTCAATCAGGCTGTTGATGCTTTCTTCGTAACTGCGGATGTCTTCCAGGATTTCCGAGGGCAAGCGTGAGGGTATGTCGGGTAACGCAGGAATCTCGGTGGCTATGTCGTCCCGGTAACCCGAAGAATAAAGAACCTGCTCAGGGTCGACTTCGTACACGGCATCGAAAAACAGGTTGTTCAGTTCGCTGCGTGACTGCCCCAGGGCCGTTACCGGCAGCAACAGCAATGCCAGCAGGCCAAGCACACAGGGTTGCGCCAGGCAGGGCCAGGCCGGAGGCGACTGTGGTATGGGTGTAGGCATCGGGCTCATGGCCAGGCTGATGGCATCTGTGGAAAGGGTCAGTAGTAATAAAAGTATCGCAGTTGTATGTCCTGCTCATCCACGCTTTCCATGCCGGCGAATGTCGGACGAAAACGCTGGTTTCGCAGGTATTCCACCAGGGCAGAGCGCACCTGCTGCGGGGTATTTTCACTGGCGGCCATCACGTTCACACCGGACAGGTTGCCGAAACGATCCTTGTCTACGGTCACGTCGATATAGCCCTTGTAAGGGATTTCGACCTGGGCCGGGATGCTGAAAAACTCCCGACTGAAATTGTGGATGCCGAAAGCCGGAACTGCGACGAGGGGGCTCGGCGACAGCAAAGCTTGCGCATCTTCATGGGAATAACCATTGGCTGCCAGGATGTCCAGTGCCTGGTCATAAGCACTGAATGCGCGCTGAGGGCGCTCGAAGCTCAGGTGCAGGTCTCCCAGTGCAATAAAGGCGTGGGCTTTTTCCTCGGGGGTCGTTGACGGCGACTCCGCGATTTCGGCAGTCATTTCCTCGAAAGCGTTCTTGGTCTGTATATACCGCCGGTTCGTGATCATGCCTGCATCGCTTGTGTATTCCTGGTTGACGCGGTTGAACGCGATGGAGCCCTGGTCACGGATATTCTCGTACTGGTCGAGCTCTTTCTTGAGCAGGTAACTGATATTGGCAAGTTTCAGTTGCAAGGCTTCCTTTTCCCGCAGACTCTCCGGCGAGTCGTCGTCCAGTTGCTCGAGGAGGGTCTCGTAAATCTCCTCTGCCTCGTAAAGCCTCTGGTTGATGACGATGTCATTGCTCAGGGCCAGCGGTATGCTGCGCAGGTTGTAGTCGGTGATCGCGGCATTGGTTACCACGGAGTTCTGGTTCAGCATGGGCATGCGCATGCTGAATGACACCGACTGTACCTGTTCGCCACCGGAACCTGAATCCACCAGGTCGCGATTTACCAGGGGAACGTTGAGGGTCATGCGATTCTCGATATTCCTTGCCGCATCAATGCTGTCGGTCAGGTTGACTGGATACGAATACGAGTCACGGTAGCCTTTGATATAGGCTTCCACGTTCCAGTCCGCCCAGTCGAGCTTGGCACTGACAAGACGCGGATCGTCAGGCGCCAGGTTCTTGTCCTGCAGGTAGTACAGGTAATGTTTGTGATTGTCGACCTCTACGAAATCGCCCCGGGCAATATGGGTGCGAATGAGGTATTCCACGAGCTTTGACTGGTCCAGGTTGAACAGGCCCTTGTTCACTTTCTGGATATGCATGGCGTCTTCGAAGGCTTCTATTGCACTTTCGTATTCGCCTTGCTGGAAATAGAGTACACCGAGTGCTTCATAGTGTTCGGACAGTTCCTGTGAATACAGCCCGTTATTCTCAATGGCATTACTGATAGCGGCCAGATAACTGTCTACAGATCCCGCCTTGTCGTCTTCATCGGCAGCGACCGAAACACCTGCAGCATTGGCGGTCCCGACGTCACGGCTGTCTGCGACGGCATCGGGTCGGGCCGTTTCGAAAATCAGGGTCGCCAGGGGATTGGCCGTCTGCGCACTGACGTCGGCACCCGGGAACAGGCATAACAGACATAGCAGCAACGCGATGGCGCGCATCGTGCCGAATGATGTTGCACTACTGACAGGTATGTTCATGTTCTGTCGCTCGCTGCCACTGTTATTCAAGATTTCCTCTGCAATTGGTCAACTACGTGCATGCACAGTTGCTATCATTACCGGATCGTCCGGTCAGTCGCCGGTTGCAGAATCCGGGCTGGACAGCCGGTCAGGAAAAAGACCGGCCCTGCCGGTCAATGTTACACCCGGGAGCCGGAATTTAAAGTGCTGCCGGTTCCGTTAACCAGGAGTTTCCAGACATGCATACTGTACTCATCACCGGCGCCAGCCGCGGCATCGGCCTTGAATTCACCCGCCAGTACCTGGCCCGCGGCAGCCGGGTGATCGCCTGCTGCCGGAATCCTGACAGTGCCAGTGCCCTGCAGGCCATGGCAAGCCCGGCTCTGGAAGTGGTTGGCCTGGACGTCAGCGACGGTGCCGCCGTGGCCGGCCTGCCCGCAACCTTGCCTGGTCGGTCCCTGGACCTTTTCATCAACAATGCCGGCATATACGGGGATCACCAGGGCCTGGCGGATGCGGACTGGGCAGAATGGCTTGCCGTGATGTCGGTCAATGTCATTGCACCGCTGATGCTGACCCGTGCCTTGCTGCCGCTGATGGCCGCAAACGGCAAGCTGGTGTACCTGAGCTCGAAAATGGGCTCGATTGCCGATAACAGCGGGGGCGGCGCCTATGTCTACCGGTCCTCGAAAACGGCGCTTAACCAGGTCGTCAAAAGCCTGTCGATCGACCTCGCCAGCCGGGGCTTGGCCACGGCCGCCCTGCATCCGGGCTGGGTGCAGACCGACATGGGCGGGCCCAATGCCCTGATCGATACCGCCACCAGTGTGGCCGGCCTCACAGGCGTTATCGACCGGCTCGACGTCGCCAGCAGCGGCAGATTCTTCAATTATGACGGCCAGGAAATCCCCTGGTGATGGCAAAAGTCTGGCTTTGATAATTAATAACTAATTTACGATTATTTATATTAGCTATTAATTATCAAAGAATTGCCATCCGCTCACTCGCTGACCAGGTCCCGGATCGTGGGGTAAAACTGGGTGAATGTGCCGTCATAGGCGCCTTCCGGCATGTGGCACTGGATGCAGTTGCTGTTGTCGGGCATCCGGGTGGAGAGTGTTCCCGCGGGTGCCTGGGCGTCATAGAGGTAAAATGCCCGGCCCTCGCTGAAGCGTTCCCGGTCAATCACGTGAATTTCCTTTGCCTGCAAGGCGCCCTGAACGAAACCCGGCAATTGCGGACTGGACTCCCCCTCGCTGGCATAGAAGGACAGGAGGAACATGGTGCCGTCGGCATAGCGGCCATGATCCTTGAAATAACGGTATGCAGCCGGTTCCATCTGGACAACACCGAGGGTCCCCGGGTTCTGTGGATCGAAAGGCTCGTCACCATACTCGCTGCCCACCGAGCTGCCAAGGTGGATCCACTGGTCAGTATCGGCGGGAAAATTCAGCTGGTTGTCGTCGTTGTAACGGGCCATGCCCACATTGTCCTGCGCCTGGAGCAGGGGCGTTGCGGCGCACAGGATGGCCAGGCCCAACAATCGGTTAACGGTATGCATCACTCTCTCCTTTGTTTGTGCTCCCGGGGGAAAAGCGTATCCGTTTTGTCACTGTCAGACAAAACTATTCAGCAATTAGGCAAACAATAACCAACTAAATATCAGGGGAGGCGTTTCACCAGCAGCATGGCGTCGCCGGTGTAATGGATGAGCGGATGGGGCACGATCGTCTTGCGCATGGTCTCCTGGTACCCGAGCCGCCGGTAAAAATCATGGGCGATACGGTTGCCCTCGAGCACAATCAGAGACATTTTGGTCAGTTGCTTCTCGCGGCATTTCTCCTCGGCCATTTGCATGAGGATGCGGGCAATGCCCCTGCGCCGCCATGCTTCAGCGACGGCCAGGCCGGCAATGTAGAAACTGCCCGGCTCTTCAAGCAGCCAGTAGGGTTTCAGGACGGGATCGTCCACCACATAGTCATTGTCTTCCTGCATCACGTAAGCCAGCAGCACGGCAACGATCCCGCCGTTGTCGACGTCGGCCACCAGGCAGTTTTCATAACTGAAATCGGTATTGCGACGCTCGTAACGCTGCTGCCCGATGTCGAGGAGGTTGTCCCCGGGCTTTGCCTGCTTTGACCAGATGTAGTCCGAGATGCCGTCCGAGGCAACGGAGTAGAGTTCGGCGATCCGGCGTGCGTCCTGCCTGGTGGCAGGACGGTAGGTGATCGCCCAGTTGGAGGTCATCAGACCGGGCTGAGTTTGCGCTCGTCCGCCCAGTTCCCGTGCAGGCCTTGCCGCAGGCGGAAGGGCAGATTCACGCTGCCGATCGGGCCGTCTTCAATGTGCTGTGCATCGAGGATGGCCAGTTTCGAGTAGTTGTTGACGATGTCATCTACCAGTGCGATCAGGTAGCCGTCTCCCTGGGGGGAGTCGGGGCTGCGCGGCACAAAGCAGGGTTCCTGGATGACACTGTCCGGACCGCACCACCACTCGCTCTGCTTGCCGGTGAGGAAATCCATGTATCCCAGCTTGTTCAGCATCAGACCGGAGGCGCGCCCGCCGGGGCCATTGAACTGGAGGCTCTGGTCCATCACCAGCAGCCAGCCATAGTCGTGGTGTTGCGTGGCGTATCGATCGTCGATGCGCGGGAATTCACCCACCATCTCGGTCATTTTCTCCATGCTTTCAAAATCCTCACCCTTGCTGTTGAAATCAACGGTCCAGCGGGTCATGTAGGATGCCGCTTCCTGCGGCTTGTACGGTGCGCCATGGACATCGGGAAAGAAGGGAAACATGTTGTTCCTGGCCACGGGCACGTCGAAGAACACCTTCGTCCCGTCGTTGAAGGCATTCATGACATGGGAGCAGAACAGGTTCGGCCCCTTGAACCATTTCATGTCCTTGCCTCCGCCGTTGCGCGGCAGCACACCTAGGTAAATGGGCAGTGTGGTGTCAAAGCCGAAGTAGGGCATGTTCTTTTCCACGCGCTCCCAGTTGCAGATGATGGGAATGACATGGATGACGATGTAATCCTCGGTAACGCCGAAGTCATGCAGCATGCAGGTATAGGGCACCTTGAACCACACTTCTTTGAGCAGCTCGCCCTTGGGGCTGATTTCCATGTAGGTGCAGTCATCGGTACACAATCCTTTCGACCCATAGCTGAAAGCCACCATGTTGCCGGTAATCGGGTCTATTTTCGGGTGCGCGGTGAATGTCTCGCTGGTGAGCTTGCCGTCGAAATCGGTATAGCCGAAGGTTTCCAGCGTCAGCGGATCCATCAACAGGGGAGGACTGTCTTCCTTCAGGGCATAGAGCCTTCCCGCATGCACGATTGGCGTGGTGTTGGCCGTGCCGCGTATGGTGCCCTTGACCGTTGGATCATCCGTAAGTGGATTGCGATAGGCGCCGAACAGGGCCTTGTCCGCCTGCCGCTCCAGTTTCCACTTGTCTGTGCGTGCGTAACGCTGCCTGAAATCGACCTTGCCGCCACGAAAGCGGAACAGGGAGATCATGCCGTCGCCGTTGAAGAACTGGTCGTCGTCAAATTTTGGCGGAAACTGCTGGTCGGGGTGCACACGATGAAAGGTGCCATTGAGCTGGGGGGGGATTTCACCCTCGGTTTCGCAGTCGTAGATGTCCCCCTCGAAACGCAGCATGTTGAGAATGCCGGTGAAGGCGCGGGTTTCGGGATAATGTGCCATGGCGTTACTCCGTTTTCAGCCTGCCCGATTAAACCCGAGCGATACCTGATTTTCAATTGTTCGGTCTTTGATGTTGTCGGAAATCCGGGGGTTATTGACCGGAATCAAGCAGGCGGGGGGATCAATCCAGGGCGTTCAGGATCGCTGCGCAGACTTCATCCTGGTTGATGCCGTCGCTGGCAATGGTGATGTCGGCGTAGCGCCGGTAGAGTACGGAACGTTCCTCGAACAGCTCCTCGAAACTCTGGTCCGGGCGGCGGGCAATGCCGCGCTGGTCGTAGTCCGTGATCCGCTGTTTCAGGGTGTCCAGGGTGACGTCCAGGAAAATGATGACGCCATCTCCGGCCAGGTGGGCCATGCTTTTCTCGCTGTAGACGACACTGCCGCCGGTGGAGATGACCGTGTGTTCCACGGCCAGTTGCGTGACCCACTTTTCCTCGATGTCACGCAGCACCATGTAGCCGTCGTTGTCGACGATATCCTGCAGCGAGCGATGTTCATGACTCTGGATGACCACGTCGGTGTCGACGAAATCCCGCGAAGTCTTCTTGGCGAGCAGGACGCCGATTGTGCTTTTGCCGGAGCCGGGCATGCCGATGAGGACAAGGTTGGTTTTTGCTGCTGCCATGGTGGGAACTGCTTGAATGTAAAGCGGCGATTATACCTTGTGCGCGGCCGATTCAGGAATCCGGCAGGCGGTTGCAGGCCGGAAGTTCAGTCGCCGAGGTCGGTAATGGCGAAATGGATGCTGTTGCGGCCAAAGCCTTCGCGGTCGTAAAACCGGTGGGCGTCGGTGCGATGCATGCCGGAATCCAGGTGCAGTTGCGTGCAGCCTGCTGCCCGGGCGAAGGATTTCAGCCAGTCGATCATGGCCTTGCCGGCGCCCCGGGAGCGGGTGTTTTCATCCGTCACCAGATCATCGACGTACAGGTGCCTGCCCCAGGCAAGTTTCTCGTTGATCACGAATCCGGCAATGCAGGCTGGCCGGCCATCCATGAAAGCGCAGGCAACGTGGTAACCGGCATCTCGCTGCTGCATCCTTATGCGGGCGACCAGGCTTTCCCGGGTGTACTGGGGCCTGAGCTGGAGCAGCACCGGCGCGATAGCGGCCAGGTCGGCATCACTGTCGACCAGCCGTACGGCGAATTGATCAGTCATGCTTGACCAGGATGAGGCTGCCGGCATCAAAGCCGAGTTGAGCCGCTTCTTCCCGGAACCGTTCTAGCAATGCCGGGTCGGGATCGGGTGTGCGGGAAAGCAGCCAGAGATATGAGAGATCGGGCCCGGAGATGAACGCGTAGTTATAGTCGGTCTTGTCCAGCTCGAAAATCACGTAGGACCCATAGAACGGACCGAAAAAGGACACCTTCAGGTATCCGGTACCGGGGTCTTCAACAAAATACGCCTTGCCTTCGGCGTCTTCCCAGGCCAGGTCTTCCACAGACCAGCCGCGGTTGAGGACGCGCACGCCGCCGTCGTCACGCATGGAATAATTCGCGGTGATTTTTTCCAGGCCCCGTTCGAAGCTGTGGTCGAGGCGGGCGATTTCGTACCAGGTGCCGAGATAGCGGTCGAGCTCGAATCCGGCAACGGGTTCGACGCCAGCGGGCATGCCCAGGCAGCCGGCGAGCATGGGACTAAACAGGAACAGGATGACAGCAGTACGTATATTCATCGGTTACAACACCTTCGCCATTGGCGTGTGCAAAATGCCGGCTTCCTCGAAATTCTTGCCGCAGGCAAAAAAACCCAGCTTGTCATAAAAAGGCACCGCGCCAACCTGGGCATGCAGGTAGATGCGCCTGTATTTGTTCGCTTTAGCGGTGTCGATCAGCAGCTGCATGATCCGGGTACCCACGCCGCGGGAGCGGTATTCACTGAGGACGGCGACGCGGCCGATATGGCCGTCATCCAGCATGCGGCCGGTGCCGACAGGCTTTCCCTTGTCGCTGCACAGGACGTGGAAAGCCTCGTCATCAAGGCCGTCAAAATCGATGCCGGGATCGACGCCTTGTTCTTCAGAGAACACGGTGGTGCGCACCAGCCTGATGGCATCCTGTTGATCGGCATAACTGACGAGGGCTGTTTTCATGGTATGCGTTTCTACCGGCTGTTACTGCGGGTGTTTCCCGGGGTGATTTACAGGAAGCTGTAAAGCAGGAACAGGCCAAAAAGCAGGGCAACACCGCCGCCGACACGGCTCCAGGGCTGAATTTCCCCGGCGATCCACTTCACCAGGCTGCTGAAACGTTCCTGTCCCATCCAGGCGATCGCCACTGCGGCTATTACGGCAATCCAGCCGAAAAAGATCACCGTCTTCGGAAAGCGCGACAGGCTGGCATACGTCAGCAGCAGGAGCCCGAGCGCAAGCCGTATGACGATGGCCGCTCCGAACATCACCGGGTTGTCGGCATGTTCCGTGATCAGGTCGAGTATGACTTCCGGTTTCACCAGCAGGATGATTCCGGCAAGGACGATCAGCGTGCCGAACAGGAAAATGATGGTCAGTAGCATAAAGATGTCCCCCGGGTGCAGCCGGCGTTTCTATGCCGGTGTTTTATTGTGCCTCTGCTGGCGGGCAAAAAGCCACTGTTTCGCAAGCTCTCTTTAGCTCCCTGCCGGTTCCGGGCGCAGTGAACGATCCGGCGCAAGTATTGGCCTGTTGGCTTGCTGCGGCGTTGTAAATGAACCGGAAATGAACAGGGTCCCCCGCACACGCCGAAAACTTGCACTGCGTCGCATTTTCACCCGGATTAAAAAAACGGTTCAGTCGAAATTCAGTTATCAACCTCTATCGTCAACCAAAGCCTGAAGAAATCATTTGAAATGAGTATGGGAGACTTGCATATGGAAACCGTAGAGCGACTCTATACGCGGTTTGTTGCTGCCGGGTTGCTGGCCAGCCTGCTGTGCAGCTGCGCCGGCATCGAGATCAGTTACCGGTACCCGGGACCGGGATCGGTATCTGTGCCGGTGTCCTGGCCGGTGCATGGCGAGGCCGGTATCGCCTCCTACTACGCGGACAAGTATCAGGGACGGCTGACCGCCAACGGCGAGCGCTTCAACATGTATGACCTGACCGCCGCGCACAAGACGCTGCCGTTCGACAGCATCGTCCGCGTGGTGAATCGGGGCAACGGGCGCAGCGTCGTGGTGCATATCAATGACCGTGGTCCATTTATAAAAGGGCGCATCATCGACCTCTCCTATGCCGCCTTCGGGCGGATAGCCAGCCACCGCGACGGCCTGGCGGACGTGGTGATCGAGGTGCTCAACTGAGCGAATGTGTACGCCTATCGAGACTCTTCAAACCGGTTGAGCGCGACATTCTTTTCCGTCCTGGCCGGGTCGAATATCCTGCCGTTCATCGCGATGTACACCCCGGGGGGGAGTACCTGTGCGCCTACCAACGCACAGCCCAGGTTGAAGACGGCATCGCTGTCACGGTATTGCGCGGGATACATGGATCCGGTCAGCACGATGGTCTTGCCAGGGATATCCTGCAAGTGCCGGGCAGTCCTGACCATGGTGTCCGTGCCATGGGTGATGATCATGCGCTCGCTGGCGACCGTTGCCACGGCCCGGTGGATGGTTTGCCGGTCCTGGTCGGTCAGGTCCAGGCTGTCCTTCTGCATGATGGGGACGACCTTGTAGTCGACGACGACATTGGCCCGCTCCAAGACGCCAGCAGCCTGTGGCTCGCCGACATGGTACTCGTTCTTGATGTCGAAGTAGGTCTTGTCGATCGTACCGCCGGTGGTGAAAATGATTATGCTCATAGGGTTGGTTGGTTAAATGTTACATGGAGGATCAGGCAGTTGCCTGGCTTGATTAAGCCTGTATCAGCGCCGACGCATGGTATGGCTGTGTTCCTGCTCGAATGGGCTTTTCAGCAATCCAATGCATGCTGACTTAACTGATTCAAGACTGTCATTGCCGCTTCAGAATTGCCTGCTTGAACAAATATGTGATCATGGTAGAAGCCAGCAATTACATTCGCACTAATATTGTGGGATGCCAGTTGATTGGAGACTGCCGCTGTCAGGCCTATAGCCTCCAGGCTTGAATGCACATTTAGTGTTATTTGGCGAAACACGCCGCAATATCTTAAGTTATGTGCCTCTGCTTGCAGCCTGGATAGAATTAAAGTTGTACCTTCCTTCTCTCTGAAGATACAAACAGGATTGAGTTTTATACAATCGGCAATACTGCAATCAAGCGAGCAGAACACATATTCATCAGGATGTAGTTCCGGCGACAAGGATTCCAGCAATATTTTTAAATCTACAATTCCGGACATAAGGTAAATTCTGAAGATTTGTTAACGCTGGAAAGGAAGGATGGTAAAAATATGGTTTATTAGCATCCAGAGCACGAGTCGGCTGCACTGATGCCGCTGGTTAGGCGTTATTTTGTTCATATTGCGAGTGTTAATTTATTTTCTATCAGCATTACTGAGCTTCACCATATATTCATCCAAAGCACCAGTGGTTATATCTGGCAATTCATTGAGGTATTCTTTCAATCTTGGATTTACAACTGTGGTGGCTTCCCAAATTTCTATAAAATCTGCCTAATAGGTATATCCGGCAAGGAATGGACCTATGGCGGAAAGGAAATTCTCCTCAGTGATAACGTTATTTTCAAATTGATTCCAGGCTAAATCAGCATATCTAAAAACGATCCTCCTCGATGCTAGTCTTAATGCTTGCTCGGTATCTGTTAGAGGAACACCGTTGGTAACCTTCTGTTGAATGGCTATCAATTCAGGGTGGTCTAATGTATCTCTATTTATATATTGGCGATATTTATCGACAGTTGAGTATATGCATCCGATTGCATTTGTCGTGTATTCAAAGCTGTTTCTTCTGCATTTTGCTTAACTTGAAATCCCACAAAAATTAATGATGCGATAATCCCGATGCCGCCAATAATCTCTGATATAAGAGCATACTCTTGTAATTTATCTTTCATATAACGCCCTTGCTAATAGGACAAAGCCCGTTGGTGTGGCTTTTGCTTAAGCAAAAGGCATAACAACGGGCTTTGGTCTTTATTGAACAGCTTGTTATGCGGCTGATTCATGGTCAATGTCCCATCCTGGAAACACAAGTACTGCCGGGTGACACTGCAGCGCTCTGGCAAGTACTTTTGCCCGCTCTACGCCTAGTTGCACTCGATCGTTCTCAATAGCAGATATAGTGGATTGAGGTATACCAGTTTTTGCTGCCAATTCATTTTGACTCAATTCCTGAAGCTCACGGATGATCCTTATAGATTCGCCAACAGAAACTTTTGTATGTCGCTTTGCTTTTACATATTCATTCATGTCACTTCCTCCGATAATCGTGGGCCGTAACGTTTTCAACTAAGACCAAAATCTCATTATTTTGGACTTTGTAGATCACCCTATACTGCAAATTTAATCGAGACGACCTATAACCTTTCCATTCGGCAGATAGTGCCTCGTCACGTAATCCCTTGATTTGACGCAAGCCTTGCGGCCCTGAGATGGAAACAATGTCTTTCCATTTTTCATATCGCTTCAAGACCTCGGTCGGCGCACCTTTGAGGCTTCTAGCCACACGCTTATGTTCGTATATTTCCCACATACCAAAAACAGTATATATACCATATATGATATGTCAACTAGATCTGACGTCTAATGACGCATAACGCCCTTCTTAATGGGGCGGCTGCGAAGCAGACGTCCTAGCCCGAAGGGCGTTATTGAAGAGCTTGTTATGTGACATTTTTATTAATTACACTGACTTTCTACAAAAGATTTAAATTCAGGAGATATTAAATTACCAATTGCTTCCCATAACTGTTGATTATTCATAAGTGCATATTGTGGGCATGTGAGATTTTGAAATCGCGCCCATTCAGCTTGCCCGAGTGTGCCATATTCCTGTGCGAAATATGCTGTGTCATAAATAGTCCACTGCGTTGCTAATACAAAAAGCAGTTGCTGTCGCTCGGCTTGATCGAGAGCTAGAGGCATACCAGATAGTTAATTGGCATATAGGAGAGACAATTCCGGGCTTAAAGCCTGCTGCATTCTCCAGTCATTGAGCATTGTAATTGAATCACTATAAGACGCTGGACGAATGGCGGCAGTATTCTCTCTTACTTCAACAATAAGAAATAACAGTGTGGCGACTATGGCGATCATTGAAACAAATTCACCGATCTCTTTAATTCTAGAAAGCTTCATAAATGTCCATTAGACACATAACATTTTAATACTGCGCAGGCGTGCTTGCGCATGATATTAAATTCATAAATCCCTGCTAACTCTTTAATAATCCTGTCTATTTGTTGGCGTATGCGCTTTTACAAAGTGAGCATGCGTGAATGTCTGTGTTGGAGAGGTGAGCTTCATCATGCGCATATGTCAGATTCAATGTTGGCTAACATGTTGAAATCTAAACGCGGCAGGGTGTGCATGTAGGCAAATTCCTTTTCACTGCCCGTTAATAAATTGTTTTTTTCCGGAT
>Ga0181587_10000211_pt1 | contig 45706 bp, 34 predicted proteins | sample 071ome_27_FD_132463 | JGI IMG/M metagenome (GOLD analysis project Ga0181587, IMG submission 132463) | Coastal salt marsh microbial communities from the Groves Creek Marsh, Skidaway Island, Georgia - 071409AT metaG (megahit assembly) | ecosystem: Environmental > Aquatic > Marine > Intertidal... | reverse complement strand
CCTCACTATGTGGAACAGTCCCGTAAGCCTCTCCGACGATATCTATCGCTACGTGTGGGACGGCCGAGTTCAGTTGGCCGGAATAAACCCCTACCGCTATGCGCCGGAAGACGACTCGTTAGCAAGCTTACGCGATAGCACTATATACACCGCAATAAACCATCGCCAAATACCGACGATATACCCTCCCCTAGCCCAGACATTCTTTGCCCTCATGGGAGCAATAGGCGAAAGTCCGGACACAGTCAAAATGGGGCTCATAGCGTTTGACGTCGGCCTGTGTCTGCTCTTGGCCCGCTTTTTGGCCCTGCGCGGCATGGATCCTCGACGTACCCTAATCTACGCTTGGCATCCACTACCCTTAGTTGAAGTCGCGGGAAGTGGACATATAGATATCCTCGGTTCGTTCTTTACCCTTGCAGCGCTTTGCGCACTCGTTCTCTACCGACAAGTGCTTGCATATGCCCTGCTGGCCGCCGCAACCCTCTCCAAACTCGTGCCCGTATTCGTGTTGCCATTCTTCTGGCAGCACGGAGACAGAGCTGTGTCGAACCGCTTGCGCTCTCTATTCAACCTATCTGGCCGCGCCCCGTTCTTGGTATTCATAGTGGTTATATCACTGGGCTACATGCCCTACTTCAACGTTGAAATGAATATCTTCTCCGGACTCTCCACATATCTCAACAACTGGCATTTTAATGATTTCTTTTACTCGCTCTTTCGCAGCCTATTGACTCTATTGACTCCCTCTGCTGCCGCATACGCCCGGTGGGGCTGCGCACTCCTCATGATTACGACTATCGGCTACGCTGCACGCACAGCGGAAGATCCGCTGCGCGCAGCCTACTGGTCTCTGGGTGCCTACGTGCTCCTTTCCCCTACGCTACACCCGTGGTATCTGCTGTGGATTATGCCTTTTATGCCCTTTTTTCCCAGCGCTGCTTGGTTAACCCTATCGGTCCTCGTGTTTCTTGCATATGAAGTACTCATTGACTATAGTCTGAGCGGAATATGGCTGGAAAAGCCGTGGGTGCGTTGGGCCCAGTATACTCCGTTCTTCTCTCTGCTTTTTTGGGGCCACATCCACAGCTATTGGCGGACGATTCGCGGAAACGCAAATCGCTCCTGATGCGTCTTATCTATCGGGCTGGGAATGCGCGTCGTGGAGACCGGTCTAATAGATGAATCGACCGGCTTCCCGCGCGTTCACACGATGGTGTAGACGCACATTGGAACTAGCAGCCTGTTCGTATTCACCCCTTTCCTGCGTATATTCACAGTGCGATAACGTGCATATGAGGATTATATATTGAAACGACCCAGTGCCGTATTTCTACTGCTCGTCATGCTCACCTGTGCTGGCTGCTTGGAGTTGGTTCGCCGGCCCAGTTCCAAAGGCTATTCCGACACGAGCACGCCAAGCTACGCAGGAGACAAAGCGGCTGAGCCTCCGAGTGAACCGGTTCCCCAGCTCAACCCCGAGCCGATCAAAGCGATTGAACGGAGCAAAAAACAGCGCCGCTCCATTCAACAGGTCAACGAATATGCCCTTTGGTGCATAGAAAATGAGATGTGGAACGAGGCGCGCACGCACATGGAACGCGCGATCGTAGAAGACAGTCTTTCAGCCAGTCTACACAATAATCTGGCGATCGTGTACGAACATCTCGGCAAAGCGGATAGAGCCAGCGCGTACTACCAGCGTGCCCTGGACCTCAACCCCGCGGAAGAGGCCTATCGTTCCAATCTCGACAATCTGCGCAATCGCCAACAGGCGTTGGCGGACACGGCGAGTGATTTCGAACTGTTTCGCATGCCTGAACGCGATGAGATGCGACGGACCGGAGGTTTTGATGATCGTGCAGTGTCCCCGTTTTCACAGGAGAGTGAGTAGTGCAACATAGCCTCACACATACGCGCACCGGCTGGACGGGCCTGCTTGCTCTAGCTTGGGCGATACTCTTTGCAGCGCAGGGAGTGCAAGCACAGGATATCGTCACGATGCAGCTGCAGCAGGGCTTTGGCAAGAACAAGGTGCGCTACAAAGACTTTCAGTGGGAAGTTCTAAACAGCGAACATCTGGAGCTCCACTTTGAGGCCGAATTCCACGATTTAGCCGTGCGAGCCGTTGATTATTTAGAAGAGGCGTACGACCACATAAGCGGCATTCTACACCACGAACTCTCACACAAACCGCCTATCGTTATCTACCAGTCACAGTACGAGTTCCAACAGACCAATATTATCCACGAATTTTTACCTCCTGGCGTAGCGGGCTTTGCCGAACCACTGCGCTACCGCATGGTGATTCCCTTTGATGGAGACCTCGACGAGTTCCGCAACGTCTTGGTGCACGAGCTAACGCACATATTCCAGTACGATATCGTATACAAGGGCCCCATAAAGCGCATATCTAGCCCTCTCTCATCTCCTCCCACCTGGATTATGGAAGGCTTGGCCGAGTACACCACCCCCGGACGCAACACGATTGATGAGATGGTCCTGCGCGACGCCGTCCTAACGGACGGGCTCATTCCCATAGAATCGATGGACGCAGCCTGGGGCATTGGCAATGTATTTCTCGCCTACAAGCAGAGTCATTCCATCATGGAGTATATTGCCGCCAACTACGGGCCTGAAAAAGTAAGTCGCATACTCCGCCTGTGGGACAGCCAGAAAGACACGGACAAGCTGCTTGAACGGCTTATCGATATGGATATGAAGACGCTCGATGAGCGCTGGTCGGCCCACATGCGCAAGCACTACTGGCCGCTGCTGCAGACGCGTGATTACATGTCCGAAATCGCCGAAAAGGTGGGCAATAACGAAGAAGATCAGTACCGTGCATTCTCCAGTGCGCGCTGGTCACTCAGCGGAGATATGCTGGTCGTACTCTCGTCGGACGGCATCGAACAGCACGTGGATATCATCCGGCTCGAGGATGCCTCTATCGTCGAACGCATCACGCGCAGCATGCGCTCTTCGCGCTTTGACCACCTCACCTCAGGTGGTGGCACCGTCGCATGGGCGCCCGATGGTCACACCATAGCGTTTGTCGCAAAGGACGGACCGCGCGATCGCATTCTACTATGGGACCTTTACGATAAAGAAGTCGTTAAGACCCTGCGCGTGGACAATGTTGAGACCATCGAATCCATTGACTGGGCGCCGGATAGCCGTCGTTTAGCGCTCATAGGAACGGGATATGGGCAGAGTGATCTCTACATGTTAGATGTGTATACGGAGGAACTCGAGCAGCTCACCGGCTCACCCCAGCGGGAGGACCATCCCACCTTCTCACCAGACGGCAGCAAGATTGCCTATAGCAGCAAATACAACAACCAGTTTGACATCAAAATCTACGATATTGAAACCGGTCAAATCACAACGGCCATTGCCAGTCCCACGGACGATCTGTGGCCCCAGTGGCTTCCCGAAGGAAACAAGATCCTCTTTGTCTCCACGCGAGAAAAAATCAACGACCTCTTCGTATATCACCTCGAAGAAGAGCGCGAGTACCGGCTTACCCGCACGCTGAGCGGCGTCATGAATCCGGCCCTCTCTCCAGATGGACGCCAAGTTGTTTTCAGCACCTATTTCAAGGGAAGCAGCGAGCTCTACCTAATGGACATGCCAGACATGCCGTCCATCAAGCGTCGCGACGCAGAGCTCTTAGCTCGCTTGGGAGAAGTCGAAGAGTCGCTCTCAGCGGCGGCTCCGTCGACTATAGATCCGATGCAAGCAGCCAAAGCATCCGAGCCCCTTTCGGCTGCAGTCGATCCAGAACCGAGCGCACGGCAGCCCATGCCGATGCCGCTAACAGATCGTGGCGGCCGTCCTGACATACACGGCCAGATGCAAGGCGACCAAGCGTCGCCCTCAGGTAACGCCGTCCTATTGGCCGGCACGTCGGATGTAAACAGCCTGACAAACGCGGACTCTCTGCTCGTGGCTGCCGCGCCCGTCATTCGCGATCGGGAAGATTCCACCGAGGCGATGCAAGTGACGGAAGTTGCGGAAGACGTCGAACGCGAATTATACACCCCCAAATTAGAGTTCGACGGCATTGCAGTACAAATGGGCTACTTTGACGGTTTCTTCTCTTCTATCGCCCAATTGAGTATGAGCGATCTCTTGGGCAATCACTCCCTGTCACTGGCGACCGACTACGTAGCTTCACAAGAGATCAGCAACGACTTCAACTTTGCCGTTAACTACGATTACTACGGCAAGCGACCCACGTATCGAGTCTCTATTTTCAACTGGAATCAGTATTTCAACAACAATCGAACCTTTATATACAGAGGCGCATTGGTTTCGGGAATCAGTCGCGTACAGCAGCGCGGTATGCTAGCCAACGCCTCCTATCCACTCGACCTATATCGACGGCTAGAATTTAGCTATACGTACGTGGGAGAACGCGAAGAACTCATCTGGCCAACGGAAGAGTTGGGCGTAGATACGAGCACACACCTCATCAAGTCGGCCTACGTACACGACTCGATCAACTACGGCCTCTTAGGCCCTACGGCAGGTAAGCGCTATTTCTTATCCGTGGGCCGCACGATTGATTTAGGAGGGTCCACGCGTTCATTTTCTCACCTCGAATTGGACTATCGCACGTACGTGCGCCTGGGCCGCTGGTCGGTGCTGGGAATACGCGCGTATGGCGTGGGATCGTTGGGCAACGACGCGCTCTCGTATAATCTGGGCGGCCCAACTTGGTTTCTACCATTTTATACGGGCTTCAACCTGAATACGGGGCCTCTACGCGGATATGAGTTTTCCGAGTTTTCAGGCAGCCGAGTCATGCTGGCCAATATGGAACTGCGCGTTCCGTTTGTCCGCGGCATTCTCTTCGGGTGGCCGACAACCTTCTTAATACCTGCTATTGATGGCAGCATGTTTGTCGACGTTGGCACCGCGTGGAACAGGGGAGATACGCTCGACTTATGGCCTTTTTTCAATCCGAATGCAAACCCAGAACAGCTACAACTGGAGGCGGAACAACGCATGAGCGCAGGACTGCCGACGCGCACGCCTGTGCGAGCGAGCATCGGCTTTGGCCTCTTGGTCTACTTCATGTTGCCAATCAATTTGGAATTCGCCAAACAGACCGACCTACAAGGTAATTACTCAGACTATCACTTCCACTTTAGCTTTGGTAAAAGCTTTTGAAAAGCGCTCTTATAATCGGCTTCGCTCTACTTCTATCTGGGTGCGCCCAACGCAGCCAGTTTGAACGCATCGAGTTCCGCGCTCCCTCGCAACCAGACGCGGCACTACAGCCCTACTTAGAAGGGGTTGAACGGATGGGCATTGTGTGCGTGACCAACATCGAGCCTTTCCGCGAACTCGACGTAGAAAAGGTGATGGCACTTCTGTCAAACGCAACGATGCGCGGTTTGAGTAGGCTACCCGAAACTACGATAGTCTCTCAGGACGAGATTACGTGGAAACTCAAAGGAGTGCACTTTGATTCCACTAGCGTCTATACAGACACCGTTCGCGCGGCGCTGCGCGATACGCTATCGTTAGATGCCATCGTATTTGTCGAGCTACGCCACTTACAGGCACGCATGATGCCCATGACTCCGACGCCCTATGGAATGAGTCCGAATCCGAGCATGGATATGAGCGTAGACCTCCAGGTCAGTCTGATTAATCTGCATACAGAACAGGTGTGGAAACGAGGGGGCTTGGAACGCAACCTAGAGCCGGTCAGACTCCAGCTAATGGGTGCCAACAACCAGAGCGAGCGCCAATTGCTCATGGCTTTGAGCAAACCAATGCAGCGCTTTTTATGGCGGGTGGCTCCCCCTCCAAAACAACAGAGCAGACACTTTGAAACCAGCGGCAACTAATAAAAAAGAGGCGGCGATCTAAGTAGATCGCCGCCTCTTTTTTATCCTGTCTATCGGATGCTTTTCAGCGTCGCCGCTTCTGCGGCGTGGCCCGCTCTTTACCACTGCTCGTCTTGGATGCGGGAGCTGCACCACTACTAGTCGCGCTCGGGCGCGTGGCAGAAGGGGCGGGAGCCGATGGCGTGGCAATAGAAGTCGTGCTCCGCGGCGTGGGATCGGGTCGGCGCACCTGGGGGGAAGAGCGCCTGATCCACACGTCTTCCTGTCTCTTCATTTCCTCTCGGGCCGCGGCCGCCTGGTCTACAGTGGAGGACTGTTCCCCACGCCCTCCTGCAGACGAGGTCCGCAGGTTATCTAGTTCGCGCGTGCTGACCAACTCGTAGCCCGGCGGCACGTAGAAACCCCGATTGTCCGTGTAATAGGGATCGTAGCCATAGCTGTACGGGCCGTAGCCATAGTTACCGTAGGAAGAATGAGCACCATACGGCAGTGGATAAGCGCCATAGCGACCGTATCCTCCCGAAGAGTAGCCTCTTATGGGATAACCCGCACCGTATGCACCGTAGCTTCCAGGCACGCCCGGGTAGCGATAGAAGTCGTCGTCAGCCCTTGTCTCCTCGCGTGCAGTGCGCTCTTCATAGTCTCTGTCCTGCTCCGCCTTCTCATGCAGAGTCTGCACGGCAAATGGATCGTTCAGGACGGTATAGCACCCACTCAGCACGAAGCCGAGACAGCACGTTAGGGCGAGTATGCCCCGTTTCTTATCGCTCATTATATCACCACCTGTAGCTGGTAAACGTTGCTACGTATAATATACTCACCAAGACGGACGAAACCAAATCATCCCGCTCAACCTCAGAAGTGGTAGGCGACGCCAACAAAGAGGCGTGTGAGCACGTGCTCTTCACGCAGGACGTTGGTCTCCAATCCGCTCACATTCTCTTCGACCTGAGTCGACTTTCCGCGCGCCCACGCCAGATTTACTTGAACGACCTCGTCCAAGAGTAAACCCCCTCCCAAGGTAAAAAACTGCCGATCTTCGACAATGCGGATTGGCGGATCGGCGGTAAAAGGATCGGGGTCGCGTGGACCAACAAAAGGCAGTGGATCCGTATAAAAACCGGCGCGCAAATCTAGCGCGACAGCCGGCACCTGCCATTCGACGCCTAGGTGATAGCGCATCACGTCGCGGTATTGACGTTCAAACGCAGTGTCGGCGCGCAGCTGCTGGTCGGTCTCCCCTTCGTACTCGCTCTGAGACCACTCGGCAAAGTGCACGCCACCAGCTAGCAGCAGGCCCGGTAGTGGGGCATAAGAGCCTCCCAAAGAGAATGACAGGGGAAGCGCAACCTGGTAGCGACCGCGGATCTCTTCGCTGTCCGAGTTCAGCGTAGTCCCATCGTCGTAGTCTATCCGGTTATAGCCGTCTGGACTCCCGCGAAATACGTAGCGAACCTCCTGTCCCACACTGGTAGACATCGCCGCACCCAAGCGCAGGCGCGGCTGCGCTCGTGGAAAGCGCACCATCGCTCCCAGCGTGGTATACCACGAACTGCTATAGTCATCAGAGAACGTGTCCGTGGCCAAAAAACGACGCTCTGTGTAGAGGTCGTTTTGATCTTCCCAAGAGAACGCATTGCTCGCCTCGTCTCCCCCACCGGCCACTCCGAGTGCCAGGCCCAGCGAAAGCGACGGGGAGACGTCGACGGCCACCGCAACCGAAGAGAGCGATAGTTCTCCCTCGTGCTGAAATCGATGGTCTACGTATAGGCTATCCACCGCATCCAATCCGGTTTGGCGCAGACTCCAATCGAAATCCTTTATGCGCTTAAAGCCAACGGAGAACACCAGACTACCTCTGTAAACGGGATAGGGATAGACAAATCCGAGCGAACCAAAGCGCGTATTGCTCAGCTCGCTTCCAGCTGATGTGCCGTTAAAGGTCGAAGTATTTTCGCGGCTGTTGCGCAGTAGACCAACGTGCACCTCGCGCCTGTCGATCTGCGCCAGGCCTGCTGGATTCCAGTAGGTTGCCGTATAGTCATCTGCGACGCCGACGAATGCGCCCCCCATCCCCATAGCCCGGACGCCAACCCCGGCAAAATTATCTATGGCTCGCTCCTCTTGTGCCCAGGCAGCTCCCCCCACTATCAATAGGCATATCAGGCAGTGAATTCGCATTAAAATTCCTCGGTGTAAAATACCGTTAGCTCTCGGCTAGGCTCGGGTTCGCCCAGACCGCGCTGGAGCAAATTCTTGAAAAGCAGAGAGACTTTAAGCTGGGGAGCCACCGCCCAGCGGGCACCGGCATTCAAATACCCTACGCTCTCGCTCCCATCGTTGCGTGCCAGCTCGTATTCGCCGAGCAGCGATAGATCCTCGTTGAGACTCTTATCTACGCCAACCCAGCCACTGACGTCTTCACCACCAACCGTCTCGCGGCTCTTATTGGCGCCAGCGTGCACGCCAAACTGGCCCAGCGACGAAGTGAAATTCTTACTCATCGCAACGAAAAAGCCCTTGGATTTATTCTCATAGCGCGCACGCGCATACGTTCCATATCCCTGCGTTTCGTAGCCCAAAACCAACGCAGGCCACGTCGCACTTTCTTCAATCACTCGATAGCGAGCGGCCACTTCAACGCGTGGATTCCAATCGATAGCTCCCTGACCTATGATCTCCCTACCGCCAAAGGAAAGCCCGATTGTTAGGCGCTTTAGTGCACCGGCCTGTACCTGCCCCAGGACTCCCCCTCCAGCAAAAAGCCGGAGCCCCACTGCATAGTATCCTTTGCCTACGAGACCTGCCGTAGGACTGTCGACAATACGCGAAAGCTCTGCCCGCTCTGCGGCGACCGCGTTTCCGCAAAAAGTCGCGCTAATGAGCACGCATAGAGCCCATCCAACCTTGCCCCTTAATCCGCGCACCGAACCCTCCCTGTTTGTATGAAGTACTCCCGCAGGTTTTTATCCACGCCCCACTAGTTCGACGGTAATCTGTCGTAGTTCATCCCCGCCGTATTCCAGTGCCACATCAACCCGGTCTAGTGGCAGCAATCCACCTGCGCGCTCGGCCCACTCAACTAGGCAAACACCGTCTCCGTAAAAATATTCTTCTGCCCCGAGCGCTTCCAAATCTTCCTCGCCGTTCAGGCGATATAGATCAAAGTGGTAAATGGGCACCGGGCGCTCGGCCCTTTTTCCACCGTATTCATTGATTAGTATAAACGTCGGACTCGTCACGTAGTCATGCACCTGAAATGCCTGACAAATGCCCTGAATCATACAGGTTTTTCCGCTGCCCAGATCTCCCCGGAAAGCTACCACGGCCCCCGGCTTCAACGTAGCACCGAGCGCCTGTCCCAGCGCCTGCGTTTCGTCCGGCGAATGCGTAGAGAATGTACCAAAGGGCGATTCCATCTACTTAGGCTCCATTATGGCCACCGGCAGCACCATTTCCTCCAGAGAAATCCCACCGTGCTGAAAGGAATCTTTATACTGCCGCTGATACTCGTTAAAATTGGTCGGATAGACCAGATAAAAGTCTTCCTTGGCAATAATAAAGTTAGCGCCTAAACCCGCATTCGGTAACCCATAGCGCTCTGGCTTGTCTACGTATATGGCATCTCGCTCTTCACAGCGTAGATTGCGTCCGTACTTATAGCGCAGATTGTTTGAAGTATCTCGATCGCCGTGCACGATCGTTGCGCGATTACTGCGCACAGCGCCGTGATCCGTCGTCAGCACGACGACGGCATTGGTCTGTGCAATTCCCTTGAGGGTTTCAAACAGCGACGAATGCCCAAACCAAGACTGGACGAGATCGCGGAACGCCTGTTCGTCAGGCGCCATCTCCTTGAGCAACTCAGACTGAGCGCGCCCGTGCACCAGCATGTCGAGAAAGTTATAAACAACAGAAACTAGCGGCCACTTACCCAGAGACGTCACCTTGCGCGTGAGATTTTGCGCCTCAACCGTATCCAACACCTTGACGTAGTGAGAACCCGGCTTGAGTTGGACGCCCATATCGGCAACTTGATCGTCTATAAATTGGTGTTCGTGGCGATTTAGACTATGCTCATCAGACTGTGCATTACCCCATATTTTGGGATATTTAGCGGCAATTTCGGCTGGAAATAGGCCGCTAAATATGGCATTGCGAGAAAAGGGGGTAGCCGTCGGTAGGATCGAGTAGTGGTATGATCGCTTGATGTTGAAATACTCAGCCAACTGAGGCTCCATGACCATCCAGTGATCCAAGCGCAAACAGTCGACGACAATAAAGAAGACCTGCCGCCCAGACTCGATATAAGGCATGACAAACTCGGGGACCACATCAACCGACAGCGGCGGTGAGTCATCCTCGTCTTCGACCCAGTCTTCGTAGCTCTTTTCGATAAAGCGTGCAAACTCATGGTTGCATTCCCGGCGCTGGTCTCCCACCATCTGCTGCAAACCGGCGTCGCCCAGTCGTCCCACTTCAATATCCCATTCACATAGCTGTCGATAAACATCTATCCACGTCTTCCACGTTGCATTAGCGGCAATCTGCTCACGGATCTCGCTCGATTTTGATACGTAGGTTTGGCCCGCTTGGCTCTGGCGAATTTGACGAGTATCGAGAATACGCTTACAGGCCATAAATATCTGACTCGGGTTTACCGGCTTGGTCAAGTAGTCGTCGATACGCCGCCCAATAGCCTCATTCATTAGATGCTCTTCTTCGTTCTTGGTAATCATAATTACCGGAACGTTTGGATCGATTTCCTTAATGCGTTCCAACGTAGAGAGGCCATCTAGTCCAGGCATCATCTCATCCAGCAGCACGATGTCGAACGGCTGTTTCCCAATAAGCTCAACGGCATCCTTCCCGTTGTTAACCGGGGTAACTTGATAGCCTTTATCATCTAAAAAGCGATGATGTGGACGCAGTAAATCTATTTCATCATCAGCCCAGAGTATCTGGCGCCTATTCTCTTCCATGAAACCACTTTCTACCGTACGGCGTTTTGATAAGTTATGGCCACTGCGCTCTACCCTAAAACGGTTCGCCAACGCGCTCCGTTCCCCTATTTGTAGACGGGCAGTACAACCTCAAAAGAAGTGCCCTCTCCCGGCACGCTTTGCACAACGCTAATCCTCCCCCCGTGATACTCTTCTATAATCCGGCGGACAAACGCTAATCCCAGACCCCAACCGCGTTTCTTGGTGCTAAAACCAGGCTCGAAAATGCGTTTTACATTTTCGGGTTCGATGCCGCGACCGTCGTCTTGAAAGGTAATTTGCACGACGCCCTCTTCCGGCAGTTCCGCTATGTTGATTAACATCTCGCCGGTTTTTCCATCCATCGCATCAATGGCATTCTTAAACAGGTTTTCAAATGCCCAACTCATCAGTTCGGCATTTAAGGGCACAAATAAGAGCTCGTTCTGGCATTCGATGCGGATATCGTGGCGACCAAACTGCGGCGCTCGGTTGCGAAAATACTCAATCGTGTCTTCCAGCACGCGGCGAATATCGCCCTGCACCAGTTCGGGAACCGAGCCGATCTGACTAAAGCGCGATGCAATCTGGTTGAGATGGCGCATATCTTCATCCATCTCCACAATCATCTGCTCTACTCGCTGCAGGGACTCGTCGCGTTTTTCAGGAGGCGCGGATTCGATTTCATTCCGCATTAACTCTAACCATCCAGAGAGCGAAGACAGTGGCGTACCCAACTGATGCGCCGTTTCCTTAGCCATTCCCACCCAAATCGACCGCTGCTCGCTGCGCTTGATATTTCGATAGCCGATATAGCCCACTAGCAAGAATAAAAACAGCACGCCAATCTGAACGACCGGTGCCACCGATATCCGACTTACTAACTCTGAACTACCGTAGTGAATATAGTGTTCAGAAGGAATGTAAAAGGGAAGCGGATCCCCCTGCATACTCATGGTTTTAAGACGCTGACGAACTACGGCGATATCGTCCGCATCGCGTGCCGCTTCCGGGGGCAGTGCGGGACCGCGCCAGCTAATCACCCGCCCCTCACCATCGGTTATAATCGCGCGCTTTCCATCGTAGTGCAGATAGCTAAACCCATCAGCCGGTACGGCAAAATTTAACGGCGAGCTGGCGGGCATCTGAGCCAACACCAAGCGCGCCCGAATCATAGCAGCAGCCGTCGTATCGGAATCTGCGGGCAATCCCTCACCGCGCCACTTGACAATATCACCGCGCAGGTCAGTCAGTATCGCAGCTCCCTCTTGCACATAGAGCAAACCGTGCGTTTCGGAGGACCAGTAAAATTTGATCGGTGCATTCTCTGCGTCCATCTTGCGCATAAGCCGAGACAGCGCCTGACGCTCTAAACTATCGCTGCTTGCCACACTCTCCCGGTCGCGACTCCAAAAAATGAGCGAGTCCCAAAAGCCGTCTTGGTCGCGTTCCATCAAATCCCCCAAACCGCGCTGCTCGATAATTTCGCCGCGATAGTTTGTTATGATACACGGAAAGTCTACTTGGGGATTGTTGATAACCTCGTTAAAGATGGTCATCGTTTGCTCTTGACTAGCCAGCGGCGCAAAAGAAATTAGGCGCGCATAGAGGCCGACGCGATTTTTTTCCTGCTCGCGCAGCTCGTTAGTCAGAGATTCGTTATAGAGCAGAAAGGCGAGAATTGCAACGATACTACCCAGAAATACGTACGCACGGAAGATGGGAGATATACCGAGCGAGGACAGCGTCTCGGCAGGCCAAAACCGCGAGCGACGCGCGGGCGCAGCCGCCTGTGTATGCTGGGCACTCGCTACGACCTCAACGGGTGCACTGCCCCTACGACGACGACGCTTAGTCACCGATTCTGCAGTATCTCTCTCCATTGCATCTTCCGTATTCCAGCCTCATTAGAAACCACCAGATAAACGGGTGGAGTCTCTATCAACTACGTATATTAATTAAGCGAACACGCTCTGTTTTGTCACTCGCACTCAGGTTCAATACGACTCTTTCTATGCGCCGATTCCTTCTTGTTATTTCCCTCGCCCTAGGCATTCTTAGCACACCGTCATCTGCAGACGATATGCCTGACAAAGGACGTGTGGACGATGAACGACGGGTGCGTCCCGGCCGCCTCGCCCTTGTCGGCGGTAGCGCAGCCGCTTTCCACTATATCGGATTCAAGTACTTCGACCGCGCTTGGTATCAGGGCCAAAAGACCCATAAGATACGCTGGATATACGATTGGGGAGGAGATACGTATGTCAACCTCGACAAGGGTGGACACTTTATGGGCGGTGCATTTATGGCGCAAAAACTCAGCGAGGCCTACGCGTGGGCCGGTTTCACAGAGCGCACAGCTGCTCTCTTGGGAACTACAACCAGTTGGGCAGCGCTCCTAGAGATTGAAATGCGCGACGCCTATTTTGACCAGTGGGGCTTTAGCGTTCCTGATTTTATCGCCAACACGCTCGGAGCGAGTCTCCCCGTGCTACACGCATTTTTTCCCCGCACGCGGGCGCTTCAGTTTAAGTGGAGCTACCATCCCTCGAACCTGTACTTGCAGAACAGAAAGCGGTCGGCTAGCGACCTTCCGCACGTCGATCACCTAATTGACGACTATGAAGGCATGACGTTCTGGGCGAGTCTCCCTCTGCCCTCGCTCTTGAATAGGAAGAGCAGCGCGGCCCCACCTGAATGGCTTCGCTTAGCCATCGGCTATGGCGCAACGGGCCTGCACGGAAGCAATGCCAAGAGTCGCGGTCGCTTCAAGCTATATCCCAGCCTACCAGATGCAAAACCCGAAGTCTTTCTGGCCCTGGATTACGATGCAAACTACCTGCCCGGCAACAACCGACTTTGGCGCTATTTTAAAGCCCAATTAAACTGGCTGCACTGGCCGGCACCCGCCGTGCGCATCTACCCCAGTTTCCGCCTATACTTTTTGTATTTATAGGCGATTAGATCCTACTGTAGCAGGGATAAAATACGGCTGATATCTGCATCGGCTTCTCTCGCCAACCCGGTTGCCGTCTGCGAAAGGATCTGCGAGCGCGTCATATCAGAGATAGCCCGCGCCACATCCACATCGCGAATATTTGACTCAGCGCCCTGCATCCGTTCGACGATCGTAGCAGTCGTGTCAGCACTCATTTGCAGTCGATTGTGAAAAGCTGCAATCTCGTTGCGCTGTTCCACAACTTTCCCATGCGCTTCGTCCAAGAAATCTATGGCCTGCTGTGCGCCGACGACCGTATCGATCGAAAGGGTATCTAGATTGAGTTGAGGACCTGAAGCACGCATATCTCCGATGTGAATCCGCGAAACATCGTTACTCGTCTCAGACGGTCCTGCCTGAATGGCCAACTCACGCTCCGCATCCAAGAGAGGCACGCCGTTGTAGCTAGTGAACTCGGCAATGCGATCAATCTCACTCTTGAGCTGTTGGAACTCCATATTGGCGCCCTGACGGTTGCGATCGTTATAGGTTAGTGCCGTTGACTGCACTGCGAGTTCTCGCATGCGACGTGAGATATCGGAAATCTGTGCGAGGGCCCCCTCAGCAACCTGCAGCATCTGTATGCTCTGCTGGACGTTGCGCCCTCCCTCTTGCAGGGCACGCGTCTCCGATTCAATATCATTGGCTAACGCCAGATTGGCCGCGTCATCGCTAGAACGATTTACTCGATGTCCCGAAGCAATCTGCTCCATTTGACGGTTCGCATTTTCAAAGTGCACGCCGAGATTTCGGTGCATTGCGCTCAAATGAGCATTGTGATTAATGCGTGCTGGCATACTGAGCCTCATCTGTTTAGAGAATAATCCTCTAAGGGTTTAGCAAAGGCTATACCAGACCACAAAAAATGTGTATCTATCTGTTTTTATTGAGATTTTATATAGAAAGAAAAAACCCATTCTCCGCGCAGAGGATGGGTTTTCCACAGGGGGGGAAATTTCGTATCAGTTTTTCGCAACCTCGCCAGCCAGCGGCTGTGCCTGCTGAGTCTCGTCTACGCTACCGCCGCTGAGCGCATCTCCCTCAGCGTCCATTCCACAGCTTCCATGCAGCACGGCGCCCTCTGCTACCGACAGCGCTTTGGTATGAATGTCGCCGATAAAGTGGGCCTGACTATCTAAGCGCACCTTATCCGCTCTGATTGAGCCGCGAACCACACCGTTGATATATATCTCCTTGCCCTCTAATTGGGCATGGGTCTCGCCGGACTGACTGATGGTCAGCGAGCCCGAACAGCTGAGCTCTCCCTTAAATACGCCGTCAATACGCACGCTGTTGTCAACTTTCATCGTGCCTTCAAACACGGTACCACGTCCTATAATGGTATTGAGCTGCTGACCGCCTACAACCGTTCCACTATCCTTCTTACCCAACATATTTCCGTTCCTAATAAGCGTGTGTTTTAGACTTAAATGCGCTGATAATTGTCGCAGAAAAGAGCCTCAATATAGCCTTACAAACAGGGCATTGCAACATAAATATCTGTGCAGTTAGCTCTCCTTAGAGCCTTTTCCCTTTTGTATGGATTCCATGATTTTACGGATGTCGGCATGGTCTGCCAACTCTTCTCCAACAACCATCGCGGCCGTGGCTACAATGCTATCCGTCGGCACGTTGACTATAACGGGCAGTTCCGCACTCCGATAGCACTCAATCATATGATTTTGTATCTCAAAAATTTCTTCGATATACGACAAGTAGCGGTGCATCGGTCGCGATGGCGCTTTTTTAGCACGACGCGTAAAGCGTTTCTCATACTCATTGCGGTCGGTCAAACCTATGCACAGCGGTGCAATAAAAGCTGAGTCCGCATAGCGAGAGAAGTTGAGAAAGTCGGGTAAGAGGTGCACTCCATCTATCACGACGCTCGTATTCTCCTCTATGCATCGGCCGATAATGGCATCGACACCGACGCAGATGGTGCGCGCCTGCTCGCGATAGCCCGCGACCACCGGATTTTCACTTAGAGAAGAGCCGGCGATCTGTTCCCACGCGTTATACGTCGACGCATGCAGCGTAGGCATAAGCTCTTTTGTGAGCGTCAGGCGCATCATCTGACGCACGTCATCTGTAGCGACGACGCGCGGAATATCGAGTAGGTTAGCCAACGCGATTGCCAGCGTCGTCTTGCCTGCTCCACTAGGTCCGCAGATCAGCACGACGAGCGGCTTGTTGGAGTCATTGCGCGCACGCCACACCCGATAGCGCTCCGCATATTCTTCACCGTGGCGTTCGCTGAGCAGTTCCACCGCCATTCGTTCCAAGTCACGGTGACCAATTTCCTCCAGACGCATGTCGACGATCAGTCCTTCAATTGCGCTGGCAATATCGTACGTATGCTCCGGCGCGAGTCCCGTGACCTCGAGGGAGCGCGCTAGCAAACCTTTTGAGAAGGGATAGCTACCGTCTTCCCTCTCGACCATTGTCCGCGTAACCTGCCGGTCCCAAAAGACTAAATCGCCCACCGCCTGTTCAACGGAGCGCTCGTGGACGATTTGTTCGACTAAGCGCACCATTTCCTTCCTGCTGACCTCAGATTGCTTGCCCAACAGATCTCGCACTGCATTGGCAATGTCGCGCGCCTCTCCGTGCGCCACACCGCGCTGAATCAGGTGATGCACTAGCATGCCGCGCATGAAGGGAATGCGCGTCTTACCGTCTATTATCGTTGCCATAGCCCGAACCTCTTCGTCCCGTTTCGTGCCGTCAACACAGCGCATTGCGCGCTCTGATCAGCCCGTTTTATTCCTTTTTCCCTTTGAAACAGAGATAAACAAACATAGGGCACTGCAGTCTATTCCGCTCGCATCCACTCAATTACTTCCCTCAAACCGCGCTCTAAATCCATTGACGGTCTGTACCCCAACTCGCTTTGGGCTTTGCTGATATCGGCCAACGAATCACGCACATCACCGGCACGCGCTTCGACAAATTCAGCCTGTATATCGCTGCTGAGCACGGCGTTGAGCGCCGTGAGCAAATCCATTAGACTAGAACGGTGACCGCTACCGATATTGTATACCTGGCCCTGAGCAGATTCTACCTGATGGGCTAACATATTGGCTGCAACTACGTCGTGTACGGAGACAAAGTCGCGCGTTTGCAGACCGTCCCCGTGCACAAACGGCACCAGACCATTTAGCATGCGTTTGGCAAAGATGGAAATCACACCCGAATAGGGCGAAGCGGGATCTTGGCGTGGGCCGTATACGTTAAAATAGCGCAGGCAAACCGTCTCCAGCCCGTACAGACGATCGTATACGCCACAGTAATATTCGCCGGCTAGCTTAGAAATGGCGTACGGAGACTCCGGCGTCGGCCGCATATCTTCTCTTTTGGGCACGCGCGGATCGTTGCCGTAGGCGGCAGCCGAAGCGGCAAAGACCACGCGGCGCACGCCCGCTTGACGCGCAGCTTCTAAAAGGTTTAGCGTGCCAACGGAGTTTATCTGCTGTTCTATGAGCGGCTCTTCAACGGACGTCTGCACAGACGCCACAGCTGCGTGGTGGAGAATATACTCTACGCCTTCTACGGCACGCTGCACCGCATCCTCATCGCGCAAATCCGCCTCGTGAAAGTCGATGTCGCCAGCTACGTCTGACAGATTTGCTCTTTTACCAGAAGACAGGTTATCCAATACCCGGACCCCGTGTCCCTCTCCTAACAGCTTCCTACACAAATGAGAGCCAATAAATCCGCTGCCACCTGTAACTAAGAACTGGGCCATACACCAACCTCCCGCATCTTGTTCTGCGCGTTATATATCGACCACCAATATAATTTAACGTCGCAGGTGACTCAACGAGAGAAAGGCCGTAAAATGCCCATATACAGCTATAAATAGTGCATTATGCGTTTGACATTTTATGGCACTACCATTACACTTGGGCCAGCTCACACGAGGCGGTGTGGGGGGCCATAGCGCATACGTGCTGTGGCCTTTTTACTTTGCACCCGATGCGGGGATCGATCGCTGGTTTACCCCCACTGCATCGGGTTTTATATTTTGGGCCATGCGGTTCCAAAGACTGTAACTATTTTCATAGCGTGAAAAGTGAGTCGTACGTATGTCGGGCACATTAATGACAGCAGATCGCATACCCGAGCCTTGTGTGCTCGTTATCTTTGGCGCATCAGGCGACCTAACGCGTAGAAAGCTCGCTCCGGCGATCTGGCATTTGGCACAGCAGGGCCGCCTACCCGAATCTTTTGCGCTAGTAGGCGTAGCGCGTCGTCCTATGGACGACGTGCGTTTTCGCGCACACATCCGAGAGGCACTCGGCGAATTTGTCGATGAGCTCGACGCCGAAAAACTAGACGTCTTTCTCTCTTCGATCTATTACGTGCGCGGCGAACCCGACGATCCGCAGACTTACACAGCGCTGCGCGCGCGTTTGGAGACGCTCGATCGCGAGCGCGGCACGCGCGGCAATCGCTGTTTCTATTGCTCCGTGCCCCCACAGGTCTATCTGTCCATTGTCGAGCAGCTCGGCGCATCGGGCCTCAACCGCGAAGAGATCAACGGCCAAGGGTGGTCGCGCATTATTGTCGAAAAACCGTTCGGGCGCGACTACGAATCGGCGCGCCACCTCAACGACTCGCTGCACAGGGTTTTCGAAGAGCACCAAATTTACAGGATCGACCACTACCTCGGTAAAGAAACCGTGCAAAACTTGCTGGTCTTTCGCCTGGCAAATTCGATGTTTGAGCCTTTGTGGAATAGGCGCTATGTCGACCACATCCAGATTACGGCAGCCGAAAGCGTAGGCGTCGAGCATCGCGCGGGCTATTACGACACGTCGGGGGCACTGCGCGACATGATCCAGAACCACCTGCTACAAATTCTCTGCGTCGTCGCAATGGAACCTCCTTCGTCCTTTGATGCCGAAAGCGTGCGACTAGAAAAACTCAAAGTACTCAAATCCATTCGCCCATTCAGCATTGGCCAAGTTGACCGCTATGCCGTCCGCGCTCAGTATGCCGCAGGCGATACAGCAGACCAGCGCTTCAATGGATACCTGCAGGAACAAGACGTTCCCCCAGACTCGCGCACGGAGACCTTTGCCGCCTTGCGGTTTACCGTCGACAACTGGCGCTGGCAGGGCGTGCCCTTTTACGTGCGCACTGGTAAACGCCTTCCCAAGCGCGCGAGCGCAATTACCCTGCAATTTCATCGACCGCCACACCAAATATTTCAGCAGGATGCCAACTTACCACCGAGCACGTTGACTATACGCATTCAGCCGGAAGAGGGCATATCGCTTTCATTCAACGGTAAAATTCCAGGACCCGACGTGCGCTTGGGCAACGTCAAGATGGATTTTTCCTATGCAGATGCGTTTGGCGGCCGCACGCCAGATGCGTATGAAACACTTCTATTAGACTGTCTTCAGGGCGATGCTACGCTCTACGCCGACAGCGACTGGATAGAAAAATCGTGGGAATTACTGATGCCCCTATTGGAAGCATGGCACGCAACTTTTTCCGGTCACGTGCCTTCCTATCCCGCAGGTAGCTGGGGTCCAAAGGAAGCCAATGCACTCATGGACGAGGAGTGGAGAAAATGGGTGGAACTATAGTACTGGCCGGCGACGTCGGCGGAACCAAAACCTATTTAGCGATGTACCAACCGAGCGAACGCGGCTTTGAACCCTTATTCGAAGCCCGCTATACCACGCGCGACTACGCCGATATCAGCGCGCTATTGGCCGCATTTGTAGCGGAGAGCTGTCAAACACCCCAGCGAATTGTGATCGGCGTTCCCGGCCCCGTGCGCCAGCTACCCGTGCGCGCAGTCAATCTACCGTGGATGATTGATCCAGAGCAGATAAAGAGCCAGCTGGGCGTTGCCCAGGTCGACCTGTTAAACGATTTGCAAGCCACTTCGTACGGCACGCTTGCCCTGCAGAAAGGCGATTTATATACGCTTAACGCGGGCGAGCGCGATGCCGAGGGCAATATTGCCGTCATAGCGGCTGGAACGGGTTTGGGCGAAGGAGGCTTGGTCTGGGCCGGTGAGCGCCACGTCTCTATTGCCTCGGAAGGCGGACATTCCACGTTTTCACCCAGCAGTGATCTGGAAGCCGACCTTGGACGCTACCTGCAAAAACAGTTTGACCACGTAAGCTGGGAACGCATTGTATCCGGACCGGGCCTAGCGTCGATTTACGACTTTCTGTGCGAGCGCCAGCCCGAACGCCAGAGTGCGTGGATGCGCGAAGCTCTAACCGAGGGGGATCGCTCCAATAGCATCGCTAATGCGGCTTTGGAAGAGCAGTGTGAGTTAGCCGGAGAAGCGATGGATCTATTCATCTATCTATACGGCTGCGAAGCCGGCAACCTAGCCCTTAAGTTCATGTCGACCGGAGGTCTATATATAGGTGGAGGGGTCGCACCCAAAATTATAGCACGTCTACAGCACGGCCGTTTCATGGAAGGATTTCTACACAAGGGGCGCATGCGACCGGCGCTCGAATCGATTCCCGTTCACGTAGTGCTCAACGACAAGACCGCCCTACTCGGCGCTGCCTACTGGGGTGCTCAAGACACGTAGGAGTCCGTGCGCGTAAGAGCATCGCCGCTTCTCTTACCCAACTTTCCGCCCGAAGAGAATAGACCTCTATGTCTCGTCCCCCGACTCCACTGCACCTTCACGAGGTGTTACAGACGCTCCGTATAGAGGGAACCATCGAACTATTTGCACCGCATTGGGAAGAGTCGGCCGCTGCTAAACCCAGCGTCCGACCGTCTTTTTTACAACCCGATGCGATACGCGACTGCGTCCGACTCGGAAACTTGTCCGATGACGTGCTGCCAGCGCTCTATGAAACCGCCGAGCGCATCGCATCGTCCCCCGCACTTTTAGCCCTAGCGTGGCACTGTCAACGCCTTCTGTGCGAATACCCCCAATACGAAGCAGACCAGATCCGCCAATGGCCCTCCCTCAAATCGTCCCTAGGAGAACGAGCGGACGCATTTTATCTATTGGTAGCCCTAGCCGCCATCCCCCGCATACGTGCAGCCCATGCCGAACTCGGCATTCCCGACGACATCAGTCGAGCCAGCTGCGGTCGCCACTATCCGGAGACGCTGTGGCGCTACAATCAGCACCACGAGGGACGCATCGGCGTTTTTCCCGGCAGCATTTACTGGGTGCGTAACTACGTGCTCAACCACCTGTATCGCGTCGGACGACTAGAATACATGATCCGCCCCTTTGGATCGCACGTTCACGTATACCGCCATACCCCAACTCGTCAGGTGATCGCGCTCGCGGCCGACGGCACCTACTTCGACGACAAGGGACTGGTCGCAGCAGACGGCGATTCCAGCGCACAGCGCGCCACGCTCTCCGAGGGAGACGGATACATACGCGGCCTGGCGATTAGGCCCAGCGGCTATGCTACCGCGGCGCCCTGCACGCTATCCTCCGATGAATGGAAACTCGTCTTGAGTCCGGGCGATCCCGTTTTCGACGTGCATATTCCCAGTGGAGGACAGATGAGCCTAGCTAGCTGCCAGCAGTCTATGAGGCACGCCTTGGATTTTTTCGCACGGCATTACCCCACGCAGTCTCCATCAGCCTTTGCCTGCAGTTCTTGGATTCTCAACCCAAAGCTAGCCCACATATACAGAGACGATTCGAATATGGTGCTGTGGCAGCGGGAGCTCTACCTCTATCCCATTCCTTCGGGAGATCGCTCGGGTCTGAGATTTATTTTTGGCAGAGACGATATCGACATCGCTACGGCACCCCGCGATACGAGCCTACGCCGCGCCTTGCTCAACCACTTGCAAGCGGGCGGACGACTTATAAACGGCGGCATGTTTTTCCTGTGCGAGGATTTTAAAGATTTTGGCAGCCAGATTTACCAGCGCTACTGGCGTGCAAGCGCCGCATCCTTAGATGGCGTAGGCAGATCAGAAACCAAAGAAAAAGGGTGGAAATAGATTATCCCCACCCTCGTCTAAACAACGCGTAGTAGACCGCACCTAGAGCTTCTGTCTATGCGCCAAGCAGTGCGCGCAGACGCGCAGCTATCGCCGACTCTTCGCCCGATCTTAGGCACATCGGCCCGAATACAACCACGCCCTCCTGCACATAGGTCGGATTCGCCGCAATGCTCGGCGTGCCTTCCTCAAGTGCGCGTACGAGTTCGAGCGCGGACAGCCCTGCGCTCTCTTCGTCCAGCGTTAAACGCACCGTTGGCACCTCGACGCGCTTGCGATCGGCCACGACTTCAGCCGTTGCATGGGCAAGCGTGCCGCATTCTTGCACCAGCGCTGTCATCTTATCCAACCAACGTTGATGACGCACTGCGGGATCTTCCTCGACAAACAGCCTCAGAGCCGTCAGCAATCCGACAATCTCTTCCTTACCCACTTTGCACGGTCGACCGATCCCGTGCTGCGGCGCGCCGGGCAACTGCGCGCGGTCTATCAGCTCGGGCGGCGGATTCCACAGCGCGGGCATCACGTCTAGATCGAGATGCTGCAGCGCGACAGACGTGATGAGGTCAGCGCGCCCGCATAGGATTCCCGAACTCTGCGGGCCTCCAATCGCTTTCCCTCCGCTGAAGGCCACCAAATCGGCCCCTTCGGCGATAAAGCGCCTTAGATTGTCCACTGGGGGCACCTGCCCGGCCGCGTCTACGATGACCGGCACACCGTGTGCATGTGCTGCGGCTATAACCTCGGCTAAGGGCGGCTGGGTGTGCGCATAGGAGACGTATACGACCGCAGCGGTGCGCTCGTTGACAGCGGCACCTATTTCCCATCCTTCGGCATCGCGCACGCCGGCACCGCTAAATCGATCGGCGATGCCCACCTCTACCAGCTTGATGCCTACAGAACGCACTGCGTGATCGTAGAAGTTGCGGTGACTGCGAGCCATAATCACTTCGTTCTTCATACCCGTAGTATCGGGCAGGCGATTCATCTTACCCGGATCCAGCCCCGTGACGCAGGCTGCCGTACCCAAGAGTAAGCCCGCCGCCGCTCCGCTCGTCACATAGCCGGCCTCGGCGCCCGTGTACTCCGCAATCACTTGACTAGCGCGCGCCTGTAGCTGAGCGATATCGACACAGTGCTGCGAGGCCGCAGCCATCGCCTCGGCTACTTCGGGACGCATAATCCCACCGCTTAGTCGCGTCGATGGCCCTACGGCATTTATGACGGTTGGGACGCCGAGCGCTTCGTATACGTTGCTCATAGCTGAAAGACTTTCTCGCGCACGAGGTACTGCTGCGCAGCATCTCGGTTTAAGGTAAAACCCAGTCCGGGGCGATCCGGAACGCAGAATGCTCCGTTGGCAAATTCAAAGGGTTCGTTGGTCAGGTCATCCTGCCAGGCCATGGGACCTACCATGTCATAGGGCTGAGTGAGGTTGGGCATACAGGCGGCTACGTGTAGCCCCAAAGCCGCCCCTGGACCATAGGCAACAGTCTGCGACCAACCGCCCATACCCAAACTGTGCGCCAGCCGAGACTGAGCCAGCGTAGCGGTAGCGGTGGCCGCACCGACAATCGCATAATCCAACGCCTCGGCCTGAAAGCGACGAATCAGGTCCACAGCGTCCGATACGTGATCTGCCACGGGCAGCGCAATAGTCTGACGAAGACGCCGCCATTCGGAAAACGTACCCGCTGCCGCCTGTTTGGCAATTGGACTCTCTAGGCATTCGAGAGCGTGACCCTGCAGGCGGCGGACTAGCTCCTGGGCTACCCATACGTCTTCTAAGCGCCAGCGAATATCGGGTCGAACAATCATATCGGGCAGCACGCGATGGATGGCTTCCACGCGATCAACAACGTAGCGCAAACGCGCTTCAACGGTTGTCTCTGCTGCCGTGATACACTTCATCTTGTAGTGGCGGAATCCCTGCTCCCATCCCCACTGTGCATCTTTAGCTGTATTCTCGGGAGATTTATAGCCCGTACACTGCGTTACGGGAACCCACGCGCGCAGGCGACCCCCCAGAAGCTGGTGAACCGGCACGCCGAGGGCCTGTGCGCGCAAATCTAGTATCGCAGCTTCAAAAGAGCCACTCATCACCGCCGCCGGCTCCATGAGATTGACCGCGAGTACATCGCGCCCGAGCCATCCGTTGAGCTGCTCTTCAACAACGGAATCGGGCGTAAAACGCTCTATCTGCGTCAGGCCGATCAGCCCCGCATCGGTTTCCACCTCGGCGATGCCGTGCTCTGCCCGCTGATGCAGCGGCTGGCCGTAATGACCGTCAGACCACCAAGGCAATACGTGCTGCCGCTCGGGCACATTCACTACGCGCAGATGAATGCGCTTTATCTTCATAAGATCTCTCTGTGGTTAGAGCGCGAACTAACCGACGGCGCGACCGTCTCCATCGTAGAGCAAACCGGGCGCCTTAAAGCGATCGCACAGGGCGCGCACTTGGCTAGCGATCTCGCGGTAGGCACTCTTGCGGCCGTCCAGATCTAAGGCATCATCGGCGCGTACCTGCGCTACGCGATCCATCCACTCAGCCAACTGCACCATCTCATCGGCTCCAAACCCGCGGCTGGTAATAGCCGGCGTGCCAATGCGGATGCCGCTGGGATTCATCGCCGGACGCGGATCAAAGGGAACTCTATTAAAGTTACAAACGATGCCTGACGCATCTAGCGCCTTAGCCATTTGCCGGCCCGTCAGGCCTTTGCTAGTAACATCAATGAGAATGAGATGATTGTCCGATCCGCCTGAGCTCAACTTGAATCCACGCTCGGTAAGCGCAGCGGCAAGCGAACGTGAATTATCGACAATCTGCTGTGCGTACGCTTTAAACTCGGGCGTCATCGCCTCTTTTAAAGCAACGGCCAAACCAACCGTTGTATGATTGTGAGGACCGCCCTGTAGACCGGGGAAAACGGCCTTATCGAGCGCTTCGGCGTACTCTTTCTTACACATGATCATGCCGCCGCGCGGGCCGCGCAGCGACTTGTGCGTCGTCGTCGTGGTCACGTCCACGTGCGGCACCGGGCTGGGATGGACACCGGCCGCCACCAATCCTGAGATGTGGGCGATATCGGCAACGACGATCGCGCCGACGGATTTTCCGATTGCAGCAAAACGCTCAAAGTCGACGACGCGCGGGTAGGCGGTCGCACCGCAGAACAGCAGTTTGGGCTTGTGCTCTTTGGCAAGCGCTTCGACCTGCGCGTAATCGATCTCCCCGTCTTCCTCGCGCACGCCGTATTGAACGGGCGTGTAGTGCGACCCCGAGATACTCACCTTGTCACCGTGGGTCAAATGTCCTCCGTGCGCCAGAGACAGACCCATAATGACGTCGCCAGGAGAGGCCAGTCCGACGTATACGGCTTGGTTGGCCGGCGATCCTGAATAGGGCTGCACGTTTACGTGCTCCGCCCCATAGACCTGCTTGGCCCGATCAACACAGAGGATCTCCAACTTATCGATCTGCTGCTGTCCCTCGTAGTAGCGATCCTTGGCATACCCTTCAGAATACTTGTTCGACAGCACCGTACCCGTAGCTTCTAAAACGGCGCGACTGGCGTAGTTCTCAGATGGGATAAGGCGAATCTTGCTATGTTGACGTTTGTTCTCAGCCCGAACAATGGCGGCAACTTCTGGGTCGTACTCGCTCAGGGTTGCAATAGGATCGTTGTGGACGGTGCTCGCAGATTCCATTCTTTGCCTCTCGTTACAATCTTTTATTAAGTTATCCAGCCATCAAAATAAGAAATTATAGTAGAGGTTTTTTATGGGCAAGTATCTCGGTCTCGATTCTAGCACCCAGTCCCTAACGGGGATCGTCATCGATGCAGATGACGGAGCTATATCAGCTGAAGTATCAATCAATTTCGACGCACATTTTGCCGAACAATACGGCGTTGAAAACGGCGTTATTGAACTGGGAGATGGAGCAGTACACAGCGCGCCGCTAATGTGGGCTGACGCACTCGACCTGCTGTTTAAGACGCTGCATTCCCAGGGCGTTGAGCTCGGACAGATTCGTTCCATAGCCGGCAGCGGCCAGCAGCATGGCACAGTGTACCTACACGCATCGGCCGGCCCCACGCTGGCCGAACTTACCCCCCGACGAAGCCTTGCAGAGCAGCTAGAACCCGTTTTTTCTCGGGCGACTGCCCCCATTTGGATGGACACGTCAACCGGCCAACAGTGCGCTCAGATAGAAGCGAGCGTGGGCGGGCGCGAAGCGCTGTTGGCATTGACGGGCAACGCGGCATTTGAGCGCTTTAGCGGGCCGCAGATTCGCAAGTTCTACCAAGACGAGCCCGAAGCCTACGCGCGAACGCACTATATAGGCCTGGTCTCTTCGTTTATGGCAAGCGTGCTGGCAGGCAAGCTAGTAGGCGTCGATCCCGGCGATGCCAGCGGCACCAATCTGATGGATATACGCAGCCGCCAATGGAGCGCTGAAGCGCTTAGAGCAACGGCCCCTGCACTGGTTGAAAAGCTGCTACCTGTTGTGCCTTCATGCACTCCAGTCGGCGCCGTCAGCCCGTACTTCTCAGCGCGCTATGGCCTCGCGGCAGACTGCACCGTCCTGCCCTTTTCTGGAGACAATCCATGTAGCGCCATCGGTCTGGGCCTCATCGAACCGGGCCGAGTCGCCCTGAGCTTGGGTACATCCGATACGCTTTTTGCGTGTATGGACGAACCGCGCGTTTCACGCACTGGAGAAGGCTGCGTATTTGCCCTGCCCGACGATCGCAACTACATGGCGCTGGTTTGCTTTCTCAACGGCAGTTTGGCTCGCGAAGCGGTGCGCGATGAGTACGGTCTCGACTGGGCCGGCTTTACCGCTGCACTGCAGGCCACACAGCCCGGCAACGGCGGTGCACTCATGCTGCCCTATTTTGACCCTGAAATCGTCCCTAAAGTCTCCCGTCCAACTGTGGTTCGCCATCGATTAGACCGCACCGACGCACAGGCCAATGTCCGCGCCGTCATCGAGGCTCAGGCCCTGTCATCCAAGATTCACGCTCGTTGGATGGGCATCGATATATCATCCCTGTACGTGACCGGTGGCGCCTCAGCCAATCGGGATATCCTGCGCGTATACGCCGACGTACACAACTGTCCAGTCCATCAGTTTGAGACAACCAATGCAGCAGCACTCGGCGCGGCACTCCGAGCTGCACAGGCCGACCGAGGCAGCAGCTGGCAGAGCACAGTAGAAGCCTTTACTCAACCCGTAGCCGGCTCGACGCTCCTGCCGGATCCATCTGCCGTAGCTACGTATGCACGTCTTGTAGATGAATACGAAGCGTTGGAACAGAACCATGTCGGCAGTGCCCAAAGCTAACGTCGTTCCCCGATGTAAACGGCAAAACCCCCGGACCATATACTGTCCGTAAAAAAGAAGGAACCCAATGCTGCTAGTAGACGCTCACTTGGACTTAGCCATGAATGCCGTAGACTGGGACCGCAATCTCGACCTACAGGTAGCAGAGATTCGCCAGGCGGAAGGGGACATGACTCAGCCCGGACGCGGAAACGGCACGACCTCACTGCCAGAGATGCGACGAGGTGAGGTTTTTTTATCCGTCGTCACCGTCATATCGCGCACGGCGCGTCCCGGCCTATCGACCGGTGCCGCCAGCCAAGAAATATCCTGCGCCCGCGCCCGGGGTCAGCTGGCCTACTATCGCGTCTTGGAGAGTCAAGGAAAAGTGCGCATCATCACGCAGGCACAGCAGATAGACGACCTACTCGGTGCGTGGCAGCGCGGGGGCGGTAACGCTCCGCTCGGATTTATTTTGAGCATGGAAGGCGCCGATCCGATTGTATGGCCCGAACAGGTGCACGAATGGTACGAACTCGGACTGCGCCAAATTAGTCTTTCACACTATGGAGTGAGTGCGTATGCACACGGCACCGGCACGGAGGGAGGGCTCACAGATCTGGGGCCCGCCCTGCTGCGCGAGATGGAATCAGCCGGCATCGCGCTCGACCTGACCCACTTGGCCGACGGCGCCTTCTGGGAAGCGCTCGACCACTTTAACGGACCCGTGCTGGCCAGCCACAACAACTGCCGCGCGCTCGTGCCCAATCAGCGTCAGTTTACCGACGAGCAGATTACCGCACTGATCGAGCGCGATGGCATAGTTGGAGCCGCGCTAGACGCATGGATGCTCTACCCAGGTTGGGTACGAGGCGAGACCTCGCCACAGGTATTGTCCCTTACCTCCGTAGCTGACCACATAGATCACGTATGTCAGCTAGCCGGCAGCTGCCGCCATGCGGCCATTGGCTCCGACTTAGATGGGGGCTATGGCACGGAACAGACCCCGCACGATTTGGACACCATTGCCGACCTGCAGAAGCTTTCGGGGCTGCTGGCAAATAAAGGCTACAGCGAAAACGACATCGCATCGATCTTCCACGGCAACTGGCTGCGATTCTTCACCAACGTACTAGACGAAAAGACGACAGCAGCATAAAACGTGTTCACGAGGTGGACGTAGAGCGCACAGAGGACCTCTTTGTAGCGTCCCATGCGTCCGCGGCAAAGAGGTTACCCACTCCTCGCAGAGCGGATTCTACGTCAATTGGAAAGATCTGAGCGACCGTGTGCACGAGCGGTGCAATTTGCTTCTCTACGTAGTGATCGTAGTCTGGCTCCGCGCGCATGTGTCCGACGGGCTGCGGACCGTCACAGGTTACGATATACTGAATGACGCCGCGCGGATCCTTGAGCATCTTTGCCGCCTGTACGTGCGGCGGAACGGTGCGCGTATAGCTAGAGACGGGCTTGCGCAGCCGCTTTCGATAGACCAAATCCTCGTCCCGTTCTCCGGCGCGCAATCCTCGAACACACTCGCCGATGGCCGACTCGATTTCCCGGGCATCGGCACCGGCAAACAGCAGTCCCAGTAGCTGTCGCTGCAGTCCATGCGCCAAGCGCGTCCAGTCGCTTCGCACGGCCTCCATGCCGATTATCTCTAAGTATCCCTCTTCTCCATCCAATCGCCACCCGGCATATCCCTTTGCTCTGCCGCGCTCCGAGCCTCGCATTGGAGGGAGCAAAAAGTGCTCGTAGTGTTTCTCGAATTCTAGCTCTAAACGCGATTGCACGCCGTAGCGCTGGTCGATGTGTTCGGCCAGCGCGGCGTTAGCCGCATTGCACAGGCGCTGGCCGCATGCATGGGCTTCACCCGGATGGGCACTTGGAGACAGGCCCGCATCGACAAAGACGGAATCCGTATCGCCGTAGAGCACGCGACAGCCATTTTCTTCGCGCTCTAGCCAGTCTCGCGTCCAGCGCAGCACGTAGTGGCCAAACTCCGTAATCGCTCCAGCCAGTTGATCACTAGCAAAGCGACACGAGCCCGTTGCCAACACCCCATAAAACGAATTCATGATAATCTTGTACGCATACGATGCCAGATCATCGCCGCGCGCTTTGGCCTCTTCGCGACGAGTCCAAAAAGCCTCCAGCATATCGGGTAAGATGCCGCGCGTTCTGCTAAATCGCGCCCCATTAGGAGCCTCGACAACTTCGTCTTGGCCTTCGGCAAGCACATGGCTCAGCGGATCGATGTTAAACGTCCGCATAATCGACGGATACAAGCTTTTGAAATCAAATACAAATATATGGCTGTATAGACCAGCGCTCGCTTCCATAACTAGTCCGCCCGGTGCGCCGGAGCCGCGGGTGCGATCGACCCCCGTTGTCGGCGCCACGCGCTGACGACGGCGCAGTTCACTTATATACATGACATCAAAGGCCGCAACGCTGCCCCAAGACCGTTCGAGCGGCAACCCCGTTAGCAGTGCACGGCGCAGCGACAGATCTATGATACCTTCGGCTTGCAGCATATCCCACACTAGGCGCGCGTCTTCTAGGCAGTAGTCGCAAAACGCCGTCCGATCGTGCACATAGGCTTGGGCAATTGCTTCCGGCATCGTATCGTCCTCGTTGGCCTGCAGCGTTTTACCCCGGCCCAGGACCGCCTGTGCCACCGTACCCAATCGATAGTCTTCAAAGCGCTGCGCGCTTCCGCGCATCAGATGCAGCGCATCGAGAACCTGACGACCGTATACCACCATGCGACTCCTTCCCCACACGTCGCTTTCTCTAAACTGGGAGGCGTCCTGCGTTCGGCCTATGTTAAATGAAATACGGAGTGCATCAAAGCGACGCTGCAAAACGGCCAGATCAAAGTCTATCACGTTCCATCCAGACAGTATATCTGGATCAATCTGACGTATGCGTAGTGCAAGTGCACTAAGCAACGCGTGCTCATCCGCGTGACAGCGCACAGTTTCCGAATCATCGGAATGTTCCGAGCCCACGAGGTGGATCTCCGCAACGGCTGGATCGCCCCCGGCAAAGCCCGCTATGAGCGAAACGGCAAACACCTCCGAAGCATCGGGCGCCGTTTCTATATCTAACACGAGCAGAGAGAGCGTTGGCTGCCAGTCAACGGGCTCAATAGAAGGATCTACGTAAACGCGATCGACGCCCTGCCCCTGCTTCCAAGGCCCCGAAAGACGCACCGAACCGCGCAGTCCGCGCTCAATCATGTAGTGAAGGGAAAAGTTTAAATCGGCTTCGTAGGTTCGAACGCCCTCTTCGGCCAGCGCTTTGGCCAGACGACGCTGTGTGGCAACCCGATCACACTGGACTCGCACGACCGGATCTCCAGACAGCGTGCGCAGTGCGGTATCGACAACAGCGAACGGACCGTCTCCTACAACCGGCTCCCAGACGGCGGCGTCTTCGCAGCGCAGGTAGAGGACCGGACGGGCGCACCGATCGACCAAGCCAACGGTCTGCCCGTTTTCCATCCGACCCACGGCGTGGATCTGATCGCGGCCTTTAGATCTTCGGTGGAATACGTGTACGAGGTAGGCGATCTCGCCCGAATTGCTCATAACATCCGGTGGCATCTATTCCACGTGAGAGAATGCCGTGCCGTCTTCGGGCTCGTAGCCAATCTCGCGCGATACGTCCAAGTCCATCCACGAGCGTACGTGATTGGAGATACCGTGGACTATTTTGAACTTCAGATCTTCAGGCGCATCGACGCAGCAGGCAAAAAGCTGCGCCTGGTCGCGCGGACTGATACCCATATTCGCCTCTTCGGCCTCCCACTTCCCGTTCTGCTTGAAGGCAGCCGCACCTATGCGCACGCATAGACAAGACAGGTCGTGCTGATGCGCATACGCGCGGGCTAGCGCTTCGCCCCAGCATTTGGTAGCACCATATACGTTGATCGGGTATACGGGAATGTCCCAGGGCACGGGCGTCTTGTCTTCGTGCCCCAGCACGGCATTGATACTGCTGGCAAAGACGATTCGACGGCAGCCGGCCACGCGCGCGGCTTCAAAAGCGTTGTAGCAGCCGATGATATTTCTCTGGAGCAGCGTCTCGTAAAAATCGGCCTGCATGCTCGGGTCTGCGGCCAGATGCACAACCACGTCAATTCCTTCACAGGCGGCGGCCAATGCGTCATAATCGGCGACGTCTACTTCGACAAATTCCTCGTGTGCAGATAGCCCCTCGACCGGTTTCACATCGGAGAGCCGCAGCGCATAGCGATCGCCCCAATAATGACGTAAATAGCCACCAATCCGACCCGCTGCACCCGTGATCAATACCTTTTTCTGCATTTGATTTCCATTTCGTTCTCTGTTTATAGGCCCGCGCTGCGGGCGTCGGTTACTCTTTGCCCAACAGCGCTCTGTACGCAACGAGCGCCCCGGCCACGTGCACGTTCATGGAGGGCCCCTTTCCGTACATGGGGATGTATACGGCCCCGTCACACTGAGCGAGCGTCGCCGGATAGACCCCTTTGCTTTCATTGCCAAGCACCAGACAGACTTTTTCCGGGAATTCGTATTCCAAGTAGCACTGCGCTCCCTGCGCAGTTTCTAGCGCGACCAGATGATAACCCTCCTCCTTGAGAGCGGCTAGCGCGTCCTCGAGACGCGGAATGCGACGCCACGCTATCCGCCGCTCATGACCGCGGCCCGTTCGCTCAATATCGTCGTGCGGAGGAGTTGGCGTCGTTCCAGTAAAGACGAGCTCGCTCGCTCCACAGGCATCGGCAACGCGAAACATGGAACCGACGTTGAGCGGGTCTTCTAAACTCTGCAATAAGAACGCCAGCTGGACTCGACTGGGATAGCGCTGTTGAGCCCGCTCAAAAAGACGTTTTGTCTCCACTTTTTTTAAGGGGCGCATGTTCAGCTACGCACAATGGCGGGCACGACATACTCCTCTTCTTCAAGCGCGGCGCGGATCGCATCATCGCTCACCTGCCCTTCGACAAGCGCGGCACCGTCTTCCAAACTGACGGAAACGCTGGCAATGCCCTCTAAAGACTCGAGCGCTTCTTGCACGCTGCGCACGCAGTGCTCGCAGCTCATCCCCTCTACTGAAACTCGTATCATATGCGAAGCAGGCCTCCACTATGGGTTAAAATGAGATAGCCTTGAATTTCTTTATATGTTCCGTTAGAGCCACCTCTACGGGCAGTCGCTCCATGCTAGAGGCGCCGTAAAAACCGTTGACGCCCTGCGTGCGCTGCAGCACGTATTCGGCATCTTCCGGCATCGAAATCGGTCCACCGTGACACAGGACAATCACATCTGAGTTGACGCCGCGCGCCGCATCGCAGATGGCCTGCACCTGAGCGACGGATTCTTCCAACGTATAGGCCGTTGTTGCGCCAATAGAGCCTTTGGTAGTCAGTCCCATATGAGCCACGACAATATCGGCACCTGCGTCGGCCATCTGCTCGGCTTCCTCAGGCTTAAACGCATAAGGCGTGGTGAGTAAATCCATCTGATGCGCCGTGCGGATCATTTCGACTTCTGGCCCATAGCCCATCCCGGTCTCTTCGAGATTTTGACGAAACAGGCCGTCGATCAATCCCACCGTGGGAAAGTTTTGCACGCCGGCAAAACCGATCGCCTTAACCTCCTGCAGGAATACGTCCATCTGGCGAAAGGGATCGGTGCCACATACGCCGGCTAAAACGGGCGTATCTTCGACGATTGTCAGCACTTCTCCCGCCATATCCATAACAATGGCGTTGGCATCGCCGTAGGGCATCATACCAGACAGCGATCCTCTCCCGGCCATGCGAAAGCGACCCGAATTGTAAATAATGATCAGGTCGACCCCGCCAACTTCTTCGAATTTTGCGCTGATGCCCGTGCCCGCACCGGCCCCAACAATCGGCACGCCCGATTCGATTTGGCCACGCAGGCGCTCCAACACGTCACTTCTGGTAAAACCCATCGTCTTCTCCTCAGCCGTTTTGTGCGGCTTCTATGTGCACGCCATCCATCTTGCGCAGTTCGGCTTCTGGACCAAAAGGGGCATAAATGGCAATCATCTTCAGCAGTTGGTCGCCGCTGTTAATAGTCGAGTGATATATAGCGGTGGGAATATGTACGAGCTCGCCTGCGGTGATTTCTTTTTCCAGCGTACCCGAAGGCAGTTCAACCGTCTGCAAGCCCTTGCCCTCGATAACGTAGAGAATTTCCTCGCTGTAGGGGTGGTTGTGCCGCTCGTGTCCCTTGCCCGGCTCCAGCGTTACAACGCCGCAGCTAAAGCGCTCAGCCTGCGTCACTAACGGCTCGGACAACCAGCTAAGTCTCCCCCAGTCAAAAACCTGTGTCTCTACGTCTTCCGGTTTGACAAACGTCTTTTTTGCACTCATATCGACTTTAGGCCCCTTCTGACATTAAGCCCAGCAACAGTTCCACTGCGCGCGCAGAAAAAGCTGGGTCGTTGATATTCAACTCTACCTCATACACGGGTATATCGCTACGGAGATGTGCTTTTAGGGCGTGAAAAAAGGCCGCGTCTGCTTCCCTATCGCAAAACAGCTCACCGTCGCCATCGAGGATGGACACGCCCTCTAGCGGGAGCAAAAATGCCACGGGCCCCGTCGACACATTCGCTTTTTCGGCAAATACGCGGCCCATTTGCGCGTTTTCTTCTGCGTTGGTGCGCATCAGCGTAACGGCCGGATTCCATTCGTAAAACAGCCGTTCCGCATCTTTGTAGCGCTGTGGAACGGTATCCATACCGCCAAAATTAGCCATATCTATACACCCTGGAACGACCAACTGCGGCACGCCGTGCGCGCTCGCCGCATCCAGACGCGTCGAACCCGCGCTAAAGACGCCTCCGCAAATTTCATCGGCCCACTCGGTCGTCGTGATATCGAGCACTCCGTCGACCAACCCCTCAGAGATAAGAGACTCCATTGTCCGGCCTCCCGTGCCCGTAGCGTGAAATACGAGCACTTCATACCCCTGATCCCCCAACTGGGCGGCGCAGGCGTTGACGCACTCCGTCGTATTGCCAAACATGGACGCAACGACGATCGGCGCTTCGTCTGCAGCAGGAGTGGGATCGCGTTCGACCATGCCGCAGATCGCGCCCGCCGCGCGCGAGAAAATAACGCGCGAGATGCGGTTGACACCTGCAACATCGACAATCGAAGGCACCAACACTACGTCCTTCGCCCCGACGTACGCCGACGTATCACCTGAAGCTACCGTAGATATACAAACCTTGGGCACGCCAACCGGGAGCGCACGCATGGCTGCTGTAACAACGCTGCTTCCCCCGGATCCACCCATGCCGACGATCCCCGCAAAACGGCCCTGGTCGTATAGCTTTTTCGCACATAGTGCCGCACCGGCACTCATCACTTTCATCGCCGAGCCGCGATCGCCGGCAGCGCGCAGCGCTTCTAGGGTCGATCCGCCCATCTGAGCGACCTCTTCGGCACGCACATCAACTGGAAAATGATTACCCTCACTAACGACGCCCGTATCCACCGCTAGGACTTGGTGACCGCGCACGAGCAGTTCCCCGCGCAAAAAAGCGTACTCGAGCCCTTTGGTATCAAAAGCGCCCATCATTAGAATCGTAGCCATTCTATCTCCTCACCGTGCGGCTATAAATATGACAAACCAACGCTCGACGCTCAATTATTGGACTACGCATGGGCAGCAAAACGCCGCAGGCGGAGCGCGTTGCTCACCACAGAGACCGAACTAAAAGCCATCGCCACGCTGGCGAGCATCGGATTGAGTAACGGCCCTCCAAACAAGTAGAGCAGACCCCCTGCAACGGGAATACCAGCCGCATTGTAAAAAAAGGCCCAGAAGAGGTTCTGTTTAATGGTGCGCATGGTAGCCCGCCCCAGTTCAACTGCACGCGCTACATCTTCGACTCGGCTATGCATTAGGACAATATCTGACGCAGAAGCAGCAACATCGACCCCGCTGGCAATGGCCATCCCCACGTTGGCCTGCGCAAGTGCGGGGGCGTCGTTTATCCCATCGCCGACCATAGCGATGCGCTGCCCCGCCTCCTGCAGCGCCTTGATGACGTCCACTTTATCCGCGGGAAGCACCTCCGCATGCACGGTTTCGACACCCACACATTGAGCAACGTCGCGCACCACGGCGTTACGGTCCCCGCTCAGCATAATCACATCTAGACCGAGTGCGCGCAGTCGCCGAACGCCTTCGCGACTGGAGGGACGGACCGGATCGGCCAGTTCAATGAGCCCCACGACACGACCGTCGCAGGCAACCCAAACACAGGTCCGAGCTCCGTGCTCAAGTCCTCTATCGACAGCAGCGCCGTCTCGCTCTATATAAGAGGCCGTTCCCACGCGTATCTGCTCTCCCCTTACAGTGGCGCACGCCCCCTGCCCCACTTCGGCTAGAAAAGCGCCGGCTGCAAGCAGAACGATCCCATCCTCGCGTGCCCGTTTGGTGATTGCAAGAGCCAGAGGATGCTCAGAATGCCGCTCTACGGAAGCGGCCAAGCGCAACACCTCTTCATCGCTGTAGGGATCGATCGATTTGACGCGCACTACGCTCGGCGTGCCCGCCGTAACTGTCCCCGTCTTGTCGAGCACAACGGCGTCTAAGCGCTGCATCTCTTCCAGTGCCTCAGGGTTTTTAACCAATATGCCCAACTGCGCACCCCGTCCCGTACCCACCATGATTGCGGCAGGCGTTGCCAACCCCAAACTGCACGGACAGGCGATAATGAGCACGGAGACAAACACGCCCATAGCAAAGGCGGGCTCTGCCCCGGCCATATACCAACCGAAGGCAGAGAGCGTGGCGACCGCCATTACGAACGGTACGAAATATCCCGAAACGACGTCGGCTAAGCGCGCAATCGGTGCGCGACCGAGCTGGGCTTCTTCAACGAGTCGCTGCATCTGCTCGATAAGAGAAGCTTCTCCCACGCGCGTGGCCCGAATAACCAGTGCCCCGCGGCCGTTGCTACTCCCGCCCATGACCGGATCTCCCGGAGCCTTGGCAACGGGTAGAGATTCACCCGTGAGCAACGATTCATCCACTTCGGACAGCCCGTCTACGACCTGTCCATCAGCCGGCAGCGCCTCGCCCGGACGCACGCGCAGAAGATCGCCCACTTCGATTTCATCGACGTCAACCGTGCGCTCCTCACCGTCGTCTTCTATGAGAAGCGCCTGCGAAGGGCGCAGACTGAGCAGCGCACGCATAGACTCGCCGGCGCGAGCACGCGAGCGCGCTTCCAAATAGCGCCCTAAAAGAACGAGCGTCAGAATCGTTGAAACCGCTGGAAAATAAGAGAAGAACGACGGGGAAAAATCCCACAGGACAGCTGCGAGACCGGCCACACTGTAGGAAAACGCTGCCGCCGTGCCAATCGCAATAAGCGTGAACATATTTGGGCCGCCCCGCACAAGGGCGCGACTGCCCTCCACGTACATGGAGCGCGCTATCCACATAACCGGCACCGCGAGTGCCAAATGTATCCCTCCAACGCGTAGGGGATAGGTGTCAATAGACAGCGCTTCCGGCACGGGTACGCCCGCCATACCCCCCATCTCCAACACAAAGAGAGGTAACCAGAACAGCAGAGCCGCTGCCAACGATCGGCCCATCTCCGACAGGACCGCATCTCTTTCGCGCGTGCGCGCTGCGCTTGCCTCTTGCCGTCCAAATGAATAGCCGGCGCGTTCTACAGCTTCGCGAAGAGCACGCCGTTTAGCTTCCGCCCGGTTGTAGCGCACCCGCACAGCTTCCGTCGCGAGATTGACCTCTGCACTCTGCACGCCCTTTACGGACTCCAGCGCGCGCTCTACGCGTCTAACGCATGCAGCACAGCTCATACCACCAATGGCAAACGCGTCCTCTATAATCGCCCCACGAAGCTCTGCGCCAAACCCGGCCTGCTCTACGACGCGAGATATACCCACCTCGTCAATAACTTCGCCATCGTAGCTGACGTCCATCCGTTCCGTAGCTAGGTTGACCTGCACCTGCAGAACACCCGCTGCTTTGTGCATGCGCCGCTCAATGCGTCGGGCACAGGCCGCACAGTGCATCCCGCTTATATCAAAGGTGCCGCGCTGCGTATTCTCGTCCATCTTCTACCCGTATACCATCGCTTAAACCACTCGTTTCTCTTCACCCGTATAGGACTGCGGGGAAAGGCCCAAAAAAGACCTTCCGGAGATTCGATCTCCAGAAGGTCTGAGCGGCAGCTATTAAAAGCTATTCAGAATCCAAGAGCAGTTTGATTTGCCCCCAACCCGTAGCCTCAATAGCGGTGGGAGCGGGCGGAGGAGGGGGCGGAGGCGTGCTCTCTGCATCCCAGGGAAAAAATATTTCGCCCTCCGGATTCGCATCGCCCTGCTGCCATGTCCCATCCGGATCACCCAGCTCTTCCCCGTTGGTCGCTCCGTCTCCATCGGCATCTAGTGCGGCCAGTTCAGGTCCCCACAAGACGACTCCTGAAAAGCCCGCCTGCGAGAGAAAATCCGCTTCAATCTGCAGGCCGAATGCGTTTCGAGGTCCCCCTCCTCCCGAACTAACGTGGCACGCTACACACCCCAAGGAGGTACCATTGGGCACCTGTCTCGAACGGGACGAACGCGCATCTGCTGAAGTACTTAGGATGCTGCACAGTAAAAGAATCGCAGTAAAGACGGCTCCAACCCTCTCTATCCTGATCATGTATTCTCTCCTATATCCGTTTTTAACGGCAAGCTTCACAAGCGTCTATTCGACGAATATACAAATACTACGACACATTGCGCAGCTTCCACTCTTCCAGCGCGCAGTACAAAACGGGCACCAGATGTGCTGTTGATACAATGGCCACCATCCCACCCACCGTTGGAATCGCCATCGGCACCAGTATATCTGCACCGCGCCCGCTGGCCGATAGGACGGGAATGAGCGCAATAATCGTCGTAGCAGCGGTCATGAGGCAGGGACGTATTCGCCGCACACCCGCAGCGAGAGCAGCTGCGCGCACCTGAGATACCGAATGTGGCTTTTCTCTGTCAAAGACCTGGTTGAGATAGGTTGCCATAATTACGCCATTATCTGAGGCAATCCCGAAGAGCGCCAAAAAGCCAACCCAAACAGCCACGCTCAGGTTGATGGGTCCAACGTTAAATAGACTGCGCAGCGAGGTTTCGAAAAATGCGACATTTAAAAACCAATCCTGACCGTAAAACCACATCAACACAAAGCCACCGGCCCAGGCAACGGCAATGCCCGAAAAGACCAAAAGAGCCGTCGAAACGCGTCGGAACAAACCGTACAGCACCATAAAAATCAGCCACAGCGCAAGCGGCAATACCACGTTTAGCGTTTTCTGCGCACGCAGCTGATTTTGGTAGCTACCGATAAATGTGTAGCCAATACCAGGCGGCACGACCAAACGGCCCTCAGACACAGCCCTCTCTAGGTAGTCCCGACACTGCTCTACTACATCGACCTCTGCCCAGCCCGTCTCGCGATCAAAGAGCACATACCCGACGAGAAAGCCGTCTTCGCCCTTAATGACTTGAGGACCTCGCGTATAGCGGATATCCGTTAGCTGTCCAAGGGGAATCTGCACCCCGCTAGGAGCGGCCACCAGCACGCGTTCTAATTCTTCCATGGAATCGCGAAATTCGCGCATGTAGCGCACGCGTAGAGGATAGCGCTCGCGGCCTTCTATCGTGGTGGCAATGCGTTTGCCCCCTATGGCGACTTCTATGACGTCTTGGACATGCTGGACTCGAATACCATAGCGAGCAATCGCCTCTCGATCTACCTCGATTTCCAGATAGGGTTTGCCGACCGTGCGATCTGCGTTGACGGCCGATGGTTTTACCGATGGCACCAGCTTCAGCTCGCGTTGGATCTCGAGAGCAAACGCCTCGATGGAGGCCAGATCAGGGCCTTTTATCTGAACGCCCATCGGAGCGCGTAAGCCCGATTGCAGCATCACCATTCGCGCAGCGATTGGCTGTAGCTTGGGCGCAGAAGTCGACCCCACTATTTGCCCAGCGCGCACGATGGACGACCAGATATCATCGTCTGTCCTTATACCTTTCCACGCATCTCTCCCCGGATTGAGCTTCGGATCCAGAGCGGGACGCCACTGCCTAAATGCTCGACCGGCTTCATCGCGAATCAGCAGGCCGTTATCATCGCGCTTAAAGCGACCGCGCACGCGATAGGGGAGCCCGTCGGGAGCGCGCGCTGGCTCACCCGATTCCGTGCGAAAGAAATCTTCCTCCTCTTCGACAAAAGCAAAGCGCATCCGGCGACCAGCCTCGTCCAGTACGTACTCTGAACGATACTGAACGATCGTCTCGATCATGGAAATGGGGGCGGGATCCAGCGGCGTATCTGCACGCCCGATTTTACCAACCGCCGATGCAACTTCAGGGATGCGTGCTATGGCGCGATCCTGCTTCTGGAGCACGTCAAGCGCCTCGCCAATCGAGGCGTGCGGCATCGTGGTGGGCATCCACAGAAAGGATCCCTCGTCCAGCGAGGGCATAAATTCTTTACCAAAACCTGGAAAAAGACCGCTTATCTGTCTAACGGGAGCAGATGCCGTCACCCCGGGAGGCATAAAGGAGATCACTCTATCCAAACCCAACCAGGCTATACTGCCCGACAGCACGAGCAGTACAGGCGGTAGGAGGGAAAGTATTTTATGGGCCAAACACCAGCGCAAATAGCGCGGATAGACTCTCTGTAGAAGGAAAAAAAGCGCCAACAAGCCCCCCACTAAGAGCGCAACAAAAATAAAATTATGAGCAGAGCCACCCTCTACGCCCAGCGGCAACCAGCGCTGAGAGAGCACCCCTGTCGCAGCTAGGACGGCCGCGCCGAGCAGCGCTAGGTCAACGGTACGGCGATGCTCGGCGCGCAGGTTCTCTCGAACGAGTTGTAAGAGGGCAAGAAGGCCTATGAGAAGGCCCACCCATCCTCCATAAACCGCACTCCAAACACCGCCTGCCAACGCCAGAAAGACGCATACAAAACCGCGTAACCGGGCGGACGAAATACGCACGTTCATCAACAGGTGAAACAGCGTGGGAAGCAGACTCAGCGACACCACCACGGCAGCGAGTAGAGCAAAGGTCTTTGTGAAAGCGAGCGGTTTAAAGAGCTTACCCTCGGCCCCACGCATAAAAAAGACGGGTAAGAAGCTAATAACCGTCGTCAGCACAGCTGTTAGCACGGCGCCCGCCACTTCGCGCACAGCGCGAAAAACCACTTCTATGCGCTCTTCTTCCGGGTCGGCTTTTCGCAGTCTATAGAGCGCGTTTTCGCACAGGACAATACCCATATCAACCATGGTGCCGACGGCGATTGCAATGCCGGATAGCGCCACGATATTTGCATCGACGCCGCCCACTTTCATCGCGATAAAGCACAGCAGAACCGACAGCGGAAGTAAACCGGAGACGAGCGCTGCGCTGCGCACGTTCATTAGCATGACCAAGACGACAATGACCGTGACCAACACTTCTTCGCTGAGCGCCTCTCTAAGCGTACCCAGCGTTTCGTGAATAAGATCCGTGCGATCGTAAAATGGAATGATCTGCACCTGACTTATGCGCCCATCTTCGAGCGTCTTTCGGGGCAGGCCGGGAGCAATCTCCGCTATCTTGCGCCGAATGTGCTCAATCGCCCTGAGTGGGTTTTCGCCGTATCGCACGGCGACGACGCCGCCCACGACCTCTGCTCCCCCTTTGTCCAGAGCGCCGCGACGCAGGGCAGGCCCTCGCTGAACGCGAGCCACGTTGCGCACGTAGACGGGCACATTATCACGCGCCACGACAACGGCCTGTTCTATATCGGCGAGCGATCGGACGAAACCAATACCGCGAATCACATATTCTACGCGATTTATTTCAATCGTGCGGGCCCCAACGTCGCGATTAGCCATGCGCACTGCGTCAAAGACTTGTTCGATCGAAACGCCATATAAACGCATGGCATCTGGATCTACGTCTATCTGATACTCTTGCACAAAGCCGCCCACCGAGGCGACTTCGCTCACGCCTTCAGCGCCAAGAAGCGCATAGCGAACGTGCCAGTCCTGAATGCTGCGCAGTTCGTGTAAATCCCATCCTCCCGTCGGTTGACCCCGTTCGTCGCGCCCCTCCAACGTATACCAGAACACCTGACCTAGGGCCGTTGCATCCGGTCCAAGCGTCGGCTTTGTGTCGGCCGGAAGCGCATCTCGCGGCAAGCTACTTATTTTTTCTAAGACCCTCGACCTAGCCCAATAAAAATCCACATCTTCGTCGAAAATCACATAGACGGTTGAGAAACCAAACATTGAATAGCTGCGCACAGTATGCACGCCAGGCACGCCCATTAATGCCGCGGTCAGCGGATAGCCAATTTGATCCTCGACATCCTGCGGAGACCGGCCCATCCATTCGGTAAATACGATTTGCTGATTCTCTCCTAAATCGGGTATCGCATCCACTGGAACGGGATCGCGCTCCAGCCAGTCTATATCCCAATCAAAGGGCGAAACGGCAATGCCCCACAGCGCCATAAGAACCGCCGCGGACAGGACGAATACCCGATTGTGCAGGCAGGCGCGGAGCACGGCGTCCAACCGCGATCTTGGAGTCGGTTGTTCAGGCTGCATAGTACTCTATTCCCCCCGGGCAACCAGCGCGCGTTGGAGACTTCCACAGCGCAGCATGGATGCACCAAAGTAGGGATTTTCCACTGCTCCAACGCGCTGTATCCAGCGCGCACCTCTATCCTCCAACGCCATAGGACAGTGGTAGATACCCAGCGCATATTCCATCTGCAAACCGCGCCTTTCAACCGCGTCTAAGACGGTCTCTGATAGAGACACAAAGGCCGCACGGGCACTCGCTAGGTCTGGCGCGGCGGCAAATCTGTCCACCGCCTGTTCAAGCGCTGGAGCCATGCGTTCCCAATCGGTTCGCAGCGCACCCGAACTGCCTCTATGAGCCGATCGCAGCAGCGCAGAGCGCAGCGCTTGAGCACCGTTCATAGCCGTTTGCAACTGATCCGAACTCAGGCCCTCTTGCACCGCGAGATAGGCAAGTAAAAGATCTCTCAGCGACGCCTCTTCAAATGAAGCAGTTCTCGCTGCAACGCTCTCTTCTACCTCGACCGCACTCATCATACTGGGTCGGGCTTGAATTTGCAGGGCGCTGTCTATTTTGAATGCCCCATGCACGACGACGCGCTCTCCCGCGCGCAAACCAGAACGGACGATATAATAGTCCCCTGCACGCGGACCCAATTCGACTTCGCGACCCTCATAGTGGCCCGCTTTACCGGACATCGCCACATAGACAATGGCACGCTTGCCGGTCAGTAGCGGCGCAGAGGCAGGTACTAGGAGCGGCGCTTTTAGCGAGTCACTTGGCGGACCGACGTAGCCCAGCGAATCAGCGGGCACGAGTGCCATACCGCACACGTCGCACAGGCCAGCCTGTTCCTTTACAATTTCCGGATGCATTGGACTAATCCACTTACCCGCCAGCGAAGCGTTGGCCAGGCTCCCATTGGCAGCCCTCTGCGAGCGCACTACGGCGCGAACCAACATGCCCGGCTTTAGGCGACCGTCGGAATTATCCACGTTCACTCGCACGCCCACCGTACGCGTTTTCTCATCGAGTAAGGGATGTATAAATGAGATGCGGCCTGCGAATCGTTCGCCCGGCAGCGCATCAGCTCTAAACTCCACTGATTGCCCATACTGGATCCAAGGCAGGTCCGATTCATACACTTCGAGCTTCAGCCAGAGTTTCGATAGGTCAGCCGTCGTATAAATCCGTTCGCCCGTCTGCACGTAGGCTCCCTGTCCGATATGGCGCTTCACGACGACCCCACTTTCCGGCGCGTATATCGTGAGATGATCTGACGGCGTGCGCTCTGTTTCGATTCGACGAATCTGTTCAGAGGTCAAACCCCAGAGGCGCAGTTTCTGCCGGGCAGACTCTACGGTCAGCGCAGCCGTTTGCTTCAGCGAGGATGCGGAGCGGTCTTCTAACTTCTCCAGCGCGCGCAGGGCCTGCACTAGCTCCTCCTGCGCCGAGAGCAGTTCGGGGCTATAGATTGAGACCATGTGATCACCGCGGTGGATGTGCACTCCCGTATAGTCGACGTAAAGGCGATCAATGCGTCCCGGAACGCGCGCGGTGATATCGCGTAGCCTCGTTTCATCAATCGCAACTTTTCCAACCATCCGCGTCTCTACGTCCGCAAACCGGCGCTCTACGACTGCCGTTTGCACCTCCGCTAACCTTATTGCCTCCTCCGAAAGGGCCAACTCGCGCGGACCGGAAGCGGGGACAGGCTCCATCTCAACGGGAATCAGTTCCATGGCACAGACCGGACACAGGCCCCGTTCGGGTTGGCGTATATGTGGATGCATTGAGCACGTCCACGCCTGTGCTTCTGTCTCCGTTTTGGTTTCTGCGCTATACTGTTCGTCTTCAGCCAAACCAAATCGACTGCCGAACCACCATCCAATCGACAGTGCTACTACGCTTATGAGGACGATCTTCACTCTACCTATCATGGCGCAACAACTCCCTCTCTATGACGCTGCGACTGGGCATACGCCGTCCGGCCAAGCGCTGTATACGCGCTTCGTGTCGCATCCGCTCAACGCTTGCCCTCTCGTGGGCAAGATGAAACTCTAGCAGCGTGCGCTGGGCACTCATCAGCTCAAGGAACCCGCTGCGTCCGGCCGTAAAGGACTGCTGCGTCACGCTAAAGGCCTGCTCGGCCTTAGCCAATAAATCGCCTCCGTACAGGGCCATTTTGCGCATGCTCTCACGCCGGCCAAACAGTGCGCCTTCTAACTCAGCCAGCAGCCCGCGCTCCCCGTCCACTAGGGCCGAACGCGCCGCCTGGTAGCGCGATATAGACGCATCCTCTCGCCCGCGATATTTATCGCGCCAGACGGGCAGTTTAACCGTCGCCATTACGACCAACGGATCCCGGCCGCTAGCGCTACCTGCCGCTGCCCGTTCACCCGTTCGCACATAGTCAAGGCCCACCGTCAAGTCGGGATAGCGTTCCTTTTCTGTTAGCTCGAGCTCACTCTGGGCCTGCCACATAGCGGCGCGCAGCATCTGTATGTGCGGACTGTCGCGCAGGGCCCAAACGCGCAGAGAATCGATCTCTAGCTGTGCAACCACCGGCGTATCCAACGCTGCGACTGCCGCATCGTGCGGGCGGCCGATCAGCGCGTTGAGCAAAGAGGCTGCAGGTATGCGTCCATCGCGCAGCGAACTGATCTGGTCCTCCATTCGGCCGAGCTCAACCTGCACACTCATCAAATCGCCGTGCTCCTGTTCCCCGCTGCGATAGCGCATCCGGAGGACTTCTTCTACGTATTCGACCAGCTGCATGCTGCGCTCTGTAATCTCAATTGCCCGCTCTAAGTAGTAGCAGTCCAGATAAGCCTCTATCACTCTGACAGCCACGTCGGCACGACGCTCTTCATAGCGCCATCGCTCTGCGTCGGCAACGGCCAATGCCACTCGACTTCGTGCGTCCAGTTCGCTGGGCCAAGGGATCGCCTGGGCAACGCTGAAGCGCTGCTGCTGGGGACCATCGCGCGTTTCTATTGGCCGCAGAAAGTGACCTAGAGCAACGTGCGGATCTGACCATGAACGCGCCGTTTTCACATTGTCAATGGCAGCCTTCCAGCCCCACAAAGCCGATTCAATATCTGAGTTGTATAGCTGGGCGTAGTGCACGTAATCTTGCAGGTTGGCCAACGGACGAAGCGCAGACCGTTCTGCGCCACGCACCTGTTCGCGCTGCCATATTTCGAGCACGCTGTCCTGTGCAGAGACTCCACTGAGAGAAAAAACTAAGAGGGGTACTACACGCATTAACGCAATCATACACCGATTCCCATTTTTATAGACTAGGCCTCAAACATTGAGACCACAGGGCCCCAACGCGATAGAACAATCCGATGCGTACAGCGCTAGTTCAAATGAGAAACGAGCAGTAGAGTTGAAACAGAGGAGGTGGGACGGGATTTGCGGTAGGCGCAGCCAGAGGCGGCAAAGAGTGAGCCGCCACGACACTATCGTTCTGCACCATAGGTGGTGCAGACAAGAACTTGGGATAAAGCTCTACAGCGGGATTGGATGGAGGCTGCTGCTCTAGCTCTCCACAAACGGCAGCTCCGCAGCAGCAGTCCGAACGCAAGGACGCTTCAGCGCTCGCCTTGCACACCATAATCTGCGGCGCGGCACACGGGTTACAGAGCGCCGAAGCTCCGCTGCCGTATGCCAAGAGCAGCACGAGCAAGAAGCGGTAGATTGAACTACCCTGCGCTCGCAGCCTATGGATCGTCTGTTTCAATGCTATCCGACTCCAAAACCAATGGGATACGAGTCTGTAGATAAAGCTCCATTAGAAGATAGAATATTTCCGGCCCGTGCGCTCTGTCAACTTAGCGTAGCCAGCGCACGCGCATTCCCCATCCCCCGTCCACGAGCATGGGAGATACGGACAAGGCAACGGGCTTCCGT
>Ga0181587_10000210_pt1 | contig 45837 bp, 34 predicted proteins | sample 071ome_27_FD_132463 | JGI IMG/M metagenome (GOLD analysis project Ga0181587, IMG submission 132463) | Coastal salt marsh microbial communities from the Groves Creek Marsh, Skidaway Island, Georgia - 071409AT metaG (megahit assembly) | ecosystem: Environmental > Aquatic > Marine > Intertidal... | reverse complement strand
CCGTCGCGGAGCGTTATGGGGCGCGTTTCTGAAGATATGGCCGGTCCTGATCTTCCTGGTGCCTGGCATGATTGGCGCTGCGCTGCATCACAAGGGGCTGATGATGATTCCGATGGATGATGCTGGTGTTTTCAAGGGTGACCAGGTCTTTCCCACCATGGTGACCACCCTGCTGCCGGCTGGCCTGCGTGGATTGGTTGTTGCAAGCCTGATGGCGGCTCTGATGAGTTCACTGTCCTCGCTGTTCAATTCAACGGCTACCCTTTTCACGGTCGACATCTATGAAAAACTTCGACCCGATGCCAGTGAGCGGCAACTGCTCAAAGTGGGCCGTTTGGCCACCGTCACGGTGGTTGTTTGCGGGCTGCTCTGGATTCCGGTCATGCCGCTGATCTCGGGCGGTGGGCTCTATCAGTATCTGCAAAACGTGCAGGGATACCTGGCTCCACCCATTACCGCCGTGTTCTTGTTGGGTATCTTCAATGACCGCGTAAATACGCGCGGGGCCACCTGGGGCTTGGGACTCGGTTTCGCACTGGGGCTGCTGAAGCTGACGTGCCAGGCCTTTTTTGGTGCCGGAAAAATCGAAAGCCCCGCCATTCTGGCCATGGTTGGGGATTTTAATTTCCTCTACTTCTCGGGCGTTTTGTTCCTGATCATCTCGTTGGTCATCATCGGCGTGTCTTATGCCTCCGAAGCACCGGATAAAGCGCAAATTCGAGGATTGACCCTGAGTACCATCGACCGCAAGGCGGTCCGGGAGAGCTGGGACCGCAGCGACGTGATCGCCACCTCGGTGATCCTGGGTCTGGTAGCCGCGATTTACCTGTACTTCTCTTTCTGGGTCTGATGCACTCCGCCATAACGGGCCTCGCCCGGTCATGCTTTGTGCCTCACATGGCACAGTGGTACCTTCTCTGAATGGAGACAAAAAAAGGCCAGCTATACATCGGGCGTGAAAGTGAGACAGATGAACCCGTACTGCTCAAAGCGAGTTCACTGACCACTCATGGCGTTATTTTTGGCATGACCGGTTCAGGCAAAACCGGTCTGGGTGTCAACATCCTGGAAGAGGCGGCGCTGAGCAAAATTCCCACCTTGATCCTCGACCCCAAGGGCGACATGGGCAACATCATGCTCAATTTCCCCGACAGCACGCCTGAAGATCTCGAACCCTGGATGGACGCGGCCAAGGCGAAGCGCAAAGGCAAGACCGTCGCCGAGCTGGCCGCCAAGGAGTCCGCGGAGCGCAAAGAGGAACTGGCATCGCACGGCATCACGCCACAACGGATTGCCCGGCTGCGCGACAACACCGAGTTCAAGATCTACACACCGGGGTCCTCTGTCGGCATCGGCATGAACGTGCTGGGCTCCATGAAAGCGCCCGATCTGGATTGGGCGGTCAATGCCGAAATCATCCGTGATGAAATCGAGGGCCTGGTGTCTTCGATCCTGGTCCTCGCCGGCATCGAATCCGATCCCGTCTCGGGGCCCGAACACATTCTGATCTCCATGATCGTCGAGACCTGGTGGCGCCAGGGCAAGGACCTGGACCTGGCGACGCTGGTGGGCCAGATTCCAAAGCCGCCATTTCGCAAGCTTGGGGTCTTCGACCTGGAGATGTTTTTCTCCGAAAAAGAGCGCATGAAGCTGGCGCTTCAGCTCAACACCCTGCTGGCCTCACCCTCCATGGCCTCGTGGCTCGAGGGCGAACCGTTGGATATTGAAAGCATGATCGGCGGCAACGGCAAAACGCCATGCGCGATCATTTACATGGCGCACCTGAACGAGACCGAGCGGCAGTTCGTGGTGACACTGCTGTTGTCCAAGGTAGTGACCTGGATGCGCTCGAGGCCGGGAACCGGTGAATTGGGCGCCCTGGTTTACATGGATGAATGCTTTGGCTATGTCCCGCCAACGGCAGAGCCGCCGTCGAAGAAACCGATCCTGACCATCCTCAAGCAGGCTCGCGCGTTTGGTGTCGGGCTGGTATTGGTGACCCAGAATCCGGTGGATATCGATTACAAGGCCATGTCCAATGCCGGCACCTGGATTATCGGGCGCCTGCAGACCGAGAACGACAAGCGCCGTGTCCTGGACGGTATCCGCGGCGGCCTGCCCGACCTGAGCGAGCGAATCTCCAACCTGCAGAAACGCCAGTTCCTGTTGTACCAGGCCAAGAAATCAACCCAGGTTTTCCTGTTTCGCCGTCATTCCATGTGCTTCCGGTTCGGGCCTTTCACCCGTGCGCAGGTGGCAGCGCTGATGGAGCCGTATCGTTTAAAGGCCACAGAAACAGCGCTGTCCGCGGAACCTCCTTCGCCGGCACCATTGCCATCGGAAAACCAGGGGCTTGACGCCCCCGCGGTCATGGCGCCGTCCGTGGCGCCCGGTATTGAGGTCGTGTACCTGGACCCGGCCACGCCCTGGGTCGCAGATATCGGCGCGGACCCCACCGGAAGCTGCCTGGCGCCCGCGGCCGCGCTGACCGTGCAACTGCTGTACGACGAGGTCCGGGCGGGCGTGAAGCACCATGAATCTTACGAAGCGGTGGTCTATCCACTGGATGGCGTCATCGATGTGGAGGATGTCCTCGCCGTGGATCACGATGACCGGGACTTCAATACGGAGCCGCCTGCCGGCGCCCGTTACCAGTTGGGCAACACCAGGCTGCAGAACAAGACCTTCTGGACCAGCCTGAAGGCGGATATGAAAACCTGGTTGGCAGCAAATCGAAGTATTTCGGTGTGGAAATGCCCGGGTCTGAAACTCTACGCACGGGTGGGTGAGCGCCGCGAAGCCTTCGAAGCTCGGTGCCGGCAGGCCGCGGATGCGGCCGCCGACGTCGAAATCAGCAAATTGCGGGAGCGCTATGCCCGGCGTATCGACCGGCTGCAGGCGCAGATCTCCGCTGCCGATGCCAGGGTACGGGAGTTGGAGTCGGACGCGTCCGCGCGCACACAAAGCGAAGTCATGTCAGGCATCGGAGATCTGCTGAACGCCATGCTCAAAGGTCGGGTGGGCTCGCGCACACTGGGCAGCGCCGCGTCGCGCCGGTCGGCCACCAGGAAGGCCAAAATCAGGCTGGAGGCCGCGGAGGACAAACTCGACGCCAAGCAGCGGGACCTCGTGGAGCTGGAGGACGAACTGGAAGAGGCCCTTATCGCCATCCGGGACGAGCATGAGGCGCTCGCCTCCACCCTTGAAGCGCTGGACATTGGTCTTGAAAAGACCGACATCCGGGTGCTCGAGGCCAAGCTGGTTTGGGTGCCGGTGGCCTGAAGCAGTCACAGGCGGCAATGGCGCTGTTTGCCTGGGGGCCCGCCATTGAACCGCGGTTTAAGGCAGCCAGCCTGTTCCCTCAGGCTGGTTGCTTATCATATAAAACCGGAATCAGTCCTCGAAGTCCGTTGCCTGGGTCTGATGCACTCCGCCGTAACTGGCTGATGAGAAATGCATGGTTTTGGCGACCCAGTCATCACCTTCCAAAACCCAAACGCTGGTGACCCGGGTCCGATATGGCTTGAAGTTGCCATTGCCGTCCGGCGTCACGCCTTCTGCGTAGTACCTGGCGAACACCGTTGAATCGTTCAGCTGGTGCGCTTCGGAGAAGTGGACGACGACGGTACCGGCATCGCCGGGGGTCGTGCGCGCCCAGTCTTCGACGGTCGCGGTGCCCACCGGTTTATGGAAGCTGCCGTCCGAGTTCGTGTTGTACATACCCTCAGCACTGCTCAGGGCCACCACTGTCTCCCAATCCTTGGTGTTCCTGGCGACCCAGTACGCGTCAATGTTGGCGAGCACGGTCTGCTCGGCGCTGGTGTGGCTGTCGGCAAAGCTCAAGCTGGTGAACAAAGCCATGCATAAAATCACATACCTCATAATCTTACTCCTGTGAAATTTCCCTAAAGGTTTCCCCCCCAAGAGATAACAGCATAGCACCGATTCAAGCGCGCACGCCCGGCGCTCGGGTTCGCGAAGGTTCAAGCGTTATCATGAGCCCTCTGAAAGCAAGCAAGGGCACCTGTCATGCTCCGGGGTTTGAAGAACTATCTGCGCGCGCTGTGGGAAGGGTTGAACACCAAGATGACCTGGTTCGATATCGCGGCTGTCATGGCGCTCGCCACCTTCGATATCCTGTTCGGGATACCGTCGCTGGCGTGGATACCTATCCTGCTGGTGGCTTACGTTTCCGGGCGCTGAGGCGCAGGCAGCGAGAGATCGTGCCCGGAAATCAGTTGACGCGCTGGCTGCTTCGTTCGTCTGCGCTACCTCGCGCATCCCAGCGCAGCGCCGCGTAGATAAACGGGGTGTCAATCACGGCGATGGCGAACTTGAATACGTATTTGGCTGCGGCGAGTTTCAGCGCTGTGGCCAGGTCCACCAGGCCCCACCAGACAACCAACCCGTAGATCAGGGTATCCACGGCCTGTGAAATCAGGGTGGAGCCCGTGTTTCGCAGCCACAAGTGACGCGAACCGGTGGCTTCGCGGATGCGATGAAACACCCAGACATCGAATGACTGGCTGATCAGATAGGCCAGCAGCGAGCCCAAGACAAATCGGGGGGTATAGTCGAACAGGGTCACCATGGCCGCGTGGACCGATTGGGCATAGGCTGCCGTCTCAGGGAGCGCCGAGGGCAGGAACCGCAGGCTGATCTGCGTCATCACGACCAGCACCACGCTGAGGAAAAAGCCCAGGAGCACAGCCCTTTGAGCCTCCGCGCGGCCATATTTTTCGCTCAGCAGGTCGGTGGCAAAGAAAATGCTGCTGTAAAGAATGACGCCCATGCTCGTCTGCAGCCCCGCAATCACGGTCAACTTCGGACCCATGATGTTGGCCAGCATCAGGCTGAAAATCACGACGCCATACAGCCCAATCCGCCCGAACAGTCGGAATGCCAGAACGGCAAAACCGAGGTCGACCAACACGGTGATGACCCACAGGCTCAATTGATGGTCACTGATGAAATCCATTACCGATAGTGGATCAGCTGGCGTGCCGCCCTTGCGCGTCAAAATAAGAGAGGGACTATATCATTTAGCCCGATGGGGCCACCATCGGGCTGGCGCGGGTCATGATAAACTCATCGTGCGTTGTGAAAGCCTGCATTTGCGGCACTCGCCTCATTCTTGCCGCCGGGCGCGGGCAGGCGATGAGGTGGTAACAAAGGGTCTAATCAAAAAAAGCTACGGGAACGTTCTTATGAAAGGGGTATTCTTGAATCATAAAATTCTGCCCATGATGGCAGGCTCATGGCTGATCGTTTCCGGCGCCGAGGGCCAGGCCCCGATCTGGAGTGACGAGTTCGACCAGGGTGGCGCGCCCAACGAAGCCTACTGGTCATATGACCTGGGTGCCGGCGGTTGGGGCAACAATGAGACTCAAACATATACCGATGAAGCGTCCAATGTTCGCGTCGAGGGCGGTTACCTGTACATCACCGCCCAGGAGCAGCAGCTCAAGGGCAAGCGCAGGAGCTATACCTCCGCGCGCATCAAGACCCAGGAAAAACTGACGGTCAGGTATGGCACCATCGAGGCCCGGATCAAGGTGCCCAATCTGGCAGACGGCCTGTGGCCTGCTTTCTGGACATTGGGCAGGGACTTTCCCGAGGTGGGTTGGCCGGCGTGCGGGGAACTCGACGTCATGGAGATGGGTTCCCAATCAGCGATCGCAGAGGGTTTAGTGAATCGTAGGGTCGGCTCCACCGCGCATTGGGAACACGGTGGCGGCTACGCGGGCTATGGTCTGACCCTGGACGCCGCGACAGACCTCAATAATGACTTCCACGTGTTTCGCATGGAATGGACACCGGATTTCGTCTCCACATACCTCGATGGACAGCAAATCTGGGTGATCGATATTTCACCCGGGGCGTGTACCGATTGCACGGAATTCCATCAGCCGCATTTCATCATCCTCAATATGGCCGTTGGGGGCAGCTACACGGGCCTGTTCAGTTACAGGGATATCACCGCGACATTCCCGGCAGAAATGGTGGTCGACTGGGTTCGTATTTATGACAATGGCTTTACCGAACTCTCGGGCTCGGCGATCCCCGGTACCGAGGCGCATGTCGAAGCCATCAACGTTGGCGTTTCAGGGCGTAAACGCGTGAGGGGAACGGCCGACGTGCAGGTACGGGATGAGAAAGGGGACGCGGTGGCCGGCGCTGATGTGACGGTGCAGTTTTCCGGCAGCTTCAACGAGACCGTGACGGCCACCACGGGTGGTGACGGCTGGGCCTCATTCACCACCTCCGGGCGCGTCAAGTCCCCCAGCTTCCAGGCATGCGTCACGGACCTCGTCCATCCGAGCATGGCGTACGTGCGGACGGACAATGTCGAGGAGTGTGCTAACTTCTAGGCACGGGTGGCGCTGGCGTTTATGGCGCCAGCGCTTCGAACTCCCAGCGCTTCGAACTCCCAGCGCTTCGAACTCCCAGCGCTTCGAACTCAATGAGCAGCCGCGATGGCGCGTTCTTTTTGGTCCAGCGCGCTGGCGATCGCGCGTTTCATGCAGCGATGAATTTCTGCTTTACCTGTGCCGTCGAAAGGAAACATCTCGCCCAACATTTCGCAGGAGTCCTCGGCGATGGCTTCGATCCGCGCATCCAATTCCATCACGTCAGCGGAGTCAGCGAGATCGAGGTCAGCGAAACTGACCGGCCTTTTGAGCTCGACGATTTCACTCGGGACCACAGGATGAGAAGCGCGATTCTCTGATTTACGCTCGACTACAATGGGCGCCTGGATGACGATGAGTTTTTCGAGGATTTCCGCTTCCTCCTGTGCTGCCAAGGGGGTGGCCGCCAGGGAGAGCCCGGCGATGGCCAGGAAAACGGGAGCCGTTCTCACATATTTGATGTACCTATTCATGATGCCTCCTCGCAAGTAGCGAGTCTTATCCCGGGAAAAGACGTGTCATGACTCCTTTGACTGTGCGGTCAATTATTCCCAAGCAGATCACGACCTGGCCGCACTCGCCATGATCTGGCTCAATAAATCTCCAATAAGCACAGGGCGTGAAGTCACGTCATGGGTGAGACGTCAGCGATGACGCGCTGTCCAGAGTCGGTCATACCAGGGTGTAGGTGCCCGGAGCGGCCCGCTTCTAACGGATGTCCGGGTGCTGCACCAGTGCCACCCTGAGCCCAGGCTGAACATGATTGGGGTCGTGGGGCGCCCTGGCCAAGACCGCGCGCAGCATGGGCTCGAAGAAATCCAGCGGAGGCGTCTGATAGTCGGGATCGAAGCTGGCCTGGTCCCATCGTTCGCAAAATTCGATGGCATCCTCGAAATACGGGCTTTCGCTGTGCCGGTCACGCTGGTGCTGATCGGCCCCGGGCAGATGCTGGCCGTAATAGATCAACTGGAAATCCGCGTGCGTTCGTACGCACCAGGTGACCTGCTCGCGGACAAACGGCCTTAGCACGGCGGCCGCCAGTTCTCCATGGCTATAAGGCGCATGCAGATCGCCTACGTCATGGAGCAGCGCTCCGACCGTCCAGTCTGCATCTGCGCTGTCATGCCAGGCTCGGGCAGCAGCTTGCAGCGAATGTTCCAGGCGACTCACCCGATAGCCTGAGAGTGATTCATCGAGCTGATCCAGCAAGCCCAGCAGCCGGTCGGCTGTGCCCAGGGCGAAGGCGGTTTCCAGCCGGTTGAGCATTTCGTACTCCTGCCGGGTGCCCTCTTTCATTTGGCGAAACTGAACCTGCTTCATCGGTGTTTGCGCTCTGCATGCTTTCGCTCGAGCACCGCCAATCGACCCATGGTCTCGTCGGTGTCGACATAGCAGGACTGGAGGTGGCGATGCCCCCCCGAGCGAAAGGCCTTGCGCCCGTGCATCACGCGGCGATTGTCGACCATGTACATGTCGCCGGCCTGCATGTCCAACTCGATCCGGTATTCAGGCCGGTCGCGCAGCGCGCCAAATGCGCGATAAGCCTCATAGAACGCATCCATGGCCTCAGGTGGCAGCAGAAAAGGCTGCACGGAATGGTTGGAATAACGCACTTCCTTCAGCCGGCCTTCCGGATCCAGCGTGAGCACCGGGGCATGGTGTTCCAATTCCATATCGTCTTCACGAAAGTGAAAATGCAGGCTGGTCTCAGCCAGCAGTTGGAACTGTTCAGGGCTTTGCGCCCGCATGACCTCCGCCAGCTTGAACCCGTCCACCAGCGTGGCTTCGCCCCCGCTGGCGCTCGATCTTACAAAGTGGGTCAGCTGGATCGTGGGGACCGGGTCGCGATAGGCCTCGTCGGTGTGCAGCACCAGCGGTAAATTGGTGTAAGCCACCGAATTGGCCCTGGGCACGGCCTTGACGTCGAATACCTTGCCCCAGCTGGTGACGCGGACCTGTCCGATGGTCTGGGCGATGTCGAGCACGATGCCGTCCTGCTTGGGAATTCCATGCATGATCCCCAGCCCCGTGCGGCGAAATGTCTGCAGCCACCTGATCCGGGCGTTGATGTCCTGCAGGAAAGCAGCGTGCTCGATGCGCGGCAGCTTCGAGGCCATTTCGCTGCCCCAGGTATCGGGCGACGGGGGCTGGCTGCGCGCGCCATTGGAGTAATCGTGCCGCCTCAGCCAATCGGCTGCGAACAGGCTCTCATGGCCATCGCTCCAGCAGATCTCTAGGCCGCCCGTATCGTTGACGAAGCACTGTTTCGGGCGGATGTCAGCTGCGAGCAGGGAGGTTTCTTCCACGCGGTGGCCGGTCTCCGGGTGGCGGGCCTGCGGCGAATTGTCGCGCAGCCAGAAATGATGAAAGACACTGTCAAGGCCATCACCCCACCACAGCATGATGGACTTGTGATCATGTTCGACGCGGGTGATTCGTTGCATGGCGGCTTCAATCCCGGTAGTCGGGTTCTTCCTCATCCAGGATGCCGATGAGCGCCTGAAGGTGCAGCTCGGCAAACTGCGGATAGGTTCGCCATTGTTCGCAGGCCAGCCGGGCGGTATGGTCCGGCACGCTTGCCAGGGGCCGCCCGGTGGAGAGGGCGAGCACCTGAACCTGGGCGGCCCGCTCCAGGCAGTACAGCTCATCGAACGCCTGCGCGACCGAATCTCCGATCACGATCACGCCGTGATTGCCCAGAAAGAGCACGTCGTGTTGCTCGCCAAGCAACTCGGCCACCCGCTGCCCCTCATCCTCATCCAGCGCCATCCCGGCATAGTCACGGTCGTAGGCAACTCGGTCATGAAATCGACAGGCATTCTGATCCAACATCATGAATTCGAAGTCCTGCAGGCAGGTCAGGGCGGTGACGTAGGGCATGTGCGTATGGAGGACGCATCGGGCCCTCGGGATCAGTCGGTGCAACTCTGAATGCAGCGCCCAGGCTGTCAGGTCTATATGATCTCCGGCGCCATCTCCGGCCCGGGTCAAAACCAGGTCGCTGGCCCGAATGCGGGAAAAATGTGCCCCTCTCGGGTTGATCAGGAACTCGTTGCTGTCTGCACCCAGCGCGGCGCTGAAGTGATTGGCGATGGACTCGTGCAGGTGCAGACGGGCGGCCCAGCGGAATGCGGCCGCCAGCTGTCGACGGGTGGTGTGTTCGAGGTCGCTGTGGGCTCTCACCTGCTTGCTCTCGTTTTCCCGGTTGTCCGCAATCAGCCCAGTATAGTCAAGGCGCATCGGTGCTCCAATACGTTGGCGGTGAGGGATCAAGGCCGCTGGCCACCCGGACGTCGATGGTTGCCCCATAGCGCGAAGGTATATACTCGCGGAATCCATGGTTTGGCAGGGGAGTGATCACGATGGATATCCGTTTGAGCAGAGAACAGCTTGCTGACTATCAGCAGGATGGATACATCATTGTCAAAGGCTTTCTGAGCGCGGATGAGCTCTCTCCTCTGTATCAGGCCTACCAGGGTGATCCATCCATTGACGGATCACTGTACGGGATGACCGACAAGGCAGGCGCCGCGCATCCCATCAATATCTGGGTCGACTTGGGCGACGATATCATCGGCACGATTCCCCGCCTGGAGCGCGTGGTCGATTGCGTCGAGCAGATCCTGGGCGAGCCCTGCTACCACTGGCACTCGAAATTTACCAACAAGCCGCCGGGATGCCGCGCACGCATTGACTGGCATCAGGACTACACCAGCTGGTATGACGATGGCTGTCTCTTCCCCCATATGCTGACCATGGCGCTGGCCATCGAGCCGGCCGCCAGGGCGAATGGTTGTTTGCAAGTGGTGCCCGGGTCGCATCGCATGGGCCTGATCAATCACCAGGATGTCCCCAGTTTCGAGGCGCGGCTGGAAGCCGCCAAGGACAGGCTAGGGTTGGTCCACTGCGAGTTGGAAACCGGCGACGCCGTGTTTTTCCATTGCAATACCCTGCATGGCTCAGGCCCCAATGACAGCGCCCGCTCGCGCCTGATGATGTTCAGCTCCTACAATGCGGTCTCCAACCAGCCGCTGGAAGCTGCCATAGGAAGCAACGAGTGGGGCCGTTTCATGGGGATCACGCCCGAGGAGCGCCGGGTCCGGCCGCTGCAAAAATTGCCCGATGACACGCTTCTGCGCCGGGCGGATATGCCCGCTTTCGGCCGGACGCCCTTCAAGCGGCCCATCGACACGCCGGGTGAAGGCTATACTCGGGCCGTGGCGCTGGAGACCTGATTCACCATGAGCGCACACCAGGAGGTGGATCTCTCAGCGCGCGAGTTGCTCACCGCGTTGGTCAACAATCTGCAGGCCCGGTTTTTCGAGGCGCCCCGTCTCGATGCCAAGCAATTGTTCATCGCGATCCAGGGCGGCAGGGAAATTCCTTTCATGGAGATCAGGCTGCCCCAGGTCGATGACAGCCTGGATTGCCTTCTTGCCCTGGACGAGACCTGCTATGTAGGCACGCTGAATTTCAGCCGCTTTCGGCAGGCATTGCGCGCGCTCATCGCCCGCATTGCCGGCACGTTACAGGATCCGGATGCCGTGCCCAACACCTTCGTCAGTACCGACGGACAGAGCTCGCTGTTCAATATGCCGGGCATTACCGAGCATGACGGGCAGGTCAATATCCTGCTCACAGGCGTGCATCAGCGACAACCGGGCCAGGTCGTACTCAGGCTGGTATTTATCGATCCAGGCGTGCTGGAAAACGCCGGTTGATGTGAGCTTCTCAACCCGCGCCTGACGCGGTTGTTTCGATGGCCACCTGTTTGCGCAATTCGAACTTCTGAATTTTGCCCGTTGCGGTTTTGGGCAGATCCTGGAACACCAGTTTCTTCGGACATTTGAACCCGGCCAGCCGCTCCCGGCAAAACGTCAGGATATCCTCCGCCGTCGCCTTGCGCCCGGAAACCAGCTCGACAAAGGCGCAGGGCACCTCGCCCCACTTCTCGTGCGGCATGGCGACCACCGCCGCGGCCGCCACGGCGGGGTGCTTGAACAGGACAGACTCGACTTCGACCGAGGAGATGTTCTCGCCCCCTGAGATGATGATGTCCTTGAGTCGGTCACGAATTTCCATGTAACCATCGGGGTGAACAACGGCGAGATCGCCACTGTGAAAACCACCGTCAGCAAAGGCGGCCCTGGTGGCCTCGGGGTCCTTGTAATAACCCTTCATCAGGGTGTTGCCGCGCAGCACTACCTCGCCCAGGGTTTCGCTATCGGCAGGAACGGGCTGGCCGCTGTTGACGTCAAGCACCTGCACTGATTCCATGACTGGAAAACGCACCCCCTGTCGTGCCTTGATTTCGGCCTGGCCAGCCGGATCGAGCTCGTCCCATTGTGCTTGCCAGTCACACCAGACAACGTGGCCAAAAGACTCGGTCAGGCCGTACACGTGCGTGACGTTCAGCCCCAATGCCTGCACGCGTTCCAGTACGCGACTGGGCGGTGGCGCGCCGGCGGTCAGCGCCTGCACCGTGTGTTCGAGTCCGAGGTCCTCGCCCTCCGCTGCATGAGCCAGCATGGCGAGAACGATGGGGGCTGCGCCAAAGTGCGTGATCCGGTGCTCGCGCAGGGCGGTAAAGACGCTGTCGGCGGTGATCTTGCGATGGCAAATGAAGGTTCCCGCCATGATGGTCATGGCCCACACATGGCACCAGCCATTGCAGTGAAACATGGGAACGGTATAGAGGTAGCGCGGATGGCGGGGCAACTGCCAGGCGGCAACCGTGCCCAGCGCCATCAGGTAGGCGCCCCGGTGATGATAGACCACACCCTTCGGCCGGCCGCTGGTGCCCGAGGTGTAATTCAGGGTGATGGCATCGTACTCGCTTTCGGGCAGACCGCCGTTCTCTTTTTCATCAGCAGAGTTCAACCAGTCCTCGTAGACGGGATATCTGCCCGACACCGGTATACCGGAGGCGGCTCCGCTGTCCTCGATTTCGACCACTACGGGCCTGTTTTCCACGTGCTCCAACGCCTGCTCGACCAATGGCAGGAACTCGCTGTCGACCAGCAAAACCCGGCAATCGGAGTGGCTCAGAATATAGGCGATGGTATCCGCTTCGAGGCGGATATTGATCGCGTTCAGGACCGCGCCAAGCAGCGGCACCCCGTAGTGGGCTTCCAGCAGTTCGGGCGTGTTGGCGGCAATGACGGATACCGTGTCACCCCGGCCCACACCACTGGCCTCGAGCGCGCCCGCCAGGCGCCGCACCCGCTGTGTCAGTTCCCGCCAGGTATAGCGGCGCTCCCCATAGATGACCGCGACCCGGTCGGGATAGACATCTGCGGTCCGGCGAAGGAAAGACAGGGGAGAGAGCGGGACGTCATTGCGCAATTCGTGCATGCTCAGGGCTTCGTAATGTTCTTTTGACATGAGGTTACTCAGGGTCAAGACGGCTTTGATGTTTTGTTTTGGTACTTACCTGAAGTTTCCGGATGGTCACGCCGCCATCTGAACAGGTCCAGCAGCAGCGCGATGCCCATGAGCACCAGGATCAGCGTTAATGGCAGGCCGGCGCTGATCGCGCCTGCTTGCAAGGCGGTCAGGCTCTCGTCGCCGCCCAGGGTCAGCATGACCACCGCGATCAGTACTGACAGCGTGACCCAGAGCAGGCGCTGGGGCACCGGCGTTTTCAATTGTCCGCCGGCGCTGATGGAGGACAGCACCAGCGAACCGGAGTCGGCGGAGGTAATGAAAAACGTGATGACCAGCACAACGGCGCAGATGGAGGTCAGCCCGGCCCAGGGTAGCTGTTGCAGCATCTGGAACATGGCCAGTTCGACCTGGCCGACGCCTGCGGACAGGGCGCCGATATTTTCCTGTGCCTGGAACAGGGCGCTGCCGCCAAAGATGGACATCCAGACGATGGAGACCAAGGTTGGCACCAGCAGCACCGCGATCAAGAATTCACGCACGGTCCTGCCCCGAGAAATCCGGGCGATGAACATGCCCACGAAGGGTGACCAGGAAATCCACCAGGCCCAGTAAAACACCGTCCAGCCCTCGTACCAGGAACGATCCTCGCGCCCGATCCAGTTGCTCAAAGGCACGATGTCACGGCCGTAAAGCCAGATGGCGTTGAAAAATTCGCGCGCCAGGATTGCAGTGGGGCCGGCCAGTAAAACGAACAGCGCCAGAATGGCCGCCAGCGCCATGTTGAAGTTGCTCAACACCCGCACGCCCCTGCGAACACCCAGCATGACCGAGATGGCGGCAATCATGCCAATGACTGCAATGACTGCCATCTGAATGACGAACCCCTGGCCGAATCCGCTGAGAAAACCAATGCCCCCCGCGGCTTGCTGTGCGCCAAAGGCCAGCGAGGTGGCGATACCGAAAACCGTTGCCACCACGCCGAGTACGTCGACGAGATCGCCCGGCCAGCGCCAGGTATAGCGCCCGAGGAAGGGATACAGGGTGGAGCGAATCAGGAAAGGCAGGCCCCGGTTGAAGGAAAAGTAAGCCAGCGCCATGCCCATCATGGCGTAAATGGCCCAGGCGTGCAGACCCCAGTGAAACAGCGTGGCCGACATGGCCAGGTCCGCGGCCATGGGTGTTCGGGGCTGAACGTTGAAGGGCGTGCCAAACCAGTTGGTGTAGTGCGCCAGCGGTTCCGCGACGCTGAAAAACATCAAACCGATGCCCATACCGGCGGCGAACAGCATGGCGAACCAGGATAGCCGTGAGAAATCAGGCGCGCAGTCGGCGCCACCCAGCCTGATTCGGCCGATGGGCAGTACAATGAGGATCAGGCAGAACAGCACGAACAGGTTGACGGACACCACGAAAAAGCCATGAAAGCGGGACAGTATCCAGCCCCTGATGGCCAGCATCAGACGCTCGGCGCTTTCGGGCGCCCACAGGCTGAGCATCACCAGGGGGACAATCAGGCCGACACTGAGGACAAAAACCACGGGATGCACATCTAGCCCGAGCGACTGCCGCGTGGGCAGTTTTTCAGGTGCGTTTGCGTGATGGCCGGGACGGCTCAACGGTCTTCTCGGGCTGCGGCCGGGGTGCTATGGGGCGCGGGCGGGCTGCCTGTATTGTTCGGGGTGTGCATAAGCATTACCCGCAAGCTTAGTTCAGTACAGGCCGCTCGCGCCAATCCGCTTTCGAAACCGAATGCCCTGGATGCAGCCCTGCGCCGCCTCATGAACCGCCATCGGCGTCGGATTGCGCGCGGGCCAGCCGGGTTTCCAGGGCGGCTGTTCCAGCCGCCGTGGCGCCGAGATCCCGGCCCGCCAGCAGTAGCGATTCCCACAGGTACAGGGCGAGGCTGGATTCACAAAACAGCAAAAACACAGGTGCAGCCAGCGCGTGCAGCCTCAGGATCTGGACGTTGATGCCGGCAACCTGTGTCTGCGCCAGGCAAGCTGGGCCGAAGCGATCGGGCCGCAGATCGAGCGCGCACGGCCCGGCCAGGCAGGCGGGTGCTCTTTCCCCGCTGAGCGCGATCAACGCGTGGCTGTCTGCGATGTGCAGATCGTACACACCATCCGCCGGGCGTTCGGCGGGTTCCTCCGGCAGTTGCTCGGCCGTGGCTCCTGCCAGGCTGCTCAACCACCAGTACTCGACAGCTCCCGTTCGCAGCACCCAATCGCCTCGTTCTGTTTGCCGCGCCTGGTTCACCCCTTTGGGCAGTGGCAGTCGGGGGGACAGCCAATGCTCAACGCCCGGGCCGCGATAGCCTCGACGCGGCCACAGGCTCAAATCAACCAGGCCCAGCGTCGCCAGGGCGTCTGGTTCTCGATCACCTTGATCGTAACAGGCCACCATCTGCTGCCCGGCGACCGGCTTGAAGACCGCGCCATGGGCCTGATGCCATTCATGCAGCGCGCTGCGCCGCGGCAGTGAGGCAGGGTGTCCGTCGCGCCCTAGCATTGTTGGCGCTCGTTGTCCGGGTCGTAAAAGGGCGTTGGCCTGACCTCGGCCTGACGAATCTCGTTGTTGGCGCAGCGGATGTTTATGCGCCCGCCCGTCCGGGCAAGATCCGGCGGAACCATGGCGAGGCCGATGACCGACCGCAGCGTGGGCGAATAGCTGCTCGAGGTGACCCGGCCGACGGCGCGGCCGGCGTGAATCACCAGATGGCTTTCCCGTGGTGAGTTGTCATCCGTCTGCGGCAGGCTGAAACCCACCAGCTGGCGGTATGGCGTCTTTCCGGCCAGTATCTCGAGCGCGCGCTTTCCGACGAAATCGGGTTTCTTCCAGGCCACGGCCCAGTTCATGCTGATCTCCATCGGATGGGTCATGGCGTCGGTATCTTGACCCACGATGACATGTCCTTTCTCCAGCCTCAATACGCGCTGAGCCTCCACGCCAAAAGGCTGCAATCCTGACGGGCGTCCCGCTTCCAGGATGTGCTCCCAGGCGGACTGCGCGGCATGGAACGGCAGGTGAATTTCGAAGCCAAGCTCGCCCACGAAGCCGACCCGGATCACCCGGGCAGCGGTGTCCGCAAATTCAAGCTCCCGCGCGGCCAGAAAGGGCATGGCCTCGCGATTCAATTTCTCGCCAAAGCCGGCCTGGCGCAAAATGTCTCGCGCAGCCGGGCCCGCCACGTTAAAGGCGGCCCATGCCGGCCCCGCGTTGACGATATCGACCCGCAATCGCCACTGGGCTTGCCACCAGAGCAAGTTCCGATACACCCGCTGAGCCGCCCCGGTGGTGGTTGTCACGTAAAAACGGTCGGCCGCGAAACGGCACGCCACACCGTCGTCGATGATGGCCCCCGCGTCATTGACCATCAGCGCGTAGCGTGAGCGATTCACATCGAGCGAAGACAGGCGGCCGGTATAGACCCGGTCGAGAAACTCGCCCGCGTCCGGCCCCAGCACTTCGATACCGCCCAGCGTGGACACATCGATGATGCCGGCTCGCTCCCGAACCGCCCGCACCTCTTCTTCGATGTGTTGCTGTGCGCGTCCTGGTGAGCCATAAAATGCCGGCCGGCGCCAGCTGTCAGCCACCATCCAGTGCGCGCCCGCGGCCCGGTGCCACTCATGCATGGCGCTCCGGCGCCGGGGGAACAGCGCCGGGCCGGCACAGTGGCCGATTTTTTCCGGCCCCAACGGGGGTCGCGCGGTGGTTACCCCGGTACTCGTGACGGTCTGCCCCGTCGCGCCCGCGACAATCCTGGCCATGGCCAGGGCTGAATGGCGCCCCTGGGACGGCCCCATGCCGCAGGTCGAAAAGCGTTTGGCCAGCTGGATGTCGCTGTAGCCCTCGCTCACCGCGCGGAGGATGTCCTTGATCTGCAAATCCTCGTCAAAGTCCACAAATTCCCCACCCCGCGGATGGGGGAACACCGGCAGCGGGTGGTTGACGCTGTCGCCGGACGGGCCGCGCCAGTGCGCTGCGGCCTGGGGCAAGGGCTTGGGTCCGGGCTCGGGTCCAGAGGGTTCTTTTATGATCTCGCCGATGGCCCGCGCCGCGTCAGCCATCGCAAGTTCGGGGTTGATGCAGCCGTTAATGGCGCCGGCGGTCACCATGCCCTCGGGCAGTTGGTCGATCTGAAAAACCGCGCGCTCATCCAGATAGCGGAGCCGGGCGCCACCCTGGCACGGCAGCTGGTAGGCGGGCATGTAACCCACCGAGGTCACCAGCAGATCGCAGCGATGAACGTCCAGGCGCGCACCCGTGACGCCCGGGGCTTTGATGGCGCGCACATCCACGGCGCGCAAACGACCGCCGAGGCGTTCCGCCCGCGCCTGGTAGACCGTGGCGCCGCACTCGATTTCCACGCCGGCATCGGCGAGCGCACGCGCCGCGGCATGCGAGGGCATGTCAGGGCGCATCTCCACCACGCAGCGCAGCTCGACCCCGGCCTCCAGCAGGTCAAGCGCGACCTCGTAGGCGGTGTCGTTGCCGGCCAGCACCACCGCGCGGTCTCCGGGTCGCACGCCGTAGCGTCGGATCAATCGTTGGGCGGCGCTTCCCAGCAGGATCCCGGGCAGGTCGTTGTTACGGAAAACCGCAGGCTGTTCGATGACACCAGTGCACACGCACACTGATCTTGCCCGGACCCGCAGCAGGCGCTCGCCCTGGATGACCGGTACCCAGTGATCCTCGTACCAGCCATTGGCCACCGCACCGGTCAGGCAGTGGATACGGGCATGGTCCCGGACCGCGTCCAGCAGCGGGTCCGTTCGGGCACGCTCTGACGCGTCTGTGCCGGGACGGCGATAGCTCAAGGCGCCGCCCAGGTGCGGATGGCGATCAACCAGGATCACGTCTCTTCCCGCATCGGCCGCCAGGCGGGCGGCGTGCAGGCCGGCAATGCCTGCCCCGATCACCAGCACATCGCAGAACAGATGCTGCTGCGATCGTTTCCGCGGTGCCGCTTGGGTGTCGATCCGGCCCAGCCCCGCAACCTTGCGAAACCAGGGATACCACTTGTCCCAGGCGCCCCGCGGCCAGTAGAACGCGCGGTAGTAGAAACCCACCGGCAGCCATCGCGAGAACCACTGGATCATGGCGCCCAGGTCAAAGCGCAGGCTGCCGAGCGTGTTCTGGGCGCTGACGCGCATGCCGGCCTCGAGCGGCTGGCGATCGGCGCAGACATTGCCGGACCCCGGCAGCTGCACCAGTCCGTTTGCCTCGGAACCGGCCAGGGACATCAGTCCGCGCGGGCGATGGTATTTGAAAGACCGGCTGAGCAGGTGCTGGCCGTTGGCGGCCAGCGCGCTGGCGATGGTGTCGCCTTCCAGGGCGCGCAGCTCACGGCCCTCAAAATGGAAAACCAGCTCCCGGTCCGGCCGCACCCAGGCGCCGGTCTGACCTTCGATGCGGCCGCCGCGTTTCATGGCGTGCCGTCCTGGCCGGACGGTAATTCCGATGGCGGAAACGTCCGGACCACGGTGTTGCTGCGGGTGTCGCGCTCGGCCAGGAACCAAAAGGAAGAGGGCGCGTGACACCACCACTCGATCACGAGACCCGCGTGGTTGTGGTGGAAAAACACCTGCCGGGCACAGGCGCGGGTGTCGGTCTCGGTGGGCTCCGCGTCCGGGTGGTACTCGCCGCCATAGACAAACTCGTCGATGTTGCGCAGGCCATTGAGTGGGCAGTGCATCTGTTTCATATCAGTGGCTGGCGGCCGTGGCGCCCGCTTCATTGATCTGTTCAAAGGCGTAGAAGCGCTCCAGCGCAAAGGGTCGAATCAATTCGGGGACCTGTCCGCTGGACACCAGTTCAGCCATGGTCACGCCGCAAATGGGGGTCGCCTTGAAGCCCCAGGTGCCCCAGCCCGCGTCGAGATAATAGTTGTCCACCGGGCTCAGGCCCATGATCGGGCTGTAATCCGGCGTCATATCGGTGATTCCGCCCCATTGACGCAGGATGTTGGCCTCGGCAAGGAAAGGAAAGAGTTGCGTGATGCCACTACAGAGCGCTTCTTTGAGTTCCAGCGTCGAACGCGTCTGGTACAGGGGGTAGGGGTCGGATCCGCCGCCGATCACGAATTCCCCCCGCGAGGTCTGCTGGATGTAAACGTGCCACCGCGGTGAACTGACCAGGGGCGTCAGTATGGGTTTGTACGGTTGCGTGACCATGGCCTGCAGCGGATAGGTGTGAATGGGCAGGTCGATGCCGGCCAGACGAGCGACCTCGGAACTCATGCCGGCCACGGCCTGCACCACGGTGTCGCAGGCGACCCTGCCGCGTGTGGTTTCCACGGCCCGAACCTTGCCGCCCTTGACCTCCACGCCGGTCACCTCCGTCAGCGGGTGAAATTCCACGCCAAGGCGGCAGGCAGCACGCGCGTAGCCCCAGACCACGGCGTCATGTCTCGCGGTGGCGCCGTCGGCATGCCAGAGACCCCCCAGGATGGGAAAGTGTACGTTGGGTTCGCAATTCAGATGCGGAATACGCCGTTGCACCTCCGCCAGGTCCACCACTTCAGAGCGCACCCCGAGCTCCTTGTTGACTTCCGCCCGCCAGCGGAAGCTGCGCAGGTCGCTGTCCGAGTGCGCCAGCGTCATCTGCCCGCGATTCTCGTACAGGATGTTGTAGTCCAGTTCGTTGCTGAGCTCCCGAAACAGGCGCACTGATTCGCGGTAGAAGCGGACACTCTCTTCGGTCAGGTAGTTGGACCGGATGACCGCCGTGTTACGCGCCGTGTTGCCGCCGCCGAGGTAACCTTTATCCAGCACCGCCACCCGGCGGATGCCATGGTAACGGGCCAGGTGATAGGCCGTTGCCATGCCGTGCCCACCCGCGCCGATGATGACCACGTCGTACCCTGGCTTGAGCGCCGGGCGTTTGGGCAGGTGTGTTGCCGTGGCACCGGTGATGGCTGATTTCAGCAGTCCGAGCGCCATGATTCAGTCTGACCCGCCCGCGTGAACCCGGATCATACCGCCCTCATGAACCGTCGGTCCCGTCAGGTTCGAATGAGAAAGTCATCCCGAACGTCTCACCGGTGTGCGCCAGCCACAGGGCGACGTATTCGGCGAAGCTCCGCCGCACCAGCAGGGTGATCTTGTTGGGATCGGCATGTGCCGCCAGCAACACGGGTGATTTTGCCAGCAGCGTCTGGGCGCACTGGCCCCCACCCATGGCGGCCGGGTCGAGATCCATCGGGCAGCCACGCTCAAGTAAAGGCCGGGTGCCTGGCCCGCTCAGCGTCATCATCACCCAGCCCCCGGTCAGGTCATTCACCGTCATCGGCTCTGATGAGGGTTCTGCGGATACAGGCTCGGGCGGGGAGACGCCTTCGGGGCACACCAGCAGCCATTCATCCGGGCCCAGCCAGTAAATGCTGCCGGAGGCGCAAGACCATTCGTTGTTCGCCGGCGGCGCGGGCAGGTGGCACGCGGCGAAGGCGTTCGTGGCGTCGGGATTCCTGAGGCGCAGGTTGTGCACGGTAAAACCCCGGTGCACGAGCGCATGGACGTCCCCGTCATGCTGCCCGCCCGATGAACGCTGGCGCATGAATGCATCGAGCGCGTGGGTGTCTTGATGCCGCTCAGACATGCTGTCGCGCCCCCTTCGGATCGTAGAACACGGGCGCGACAACGCGCACCTGCGTGCGTCGGCCGCTCGCGTTGACGGCCACCAGCTCTTCTCCATGGCGTTGTCGGCCGTCACACAGAAGGCCCAGGGCGATGGGGTATCCCAGGCAGGCGCTGAAATAGCTGGAACTCACGTGGCCCAGCAGCGGCACCGGTGGCTCCAGGGTGTCGCCCCGGATCAGCTGGCTGCCCTCGCTGAGCACGGTCTCATCATCCAATGAGCGCAAACCTACCCACTGCTTGCGGCCGGAGCGGGTGCAGTCCTCGCGCTCCAGTGACCGCCGGCCGATGTAGTCCTTGGTTTTGGACATCATCCAGTTCATTCCCAGGTCCACCGGCGTGACCGAGCCGTCGGTGTCCTGGCCCACGATGACAAAACCCTTTTCGGCGCGCAGGACATGCATGGTCTCGGTGCCGTAAGGCGTGATACCAAAGGCCTCACCCGCGTCCATGGCCCGCCTCCAGAGGGCGTCGGCCTGGTCGGAGCGCACGTTGACCTCGTAGGCCAGCTCGCCGCTGAAACTGACGCGGAACAGGCGCACGGGCAAGCCGCCCAGCCGCGCTTGCCGCGTGGTCATGAACGGGAATGCCTCGGCGCCGAGGTCGATGTCGCAATCCATCGCGCGCAAAATGTCGCGGCTGTTGGGCCCCGCGATGGCCATGGTCGACCAGGTATCGGTGAGCGAGGTCAGCCGGACCTGCAGATCCGGCCACTCCGTCTGCAGCCAGAGCTCCATCCAGCTCAGCACGTTGGCAGCGCCGCCGGTGGTGGTGGTGACATAAAACCGGTCAGGCCCCAGTCGCGCCATCACGCCGTCATCCATCACCATCCCGTCCTCGCCCAGCATGACGCCATACGCGCAGCGGCCTGGGGTCATGCGGCCCACGTCATGGGTGTACAGGCGCTCGAGGAAACGTTCTGCGTCCGGCCCCGAAACATCGATCTTGCCCAGCGTGGACGCATCCATGATGCCGGCGGATGCGCGCGTGGCCATACATTCGCGGCGCACGGCCGTTTCCATGTCTTCACCATCTAGCGGATAGTAATGCGCTCGCAGCCATTGCCCGACGATCTCGAAGGGCGCGCCCCGCTCGACATGCCAGTCATGCAGCGGCGTCTTGCGCTCAGGTTCGTACAGATCGCCCACATCGCCGCCGGCACAGGCGCCGAAACGCACCGGCGTGAAGGGCGGCCTGAAGGTGGTGGTGCCGACTTCGGGAATCGGCTTGCCCAATCTTTCGGCCACCAGGGCCATGCCGTTGATGTTGCCCATCTTGCCCTGGTCCGTGCCAAAGCCCAGGGCGGTGTAGCGCTTGATGTGCTCGATATGTTCGAAGCCTTCACGCAGCGCCAGTTTCACATCGGACAGCGTGGTGTCATTCTGATAGTCGATGAACTGTTTACCGCCGCTGGCCTTGATGGTATCTGCCGGCACCCGCCACAACGGCATCAGCGGCCCGGTATTCTCGTCGGGCGATGAGCGCTGCACCTCGCCGGCCGCTTCGAACCCGGCGCGTTTCGCCGCCTCGCGACCCGCCTGCCGACCCTCTGCCAGGCAGTCGCCGAGGCCGAATGTGGCGTTGCAGGCGCCGGCGCTGATCGTGGCCTGTGCGGGCTTGCCGGGGGCGAAACAGGCCAGGTCCTCGCGCCACTGGTTTGATCCGCCGGATTGTGAATGCAAATGCACTGCCGGGTTCCAGCCGCCTGAAACCGCGAGCGTGTCGCAGGCCAGGCGCTGGTTGCTGCCGCCCGGGCCGGCCAGCGACGCCACCTCCAGGCCACTGAGCCCCGAGCGGCCGCGCGCGCCACTGACCACGGCGCCGCTAATGACGCGCAGCCCCATCGATTGGGCCTGACGGGGCAAATCACCCTCGCTGTCTTCCCGGCAATCCACAATGGCTTCGACCTGGCCATCTGCTGTGGCCCAGTCGATGGCCGCCTGGTACCCGGAGTCGTTATTGGTGAATACCACCAGTCGCTGCCCGGGGCGTACCGCGTAGCGCCGGATATAGGTGGAAACGGCCGAGGCCAGCATGATGCCGGGGAGGTCGTTGTTGGGGAATACCAGCGGTCGCTCAAAGGCCCCCTGGGCCAGCACCACCTGGTCGGCACGTACTCGCCACAGCCGCTGGGCGACTGCGGCATCGGTCATGTCGTGCTCCACCAGGCTCAGAAAGTTGTGGTCGAAATAGCCAAAGGCGTTGCAGTGGGTGAGCACCCGAACGCGGGGCTGATCCCGGAGCCAGCCGGCCTGCGCGGTGAGCCATTCTTCGGCCGGTGTTGCGTCGATGTCGCCTCCCAAGCCCAGTAGCGATCCGCCCAGTTCAGGCTGCTCATCCACCAGTATTACCCGGGCGCCGGCCCGGGCAGCCGCGCCGGCGGCGCTGAGCCCCGCCGGGCCCGCGCCCACCACCAGCACATCGCAATGTGCGTGGCGCGACTCGTAACGGTCGGGGTCACTGCCGGTGGGCGCCCGCCCCAGCCCGGCCGCGCGGCGGATGAAACGCTCACTGCGGTGCCAGGTGGCGGCGGATGACATGAAGGTCTTGTAGTAAAAACCGGCCGCCAGCAACCCGCCCAGGCGGTCGTTGATGCGGCCGAGGTCGAAACGCAGGCTGGGCCAGCCGCGCACGCTGCGCGCCTCGAGGCCGGCGCGCAGCAAAAGTTGCGTGGCTCTCAGGTTGGGCTCGGCCTCTGCTCCCTGGCCAACTTGCATGATCGCGTTGGGTTCCTCGGCGCCGGCCGCCATGATTCCACGCGGCCGGTGGTATTTGAAGCTGCGCCCCACCACGCGGCAGCCGTTGGCCAGCAACGCGGAGGCCAGGGTGTCGCCTGCGAAACCCTTGAGCGGACGTCCGTTGAAGCTAAATTCGAGCGGTTCATCCCGGCGGATGCGGCCGCCGCTGCTCAGGCGAAAAGGCTGGCTCACGAGTCCTGCTCCTGTCCGCCCATGGGAAAGGTGGCCTGGATCTCATAGCTGACGGTGTCACGTTCGGCGACAAACCAGCGACGGCAGCCATGCTGGTGGTTCCAGATTTCACGGTTGTGGCCTTTCCGGTTGCTGCGCATGAACAGGTAGTCCGCCCATTGGGCGTCATTGAGGGCATCCGGATTCTCGGGTCGCGCAATATCCGCCTCGCCACCGTAGGAAAATTCGCTCTCGTCTCTTCGGCCGCACCAGGGACATTGAATCAGCAGCATGATCGTATCCTCAATGCGCGACGGCGGCGGCGCCGTGTTCGTCGATAAGGGCGCCGGTGGTGAAGCGGTCCAGGCCAAACGGCGCGTTGAGTTCATGCGGATCGTCATGAGCCATGGTGTGGGCCAGTACCCAGCCCGATCCGGGCGTTGCCTTGAATCCGCCGGTGCCCCAGCCACAGTTCAGATACAGGCCCTCGATGGGCGTCTTGCCAATGATGGGGCAGGCATCGGGCGACACATCGACGATCCCGCCCCACAGACGCAGCATGCGTACCCGGCTGAAGCAGGGGAACAGCTCGACCATGGCCTGCATGGCGTGTTCGATGGTGTGGAAGCTGCCGCGCTGCCCATACCCGTTGTAGGCATCGATGCCGGCGCCAATGACCAGTTCGCCCTTGTCCGACTGGCTGGCGTATCCATGGACGGCGTTGGACATAACCACGGTATCCAGCAAGGGACGCAGCGGTTCTGACACAAACGCCTGCAGTGGGTGGCTCTCCAGCGGCAGACGCAGGCCTGCCATGTCCGCGACCACGCTGGCGTGTCCGGCCACGACCAGCCCCACCCGCCCGGTCGCGATTGACCCACGGCTGGTTTGCAAGCCGGTGACGCGCCCGCCCTCGCAATCGATGCCCCGGACCTCGCACTGCTCGATGATGTCCACGCCGAGCGCGTCGGCCGCTCTGGCGAAGGCCCAGGCGACCGCGTCGTGACGCGCGACGCCCGCGCGGCGCTGCAGTGAGGCCCCCAGGATCGGATAACGCGCCGTTCGGCTGGTGTTGATGATGGGGATAGCGGCCTTGATCTGCTCTGGTGACACCACCTCCGCGTCGATGCCGTTGAGGCGGTTGGCCGCCACGCGGCGCTCGATATCCCGCATGTCCTGCAGGGTATGTCCGAGGTTATAGACACCCCGCTGGCTGAACATGATGTTGTAGTTGAGTTCCTGGCTCAAAGTCTCCCACAGCTGCAGCGATTTCTCATACAGCAGCGATGCTTCGGTCCACAGGTAGTTGGAACGCACGATCGTGGTGTTACGCCCGGTGTTGCCGCCTCCAATCCAGCCTTTCTCCAGCACCGCGATACGCCGCATGCCATGCTGGCTGGCCAGATAGTAGGCGGTCGCGAGGCCGTGCCCGCCACCGCCGACCACGACCGCGTCGTATTGTTTGGCCGGTTCCGGCCGCCGCCAGGCCCGCGGCCATTTGCGATTGCTCTCGAGCGCGTGCCTGATCAGCTTGAGCGCGGAATATTTTTCCAACCGTCTCTCCAGGTGTTTTTGCAGAGGCGGCCGGCGCGCCTCAGCCCGATTGCGTGGTCGCCTTACAACAGGCGTTTAGTCGTTCGCTCCGTTCACGTCCCGCAGCCGCTCGTTACGAGGGTCGAACGGGCTTTCCGGGATAATGGTCGCGGCGTAGCGTTTGCCAAGGATTTCAATGTCCACGGTATTGCCGGCCCCGGCCAGTTCCGGCGTGACCATGCCCAGCGCCAGCGACTGGTCGACTCGGAAACCGAAGTTGCCTCCAGTTGCACGCCCGACCACGTCATCGCCTTTATACAAGGCATTGTTGCCCAGGGCATCAGCGTCCTCGACACCCTCCACCTGCAGCGTGACCAGACGACATTGGGGACCGTTTTTCTGTCGCTCGAGCAGGGCCTCGCGGCCGATGAAATCCCCCTTGTCAGGCTTGATGAAGCGGTCCATGGCCGACTCATAGGCCGAGTATTCGATCGACATCTCCGTCCCCACCATCCGGTAGGATTTTTCCAGCCGCATGGAGTCCATGGCCCGGATGCCGAAAGGCTTGAGCCCCAGGTCGGCGCCATGCGCGAACAGCGTGTCGAAGATGTGATTTTGATATTCGATCGGATGATGCAGTTCCCAGCCCAGTTCGCCCACGTAATTCACGCGCATCGCGTTCACGGGCGCCATGCCCACCACGATGTTTTGCGCGCTGAGCCAGGGGAAAGCCTCGTTGGAAAGATCGGCCGATGTGACCCGCTCAAGCAGCTGTCTGGCTTTCGGGCCCGCGATCACCAGCACGCCGGTCGCGCCTGTCAGCGGCGTCATCTGAACCGACCCGTCGCGCGGCATATAGCGGCGGATGTAATCATGATCCAGGCGCTGCAGCGCGCCGGCCGACACCAGGTAGAACGCGTCCTCCGATTCCCGCAGAATGGTGAACTCTGAGTGGATGCCGCCGTTGCCGTTCAGCGCGTGACACAGCGAGATGCCTCCCCGTTGGCGGGGCAGCGAATTGGCCACCAGGCGATCCAGGAATGCCTCCGCGCCCTTGCCGGCAATGCGGCATTTGGCAAAGGCCGTCATGTCGAGCAATCCGACGTTGGCCGTGGTGTTGGCCACTTCCTTGCGGACGGCCTCGAACCAGCCCGAGCGGCGGAATGACCAGTCATCCTCCTGAGCCATCCCGTCGGTGGCGAAAAAGTTGGCCCGCTCCCAGCCGAATTTCTGTCCGAATACCGCGCCCATGTCCCGCAGGCGTTCATAGCACGGCGCGGTTCGCAGGGGTCGGCCCGCCGGACGCTCCTCGTCGGGGTAGTGGGTCGTGAAGACGTTGGCGTAGGCCTCCTCGTTCTTTTCGATCAGGTAGCCGCGGGTCGCGTAGTCGCCGAAGCGGCGAGGGTCGACACCCAGCATGTCGATGGTGGGCTCACCCTCCACGATCCATTCCGCCAACTGCCAGCCCGCGCCGCCGGCCGCAGTGATACCAAAGCTGTGCCCTTCGTTCAGCCAGAAGTTATCGACATCCCATGCTGGGCCCACAATGGGCCCGCCGTCGGGTGTGTAGGCAATGGCGCCGTTGTAGGCCTGTTTGAGGCCGACCTCTCCAAACGCCGGCACACGCGCCATGGCGGCCTCGATATGCGGCTCCAGCCGTTCAATGTCTTCCTGGAAGAGTTCGTATTCCGCGTCGGGGTCCGGGCCGTCGACATAACAGGCCGGCGCGCCCTTCTCATACGGGCCAAGGATGAAGCCGCTGTTTTCCTCACGCAGGTACCACGAACCATCGGACTCCCGCAGCACGGGCATCTCAGGCTCTCCGCGTTCGCGACGGGCCACCAGTTCGGGGTGTGGCTCCATAACCAGGAACTGATGCTCCACCGGGATCACGGGCACATCCAGGCCGATCATGGCCCCCGTCTGGCGGGCATAGTTGCCGCTGGCGGAGATCACGTGATCGCAGGTGATGTCGCCTTTGTCGGTGTGCACCACCCAGGCGCCGGATGTCGCCTGCTCGATCGCCATCACACGGGTCTGGCGATGAATCTGCGCGCCGCGGTCCCGGGCCCCGCGGGCCAGTGCCTGGGTCAGGTCAGCCGGCTGAATATAACCGTCATCGGGGTGGTAAATGGCGCCTACCAGGTCGTCGGTCAGGCACATTGGCCAGAGTTTTCCTACCTCGTCCGGTGTCAGGAACTGTACGTCGACGCCGATGGTTCGTGCAGTTGCAGCATACTGGTAATATTCATCCATCCGGTCATCGTTCATGGCCAACCGCAGGTTGCCCACCTGCCGGAAGCCTACGTGCTGGCCGGTTTCCTGCTCCAGCTGGCTGTAAAGCTCGACGGAGTACTTGTGAATCTGCCCAACGCTGTAGCTCATGTTAAACAGCGGCAACAGACCCGCTGCATGCCAGGTCGAACCACTGGTCAGCTCCGCTTTTTCCAGCAGGATGCAGTCTTCTCCCCAGCCCTTGCGCGCGAGGTGATACAGCGAACTGACGCCGACGACCCCGCCGCCGATGACGACGACTTTTGCTCTGTCTTTCATAAATGCCTGCCTGATCTCCCGCGCCGGTTTAGGCGTCGTTCGCGTTGATTTCCGCTTTGCGCCGAGCCATGAAGTCGATCATGGCCTCATCGATGGCGGGATCCAGCGGGGGTGGCTCGTAGCTGTCCAGCAGGCTTTTACAGCGCTCGATGGCGCGCTCGGCGCAATCCTTTTCGCCATCGGCCTGCCATTGCTCGAAGCTGTTGTTATCGGCCAGATCGCTGCGGTAGAACGCGCTTTCGAAGTTGGCGAGGGTGTGTGCCGAGCCGAGGAAATGAGCGCCGGGCCCGACTTCACGAAATGCGTCCAGCGCCTGCGCGTTATCACTGGTATCGACCCCGCTGAGCAGCACGCTGAGCATGCCCAGCTGGTCCGCGTCCATGATGAATTTATCGTAGCCCATGCACAGGCCGCCCTCCAGCCAGCCCGCCGCGTGCAGCATGAAATTCACGCCGGCCATGGCGGAAATCTGCAGCGTGTTGGCGGCCTCGTAAGCCGCCTGGGCGTCGGCGATCTTGGAGCTGCACAAGCCGCCGCCGCTGCGGAAGGGCACACCCAGGCGCCGTGCCAGTTGCCCGCCGGCCAGCAACATCAGGTTGGGCTCAGGCGTACCAAAGGTGGGCGCGCCGGACTGCATGGACACGGCGCTGGCGAACATGCCGAAAATCACCGGCGCACCGGGCCGGACGAGTTGCACGTAGGTCATGCCGGCGAGCGCCTCGGCCAGGATCTGGGTCAGGGTGCCCATGACGGTCACCGGTGACATGGCGCCTGCCAGCACAAACGGTGAGATGATCGTGGCCTGATTGTTTTCCGCATAGACGCGAGCCGCGCCCATCATCGTCTTGTCGAAGACCAGGGGTGAGTTGAAGTTGATCAGGCTGGTCAGCACGGTGTTTGACTGGAGGAATTCCGCGCCGAAGACCTGTTCCATCATGGCGACACTGTCGGCGGCGCGGGACGGCGCGGTGACCGAGCCCATGAGCGGCTTGTCGCTGTACTTGATATGTGCGTACAGCATGTCGAGGTGACGCTCTTCCACCGGAATGTCCACGGGTTCGCAAATCGTACCCCCGGAGTGGTGCAGGCTGGGCAGGGTATAGGCCAGTTTTATGAAGTTCTGGAAATCCTCGAGGGTGGCGTAGCGCCGCTCGCCATCGAGGGCCCGCACGAATGGAGAGCCGTAGGCGGGCGCGAACACGGTGCGATCGCCGCCAATGGTGACCGATCGCTCGGGGTTGCGGGCGTGCTGGACGAATTCTGCCGGCGCCGTTGCCTGCACCCGCTCGCGACACAGGCCCGCGGGAAACCTCACACGCTCGCCGTCCACCCTGGCGCCGGCGGCGCTCAGTAACTCCAGCGCTTCGGGATCGCCGTTGAAATCCACGCCAATTTCTTCCAGCAGCAGATCGGCATTGTGTTCGATCAGCGCCAGCGTCTCATCGGGCAGTAAATCAAAGTAAGGGATATTTCGTTCGATACCCGGACGAGCGGTCGACTGCCTGCTTGACCTTGCTTCGATTCGCGCCCGTCGTCCGCCGCCTGAGCGCCCCTTGCGTCTCGTGCTCGCACCCATGGCTGTTTCCTCTTTCATGGATGCTGCTTCTATACCACGGCACTGGCACATTTGACCATGAATTTCTTTATGAATACTGCTATAAATACATTGTGCTAATTAATTTAGTACTGAATTTTATTTGTTTAATGGTTAAATCAAGACAATACTTGTACCAATGAGTGGGTGCCCGGTGATCGGGTGCTGTCATCCCATGAGCGGTTTGACTGCGTGGAACGGGCTGGCAAAAACCACTTGGTAGTGTTGATTTCATCATATTAAAACAGGGGAGATATTCATGGCATCAGTTAATCTCAGGCGAGCAATCACCTGCGCGTTGTACTCGGGGGCTGTCGCTACGCCCGCGATGGCGCAGGAGGTCTTGGAAGAGTTGGTCGTTACCGCGACCAAGCGTGCAGAGAGTATGCAGGACATTCCGATTGCGGTTCAGGCGATGGGCGCGGAGCAGCTGGAAGATGAGAACATCCAGACCTTCGCGGACTACGTGAAATACCTCCCAAGCGTCAACTTCGGCGGACGCGGCCCGGGCCAGAACGAAATCTACATTCGCGGTGCGGCGGTCGATGCGATCAACATCACCGTGGCAGAGTCCCAGGGATCAGCGCCCAACGTGGCCCTGTATCTAGACGAGCAGCCGATCACGGCAGGCGGTCGTAACCTGGATGTCTTCGTCACTGACATGGAGCGAATCGAGGTGCTGCCCGGTCCGCAGGGCACGCTCTACGGCGCGAGCTCAATGGCCGGCACCGTGCGCCTGATCACCAACAAGCCGGTGCTGGACGAGTTTCAGACCCGGTTTGCCGGCAGCTACTCGCAAACGCACAAGGGCACCGACTCGCACACCCTTGAAGCCATGATCAATATTCCGATCATCTCCGACAAGCTGGCCTTCCGTGCGGCTTTGTACAACGATCACCAGGGCGGTTATATCGATAACGTGGAAGGCACCTTCCAGGCCAATCCGAACATCAACCCGACGTTCCCCGGGGACAGCGTTTACTATCCGGAGGGTACCGTTTTCGCCAACGGCACGGTGGTTGGCGCCGGTGGTGTCAACATCCCGGTGGTCAAGGAAGTGGCCAATAACTCGACCATGGTCAAGGATGACATCAATACCGCGGACTATGGCGGTATCCGGATGGGCCTGAAGTGGGCCATCAATGATAACTGGACGGCCCTGCTGCAGCACACTTCGCAGAAGCTCGAATCCGAGGGTGTCTTTGACTACGATCCTGACGTGGGGGATCTGAAGGTCGAGCGTTTCAAACCGGACACGCTGAGAGACGAGTTCAAACAAACGGCGTGGACCTTCGACGGCCGCATTGGCGCGCTGGATTTCGTCTACACCGGTGCTTTCCTGGACCGTGATGTGGATGCGAGTATCGATTACACCGGCTACACCAACATCGGTAAATTCATTGCCGGTTACCAGTGCGAGTATCTCGTGGGCAGTTACTACAACGGTGTCGGCAGCGACGCTTCGACGACGTACACGTGGGATCCCACCATCGGTGGTGATCCGGGCGTGATCGAGTGCGGCGACCCCTCCAATGCAGCACGCATGCAAAATGAGGTGACCCGTTGGACGCATGAGATACGCCTCAGCAGCGACTTCGATTCGCCGGTGAATTTCACGGCGGGCTTCTTCTATGAGGATTTCGAAATCAAGCACATTGGCGACTTCAATTACCAGGCGCCAATCAACGCGGGATGGGCGCCCATCGACATCAATTCGGCGCCGAGGTTCGATGACTCTCCGGCCAATGCGCGCGGCGTGACCAATGCCGCCACGCAGTTCCGTAATGACAACTTGCGCACAGAAGAGCAAATGGCTTTGTTTGGTGAAGTGCGCTGGGACATCACCGATCGGCTGACCGCCGCGGTCGGCGCGCGGTACTACCAACTGGATTACACCTTCCTGGGTTATGGCGCCTGGCGTTACGGCAACCGGCCGCTGTTCGTGGACGACTCTGATCCCACCAACGACATTCGTCCGAATGTGACCGGTGGCCGGAGCTACGGGACGACCTTCGAGGGCCTGAACCCGATCGAAATCGACGATACGATTCTCAAATTCACCCTGTCCTACGCGGCGACGGATAACCTGCTGCTGTACGGAACCTGGTCCGAGGGCTATCGCCCGCCCGGATTCAATCGGGCTGCGGGTGCGAAGGCCACCTGGGACCCCAACCGCGTCAACATTCGGGACGATGGAACCGATTGCGGGGTAGACCTCGCGATCAATTCGAACCCGTTGACGGGTTTCCCCGGTTACTGTCTGCCATACATCTTCGAGTCGGATACGCTGGACAATCTCGAGTTCGGTTGGAAATCGACGCTGGCCGGCGGAACCGTGCAGTTCAACGGCTCCGTGTACTTCATGGACTGGGAGAACATCCAGGTCAGCCAGTTTGACTCGCAGAACATCTCGATCCTGACGGTGGTGGACAACGGTGGTAATGCCGAGATCTTCGGCGTCGAGGCCGATCTCGTATGGGCGGTGACCGACCGACTGACCCTGTTCGCCGCGGGTTCTTACAACGACACCGAGCTGGTCTATGTGGACCCGGCCTTCGATATCGTCGTGGCCGACGCGGGCACACCATTACCGTTGACGCCGAAGGAGCAGTTGACTGCCCGAATGCGTTACGACTTCGTTTTCGCGGGCGGTCTGGATGCCTACTGGCAGGTGGCGGTGAAATACGCGGGTGAGTCCATCAACTCACTGGTGGACACACCAGAGGAGCCCAACACCACCCAGGATGCCTACACCATCTTGGATGCGGCCATCGGCCTGATGAACCTCGAAAGCGGATGGCGGGCGGAGCTGTTTGGAACGAACCTGACGGACGAGCGTGCACAGCTGCACATCAACCGACAGGACTTCTTCGAACGCACCACCACCAACCGGCCGAGAACCCTGGGTATCAGATTCAGCTACGAATACTGAGCCTCAGCGGGTGTGAAAGAAGCGAAGGCGGGCCGATGCCCGCCTTCGTTTTTCTTACCCCGGCCACAGGCGTGACCGGGCGACCGATGATCGTGTTGGGGTTATCATGAAAGCCGCTTTTGGCAGCAAGTAAAGCCGGACACGACTTAAGGCATGACAGACACATCCACCATCGAGCAGGCCCCCGAATCGCGCGCCCCGGCCTTGCTGGCCGAGGCAAAGGGGCTGTTACAGCAGGAGCAGTTCGCGCAAGCGGAACAGCGCGTGAACCAGGCGATCTCGCTTGAACCCGAAAACGAAGAAGCGCTCTATCTGCTGGCGGTTGTTCAACGTTACGCGGGCCGCCCATCCGACGCCCTGGATGCGCTGGCACGGCTGCAACAGCTGCGGCCGGACTATGGCCGGGCTTTCCAGGAGGAGGGCCATTGCCAGCTGGCCCTGGATCAGCCGGACGCCGCGCTGGCCGCTTTCCGCCGCGCCGTCGGGTTGAACAATTCACTGTTGGCCAGCTGGCGCGCAATGGCCGCCTTGCTGCAGCCGCATGACACCGCCGCCGCCCAGGATGCCGCCGCGCGGTATCAGCGGCTGCATGCTTTGCCGCGCGAGTTGCTGTCGGTCAGAAACATGATGGCCGAAGGCCGGCATTACCGGGCCGAGCAGCTGTGCCGAGCGTTTCTGAAACAGAATCCAAGCCATGTCGAGGCCATGAGGCTGTTGGCGGATATGGGTATTCGCGCCGGCGTACTCGATGACGCGGAGTTCATCCTCGAGAGCGCGCTCGAGTTCGAGCCTGACAACCGCTTCGCCCGCCATGACTATGTCAGGGTGCTGTATCTGCGTCAGAAATACGCCGAGTCTCTGCAGCAGGCGAAGCGACTGCTGGAGGCAGACCCCGACAATGACGAATACCGGGTCAGCTATGCCAACCAGTGTGTCGCCGTGGGGGATTACGACACCGCCCTGCAGATATACGATGAGGTGATCGAACGGGTACAGGATCGGCACCTGCTGCAGCTGCTGCGCGGACACGCCCTGAAGACCATCGGCGACGCGGCGCCTGCCATCGAAGCCTACCGGATGGCGTATGCTGCCAGGCCCGATTTCGGTGACGCCTACTGGAGCCTGGCCAACCTGAAGACCTATCGGTTTACTCCGGCGGAAGAGCGGCAAATGATCGAGGCGGAGGGCGCTTCGTCCACCCCTCTGGAAGACCGCATTCACCTGTGTTTCGCGCTCGGGAAACATTTCGAAGACCAGGAAGATTTTGCCACGTCCATGAAGTACTACACCCGTGGCAATGCGCTCAAGAAAGACCAGCTGCGTTACGACAGCCGGCGCATGACGGAACATTTCGACCGGCAGATCAAAGACTGCAATTCGTCCATGCTGGCCGAGCGACAAGGGTTCGGGTGCACCGCGGATGACCCGATTTTCATTGTGGGCCTGCCGCGGGCCGGGTCCACGCTGCTGGAACAGATCCTGGCCTCACACTCCCAGGTCGATGGCACGTTCGAATTGCCCAATATCCCCGCCCTGGCATTTCGCCTGGCCGGGCGGCGCAAAGTCGATGATGAGCCTCGTTACCCGGCCGTGCTCGCAGAAATGAGCGCGGAGCAGGCCGCGCAGTTCGGTCAGGCTTATCTCGATGACACGCGCATTCATCGCGGTAACGCGCCCCGGTTTATCGACAAGATGCCGAACAATTTCAGGCACATCGGCCTGATTCACCTGATCCTGCCGAATGCCCGCATCATCGACGCGCGGCGCGAGGCCATGGCCTGTTGTTTCAGCGGCTTCAAGCAGTTGTTCTCCAGCGGCCAGGAGTTTACCTACGGCTTGCATGAAATCGGCCAGTACTACCAGGACTACGTGCGGCTGATGGACCACTGGAACCGGATTTTGCCCGGCAAGATCCTGCGCGTGAATTACGAAGAAACGGTCGCGGATTTGGAGACCCAGGTGCGCCGGGTACTGGCGTTTTGCGATCTCCCATTCGAGCAGGCCTGTCTGGATTTTCATCAAACCCGGCGCTCGGTCAGGACGGCGAGTTCCGAGCAGGTCAGGCAGCCGATCTTCACCAGCGGGCTGGAATACTGGAAGGCCTTCGACCCCTGGCTGGATCCCCTGCGGGAAGCGCTGGGGCCAGAGTTGGGGCCAGAGCGGCCCACAGCGTCGTGATCCCTGCCGTAGTTTCAGATCTCGTCCAGCTATCCCCAATAGAGGTATCCCATGACAGATAAAACGACCCCCATGTTCCCCTCTGATATCGAGGCACTGGCGGCTGCCTGCCTGGTGGCCAATGGCTGTGATGACAGCAACGCCGGGGCCGTTGCCCGTGTGATCGCCGCCGCTGAACGGGATGGCTGTCACGCTCATGGGTTGATGCGGCTGCCGGGCTACGTGGCCTCGCTGCGCAGCGGTAAAGTCAACGGTCATGCGCGGCCGGTTGTGGAGCGCCTCGCCGGGGCAGCGCTGCGGGTGGATGGCGACCGCGGCTATGCGCCTCTGGCCCTGGAAATAGGCACGCAGTCACTGGGTGAGGCGGCCAAAGAGACGGGTGTGGCGGTCATGGGGCTGGTCAATACCCATCACTTCGCCGCCTTGTGGTACGAAATCGAGCTGTTGGTGGAGCAGGGCCTGGTGGCCATGGCGTGCACGTCCTACAAGCCTGCCGTGCTGCCCGCGGGCGGAACCCAGGCGCTGTATGGCACCAATCCATTGGCTTTCGGCTGGCCACGCCCAGGCGGCGAACCGGTCGTCGTTGATCAGGCCTCGGCGGTTATGGCACGCGGCGAGGTCATGCTGGCCGCGCGCGAGGGCCATGCTCTGCCCGAGGGTGTGGGCGTTGATGCCCAGGGTCAGTCCACCACGGATCCGGACGCGGTGCTGAAAGGCGCATTGCTGGCCTTCGGTGGATACAAGGGCTCTTCCATCGCCATGATGGTGGAACTGCTGGCCGGTGCGCTGATCGGTGAATGCTTCAGTTTCGAGGCGGCGAAGAGAGACAATGATGACGGCGGCCCGCCGCTGGGTGGTGAGTTTATGCTCGCGATCGACCCCTCACACCTGGGCGATGAGGCCGGCTGGCAACGTCATGCCGAGGGTCTTTTCGGGGAGATCAGTGCCCAGGAAGGCACCCGCCTGCCGGGCGCGCGACGTTACCGCAATCGAGCCGCGGCCATGCGGAACGGCGTGGCTGTGAGTGACGACCAGATCACGAAGATACGCGAGCTGACGGGCTGACCCAGATGCGTATTACCCTGGAACACCTGCGGGCGTTTGTCACGGTTGCGGACTTGTACAGTTTCAAGCTTGCGGCGAGGAGTCTCTCGCGAACCCAGCCGGCGATCACCTTCGCGATCAAGAAGCTGGAGGATTCGATCGGGTTTCGCCTGTTCCAGAGAACCACGCGAAAAATGCGGCTGACCGCGGAGGGTGAGCGATTTCTGCCCATCGCCAGGCGCTTGATCCGGGATTTCGATATGGCCCTGGAAGACCTCAGCGCGTTGGCGGAGGGGCGCACCGGGCATATCAGCATCGCGTCCGTGCCCTCGTTCTCAACCGAATTGATGCCGTCCATCCTGCGCGAGTACTGCGATCAAAACCCGAGCGTGGCCATCCGCGTTTCCGATGGCAACTCATCGGATATCAAGAGCCAACTGCTGCGCAATGAGATCGATCTGGGTTTGGTCAGTTCACGTCGATTTACGGATCAGTTGGTGTTTGAACCCATCCTGCAGGACGAGATCATGATGCTGTGTCATCGTGATCACCCGCTGGCTCAGTCGACGGGCGCCCTTGAATGGCAGCAGTTGGAGCCCTATCCGAAGATCGATGCCGGCTTGCATGGCAGCGGCTCGGCTCGGGACCTGCTGGGCTCAGCGAGGCTCGAGTGTTCCACCACGACCTCGCTGTTCGCGATGCTGAGATTCAACCTTGGGCTGGCGGTGCTGCCCGCGCTGGCGGCGCGAAGCCTGCCGCCGAACCTGATTGCGCGGCCGCTTGAAGGGCCCACGCTGCAGCGGACGATCTACCTCGCGAAGCGGCGCGACTGGACGCTCTCTGCCGCTGCTGAGACCTTTATTGATGATGCATACAAGGTGCTTGAAAAGCAGCGCACTGAGATAGAAACACCGCATATTCGCTTGTGCATAGAGCCTATATAAGCGCACTTTATCAATTCCTCGTCATATCTGATTTGCATTTGCTGCGCAAATGCGCCAAAAAGGGTCATTGCAACGCTTGAGGTGAACGCACCATGTTTTCGGAAACCGGTCATTACATCGGTGGTCAGTGGGTTCACACCGGTCCGCTGTTCCAGAGCGAAAACCCTTCCGACTCCGCCGATCCCATCGGTCACTTCCATGCGGCCGAGGCAGAGCACGTGGAGGCCGCGGTCGGTGCCGCGCGGGGGGCGTTCCCGGATTGGTCGCATAGCCCGCTGGAGACCCGACAAAGTATTCTCGATGAGATCGGTGCGGCTTTATGCGCCCGAGCCGATGAGCTCGGTTTGCTGGTGGCCAGGGAAGAGGGCAAGACCCTGGCGGAAGGCAAAGGCGAGGTGTTCCGCGCCGGCCAGTTCTTTCGCTACTACGCCGCCGAGGTGCTGAGGCCAACCGGAGAACTGGTGCCCTCTGTCCGTCCGGGTTTGCAGGTTGAGGTCACCCGCGAACCGGTTGGCGTGGTGGCCATGATCACTCCGTGGAATTTTCCGGTGGCAGTGGCGGCCTGGAAAATTGCGCCGGCGCTGGCCTATGGCAACTGCGTGATTCTGAAGCCCTCTGAAAAAACCCCGGCCGCAGCCTGCGCGCTGGCGGAGATCATCGCCCACAGCGCTTTGCCGGAGGGTGTGTTCGGCATGGTCAATGGAGACGGCGCCGGAGCGGGACAGGCCCTGTGCGCCTCGCCCCGCGTGGACGCCGTCAGCTTCACGGGTTCGGTGGCCACCGGCCGCGCGATCGCGCGCACGGCGACCGAGCGCATGGCCAAGGTGCAGCTGGAGATGGGCAGCAAGAACGCCCTGGTCGTGCTGGGTGACGCCGATCTTGATCTGGCCGTTCAGTGCGCCATCAACGGTGCCTATTTCGGCACGGGGCAGAAATGCACAGCCTCGTCCCGGCTGATCATCGAGCGCGACGTCTATGAGCCATTCCTGGAAAAGTTCATGGCCGAGGCCTCGCAGCTGAGGGTCGGTCACGCGCTCGACCCCGAGACCCAGATTGGTCCGGTGATAGATCTTCAGCAGCTGGAGAAGAACCTGGAATACATCGACATTGGCCGCGCCGAAGGCGCCACGCTGGCGATGGGTGGCGAGCGCCTGGAGCGTCCAACGAGCGGCTATTTCATGCAGCCTGCCTTGTTCACGGACGGCACCAATGACATGCGGCTGAACCGGGAGGAAATATTCGGGCCGATCGCCTGCACGCTGGTAGCGGATGACTACGAGCACGCGCTGGCGATGGCCAACGAGACGGAGTTCGGATTGACGGCCGGCATCATGACGCGCTCACTTAGTCGCGCGGCGCATTTCAAGCGGCATGCGGAGGCGGGCTGCGTGATGGTCAACCTGCCGACCGCGGGTACGGACTACCACGTTCCCTTCGGCGGCCGTAAGCAGTCGAGTTTCGGTCCGCGCGAGCAAGGCCAGTATGCGAGTGAGTTCTACACCATTTGCAAAACCGCGTACGTCAACGCATGAGCATGGCGCACCATCTCCTGATCCACTCACGCCGAAAGGGCGGTGCGGCATGATCATCGACGGCCTGCAATACAACAACTGGAATCGGGCGCTGTTTGAACAGGCCAGGGCCGAAAACCTCACAGCCATCCATGTCACCGTGTCCTACTGGGAGAATGCCGAGGAGACCGAGGCCAACATCAGGCAATGGAACCGGTGGTTCGATGAGCACGATGATCTTATCCTGCCCGTTCTCAACGGGGCGGATCTCGAGCGGGCGGCGAGCAGCCAGCGCACGGGCATTATTCTTGGCTTCCAGAATTGCTCGCCCATCGAGGACGATTACCGTGGTGTCGAGCGCATGCACTCGCTCGGCGCGCGCATCATGCAGCTGAGCTACAACAACCAGAGCCTGCTGGCCACCGGTTGCTATGAAGAGCATGATGGCGGAGTCACCCGTTTCGGGCGTGAGGTGATCCGCGAAATGAACCGCCTCGGCATGATCATCGATATGTCACACTCGGCAGAGGAGTCGACGTTGCAGGCCATTGAATACTCGAACCGGCCGATTGTGATCTCACACGCCAATCCCAGCAGCTTTCATTCCGCCCTGCGCAACAAGTCCGATCGGGTCCTGGATGCGCTGGCGGCAGAAGGCGGACTGCTGGGCTGCAGTCTTTACCCGTTCCACCTGCCCGGCGGCGCCGATTGCTCACGGGCGCGTTTCTGCCAGATGCTGTGCCGCCTGGTTGATCGCCTGGGCATCGAACATGTTGGCCTGGGCTCTGATCTTTGCCTGGGCTGGGGCTATGATAAGCTGGCTTGGATGCGCAATGGGCGGTGGGCCAAAACGACCGACCATGGTGAGGACGATTCCGGCACACCGGCCTGGCCGGATCAACCACCCTGGTTTACGGGGCTGGCCGGTTTTCGCGAGATTGATGAGGGATTGGTGCAGGAAGGTATGAGCCGCGGCGAAATAGACAGGATCATGGGTTTGAACTGGCAGGCGTTCCTGGATGAAGGCCTGGCGCCGGAAGCAGCCTGAGTCGCGTTCGCCAGGGAATGTACAGCGCAAAACCCCATGCCGCCGGTCTTTCACTGCGCCCAGAGTCGCTGGTCATGGACCTGGAGCGTTTGGGGCGGCAGTTTCCCAGCCGTCTGAGTTTCATGCGCGTGCTGATCCGTACGATGAGCGCGGAGTCGTGGCGCATCGAGCGTGAATTTTTCGAACTCGATGACGATGGCGCGGGCAGCGCCGTCTATCGCATCGAAACCCCCAACCAGGATTACCGCATGGTGTTGTTCGCGCATCACCTGGATCCTTCCATGCGATCGGACCGGGTGATTGCCGAGCGCTGGGATGTCACCGCGGCGCTGTGTGTCGGGCCGGTCGATGCCCAGAGAAGAAAATTCCTGGCCAGCCAGGTACCTTTGCAGGAAGCGGGCCGGCTGGACAGCGCGTGCCTGGTCATGACCCGCGCCAACCGCAGCAGCCGACAGTTCGATCGCGTTGTGGCATCGCTGGCGCGCGGCGACCAGCCTGGCGCCCATCATCTGGCAGAAGTCGGCTACCTTTACCGGACAACCGCGGTCTACGGCAGCGGTAAGTTTGGTATGTCCGAATGGCGCCAGGTAAGAGCCTGTCATCCTGATCTTGCGCGACCGTTTGCGGCTGAAATGCTGTCCTGTTACCTGCTCAGGCATTTCGGGTTTGACCAGGTGGAGCACCTCGCTCGCCGCGCCGCGCCCGAGACCGCCTGCGCCCTGGACCCGGAAGTCCGACGAAGCCTGGGCATTGGCAATGCCACAGGGCTGGGCATGGCGCCGTTCCTGATCAACCATCCGTTGCTGATCGGGCAGTGGGTGCTGCAGCGGGAGACCGCGCTGGCTCGCATTCTGGAAGACACCGCGCCCAAAGAGGACAAACAGGCTCGAGTCCGCGCCGTGCTGGCCCGGGCGGCGGACCACCTGGACGAGATCGAGATCGCTAACCCGGAGCAAACGGAAAGCAATCGCACGGCGGCCGCTGAGATTCGCGCCATGCTCCACTGGCTGCGCGAAAACGCGAAAGGGCTTGCCTGGTTTGAGGCCATCGAGCACGCCGCCCGGCAAGCCGGGCTGGAGGCGCAGCAGGTGCTGGAGTCCGCGCTGCTCGAGGCCTATCCCGAGCGTGTCGATGACCTGGCCGATAACATGGCTGTAGAAGAAGATTTTCAGCTGACGCCCGCCATGCGGGGGTCAGCCCTGCTTGAGCTGATTGAAACCCGCTACGCGTGGGCGCTGGACTATGATTTCGAGGCGCCGGAGGCCACAGCGGTATTCTGGTACCAGTCCGCGGAAAAGCTCGAACCGAGGCTGGGTGTGCGTGGAGTGGATTCTGGAGAAGACCGGGAAATGCGATTGGGCCTGGCCAGGGAAATGGCCGCCTGTCGCGAGGCCCTGGTCGAGACCCTGGAGACGTCTGGCGATGTCACCACCGCTGAATTCGTTCTGCGTTATCCACAGTGGCGGTATCTCGTCCGCCGGATGCAGACCCTGGCCAGTTCGGTTTACGGTGAAATACAAGCCAATCTGCTGGATGCAGACGTCCTGCCGCTGCACCTGTTGCGCTGCAAGCTGGCCTTTATGGGTGTGACGAAGTTCGACCCGCGCTCAAAGCTCTGGGTGCGCAATACGATGTTTCAGGGCGCGCCGCTGGCCGATGAATTGAATCCTCATTGCCAGGACGACTGGAGCTTTCCCGTGTTGCGACTCAAAGGCACAGCGTGAGCAGTCCTCTTGCGTTGCACACCCAATGAACTATTGGCTTTGCTTAAACGGGCGTTGCGCTCCGTTCCGGGGCAGCGTGTCGATGGGGATGCCATCGCTCGCAACGTGGTTGAACTCGAATTGCGCGGTCTCGGCGGGCTCGCGGAGCTGCTGGCGCAGCTTCACGACGACCTGGCGCAGGATCAGCAGGCGATCATCATTGCTGGCGAGGAGCGTGTGCGTGTTGCCGGGGGCAGCCTGCTGTTATGGGCGCCGCAGATTATCGATCATGCCAGGTGCCGGGCAGACCCCGTGGCCCACGTGACCCTGCACATGGATTCCTCGCGTGACCCATTCGGGCTGTTGCCCGAACTGCTTCGCGCCGAGCGTGACCGTTGGCATGCTGAAATGTCCTGGACGAAACGCGACGGCGGTCGGCGGTGCGTACTGAGGCTGGAGGCTGGCGCCATGGACCCCTGGTATGGCCGCGCTATCGCGGCAGAGGCCCGGCCAGAGACGCATGGAAGCCGGCTTTCGCTGACGCTGGCAGCCGCAGATGATGGCAAGCGCCAGGCGGAGTCCGACGGTATTGAATGGTTGGTCACACCCGACGTGTTTGCCAGGCGGCGCGCCGAGGCGCTGGTGCAGGGCCTGGACATCGATGATCATGAATGGCTCAGCCTCGGCCGCCATGCGGACCAGGTGCTCGTGGAGAGCAGTGACCAGTCCAGGCAAGGGGCCGGCGAATGATCCCAGGCCGCGTGAGTCCCGACCCGGGAGGGTTCCAGTGAGCCAGGCCCGAGTCGGTAACACCATCGCCTGGGTGACTTTTATATTCAGCGGTGGGTTTCTCTCGCTGTTCGTCGCGGTGGCCATCCTCGATATTGCATTACTGACGCGGCTGGTCAATGAAGGTTTCGCCTGGTCGATCGCCTGGTTTGGCGCCTACTGGCAGGTGTTGTTACTGGCCACGTTCGTCATTGGCCTGGCCATCGCCCTGTCGCCTTACGGCAAAGCGCGCCTTGGTGATTTGCCCAGGCCCGACAACCATCGCCTGAAGTGGCTGGCGATGATCATGTGCACGCTGCTGGCGGGCGGTGGGGTCTTTTTTGCTGCCGCCGAGCCCATTGCGCATTTCCTTTCACCACCGCCCGTGTATGGGCTGGAGACGCCGAGCGAGGCCGCGGTGCATGCCGCGCTGGCGCAGAGCTTCATGCATTGGGGGTTTTTGAGCTGGGCCATACTCGGCAGCCTGACCACCATCATCTTCATGTACCTGCACTACGAAAAAGGCCTGCCCATGAAGCCTCGCAGCCTGCTATACCCCCTGGTGGGCAGGCGGGTGATCGATGGCTGGGTGGGTGACGTAGCGGACGCTGTCTGTATCGTGGCCGTGGTCGCCGGCACGGTCGGGCCCATTGGCTTTCTGGGTGCCCAGGTCAGCTATGGCCTGGCGGACCTGTTCGATGTGCGTGACGCTCTGCCCACCCAACTGCTGATCGTGCTGGGTCTGGTGGTGCTCTACACGCTGTCGACCGTTTCCGGGATCAGGCGCGGCATCCAGCTGCTGAGCATTTTCAATGTATCGCTGGCCCTGCTGCTGATGGCATTTATCCTGACCCTGGGGCCGACGCGGTTTTTGTTGGAGAATTACGTGGCCGCGGGCGGCGTTTACCTGGCCAACTTCATCCCCATGGCCGCTTTTCGTGCTGACCAGGAGTGGATGGGGCAGTGGACGCTGTTTTTCTGGGGCTGGTTCCTGGGCTATGGGCCAATGATGGCCATGTTTATCGCACGCATCTCGAACGGAAGAAGTATCCGCGAGGTGATCCTGAGCCTGTCCGTGCTCGCGCCGATCGTGACCTCTTTCTGGTTCACCATTCTTGGCGGCACCGGGTTGGCCCTGGAAACGTCCACGCCGGGGCTGATCTCCGAGCCCTTCTCCGGCTTCAATATGCCGGGCGCCCTGCTGGCCATTACCCAGCAGCTCCCCCTGGGTTTCCTGGTTTCCACCCTGTTCCTGATACTCACCACGGTGTTCGTGGCAACCACCAGTGATTCGATGACCTACACCATCTCCATGGTCATGTGCGGCGATGACTCGCCGCCACGCGTCATGCGCGTGTTCTGGGGGCTGATCATGGGCGCGCTGGCGGCGGTGCTACTGACGCTGGGTGGTGGCAGCATTACCGCGCTGCAGTACTTCATTGTGATTACCGCGGTGCCGGTGTCGCTGTTGCTGCTGCCCTCGCTTTGGGTCGCGCCCATGTTGGCGCGTCGCTTATCGATCTCGCAGGAGACAAAGCCATGAGCGGGCTCACCGGGGAAGCTCGCAACGCGAGATTGTTCCTCGCGCTGGGCTCCACGAGCATCGCCGCCGTGATCATTGTCATGGCCTTTACGCAACCGGAGCTGGTGGAAAAGCTACGGCTGCTGCAGCAGGAAATGGTGGCGCGATTTTTTGCACACTGGATGATCTGGGGTATCTCGTTGATGACGCTGTTTTGCCTCGTGCTGGCATTCAGCCCCTTTGGCCGGGTCCGGCTCGGGCGCGATGATGAGACACCCGAGTACAATACATTCTCCTGGTTCGCCATGCTGTTCAGCGCCGGCATCGGCACGGGCATTCTCTTCTGGGGTGTGGCGGAACCCATGTACCACATCCAGGGCAATCCCTTTATCGATATGGCCGGGGCGGGGCCACTGTCCGAGCAGGCCGGACGCATTGCGCTCAGGGTGACCCTGTTTCACTGGGGGCTGCATGGTTGGGCGGCCTACATCTGTGTCGGTTTGTGCCTGGCGTATTTCAGTTATCGGCGCGGGTTGCCGCTGACGGTGCGCTCAGCCCTTTACCCCATGATCGGGGACCGCATTTATGGCCCGGCAGGCTTGATCATCGACTTGCTCGCCATTTTTGCGACGCTGTTCGGAATCACCATTTCGCTGGGTCTGGGCGCCTCGCAAATCGCCAGCGGGCTGGATTACCTGTTTGGCGTGGCGCCGTCCAATGCCCTGAAGCTGGCGTTGATCCTGGTGGTGTCGTGCGTGGCCACGCTCTCCGCCGTGCTCGGCGTGAGCCGGGGTATACGCCGTTTGAGTGAGATCAATATCTGGCTGAGCGTGGTTCTGATTGGTCTTTTGCTGGCGGTGGGCCCCACGCTGTACATTCTGCAGCTGTTTTTCTCAGAGTCCGGGCAGTATATTGCGCGCTTTGTCCCCATGGGGCTTTGGGTTGATCCGGAACCGGTGGGTTCCTGGCAGAGCAGCTGGACGCTGTTCTACTGGGGCTGGTGGATTGCCTGGGCCCCCTTTGTCGGCATGTTCATTGCCAGGGTGTCCCGCGGTCGCACGATACGGCAGTTCATCTTCGGCGCCTTGCTGGCGCCGGTGATCGCCAGTTTTTTCTGGCTGAGCGTATTTGGAGGCAATGCCCTCGATCTTCAGCTGAACCAGGCGGCCGATTTGGTCAGCGCGGTGAATGCCGATATGTCCAGGGCGCTGTTCACAACCTATGACCTCATGGACCTGGGCAACCTGAGCTGGTTCCTGGGCATGATGACCACGCTGCTGATCGTCAGCTGGTTCGTCACCTCCTCGGACTCGGGCACCCTGGTGATCTGCACGATCATCTCGCTGGGCACGGGTCGCCCGAAAACCTGGTTACGCATCACCTGGGGTATGATCATCGGCATCGTGGCCGGCCTGCTGCTGATTGCGGGTGGGCTCTCCGCGCTGCAGGCCGCGAGCACCATTGTCGCAGTGCCTTTTGCGGGCGTCATTTTTCTCATGATGACGGGTTTGGCGCTCGCGCTCTGGCGGTATGAGCGCGAAGGTGATGGTTCCGCCCGACCTGATTCGGAGCCTGTCTGAATCCAGACGCCTTTGGCCTCAATTATTCCGGCCGATTGCGCAGCGGCTGCGGTGCCGTCCTATAATTTACTTTCATCAAACGCATCGGGCTCATGAATACGGAAGCGACAACGAAAAGCGCCAGCTCACCCATGAGTCTGAAGGCCACGCTTGTCATTTGCGCCGGGCTGGCCATCTTGGCTGCGGTGGCCCTTTTGGCCATTTATGGCAGCGAGCCAGAGGTGCGGCGGGAGTCCACCGTTCGGGAAACCACCGTACCGGTGGAAGTCTTCCCGGTGACGCGGGGGGATTATCGACCTGAACTAGCAGCCAATGGCCTGGTGCGAGCATCGCGTGAGGTCACCGTGCGCCCTCGCGTGGCCGGAGAAATCATCGAACGCGCTCCTGAGCTGGTGCCCGGAGGTTTTCCGCGTCAGGGTGAAATGCTTCTGCGCGTGGATGACACGGATTACCGCATCGCATTACAGCAGCGTGAGAGTGAACTCCAGCAGGCCGTTTCTGAACTGGAGATCGAAAATGGCCGGCGCGATATTGCCGAGCGCGATTATCTCCAGCTGGGCAAGGAGCTGGAGCAGGGGAATCGCGCGCTGGTGCTGCGTGAGCCACAAAGGCTGGCCGCCGAGGCCAGGGTGCAGTCGGCGCGTGCTGCCGTCGAACAGGCCATGGTGGATCTCGGTCGCACCGTGATCCGGGCGCCGTTCGACGCGCAGGTGCTCTCGCGCGAGGTAGAAATCGGTTCGCAGGTCTCGCCGGGCGACTCACTTGCCCGGCTCGTGGGGGTGGACCGCTACTGGGTGGAAATCTCGCTGCCGCTGGACCGTCTGCGTTGGGTGCAGCTGCCGTCTGGCGACCTTGAGGGGTCTGCGGTCGCCGTTCGGCATCGCACCGCCTGGCCCGCTGGCGGAGAGCGTTTCGGTCGGCTCGACCAGTTGATCGGCGAGTTGGAGGGAGAGACGCGCATGGCGCGTCTTCTGGCCGTGGTGGAGGATCCGCTGGGGCAGGGGGCCGGGGCGGAGGGCCAGCCTGGGCTCATCATTGGTTCTTTTGTTCAGTGCCGCATTTCAGGTGTGCTCATGAACGACGTGGTCCGGCTGAATCGTGATTACGTTCGCCAGGACGAGAGCGTTTGGGTGATGGCCGAGGGAAAACTGACCATACGTAAGGTGGACATCGTCTTTCAGGATGCTGAGCACGCTTATATTGCTGCGGGACTGGAGCATGGCGACCAGGTCATCACATCCAGTCTCGCCACGGTTCGCGAAGGTCTCGCGGTGAGGGTGGCCGGCGATCGCGCGATGCCCGGGCAGCAGCCATGAGCCAGGGCGGACATAGCTCGTGAACGCCCCGTCCCCCGTTGAGCGCGAACAAAAAGGGCTCATCGCGTGGATGGTCCACAACTCCATCGCCGCGCATCTGATCATGTTTTTACTGCTTGGCGGCGGGGCGTGGACGGCCATCACCATGCAGAAAGAGGTCGACCCGGAGTTCGCGCTGGACACGGTGGACGTCCGGGTGGCGTATCCCGGCGCGGCGCCCGCCGAGGTGGAACAAGGCATCCTGCTGCCGGTTGAAGAGGCGGCGCGG
>Ga0181587_10000209_pt1 | contig 45977 bp, 45 predicted proteins | sample 071ome_27_FD_132463 | JGI IMG/M metagenome (GOLD analysis project Ga0181587, IMG submission 132463) | Coastal salt marsh microbial communities from the Groves Creek Marsh, Skidaway Island, Georgia - 071409AT metaG (megahit assembly) | ecosystem: Environmental > Aquatic > Marine > Intertidal... | reverse complement strand
GTAGTCGCGCCGAAGCCGGGGCCAGCACGAGCCCATTACGAAACTGACCTGCACAAATCGACAAATTGTCCATATTTGCAATTCGGCCTATGAAGGGAATGCCGCCGGGCGCTGCAGGTCGCAACCCTGCCCACTGAGAAATGGGTTCGTAGTTCTCAAGTGCGGGTAACAGTCGTATAGCTGACTCATGCAAATCATATTTCGCAGTATCTGAAACAGCTTTGTCGAATCCGGTGTATTCAAGCGTACTTCCCACTAATAAATGCCCGTCGGCTCTGGGAATAACGTAGCGGCCTCCAGACAATATGATGGCATCGCAGGGTTTATGCGCCAGCTTGAACAACAGCATCTGACCCTTTACAGGCTCAACCTTGACGGGCAATCCAAGCCCTGCAAGCAGTTTGCCAGACCAGGCACCACTGCTGACTATGATCTCGTCTGCATCTATTTTGAATTCAGCACTACGATCTTGCACTATCGCGCGCACCCTGGATCCTTCCGCCTTCAGAGTTCTCACCTCTGCGTTCGAAACCAATGTGGCACTGGTATTTGCATGCAAACTGGCTACCAGTGCGTTTACTAACCTGGGATTGCGCACATTGCACACATCGGACATCCACAGACCCTGGTTGTACCCAAGCGCGAGCTGCGATTCCATTACATAGCACTCCGCACTGGATATTAATTGCATATCGCGCTGATTGGCTCTCGCCCAGACAATCGCCTCATCGACATCAGGCGCATCCAGCATCAGCAATCCGCTGCGATTCAATTCAGGATCAATGCCTGTTTCTTCGAGTAACTCCTGCGCCAGATACGGATAGAATCCCTGCGCCCAGTTTGCCAGCTCAGTAACTGCTTTAGAATATCGCCATGGGTATAGAGGCGACACAATGCCGCCTCCCGCCCAGGAGGCTTCCTGACCTGGCAAGCCCTTGTCCAGGATCAACACGCTCGCCCCAGCGGCCAACAATTCACGAGCGATGAGCAAGCCATTGATGCCTGCGCCAATGATTAGAAAGTCATGCTTTTCCATAGAAATTTTTAAAAGCCGGAGCTGTGTTACTACACTAAAGGGAGAGCCCTAAATCGTACCACACGGAGGCCAGAATATTGTTTAGGCGAGAGAGCTCAGGTATTACGTTAGTGGAGGCACTTATAACACTCAGTATTTTGCTGACTCTCTATCTGGTTTCAGCCCCGGCATTGTCTGACAACCTTGACAGGCAGAAGAGCCAGAGTGCCTTACGCATAATTGAGCAGTCAATTCGTACAGCCAGGTCGGAGGCACTGCAAAGAAACGGCCTGGTAACTTTGTGTCGCTCAACGGATGGACAGACCTGTGGTGGCGATTGGGGCGAGGGCATAATTATATTCAGTGATGTCGACGGGGATCATGTGCTCGATGCTGAAGACCAGTTAATACAACACATAAGCATGCCGGAACTGGCAGGCACTATCCGCTGGCGCGCATTTCGCAATCGCCAATATCTGCAGATTACACCGGAAGGGTTCACACGTTACCAGAATGGCAATTTTACCTACTGCCCTTTTGATGCAGACATCCGCAAGGCTATGCAACTGGTTCTGAGCCGCACTGCCCGCGTTCGCTATGCAAAGGATTCAGATGGAGACGGTGTCGTGGAGAATAGCCGGGGAAGCCCGGTGGCCTGCAATTAACACACAGACCATCGAGGTTGAGCTCCGAAGAGCTAAAAATTTACGTTTGACGCGCTTACCAACAATCAGTTGCAGTTCCAGTGCCAGTCTCGGTCCTGGCACCAGTATTGGTAAGCCCTAACGTTCCACATTCTGTATCAGCGGCCTGGGACAGCTGTGGAATTGCCTGCAGGGTGTAACTGGTGGCATCGGCGGCATCGATCTCTAGAAAATAAACCCGTTGGTTCGAACCTGATGCCACTAGCCCGCCGCTATTATCCAGGGCGACCGCACTATCTCCGCTATTATCGAATACCAACCCGGCGGTATAACCGAGATTGGCCATACTATCGGTGTAGGTCCGGTTATTCAGGTAGAACTGTTCCTGCCGGTTGGCCAGATCCATCAGCCCGTTTACCGCCGCAGAACGCACACCCCGACGCACACTGTCTTGATAAGAAGGAATTGCGATTGCAGCAAGGATACCTATCAATCCAACAACCAAAAGTAGTTCAATCAGCGTGAAGCCGCGGTTACATTTTCTTTTTGGGACAGAATCCAGTTTAGGCACAAGCAATTCCTCTGCAGTTTTCCAACATTATAGAGTTAAGGAGCCTGTTAACAAGAGGCCACTTAAAAACTGTCCACGTCTTTCTCATACCAGAAGGTTTTCCAGAATGCCCTGCCACCGGTCGATTGTGGGTCCAGGTCAGGCGGTAAAATATAGTTACCAACCGGCACTACTTCGGCTGGAATTCCACCTGATGCCAACGCATTAAAGCGGTCTGACTTCGTCAGCGCGGGGTCATTACCATCTGTTACATCATAATTGTTCACCGGTGAGCCATCCTGAATGCTGACAGCGTACAAGCGCCCGCCCCCTTCCGAGGGCTCGCAGGCAGTACCCGCCTCCTCCGCTTCGCCTTCGGGCAGAAAAGTCGTGAAGAAAATCGTACCGAATGCAGTGAGCCCAGGAGCTAATGCCTTCTCACCATTGGCTTCCAACTCCAACTTCCAACCGTTGATCAGATCCCCTGCTACCACACAACCATCGATATCATTGATGCAGGTATTCGTGATGTCATCCAGACCGTTGGTTTGCGTACTTGCATCATAGTCCCTGTGATCGTAGGCATTCCCGGCCACCGAACCTGTAGTGGTGTTGCGATCTTTCAACAGATACAGCCAGTTCGAGGTCTGGGTTTCCTGCGGATCGGCGCGATTTCCACTGCCAATTACCACCCCGTCAAAGGCGCCGAAATCGTCACCGCTCGGTACGATGTCGGGCCGGTGAAAAAAGCGCCGGTCATTGGAGTTAGTCAACGGGGTAATATCATCCCGTCCCAAATTGGCCAACTCACTTGCAAACCAACTGGTTCTGTTGTCTACATTGCCTTCCGGCAAGTCCACACGCCACACAGTGCCTCCAGTATCACCAACGTAGACCCGGTCGATATTGCCGTCGGAATTGGAGTCAAACACAGCAAGGTCAGATGGAATGGAATCGACCATCCCCGAGTGGTGATATTCAGTAGCTGACTGCGATCCGGTAGATGCACCATACTTGGCCTTCCAGACCAATGCGCCTGTTTCAGCATGCACCACATAGATGGCATTGCCTTCGCTATCATCGGCGTTGCCAGAGTCCTTGTCCTCATCGTAACCTCCGCCAAATATGATGACCGGCGTATTTGATGCGCCATACTTCACTGTTCCGACTCGCGGGCTGGAAAATGTCATGCCCAGTTCGGCGAAATCCCCACTCTGGTCAATCGTCCACAAAAGGCTGGGATTATCGGGATCCGTTACGTCAAGCGCATAGTAATGATTGCCTCCGCGGCGCAAACCAAAGTACAAGTAAGCCTTGTCACTGGGGTCCGCGTTGCCATCAGCATCTTTGCCAATAGTGCCATCTCCATCGGTATCAACGATATAGGCTGATGGGGCGCCGTCGACTGTGTAAGGATGAGGGTCTGCGGCGTTATTAGTGCGCAATATACTCATTTTGTCCATGACAGAACGCGGCATAAACGCCCAATCTTCAATGCCTGACTCAGACCCGTCAGCATTGGTATTGCGGAAAGAGTGCATGAATCCGTCATCGCTACCCATGAAGACTCGAATGTCTGGATTACTGCTATCGTAACCTGCCGAGCGCGCACCATAGTTCAACGGCAATGGTCGCGAATGCAGCGGAGGACCTATTATCCATGGCCTTACATTAGTGGTCGCATCGTTGTCCTCGTTGTCCACATCCTGTCCGCGAATCCACCTGATCAGGGTTTCAGCATCACCAACTGAACCCGCATTTAAGTCTGCTTGCAGCGTTGCAGCATTAGCTACATTAAGGCCGAGCAGCGCGGTTCCGGAATTAGGTTCAGTATAAAGCGTTCGCGTTGACGCCCCGTTGTCATCACCGATAGTGAGTGCGCCACCTTCGATAAAGCCTGGGATAATCTGTCCAGCACCACCACGTGCAACCACACGGCCATCTGCCCCGAGAACTTCATCATCACCAGATGGGGGAGGCAATGCATCAGGATCGGTCCAGTAAGTCAGGGCATCAAAGGCAATACGGCCGTCTGAAGCAATAGCCAATTCATTAAAAGCATCCACAAGAGAAAGCGTTGTCGTACCGAATTCATCCGTAGTTTCCTGCAACTTCAGCTTTTTCAGATTTCCCTGCCAATTGGGCCGAGCGTTCTCATCCACCTGAAATTGCGCCAGGAACACGTTGTCCACAATGTCGGATCGATTAAATACATTTACCGGCACCGAGGCCGCCACAAAAGTTGTGCTCACGGATAAAATTTCCCGAAACACACTGCGCAATTCTGCTAAAACCGAAGCAGGATCAGTAAGCTCAATAGCTCCGATAGTGCCACCAGCCTGAGCGTAGCCATTGGTAGTATTATTGACCTGCGCCGCAATAAAATACGAGGTGAGTGACTGATCGCCATCCAGCACTGGCCAGTAGCCATTGGAAGTGTTGGGCGCGAGATCTGTGTTTGCCATATAGGCTATCACATCATCGAAGTCTGGACGGTTTATACCAATATCCATGCCGCCATTGGCAATAGTATCCTCAATTTGATCGTCAGCATCATCTTCCTGATTAGATACAAGGAACATGAGGTTAACTGCATATGCCGAACTACATTCGGTGGCACCGCCACCGCTCCAGGGAGAAATATAATTGGCGCCGCTCTCTATAGAGGAATCCCACGCAGCCAGTGGATAATCCGTGTCCAGGTTGTCATTATCATTCGTGTTAAAGTCTTCCCAACCCAGATGAGCGTTATGCCAGGCCTGACCTGTCAGGTACCGAAACATCTCAAAGTACATCTCTTTACCCTGAAATGAATGATTTACTGACCCAGTCGGTGTAGGCAAAGAGTCGAGACCTGCCAGAATTGCAGCTTTGGCACCGTTACTGTCTGCCAGATCGAAACTCTTCAAGCCACTCATGAAATAAGCCCCGTTGGAACAGCCAGTAACGCCAGGACCACCATCGCTGTCTCTACCTGTACAGGTGTCGTCATGATTCAGCATAAACGCAACCGAAACGTTTTCCAATTCAGCAAATAGTGTTTCAAATACTGCGCGCATGCCGTCAAAAAGGGTCACCTGCCCCGGTCCAGTATCCAATGCAGGATAGGCATCACCAAGTAATACGCCACAGGCACTGCTAGCATCTTTGGGGTCAACTTCAGTACATAGCGTTGATCCCAGATTGGAACGATAATCCAACGTCAGGATTACCAGAGGCTCTGCACCCACTCCCGGAGACGCATTAATATAAATATCGGTATCATCAGCAATGGTCGTGGCTTGAACACCGAGGAAGATCAACAGACCTGCCACCAAATATTTAGTATTCATTTCCTAATACTCCAAAGCCCTAATTAGTTAGTTTGCGCACCGCGTGGTACCAAAACAATTACACCCTGTACTAGCCCTACCCTGCCCTCATTGTCATCAATACCATCATAGTCAGTTTCCACCTCGAAGCGCGCCGCATAGAAAGCATCCGCGCTGGAATTAATACCTCGCGGTGCAGGAGTCAGCGCAGGGCTAAGCCTTTCCACAATTACTGCGGCATTCGCCTGTTTGGCAGCAGGCAGCACCGTTTCATCGATTGTGATAGTTTGTTGTGAACAACCAGCAACATTAGTGGTGCAGTTCACAAACCCCACATCACCCGACACGATGATGTTGTCAGGATTCCCAACAACCTGGTCGACAATAGATTGGGTAAGTTCAAGCGTACTTACACGGGTTTGTTCATTACTGGCCATGCGCAGCTCCATAGTGCTGGTGCGCATAGTCGTAGTCGCAGCCAAAGTCAAAATCAGCAGAAAAATCAGGGAAATCAGTAAAACACTCCCTTGCTGTGCGCCAGTCATAGTTAATACTTTTTGTTTTCCCATCTTCATCATGACCCGATACCTACCAGGTTTGCCGGATTACGCAATAAAATCGTAGAACTGAACACGCGCCTATAAAAGCCATCATTGGCCGCTGGCACAGTCGTCGACCCCATAGTATAGGTCTTGTCATTTGTATAACCCGGTACCGTGTTCACACTTCTGGCCATTACATAGAGTCTCGCTGACACCGCATTAGTCACTTCTGCGGCTGTAGGTGTGGCCTGATAGTAATTGGCAACGAAATCGCTGTCTGTATCAACACCGAACTCAATCTGTATATTCTCAATGCCTTCTACCAGACATTCGTTAGTCATATTCGGGAGAATGTTGACGCTTAAATAGGCGCGACACAATGTGGGAATCCCGTCTCCCACATTTACCGAATAGTCCCGCACGTAGTAAACGTATGGAAAATAGGCCCAGTTAGTTTCGGTGCCGCCAAGCGCAGGCGGTGTTCCAAAAGTTCCTCCGAGGAAGAATTGTGCATTGGCGCCATTACTGCGCATATACATCTGGCCCAGCACAATGTCTGCATCTGCAGTTTCCGCATCGGCAGTGCGTTTCAGTGCAATAACGTCGCTACCAACCTCTATCCGCGCGGAAGGCAGACACTCGTGATTTGCCGCCACCTGGGCGACAGTGGCATTGTTGATAAATTCGATGGCGTCATATGCTTTAACCCAGTCAACGATAGTATCCCCACAGTCCTGCCCGACCAGCGCAAGTAAATGATTGGTGGCCAGATCAATATCGAGATACTTGCCCCAGAAACCGGCCATTGCCAACTCGCGACCAAGGTGACGCATCACAAAACGTCCGTTTTCCAGCACTCGTGAAATCTCTTCATCCTGTGTGGCACTGCGATTGTTTTGCACGAAAACGACCACGGCACCCGCGACCAGAGTGAGCCCCAGACCAAGAGCCACCATCAGTTCTATCAGTGTGAAACCTTTTTGTTTATTGTATCTGCGCATAAGTTGTCAGGGCGAAATATAAGTGTCGAAGGTGAGAATACGGCGAAATTCTTCATTGGCTCCATAAAGACCAGAACCAACACCACAGAGATCGGGCGAAACATTCGCCAGGTCATTCAGACCTCGCCAGACGATAGTGATTGTGTAAACGCCGGCATCCCCTCCAGGCGGACCCACAACGCAGCCAGTAGGATTCACAAGGCCACCCGTTTCAGTGACATCACCATCTATGGTGCGGGACTCTGAGGCACCATCCATGGCCGACTCCCACAACCACATATCATAGGCGGCGATCTGGCCAGGATTACACGGCTCGGCAGCAATGCATTCCTGTGCGGGCTGAGTGATTGTTCCACCACCCACACCGGCCGTGATATAGCCACCCAATGAGATTGGGTTCGCCCGCATCTTCTCAACAATATCGTGTGCAAGAATCAGCGCAGAAGTTCTTTGCAGGGAATCGAAATTGGATTTCTTGGCAGCGGTTTGCAGTCCGGCGATATTCAAAAACCCCACGCTGATGATCAGCAATGCCATCAACACTTCGATCATACCAACACCCCTGCAATGCAATGGTGCATTAAAGTCTGCATATCGCTGGAGCTTGTTGGAGAAAATTAACATTGGATGTTTGCTTTCCCTATGCCTCTATGGACACGCCGCATCGGCCATGCGTGGTCGGCCTGTGGCGTTGACGATAATGTTTTGCGCGACTGAGGAGTTCACACAGATGTTAAAAGCTCCGTTGGTAGTTACCGACCCCGATGGCAGGTATCGCACGATATTAGTATAGTTCACCGCAGTAACTGCTGTGCGGTCTCCCATGCCAGTGTAGGTATCAAGGATCTCTTCACCAGGATCCACGACACCATCCCGGTCCAGATCCTCAAATGATATCCACCCGGAATTCCAGGTCTCACCATTGGCGCAGGTCACAGGTGCCGCCGGATCAATTTTGCAGATGGTAATAGCAGAATTGCGGGTCACGGCTTCACTGCGAGCGAGCAACAGGCTGGAGAACAGGTCATTGGTATCACTGTTGGCCTGCATATTGTCGAAAAAGTCGCCCATGCCAGGCAAGGCGACCATGAGCATGACCCCGAGAATAGCAATGGTCACCATCACTTCGACTAGTGTAAGTCCGGATTCTCTCGCTCTCACTTCATCACCTGTAAGCAATTGAAATTATTTTATAATTTCCACTTTAAAACGCCACATCAGCAGAAAACAGATGGTAATTATACGGAAATTACCGGGACATAATTGTGAACTGGGTGGGGTTTTAATATTGCCACACCATCTGACACTCAACCCATAAAATACTGATTTTTCAGTAGCTTAAACCAATTATTCTAACCTTTCAGTAACTTATCGGCGAAAAATGGCAAAAATTGCGCCCGGTCCACACCCTTTAGCCACCGCGCATTCAATCTACCATTACGGTATGCTCCGCGTCTCATGCGGCACACTTTTCCACCCTGGAGTTACCTCAAAAATGCAACTGGACCTTTTTGCCATCTTGCTACTGGGCCTGACTGGCTTGCTGGCTGGTGGCATCAACACTCTGGCTGGTGGTGGCTCCAATTTAACACTGCCTGTATTGATGATGCTCGGGCTGCCTGCAGACGTAGCTAATGCCACCAACCGGGTCGGTGTGGCACTGCAGTGCGTGGTGGGCGTTGCTGGCTTCGACAAGCACAAGACGCTGGACCGGCCGGCAATCTGGCCAATCCTGATTCCGACGATGATCGGGGGAGTGCTGGGAGCTATAGCGGCAGCACTAATGCCTAACCTTTATCTTAAACCAGTACTGTTGATCACTATATTGACCATGTCGGTCATCATACTCGTCCGCCCGGAGGTTATCGCTCCACCAGCAGGAACAGCAACCTTGTCACCACGAGAGAACCCCAAGGCGTGGTGGGGACTGTTTGGTGCAGGAGTATATGGTGGCTTCGTGCAAGCTGGCGTCGGTTTTATTTTGCTTATCGCCCTAGCCGGTGGACTGCGCTACGACCTGGCACGGGCAAACGCACTGAAAATGGTCTGCGCTCTGACATTTACCTCAATCGCTTTGGGGGTATTCATCTATTTTGGTCAGGTCCGGTGGATGCCTGGTCTCATTCTCGCTGTTGGTACCATGACTGGAGCACATTTCGCGGTGAAAATCGCTATCAAAGCATCACAGGACAGTATCAAGTGGTTCCTGTTTGTCATGACGCTGTTTGCGGTGGCAGGCGGTTTCTTCTTATAAGCAGGCACCAGGTGAAAGGATCCAGCTTCGAGTCCAGAAACAGCTACACGGTATTTCCGGCAAAGCTGAATTTAATCCTCACTCCGCCCAGCTGGCTGTTATCGATACTGATAGACCCCTCATAGCTGGCAATAATGTCTGTGACTACTGCCAAACCAATACCTTGGCCCTGGACCAGGGTGTCCGCACGCGCGCCTCGTTGTAAAACATATTCGCGCTTTTCCTCATCGATGCCCGGACCATCATCTTCAATGATAAAGTGAATAGCTTGCGCATCGGCCGCATCTCGCTCCAAAGTAATTGCAACGTGACTTTTGCCATACTTGAACGAGTTGTCCAGCACATTGCCCAGCACCTCAAGCAGATCTCTCTCATCTCCGTAAAAATTGAGAGTTTCGTCCAATGTTTTGGTTACTCGAATTTGTTTGTCAGCATAAACCTTGGCTATGGCATCCAATACTTTATTCAGCGCAGCGGATGCATTGACCGAGCGCATCAACAAACTGCTACGATTGGATTGCACAGCCCGCTGCAACTGATAGCTCACAATCTGGTTCATGCGTTGTATTTGTTCTTCTACGGCCTCCAGTTTTTCATTACTAACCTGCTCAGAATTCGATTTGTCTGCGAGTTCGGAAATTACACTGGAAATAATTGCGAGTGGAGTCTTGAGACTATGGGCAAGATCGCCGAGTGTCGTGCGATAACGACTTTGTTGTTTGCGCTCGGTTTCAATAAGAATATTGAGGTTGCGAGTGACACCTCTCAGCTCTCTTGGATAAACCCCTTGCAGCTTGTCTGTGGTGCCAGATTCAATCTGCTTTAGATCATTCGCCATACGGTGTAATGGCAGCAATCCCCAACGCAGAAGCAAAAACTGTATTAGCAACAAAAGTACAGCAACACCTCCAAGCCAATACCACAGGCTGGCCCGAAAATTGGAAATTTCCGAGTAGTAAGGCTCTGCATCTTCCATTACTGTAAAGCTGTACTCACTAATTCCGTCCTGCCAAAGAATCCCGTAGCTGACAACAAACAATTCTTCACCTTCAACACTATTGGTGCGTGTAAACACTCGCTCCCCTACTTCTACCGATATTCGAAGTACATCCGGATCCTCAACATTTAACGCAATCGCCGAGTCACTGCGCCACAATTCGCCAAAACTCGACTGACTGATAAATCCATATAGTCCTGAGTTGAGTTGACCAAACCTCGGCTCCTGTAAGTCCTCGAGGAAATAGAATTCACCGTCCTGCTCTTCAACCGCTGCCAGAATCAGATAAATGTGTACCTGAAGCCTGTCAGCGGCTCCAGCTTCAATACTATTGCGAAATGCACTGTCGAGGACGATTCCTGTGAGGCCCAGGAAAACAAATAACAGGATACTGAAAGAAATAAGCAGGCGAGATTGCAGGGAGTATTCCGTAACCCTGTTGCCACTAGTCATCGCCTTGGCCTCGGGCAAAGGTATTCTCAGGCTTCGGCCAGGTTAAAACGATAACCTTGCCCGCGCACAGTTTCGATGGGTTTCAAGGTCTGATCCGGGTCAAGTTTTTGCCGCAGGCGGCGCACAAAAACTTCGAGGACATTGCTGTCACGGTCATAGTCCTGGGCATAAAGATGCTCAGTCAGTTCAGTTTTCGAAATTACCTGCCCCGGGTGCAGCATCAAATACTCCAGCATTTTATATTCGTATGCTGTGAGTTCGACTTTTTCGTCATGAACTGTCAGACGCTTTGCGGTGGTGTCAAGACTAAGTGGGCCAAAATCAAGCTTCGGTTTGCTGAACCCGGCCGCGCGACGCAACAACGCATTCAAGCGCGCAAGTATCTCTTCCAACTGAAAAGGTTTTACAACGTAATCATCGGCGCCGGCGTCCAGACCTTCGACTTTATCCTGCCAATCACCACGAGCAGTGAGAATTAATACCGGGAATTCCTTGCCTGCTGATCGAATCTGTTTTATCAGAGAGATGCCATCGATTTCTGGCAAGCCCAGATCGATAATGGCAGCATCATATTCGTATTCCGAAGCGAAATATAAACCTGACTTGCCATCTTCGGCGGCGTCAACCACATAGCCTTCTTTGGTAAGCCCTTGTTGCAGTTGCTGACACAACAGGGATTCATCTTCAACAACCAATAGTCGCATTGCTGTACAGGCTCCAGGTAAATTAAAGCTAGTTGCTGCCCCCGGTGATTCGACCGGTAACTGCATGAACAAACACAGTGAAAACTTTGCCTTCGTTTTCCATGCGTATTTGATAGCGTTGATTTTCACCTTCACCAATTAAACTGATTCGCAAAATATTTCCGGCAGATCGCTGCCGCGCCAGGTTTACGGCCTGACGCTCAGTAATGCGCCCGTTAACCTGAGGATTATTTCTCAGGTCGCGGACAGAATTTCGGTCAGGATTAGCCTGATCAAGAGGGATAGGGGTGACTTGAGCGCCCACACTGGCAGACAGAAAAGCTGCAAGAGCAATTAGATGCCGCAATCCGTTTCTCAATTCTCACCTCGATATGCGTGTCACAAGACACATAGTAGTTCAGTTGTAGTCTGGCCAATCAAAGTACAGGCTGTATATTAACTCGCACCTGAATTTGCTCGCCTGGGTCTGAATCTATGCGCACATTGTATTGTTGTCCGTTGTACAGATACGTCACCTCATACCCTACCAGACGTTCTTCCTGGTGGCGTTCATAGGCGGTCTCGCAGCGCTGAACAACTTCGTAGCCTCGCACAGCAGAACCGCTATTCTGACGCATAATATCACGTCCTATAGAGTGCCCCAATACAGCTCCCAACACAGCCCCAACTCGCTGATTGGACTTTTTGTGACCCAGAGCATTACCGATGGCCCCACCAATTATGGTGCTCACCACGACCGGCGTGTTCGATTGACGACGGGGATAATTATCGACAGCTACCTCTTCCTCCCAGCACTGCTCCCGGGGTACCTCAATCTCTACGAGACGATATAGTGGCGTTGATTCGAGCACATCAGCATAGACATAACTGGTTTCGGCACTCACCTGTGCCGTAACCATTGCGGCCAACCCACCTATAACCCAATGCATCCTGTTCATTTCTGCAACCCTCTTGGTGTCCAAACTTCACTTTAATGCCGGTTTCACAGTTGAGCACCTGTCTTCAGTATCTGCTCCAACCACAACCGGCCATCGTGAGCACTATGGTGCTCTCAGAATGCCAAATTAGCAGCCGCTAGCTGAATTGAAGCTTAAGGAAAATCAATTAAATTCCGCACCTTAACGCAAGTAACGCATTTGATTTATATATCAGGTCGTGTATTTTGAATGGCGCGAATATTACGCAATCGCTGCGCCTGCCACCACCTTAAAGGCGCAACGAGTAAATACAATTCAAACAAGAAGAGTTACCGAGTTTAAATATGAGCAAATCTATTCTAATCGCCGCCGTTATGACTGCTTTAAGCACCATTCCGCTCTATATAATAAGTAATCAGAACGTACAAATAGACAACAATAACCTTTTGCTGTTTGTCGCCAGTATTTTCGTTTATACATTCCTGGCTACAAGTTGGCGTGGTCTACTTGGTCAGGAGTATGTGGCCAATACATCAGAATCCAGCGACAGGGAAGCGGGCAATGTGAAATGGTTTAATGCCAACAAAGGATTTGGGTTTATCACACGAGACAGTGGAGATGATGTGTTTGTCCACTTTCGTTCTATCAGAGGCGATGGACATCGCGTATTGCGCGATGGCCAGCGTGTCGAATTCACAGTAAGTCAGGGTGATAAAGGATTACAGGCTGAAGACGTCGCTGCTACCAGCTAGCCAGATAAATACAGCCGCCTCTCCACGCTTAGTAGTGAGGCGGTTTTTCTTCAGTATTACTACCTAATGAATGCTTGTCAGACTGCTCGTGCAGGTCTTTAACCTGGCCATGCAAATGCCTGATTTGGGCTATCAGCATGTCAATTTGGTTACCCTGACTTGTCACAACTTTATTCAGTTCCTGTAACAGGTCTTCTTGAAAACTGTAGCGACTCTCCAGTTCAGTTAATCTTTCTTCCATAGCGCCATACCAGATTATTCGGGAATCGGCTGATAATGCCGTAACTGGCAAGAATTATCGAATAGAGTTAAAAATATCTGTCTAAATCACACTATGATCTAGTATCCTAGACCCATATTTGCATAGCGATTCGCGGAGCTGCAGTACATGGAAAAAGCCCCAATCAACTGGACTAATACGGTTCTGTTCACTCTCACCCCTATATTCGCGATAACCCTTGTGCCTCTGTATGGCTTTTATTTCGGCTACGATTTGTATGAGTGGCTCGTATTTATTTTATTGATGGGATTTTGCGGGATGTCGATAACCGCCGGTTATCATCGCCTGTGGTCGCACAAAACATATAAAGCCCATCCAATTGTTCGCGTAATGTTTGCTATTGGCGGGGCTTGCGCATTACAGAACGATATACTGAACTGGGCTTCGGATCACCGGCGTCACCATCAACATGTTGATGACGATCGACGCGATCCCTATTCCGCATCAAGAGGCTTCTGGTTTTCTCATATGGGGTGGATGTTGCGGCGCTATGAGAGTGGCAAAACTGATTTCTCCAACGCGCAGGATTTACAGAAAGACCCGATTGTCATGTGGCAATCCCGTAACTATCTTACGCTGGTTTTATTGACCAATATTGGATTGCCCGCATTACTTGGCTGGATTCACGGTGACATTATCGCTGGTTTGTTATTGGGCGGCTTGTTGCGGCTGGTTTTGAGTCAGCATTTGACCTATTTAATCAATTCAATAGCGCACATGTGGGGCTTCCAAACCTACAGCAGAAAAAGTTCAGCACGGGACAATCCAGTACTGGCTTTATTTACCTACGGTGAGGGCTATCACAATTACCACCACACCTTTCAATGGGATTATCGCAACGGTATTAAATGGTGGCATTTTGACCCAACCAAATGGATGATTCGCACGCTGTCGTGGTTTGGACTTACACGCGACCTCAAACGCTGCTCTACGGCACAAATCGAAAAAGCCAAATTGGAGCTGCAGTATCAATCCGCGACTGAACGATGCCTGAAACTTGATTTGTCAGAGAAACTGCGAAATCTTCTGGAACAGGAATACGAGCAGCTCCAACAAACGCTGCAACTTTGGTCTGAACACCGCCAGGCGTGGTACGAGGCGCGCGGCAAACAATTGCAGGAGTCGCTCAATCACTGGGAGATCCTTGCCCTGCGAGATCGCTACCATGAACTCCAGTTCAAGCTCCGCATGCAGCGCAAGCGTTGGCGACAGATGATACGCAGTCTCGCAGATTCCTCGCCAGCCATGGCAATCTCGTGAAGTAGACGTATTTCGGCCCGCTGCGTTATAGTCATCACTGAAAGATTATCCTGCTCAGTTGGGTCGTTGTTTGCAAAGCCCCTGATACTCTATTAGTAAAGCAATATTCGCTTGTGGCCATTGCTGGTCATAGCAGCTCACCAATCAAGAAGGAATGGCGATGAAAATCAAAAACACCACATTAATGACATTGACTCTGGCACTTGGATTGGCTGGCTCAGTGTATGCTGCCGAAGAAGGTGACATTGCGCCTGACTTCACTCTGCCGTCAATTCATGCAGAAGCCGCGGACATCACCCTGAGTGACCTGAGAGGCAAAGTCGTCTATCTGGATTTTTGGGCTTCGTGGTGTGCTCCCTGTCTGAAATCATTGCCCCTGTATAACGATATGTACCACCGTTATAAAGATCAGGGCCTGGAGGTCGTTGCGGTCAACGTAGACAATCCGATAGAGGATGGAACCGAGTGGCTTATCGATACTCCCCTGGATTTTCTGATACCGGCTGACCCCGACGGCGTAGTCCCCGAGCTTTATGAAGTATTCGGTATGCCGACTTCCTACCTGATCGATACAGACGGGACCGTCAAGTTGGTTCATATGGGCTTTCGCGACGGCGACATGGAAGTGATTGAAGCCGAAGTACAAGAGCTCCTCGCTGCACAATGAAACAGTTACCCAGAGTTTTAGCTCTTTTCCTGGCGTTTGCGATGATCAGTGGCTGCGTCGAGGTTCGGCCCTGGGAGCGCGGATACCTGGCACGCGACGAAATGGCCTGGGATAGCGATCCACTGGAAAGTGCGCTGAACGATCATATTTTTTTCAGCAAAGAAGCCTCTTCTGGAGGCAGTAGTGCCGCCGGCGGTGGCTGTGGCTGTAACTAACCACATATTCGCGAGGCGACAGAGCCTGTGAAAACTCACTACTCACGCAGTCTTATAGCACTTTCCACTACCGCCCTGGCATTACCAGGCATTTCCCAGGGAGACGCGCCTCCCCTGGATAGTACATTTTCATACAAATTCTCCAACTACAAAGAAGACGATCTGTCGCGCACAGAAGCACCTTTCGGTGAACTCGAGCGCTATGATATCGATGTTCACCAATTTCAGTTAATTACGCCATGGGGGCGCAATATGGCCCTGCAAGTGGACGGCAATTATGAGTCGCTGAGTGGCGCTTCTCCCTGGTTTACCTCAACAGGTCTCGATGGCGAACCAGTAGTTAATCTAAGTGGCGCTAGTGGTATTCGGGATCGACGCTCGGAACTTGCAATTGGGGCACGGTATTACCTCGAAAATGGCAGCATCGGTGGCAATATTGGTTACTCTGAAGAAGATGACTACCGGGCTCGTTATATCGGCTTAAGTGGCGAACGCCACTTTAATAATGACCTGACAACTATTGGATTGGGGTTTAGCCACTCTGCAGACGATATCTTTCCCACCGATGCCTCCCTATTCAATCGTGTTGCAAGCGAATCCAAGCAAAGCACTTCCCTGGTGTTGTCTGTTAGTCAGATTATTAATCAGACCACGACAGTACAAACAGCACTGAGCATTACTGAACAATCCGGGTATCTAAGCGATCCCTACAAACTGTTCGATGTCAGGCCAGATGACAAAACCCAATTCGCCTGGTCAAGTTCCTTCAGGCATTTTTTTGTTGAAGCTGAAGCAGCTGCCCATGTCAACTATCGTTTATATCATGATGACTTTGGCGTCAGCTCCCACACTTTAGATTTTGCATGGCATCAAAACCTCCCGGACGATTGGCGCATTATTCCTAATATACGTTACTACACGCAGTCCGCTGCCAAATTCTTCACCAATATCGACAACCCATTCACGTCGTCCGATCAATATCAGTCCAGTGATTACCGACTTGCAGCATTTGGCGCCATTAGCGGTGGATTTAGTGTTGTGAAAAATTGGGGCGTCTGGACAGGCACACTGACCGCCGAACGCTATGTGGCTAAAGAGAAGTACAGCGGTTACACTGTGGCGCTACCAAGTACGGCACTCGTGAGCTATACACGATTGTCAGTGGGATTCGACTACACTTTTTAAAACTACCATGCAAGCTACATTAAGACGATTTGGCTTCCAGGCCATGAGCAGTCCATGCGAACTGCAATTTTACTCCGACTCCACCATCGAGGCGAAAAAAGCCAGCAGGCGCCTCGCTGCTGAAGTCGTGCGCCTTGAGAAAAAATATTCCAGGTTTCTTCGAAACAGCTATCTCACTGCGATTAATTATTCCGCGGGAGATAGCCTGGGTATCCGACTTGATTCAGAAACCTATAGGCTTCTGGAACATGCACTGGCCTGTTTTGAAGAAAGCGAAGGGTTATTTGATATCACCTCTGCCCCACTCGCCCAACTCTGGGATTTCCGCAATGCAAGGGTTCCAACCCAGGCACAGATAGATAGCGCGTTGGAACACATTGGTTTTCACCGCCTACACTGGAAAAAATCGCGCCTCCATTTACCAGCGGGTATGTCCATTGATCTTGGTGGCATCGTCAAGGAATACGCAGCAGACGCAGTCGCAAGCAATGCCAGACGCCTGGGTATCACTCATGGCCTGGTTAACCTCGGGGGTGACTTCGCGGTTATCGGGCCAAAACCTGACGATAGTCCCTGGCCAGTAGGCATTGTCGACCCAAGAAAGCCCGATACACTAATGGCCAAGATCAACCTAGGTTCAGGTGGTATCGCGTCCAGTGGGGACTATGCGCGTTGCTTTGAACACGAAGGCAAACGTTACAGCCACATCATTAATCCAAAGACCGGTTGGCCCTGCGAAGGGTTGCGTGCTGTTAGCGTCGCGGCGAACCTGAGCACTGTGGCGGGTTCGATGGCAACCATTGCCATGCTCAAATCACGGGATGCAGGCATCAAGTATCTCAAAGACAGCGGCCTGCCTCATGTTTATATGACTCAGGAAGAGGATGTCGGTGGTGAAGGACTCGCGCCACTGGCTGCAGCACAAACTGCGACTGACGAACAGGCAACTGCTTGAGTTACATCAGTTCAAGCGGTGGCTCTTCCAGCATTGCCGCCTGTTCTCGCAATTCCAGCACATGATCAGCCCAGTAGCGCTCGGTATTGAACCAGGGAAAGCTCAGGGGGAAAGCGGGATCCTGCCATCGTCTCGCTAGCCAGGCAGCGTAATGCATCATACGCAGACAACGCAGTGGTTCCACCAATACCAACTCACCTGGACGAAAGTCGTGAAATTCATTGTAACCCTCTACGATATCGAGCAATTGTGCTTGTCGCTGATTGCGATCACCACTTAGCAGCATCCATAAATCCTGAATCGCCGGCCCGGTCATGGTGTCATCAAAATCCACAAAATTCGGCGTATCATTTTTCCAGAGCACATTGCCCATATGGCAGTCGCCATGAATTCGTAAGGTGTGAATCTTTTTCTGCGCAAAAGCATCTTCAATCCTGGCCAATAAGTTAACAGTCAAACTGTCATAAGCTGCGACAAGATCACTAGGCAGGAAGTCGTTTTGCAAGATAAACTCACGACTGGCCAGCCCAAATTTCTCAACTGTAAGAGCGGGCCGGTGTTCGAATCGGGACATCGCACCAACGGCATGAATGCGACCGATAAAACGTCCCATCACCAACAAATTGTCCAGATTGTCCAACTCCGGAGGCCGCCCTACGAAATGTGGGAACACAGCAACCTGAAACCCATTCCAGAGCTGGAGTGAACCACAGTCCCTGAATTCCATTGGCGCGATCACCGGTATTTCAAGGTCCTGCAGTTCCCTGGAAAACTGGTGTTCCTCCAGAATTTGTTCAAGTGACCAACGCCCTGGGCGATAGAACTTGACCACTATGAAGCGGCCGTCGGCCAGGCCAACCTGGTAAACCCTGTTCTCATAACTATTTAACGCAAAGACGCGCGCATCTATGTCGAATCCAAAAGATTCAACAGCATCAAGCACAGCCTCAGGAGAGAGTTCCGCGTAAGGGTGAGTTTGGACGGTCAAATGACTATCCTGAATGCCCGACTGGGTCAGGAATCACGAGTTGTGTCTATTTTGCTACCAGTGAATGACACCGGGAAAGGAGTAATGTTATCGCCATTGGAGATCTTGCTCACGCCGCTTTTGTCGACTTCATCAATGCGAATGATGGCCTGAATCGGAATAAAGCTGCGGCGTACGCCGGCAAATTCAGTTTTAAGCTTTTCCTCACTGGGATCGACCACCATTTTATTGCGTTCATCGAACACATAGTCTTCGATTTCGATAAAGCCATACAGGTCACTCTGATAAACCTGTTTGACAAATACCTCATAAACCTTGCCTTTATTGAGGAAAGTGATTTTGTAGATCTCTGAAGAATTAGCCATTAAATCAATCTCTTACGCGAAATTAGCCGCTGAAAACAGGAGCTCGGCAGAAAAACCGTTCGATTCCGCTGCCCCACATCATACTCTGCCTCCCTAATATCCGGCTAAATGGGAGAATTTCAAGTCATAGTAATGCCTTATAGCATTAATTGCAGGCCAGAAATGCTGTTATAATCACGCCCCTTTTTGTCGGGGTCGGACATTCGCTCGACACTATGATGTAACGAATTTTAAAACAACAGGTAAAGTGTGACAGTTTCCAGCAAAACAAGCAGTGGCAAAGCAACACGGGTCTTTATCAAGACCCATGGCTGCCAGATGAACGAATACGATTCAGCTCGCATGATCGACCTGTTGCGCGAAACCAATGGGGCTGTGCAGGTAGACTCTCCCGAACAGGCTGACGTACTGCTGCTCAATACCTGTTCGATCCGCGAAAAAGCGCAGGAAAAAGTCTTCCACCAGCTTGGTCGATGGCGTGCGCTCAAGCAAGACAATCCCAATCTCAAGATTGCCGTCGGAGGCTGTGTAGCAAGTCAGGAAGGAGAAGCAATTGGCAAACGCGCACCTTACGTGGATGTTGTATTTGGCCCGCAGACCCTGCATAAACTACCGGAAATGCTGAACACTTCCGGAAGCGGCTCGCCGGTAGTGGATATCAGCTTCCCTGAAATTGAGAAATTTGACCGCCTGCCACAACCTGATGCCGATTCCTGCCAGGCCTTCCTGACTATAATGGAAGGTTGTAGCAAGTATTGCAGCTTTTGTGTCGTGCCCTACACGCGTGGAGAAGAGGTCAGTCGCCCGCTTGATGATGTGCTGGCAGAAGCAGTTCATCTGGCAGACCAGGGTGTACGTGAAATCAATTTGCTGGGGCAAAACGTTAACGCCTACAGAGGCCTTAGTCACGAGGGGGAAATCGTAGACCTGGCACTATTGATTAATTACGTTGCCGCTATAGAAGGCATTGAACGGATACGGTTTACCACTTCTCACCCGCTGGAATTCTCGTCATCATTGATAGAGGCATATGCCCAGGTACCCGAACTGGTAAGCCATCTGCACCTGCCTGTGCAGAGTGGCTCTGATCGCATCCTTGCCGCCATGAAACGTGGTCATACCGCGCTGGAGTATAAATCCATAATCCGCAAGATACGCGCAATAAGACCTGGCATCAGTCTTTCCTCTGATTTCATTGTAGGCTTTCCCGGAGAAACCAATAAAGATTTCGAAGACACAATGAACCTGATCATTGAAATCGGGTTCGATACGTCATTTAGCTTTATTTATAGCGCACGACCTGGAACGCCCGCTGCGGACTTGCCCGACAGCACACCCGAGCAAGAAAAGAAGCACAGGCTTGCCACGCTGCAATCACAGATTACAAAGCAGGCCAATGCTATAAGCCAATCCATGGTTGGTGGAGTTGAATCAATCCTGGTAACCGGACCTTCCCGCAAAGACCCTGGCGCGCTGCAGGGCCGTACTGAGAATAATCGTGTGGTCAATTTCCGCTGTGATGATCACGAGCTTGTAGGGCAGTTTACCAATGTGCGAATTACCGATGCGCTACCCAATTCACTATTGGGCGAACTTGTGTGATTACACAAAAAACCCCCGGGTATAGTCCATATTCATTTCACATTGCTATACTGTCCCAATCTGTAGACAGCGAGGATCACGTTTTTAATGAGTTTCTACACTGAAAGCCTCACATTGGTGCCGGATAATGCACAACGGCTAGCCAATTTATGCGGCAGACTGAATGAACACATTCATCAGATCGAGGCCTCCCTCGCACTTAAAATTCAACAAAGGGGTAATGTTTTCCAGCTAACCGGGCCGGAGAACGCTGTTTCCAGCGCCAGTCAGCTGCTTGAGTCGCTTTATATAGCTACCGAACAAGACGGGTCTTTAAACCCTGGCATCATTCACCTTGCCTTGCAGGAACTCAATGCGGACTCCAGTGGTGCCATCCCGCCAGAACAAATGACTCTGATAAAGACACCCAGGATTTCGGTCAAGCCGCGCGGATCGCATCAACAACAGTATGTCGCTGGAATTCAGCAACACGATATCAATTTTGGTATTGGCCCGGCGGGCACTGGTAAAACCTATCTGGCCGTTGCCTGCGCGGTGCATGCACTCATGACCGAACAGGTTAATCGCCTGTTGTTGGTGCGCCCTGCCGTGGAGGCTGGAGAGAAGCTGGGTTTCTTGCCGGGCGACCTGAGCCAGAAAATCGACCCATACCTGCGCCCATTATATGACGCTCTCTATGAAATGCTTGGCTTCGAAAAGGTAGGTCGCTTGATCGAAAAGAATGTCATCGAGGTCGCGCCTCTGGCATATATGCGCGGCCGCACACTCAATAACTCTTTTATTATCCTCGATGAAAGCCAGAACACTACAACTGCGCAAATGAAAATGTTCCTGACCAGGATAGGATTTGGTTCCACCGCGGTAATTACCGGGGACGTTACCCAGATCGACCTGCCCAAAGGGACTCGTTCCGGATTGGTGCATGTATCGAAGGTTTTAAAGGATATTCCCGAGATTGGGTTTACTTACTTTAATGCCAGAGATGTCGTAAGACACCGCCTCGTACAACGCATTGTCGAAGCTTATGATGAATTCGATCGCCAATCGGTTTCCTCACTGGGCAATTCCGATCATCCACAGCGCCATGAAAGTGACGGTTGAGATCAGTCGCGGTGCGACCGCGAGTTGGGAGCCTGATCAGGCCCAATGTGAGGCATGGATTAACCAGGCACTGCAACAGAGTAGTGTCAGCGGCGCTGTCAGCGTTAGCCTGAGATTCGTGGGAACTGATGAGTCTGCAGCGCTGAACACGATGTTCCGCTCCAAAAATGGACCCACCAATGTCCTGTCATTTCCTACTGAGATGCCCCAATCGGCCGTAGAAGCACTAGGCTATCAGGCATTGGGAGATATTGTTATCTGTTCAAACCTGGTGGAAACCGAAGCTGAACAGCAAAAAAAGGGCCTGCCCGCTCATTGGGCTCACCTCATCATTCACGGAACGCTGCACTTGCTGGGTCACGACCATCAGGAAGACGCCAGCGCACGTGCTATGGAGGGTCTCGAGATAATTGCACTGGAAAGGCTTGGATTCCCCAACCCTTATTTGATAGGGTAATCGAGTGCACTTAGTTGACGGAGAAATCCCGGCCCATGGCTGACGACCAATCTAGTATCGATCCACGACCCAGGTCATGGATCGATAAAATTGCACAAGTCTTTTCTGACGAACCTACCGATACCAAGAGCCTGCTGGAGCTGATACGCAATGCTGAGCAGGATCAGGTACTGGATGCGGACGCATTAAGTATTATTGAAGGCGCCTTGCAAGTGTCTTCAATGCAAGTACGTGACATCATGATACCTCGCTCCCAGGTAGTTACAGTTCCAGCCAAACTGCCTGCTCAGGAAATAGTAGAACTGGTAACAAAAGCTTCCCATTCCAGGTTTCCGGTAATCGGTGAGAATGTGGATAACGTCATGGGGATATTATTGGCCAAGGACTTGTTACCGTTAATGTTGAATAGTGGGATTGATAAATTCAATATCAAGGATATAGTCCGGCCGGCAACGTTTGTACCCGAAAGCAAACGACTCAATGTACTGCTTCGAGAATTTCGCGAAACTCGTCAACACATGGCTATAGTCATCGACGAATATGGCAGCGTCTGCGGTGTGGTGACCATTGAAGATGTTTTGGAGCAAATCGTCGGAGAGATAGAAGACGAATATGATGTGGATGACGAGAATTACATCAAGAAATTTGATGAAGACAACCACATTGTTAAAGCTTTAACCCCTGTCGATGAATTCAATACTTATTTCAAAACTGAATTCAGTGACCAGGAATTCACTACCGTCGGCGGACTGGTTCTGCAGCAATTTGGCCACATACCGGAACGCGGCGAAACTATTAATATTGGCCCTTTCCTGATCACTGTGCTCAATGCCGATAGTCGCCAGATAAAGCTGATAAAAGTCACGACCGCGCTGGTAAATACCCGCAAAAAACACTCAGTTTAAATCTGTTGAGCTTCAACGCAAACTACTAATTTTTCGCAACAAGCTCTACTGCAGCACATTAATAATGTAGTTCGCCACATCTGTGGCACAAGTGGAACTAGTGTCAGTGCAATCTGATGGACTGCGGCCAAAACCAAACCCAGCTTGTGGCATGTTGGAATTAATATAGCTTCTCAGCGCGTCAAAAGTATTGAGGTTGCTAATGGTAAGGTTAGGCCCGATGCCACCAGTTCCGGAATTGCCATGACAATCTGTACATTGCCCCGCAAACTGCACCTGACCACGTGAAATACTTTGCTCTAATGCGGTTGGTCCTGGCTCTGGTTCTGCGGGAATATTTCCAACACTCAGAATCGCTGGATTGGCGAAAGTAACCGGATCTTCACTTACTAATTGAAGATTAAATTCGAATAGATCATTTCCAACAGGCAACCGGGGAATATATAGCACGCCACCTCCCTGCAACACCGCAGCAGACGAACCCGCTTCAATGCCGTTACCGAATAAGTAGAAATCGTCGCGTAGCACAAACTCCACCGCGTCCAGGTCGACATCGAATGAGACATTTGCCACACCGATACCAGGGACATCTAATACCGGCAAATTCAAAACAGATGACGTCGCGTTGAATGCAGCATCAACTGGTATTGATAAAATAGCACCCCCTTCTCCAGCATAATTCGTAGGGGACGGGACAATCGGAGATAACGCATCATTTAAAGCCTGCTCACCATTGATGGGCAATTGTGCAGCTGTGTATGTGACCGTGTCTTCCCCATTGGCATAATCAAGAATTCCACCTCCGATAGACATAAACCCATCTGGCAGAACAAAGTCAGGCGCCAGCCCGGTGACGACCTCAAACCCGGCGGTTGCCAGCAACAGGCTGCGGTTAGCGGTATCACCTTCCAGATCCCGATCGAATTCGAAAGTACTGTTACCGGCTATAGATATAAATTCCAGGGATACTCCATCCAAATCGTCCTGGGCGGTAGCTACAGTGGACAGCTCGATATATTGAATCGTGCCATCGGCATTGGTGAAAAATTCCTCGATTTGCCAATCCTCGAAATCTGCGAAAGCTGCACTCGTTGCCATTAGAGCAGTTGTCGGGGTCGCGTTAGCCCAGTAGTTGATTTGTTTTAATTCTTTAATCTGCATAAAAAGTTCCTCTGGCTCACTATTACTGGGTTTAAACCCCTTTCTACGCGATGAGGGACGGCAGAAATGTGTTCTCATTCACGTGTTGGAATTAAACACCCGTAACATCCAAGACCAACTTCAGTATTCTAAACTTTCATGGCCTAAGTCAAAGTTTTTTCCTCTAGCCACTACCTGTAAAGTCGCGTCTGGGTTATGCTTGCCTGCTTTGACAAATTAGGGTCAAAATCCTAAAAAATTCAGTTAATTAACGTTTTTACAACATGAACACCCCCTCCTATAAATACGATCCCCAGCAGGTCGAATCCACTGCACAAGCCTACTGGGAAGACCACGAGAGCTTCGCCGTTTCCGAAGATGACAGTCGAGAAAAATTCTACTGCCTCTCGATGTTCCCTTACCCCAGCGGCCATCTCCATATGGGGCATGTGCGCAATTACTCCATTGGAGACGCAATAAGCCGTTTTCATCGCATGCAGGGCAAGAATGTCCTGCAACCCATGGGCTGGGACGCTTTCGGTTTACCTGCGGAAAATGCAGCAATACAGAACAAGGTAGCACCTGCAGGCTGGACCTATAGCAACATCGACTACATGCGGGAACAGTTACAGCGGCTCGGTTATGCTTATGACTGGAGTCGGGAAATTGCCACTTGCCATCCTGATTACTATCGTTGGGAGCAATGGTTTTTCACACGCCTTTTCAAGAAAGGCCTGGTCTATAAAAAAGCAGCGGAAGTTAACTGGGATCCGGTCGATCAGACTGTGCTTGCCAATGAGCAAGTCGTCGATGGCAGAGGCTGGCGTTCGGGCGCCGTTGTCGAACGACGCAAGATTCCCCAGTGGTTCATCAAAATTACAGACTATGCCCAGGAATTGCTGGACGATTTGGCCAAACTCGATGGTTGGCCCGAGCAAGTCAAAACCATGCAGGAAAACTGGATAGGCAGGTCAGAAGGTGTTGAACTTGATTTCACTGTGGCTGATGAAGCCGATCCTGAGTTAAGCAAGCTGACAGTGTTTACCACGAGGCCAGATACATTGATGGGAGCTACCTACGTTGCCATTGCCACGCAGCATCCTTTGGCAGTAAAAGCAGCCGAGGGCAAAGTTGCGCTGACCAGATTTATCGAAGAACAAAGCAAAGTCAGCGTCGCTGAAGCAGATATGGCCACCATGGAAAAGGCAGGCATGGATACAGGTTTAAAGGCCATCCATCCACTCACGGGCGACGAAGTGCCCATCTATGTCGCTAATTTTGTCCTGATGAGCTACGGCTCGGGTGCTGTCATGTCAGTCCCGGCACATGACCAGCGTGACTACGAATTTGCCAGAAAATACGATCTGCCCATCAAGCAGGTCATAGAACCAATCAGCGAAGACATTGAATGTGATCTCGATGATGCCGCCTTTGTAGAACGAGGCAGACTCATCAACTCAGGCGAGTTCGATGGTCTGGAATTCCAGGCTGCGTTCGACGCCATCGAAAGCGCTTTGCATAAACTGGGGCGTGGCCATAAAACAGTTAACTTTCGCTTGCGTGACTGGGGCGTTTCGCGCCAGCGCTATTGGGGCGCGCCGATTCCCATTATTCATTGCGGCAAGTGCGGGGCTGTGCCGGTACCAGACAAGGATTTGCCTGTCGTACTGCCAGAAGAAATAGAATTTGACGAGGGCGGCTCACCTCTGGCCAAGATGGCGCACTGGTATAACACTAACTGCCCCGAATGCCAGGGGGCAGCGACACGTGAAACTGATACCTTTGACACTTTTATGGAATCTTCCTGGTACTACGCGCGTTATACGTGTCGGGACCAGGACAATGCCATGTTGGATGAACGAGCACGATACTGGCTGCCCGTAGATCAATATATTGGCGGTATTGAACATGCCATATTGCATTTGTTATACGCGCGGTTCTTTCACAAATTGATGCGCGACGAGGGGCTGCTGGATTCTGATGAGCCTTTCAAACGACTGCTGACCCAGGGCATGGTGTTGAAAGACGGTAGCAAGATGTCCAAATCCAAAGGCAACACTGTCGATCCGTTGTCACTGATCGAAAGATATGGTGCCGATACCGTGCGCCTGTTCGTTATGTTCGCTGCACCACCCGATCAATCGCTTGACTGGTCAGATAGCGGCGTTGAGGGCGGGCACAGATTTCTCAAACGCCTCTGGCGTGTCATCAGCGACCACGAACCAATCAAGGTCGGGAAATTTACAGGTGACGAGCTCGATGATGCGCAACAGGAAATGCGCCTGAAGACTCATCAGACAATTAGCAAGGTCACGGACGACTATGCCCGGCGACAAACATTTAATACAGCGATTGCTGCCTGCATGGAGTTACTGAACACCATTTCAAGCTTTGCCAAAGACAAGCAGACTGAAGTTGATCGCCGGGTGTTGCAGGAAGCGCTTGAGGCAGTCATTCTCATGCTTGCTCCGATCGTGCCACACTTCTCTCATGTAGTATGGCAGCAGCTCGGGCACGAAGGTACTGCGATGGATGCAACCTGGCCGAAAGTCGACAAAACCGCACTTAAGCAGGACTCCATGCTCATTGTGCTGCAAGTCAACGGTAAACTCCGTGGTCGCATGGAAGTCGATGCCGGGCTGGATAAGGCGGCACTGGAAGCAGCCGCCCTCAGCAATGAGGCAGTGCAGAAATACACCGAAACTGGTACGGTTCGAAAGGTAATTGTAGTTCCGGGACGGTTGGTTAATATTGTCATCAGCTAGACATCAATTGGCGCTGCTGCCGCTCACTTTACTGCTTTGTGGGCTGCTGCAAGGCTGCGGTTACAGCCTGCGTGGCAGCGATGTTATTACTGCCACCTATCCCAGTCTCTATCTCGAATACCAACAGCCCAATAGCGAATTCTCGCGGCTTATGTCTCGCAGCCTCGCGGTTGCCAATGTGGATCTTGCCACAAGTCCGGGCACAGCGCCGACCTTGATATTAGGGCCTGAAGTCAGAGCCAATCGTCCCGTTAGCATCAACCCGCGAGCTCGCGCAGCGCAATACGAAGTGCGCCTTTCAGTGACTATGGCTTTGACGCAGGACGGCAATGTACTGATTGCTCCTCAAACACTCGTGGTGGAGCGTAACTATTTTGAGGATATAGAGAATCTGGCAGGCAACCGCGAAGAAGTTGAAATTATTCTCGATGAAATGCGCCGCGATCTGGTCAATCGGGTGATGCGAAGACTGGCCGCCGGGCAATAAACTGAAACCATGCTATGAAGATTAAATCTGAGCAATTGGCGAGATCCCTGCAAAAAGCGCCCACTTCCCTGTATTGGCTGACTGGTGATGAACCACTTCTCATGCAGGAAGCCGCAGATGTCGTACGCGCCTATTTTCGCGAGGCTGGGTTTATTGAGCGCGAAGTTTTCGATGTTGACAAAAATTTTAACTGGGAAGACTTTGCACATGAGGTGAACAACCTTTCACTTTTTGCCGCACAAAAAATCCTGGAACTACGTCTTACCAGCGCCAAACTGGAAGAAGCCGGCAAAACCGCATTGCAGACTTTTATCCAGGAGCCCAATCCTGATCTGGTAGTGTTGATCAGCAGCCCCCGGCTAGACGCCAGCACGCTAAAAACCAAATGGTGTAAGGCGATTGAAGCCAAATCCACAATCGTGCAGATATGGCCCGTGAATAGAGAGAATCTCGGACCCTGGCTGGAAAAAAGATTAATCGCAGCTGGCATACAACCAGACAGTGAAGCAATAGGCCTGCTCATGGATAAAGTGGAAGGTAATCTACTCGCCGCCATGCAGGAAATTGAAAAACTAAAATTGCTGGCGAACGTGGATGTCGGTCAACCGATTCAACTCGATGGCAAGACAGTCATGCAGGTCGTCGCCGACAGCGCCAGGTTTAATGCCTATCACATGGTAGATGCTGCGTTATCTGGCGAAGCCGCGCGTGCACAGCGCATGCTGGCAGGACTTCGCAGTGAGGGAACATTCCCTCTGGTCATCCTCTCCGCGCTGACGCGGGAACTGCGCAACCTGCTACCGATGATTGAGAAGCGCGATCAGGGCCAGGCAATAGCAGGTATCGTGCAAGCAGCACATGTCTGGTTCAATCGCAAACAGGCTGTTAGCAGTGCACTGCGACGTTTGAACACAACCGATATCTGGCAGTTATTGGAACAGGCAAGACGCGTGGATCAATCTATCAAAGGCATGAGCCTGGCTGACCCCTGGGTTGAAATCAGCCAAATGTTGCTCACTATCAGTGGCCACCGCGTGGCAACGATGGCAGCCGCAGCGCGTTAGTTCAGGCCGCGGCGCTCGAGTAATGGCGTTACGTCCGGCTCACGTCCTCGGAAGTTCCTGAACAATGTCATGGCATCCTGACTTCCGCCCTGCGATAACAAAGTGCGGCGAAAATGATCACCATTCTCTCGCAACAAGCCGCCGTTTTCTCGAAACCATTCCACGGTGTCAGCATCGAGGACCTCGCTCCAGATGTATGAATAATACCCCGCTGAATAGCCTCCCATTATATGAGAGAAATAAGTCACGCGGTAACGCGGCGGGACCTGTGGCACTGCGATACCAGCCTGCTCCAGTGCCTGCGCCTCAAAGCTCATCAACTCATCTGCTGTGGGAACCTCATCTGGTCCCAGTTGATGCAGTGCCTGATCAACGAGGGAGGCAGCCAGATACTCTGTTGTCGCGTAACCCTGGTTGAACTGTTGGGTGGCAACGAAACGCTGCAGTAACTCAGGCGGCATCGGCTCACCTGTTTCATAATGCACTGCGTAGTTTTCAAGCACTTCAGGCCAATCAGCCCACATCTCGTTGACTTGCGATGGATACTCAACAAAATCCCGCGGTACGGACGTGCCGGAAAAATAGGGATACTGCACATTGGAGAACATGCCATGCAGGGCATGTCCGAACTCATGGAACATGGTGGTAACTTCATCGTAGGTCAGTAGTGTCGGCTCACCAGCTGGCGGTTCTGTAATATTCAGGTGATTGGCTACAACCGGTTGTGTATTCAGCAGATCATTTTGCGATACATAAGAGTTCATCCAGGCACCACCACGCTTGGTGGGACGCGCATAAAAATCGGCAATGAATATTGCCAACGTCGTGCCAACAGAATCGAATACTTCGAATACACGCACATCTTCCTGATATACAGGGAGGTCGAAACGCTCTTCAAAGGTTATCCCATACAAACGTTCGGCCGCGTAGAAGACGCCTCGTTGTAATACGTTATCAAGTTCAAAATAAGGTCTGAGTTCATTTGCATCAAACTCGTATCGTGCTGCTCGCAGTTTGTCTGCATAGAAATCCCAATCCCATGCCTGCAGTTCAAAATCATAGCCTTCGGCCTCGATCATTTCCTGCAAATCTGCCGCCTCTTGTCTGGCATTAGCTACAGCAGGAGGAATCAATTCAGAAAGACGCTGATTCACTGCAGCAACTGTGCCCGCCGTCTGCTCTTCCAGAATATACTGCGCATGATTCTCATAACCCAACATGCGTGCACGTTCAGCGCGCAAAGAAAGCACATCAGACACGATTGCCCTGTTGTCAAATTCGCCCCCGCGGCTACCTCGCGATAAAGAGGTTGTTAGAATCCGTTCGCGCAGCTCGCGGTTTTGTAACACCGCCAGGGGCGGTTGCTGACTCGTATTCAACAAAGGCACTACATATTGGCCTGGCATGTCTCTGGATTCAGCTTCGTCTGCAGCCGCCTGTATCATAGCGTTGCTCATGCCGGTCAGGGCTTCTCTGTCATCCACAACGATCGCCACTTCATTAACTTCGCTGAGTACGTTCTGGCTGAATTGCGTGCCCAGCAAGGCCAATTGCGCATTGATCTCTCGCAATCGAGTCTGTTCTGATGGCGACAACGCCGCTCCGGCGCGCACAAAATCGGTATAGTGCTTTTCCAGAAGACGGATTGATTCTGCATCCAGACCAAGCGCATTGCGTTGCTCATGTAAAGCTGAAACGCGCGCAAATAAATCCGGATTCAGCAAAATATCGTCATAATGGGCTGATAATTCCGGCGCCAACTGTTGTTCCAGCGCTCTGATTGCGTCATTGGTGTGGGCGCCAGAAAGGCTGAAAAACACACGTGAAACGCGATTTAGTACCTGCCCGGTCAGCTCAAGTGGAACAATTGTATTGGCAAAGGTAGGCGCCTCTGTCTGCGAAGCGATAGCCTCAATCTCTGCCACTTGTTCGGCCATACCTCGCTCGAACGCAGGCAGGAAATGTGCATTGTCGATACGATCGAACTGGGGATAATTAAAAAACAGCGGGCTGGGATCGAAGAATGGGTTTTCCACAACTACTTGGGCCTCGGTTATCGCTGCACCTGCATCTGAATCTACGGGTGGCGCAACAGGTTCCTGCTCAGAACAAGCGAGCAGGACCAGCGCGGACGTGGTCAAGGTGGCTTTGCGAAGTAAACCCATAGCGAGACTCCCGGTGCAAATTGATTTGAATGGGTTGGAAAATTTCACATGCTGCGGAGAAATAGTCAACAAAATCCGGGATATAAGCCTCAAATCATCAAAATTACGCTTTTCTCAACCATGGATGGCATATAATGTCTCCCCTCCGATATAAAGCTTCAACACGTTCTGGATAGTGATTTGACACAAACCAAATATTTGCCCTCTGACAGCAGTTGGATAACCTGCTACTTCTGGATTTTTCTCATCTGCCTGTTACTGCTGATCGCAGAAAATGCCCGGGGTGCGGAGCTGAATGTCTCCAGAAATCAGCTCCCTGTCAGTCTGGGGCCATATCTTGATCACTTCGAAGATCCAGATAGAACACTGACTATCGAAGACATTCTTGCAGGGGACTTGCCCTGGGAGCGTTCTACCCAAAATATTCCCACTTTGGGTATGTCGGGTTCCGCGCACTGGTTTCACATAAACCTGAAAGGTGAAAACCTCGGCGACGAATCACTGCTCCTGAGCCTCGAAGCACCAGTGCTCGACAGAGTTGAGTTTTACTTTGTACGAAACAATGAGCTGGTGAGAACTTCCATAGCAGGAGATACGATTCCTTACTCGGCACTCGACTATCCTTACCGATTTCCAGTTATCCTTTTTAATGCTGGCTCCACCAGAATGGATATTCAAATCTATCTGCGCGCGACTTCAGGGGGAGGCGTGGAAATTCCACTTAAACTAACCACACTGCCGGAACTCAGCACGCAACAACAAGCCCATCAAGCTTTTCTGGGCGCCCTGTTTGCGCTATTTATTGTTTGCCTTGTTGTATGTGCAGGTATTTACACATTCACCAAAGACAAGAACCTTATTGGCACATTGATGTTTTTTGGCGGGGCCATACTGTTCTTTCTGGGCCAAACCGGCATGGGGCGTGTTTGGTTCTGGGGTGAGACATCTGAATTCAACACACGAGTGTCAATGTTAGCTGCCAATATTCTGGTAGCAAGTATTTGCAAAATAGGTATCTCGCTGGATTACAAGATGCCTGGCAAAAAACTACTCAAGCAAATTTTGCGTGGCTGTGCCTGGCTCATGCTTCCTGCTGCCCTGTTTTACAGTATGGCACCTTTCTCAGCGATTGGTGCCAGTACCGTTGCTCCGATGATGATCATCGCATTCCTGATTGCCATCGCTGTTCTCCTTACGGCAGGCATCACGGCACTGCAAGGATCAAGGGCAGCGGTTTACCTTTTTTTTCCTTGTTGATGATAATAATCGCTCATTCGGTTTACCTGGTTCAGAAGCTAACACTTGTCACTCGCGCAGAATCTTTTCAGATCGTTGCCGAATCAATGTCTGTTATCGCGGCTATTCTACTACTGCTATCTGTTATGGAGTTTCTCCGCAACAAGAATCAGGAACTGATGCAGGCGAGAATGGAGTCCAGGGCAAAAGCGGATTTTTTTACAAAACGTTTCCAGAGAATTCCTCACACCTGTACATTCCATACTATCAAGCTCCAAGCGGCTTCTCGCTGCACAATCCAGTAATATTGATGCCGGTACGAGACGTCACCTGGACACGGTTATTTCCCGTAGTGGACAGCTGGAGAACATCATTAAAGACCTGCTGGAAATGGCGGAACTGGAATCGAGCAATTTTGAACTAAGGATCGAACCAATAGAGCTGGCCAAGTTTCTGAACGAGACAAAATCCTTGATGACAACACCCGCCCTGGAGAAAGGATTGGAACTTCATGCACAGTTTACCTCCAATAACTTGCTGGTACAGACCGACCGCATACGACTACAGCACGTCATCCTCAGTTTGTTATCAAATGCCATCAAGTTTACCGACAAGGGCCGCATTCTGATTGGCTATAAAGCAATCTATTTCAAACACAGTCTGGGGGTGGAGATTGTGATACAGGATACCGGCCGCGGTATGAGCGAGGAGTTACAGCGCCACGTATTCAAGGAATTTGCTCGCGAAGAAGTGCAAAATCAACCCGATGACGAGCGTGAAACAAGCGGTACAGGCCTGGGTCTGGTAATCGTCAAGCGCATTGTAGAAAAGTTGGGCGGTGAATTGAGCTTCGAGTCTCGCCAGAATGAGGGCAGCGCATTTTATATACGACTGCCACTTCGTACCCGCCCCAATTAAGAGTTATTTTATCTCGTTGGCATTGAGCGGAAACTGCTCCAATTCATAGACACTCTGCCTGACATCCTCCAGTTTCGACTCCACACAAGCCAGGGCATCTGCCAGACCCTGATTATAGTAGTAACAGCCAATGTGCTCCGCGAAAAATTCCAGCAAAAACATGGCATTGAATTGCGCCAGTTCCTGATCAAGCTCTGATTGGAAATACTCCTGTAGCCTGACCACTACCCGCTCGCTTGTATTTTTATCCAGTTCGACGCCAGCCATGATTACGCTCCCAACTGCTCTGCGAGATCAAGAAAGCTGGTGGCATTAAAATCGAACTCCCCGTCTTCATCCCTCACGACATTTCGCCCTGGTCCGCGCTCCAATGGCCGCATAACGTAAGCCGTGCGCATACCAGTGCGTGCAGCTGCGCGCAGATCACTCGGATGTGCTGCCACCATTAACACTTCTTGCGGGCTCAGGCTGAGCAGTTCTGCCGCCTTGAGATAGGCTGCAGGATCGGGCTTGTAATGCCCTGCCAGTTCTGCCGAAAGCACTGCATCCCAGGGTAGGCCAGCATTCTTTGCCATATTGGTCAGCAGGGAAACATTGCCATTGGACAAAGTGGTAATGACATAGCGGCTCTTCAGGCGGTATAAACCAGCAACCACATCGGGCCAGGGGCTGAGCCTGTGCCATGCTAGGTTTAAGTCCTGTAATTCTGCTTCAGACAAACCGGTAAGGCCAAATTCGACAACCAGATCATCAAGTATCATACGATGTAGATCGTCTATCTTGGTCCAGGGTAATTCTCCTGTGCGCACTCGATTCATCGCTGGACCATAGCCGGCGCGCCAGCGGTCGGCAAACTCTCCCCAGTCAATAGCAAGGCCCTTACGCGTGGATATCAATTGACCTTCGCGAATTATCGATCCTCGCCAATCGACTACCGTACCAAAAACATCGAAGGTCAACGCTTTGATACTGCCATTCAGATTTGGGCTGCTTTCGGCTGCATGCGATAGAGTTGGCAAAATGACAAGGCCGCATCCAAGCAGCAATGATTTGGAGATAAATTGGCGACGCTTTAAATCATGCCCCTGCAGAGCCAGAATACCGAGTCTTTTATTTGCTTTGTCTTGTATCATCACTCCCCTCCGCTTTACCCACATCAGGATCGATTACAGGACGTTATCACAGACGTTTGCTATTATCATCACCGCTGCCTACTGCCAATAGAGGACTTCCGGCTTGCTCGATATCGATATCATTCGCGCAGATTGCAAGAGTTGCAGTCAAATACTGCATCTTAACAATGCAGGTTGCTCGCTTATGCCCGACTCCATTTATGCAGAGATGCTGGCGTTCCTGCATTTGGAGCAGGCAGTTGGTGGATACGAGGCGGCGGCGCAGGAGCACACCAGAATCGAACGCAGTTATAACGCGATCGCTTCGCTGTTAGGGGCTGAAACAGATGAAATCGCTATTGTCGAAAATTCAACGGTTGCCTGGCAGCTCGCGATGCAGTCTTTACCTTTAAAGGAAGGGGATGAAGTGCTGACTGGCGAAATGGAATATGCCAGCAACTACCTCGCGCTCCTTCACTTGTCCAGTCGACTCGGTATCAAAGTAAAAACCATACCAAGCGACAGTAACGGACAAGTCGATTTGGAAGTCCTGCCCAAAATAATTTCATCTCGCACTCGCGCAGTCTGCTTGACTCACGTGCCGAGCCATCGGGGTGACATACAACCGGTAATTGCGGTGGGTGAAATTTGTGGTGAATATGAACTGTTCTACATAGTCGATGCCTGCCAGTCAGTGGGGCAATTGCCTATTGAAGTAACACAGCTGCAATGTGATTTCTTATGCGGAAGTGGCCGTAAATATTTGCGCGGGCCACGCGGCACCGGATTTTTATATGCGAATCAGCATTCTACCCGGGAGCTACAACCTGCCATGATTGATCTGCATTCTGCCAAATGGATTAACAGGCAGGAATATGAGATTCGTCATGACGCACGGCGCTTCGAAAACTGGGAAACATTTGTGGCAGGAAAATTGGCACTCGGCATGGCTGCAGAATACGCAATGGATGTAGGCATTACGCACATTACCGAAAGAATTCAGCAGCTTGCAACAAGCCTGCATGGGCAACTTCGTGAAGGCGGCATGCAAATGCTGGAGCGCTCTGACGATTACTCAGGCATCGTGACATTTATCAAGCCAAATGAAGATTCCGAGAAGGTCCAGCGTCGCCTGCGCCAAAAAAGCATGAATATTTCTATTGCCAGGCCTGGTAACGCAGTTTTGGAAATGGCTGAGTCAAATATTGGCGCTGCGTGTCGCGCCTCTGTACATTACTTCAATACTGAATCGGAAATAAGTTCTTTTGTGGAGGCATTGCTTGCCGGGTAGCTATTGAAAGTAGACTATCAGTATCGCAATCGGGCAGATGAACTTGATATAAAATGGCCAGATTTTCCAGAACAAACCATTTTCAGCATTAGCACTACCTTGCTTTATTTCCTGCAATACCTCATTCCGTTGCCATATCCAGGCCGCAAATATACAGAAGAACAACCCCAGCAATGGCTGACTCATCTCAGTTGTGACAGTCACCACAAGATCAAATAGCTGATCAAAATTAAAAACAATGATGAGCGAAATCAGGGTAATAATGGCCCCGATGATAAGCGCCGCCCTGGGCCGCTCTACCTTGTGGTGTTCGACTGCGTAAGCAACTGGCACCTCAAGCATTGAGATTGAAGACGTCAAGGACGCAATAGTCATCAGTAAAAAGAAGGCAAGCGCGACAAATACGCCCACAGTTCCCATATTGTTAAATAGCTCTGGTAAAACTGACACGATCAATCCAGGTCCGGCAATTAAACCACCATTTGCATCAAAAATTTGCACACCTGCGCCCAGGGCTACATACATGGCTGGCAGGATAAGCAGCCCCGCTAATACGGCGATACCCACATCCAGCAGCGCCACGAGCGTGCCAACAGTAGGAAGGTTTTCCTCCTTACTGATGTAGGACCCGTATATCAGCATGGTGCCCACGCCAAGAGAGAGGGAAAAGAATGCCTGCCCCATGGCATCGACCAGCAATTGTGGGTCAGCCACACGACTAAAATCAGGTAACAGGTAGTTACGCAATCCTTCCATTGCGCCTGGCAATGTAAAAACATAGCCAATCAGCAACACCAGAATAAAAATAAGAGACGGCATCAGGCGAGACGCCCATCGCTCTATACCATCTTTCACTCCGGCTCGTATGATGTAGATAGTCATGTACATAAAAACCACAACAAAAATTGCGTTACGTGCTACTGCATCCTGCGTCAGCCAGCTGGCGAAGCCATCCATTTGTACTATCCTCGCAAGAGGATCGAGGAAATACGCGATCATCCAACCGCTGACAATGGCATAGAAACTCAGGATCAGGCTGACTGTTATGATGCCAGCAAAACCCACGAATAGAGCTAACAGGCGTGTGCGCGGGCCCGAAGCGATTGACCTTAACGCGGTGATGGCATTAGCCCGGGCATGGCGCCCAATGATGAGCTCTGCCATCAATGCGGGGTATGCCAGCGCAAATGCCAATATCAGATAAGTGAAGAGAAACGCCGCTCCACCATTTGAAGCAGCATTGGTGGGAAAACCCCAGATATTTCCCAGCCCTACAGCCGAGCCGGATGCCGCCATGAGGAAGCCAAAACGGGACGAGAATTCACCTCTGGCAGCCGCCATGAACTATACCCCTTTGCCGTTATACATCGTGGGTGCTTCCTGTAAGGGATAAACCCTCAAGATGGATTGATCTGTCACTCGCTTTCCCAGGACTCCAGTGTGAACTGCAACTTCTCAGCATCACTTAGCACGAATACAACGTTCTGGATCTCACTGACACTGCCACCCAGGTTCACTTCCAGTGCAGGAATCCGGAATCGCTGATCACTGCTTGAGTACGTCGCAAGTCCGTCAGTTTCCAGCCGCGGAATAACACTCTCTGGATTGGCCTGGATAATCACATCAGATTCGGAAGGGACAATATTGAAATTCAAGTGAATGATGTCTGTATCATCGACCTCAACTGCGGCAATCAGCAATCCAGTTTCGCTTTCAAACACATGCAGTGCGGAACTGAATCGCTTGACTACTTCTACGTTCTGGTAAACGAAATCCAGAGGGTTGTTGTATGACTCAGTCACGTACGGCGCATTGGAGGCTTTTACTCCCAAATTTACAGTAGGTAGGGCATCAATAGCATCCAGTACGGCCATACCATCCCCTAGCACCGTACCAAATACCGTAAATCCGCTATTGCTCACATCAAGGTTGGCACTATTGTCGGCCAGATTAACAAACCACTGGTTTGTGGCACTATCCGGATTACCTTCCAATTTGGCCATGGCCACGGTGCCGCGCGTATTCGAGACGTTAAACTCATTTACAATTGGGGGGTCTGAGGGTACGTCAATAGGCCCGACGAATAGCTGAAATCGGTAGCCGCCGCCCTGGACTACAAAATTATTCTCTACCCGATGCAGGTAGGTACCGTTATAGTCATTGCGATTGACGTAATTGAGAAAATTTTGCACTGTCGTCGGGGCAATTTCGTCAAGCAATTCAATTGAGTAATCCCCTACACTTGTGCTGACTCGCACTATAGTGCCAGCCTGTACCACATTGGCCGAAAATATTATAACTGTGAACAACCAGCAGGAGATTGCCACCTCTATAATGCGCTGCCTGATCAAAATCATGGATTTTCCTGTGCTAATTCCGTAAGACCTGCATATATTCAAGCCGGGGAGCATAGGTTAAAGACGTAAAATATTCAACTATGACGGCTGTGAATCGGCCCTGAAAGCCCACATGGCCTCGCCCTCCTGAGATCCATGACTTGAGACGCAATAATCGCTGGAGTCGATATTTCGGGGTGTGGTATAACACTCCGCTGCGTCACAGAATCATCAATATTATTTTTGTCCTCTCGTTCAGTAATAGAAGTAGATAAAGTCATATAAGTTTTATGAACGAAATACCAACGCAAAAACCACCATCTGACCCCGGAGTCGGGGTTGACTACGGCACTAGCAACAGTGTTGCAGCAATCTATGACGGCTCCAGAGTGACTGTGTTGAATCTGGAAATTGATAACCCGGTAATGCCTTCTGCCACCTATGTGGATCGTAATTACAAGATTGAAACCGGTAAGCAAGCCATTAATGAGTATGTCCAGAGCAATGTGGGGCGTACCGTAGAACTGAGCGCAGAGCTTCTTGGCGAAGGACGCAGCACAACTGGGCAGATTGGTGATCACGGCTTGCCGGAAGCAGCGTCTACCGATCGAATTTATGGTCAGTCATTCATCGATGGAGGGCAACCCGGGCGTCTATTTCTTGGCATCAAACGCTTGTTAGGGACTACTGATAATCAGAGGATCATGGTATTTCAGCGCGCATTTCGACTGGTTGCATTGATTACCCCGCAGCTGATTCGTATCCACAAATCTATAATACAGGCTCTGGGAAACACCTCTCCAGCCCCTGCAAGCGCGGATCATGTCTGCATAGGCCATCCTGTAAATTTTGAAGGCAAGGCGCCCGATCGTAATCGCACCGCTTTGAATTTTCTCTCTGAAGCCTATGGCTACGCAGAATTTTCCCAACAAAGCTTTTATCCCGAACCTATAGCGGCAGCTTTGAGTTATATCCATAGTTTTCCCAGCGTGTCGGAACAAACCCTGCTTGCCGTTGATTTCGGTGGGGGCACACTTGACCTTTGCGTAATCAGCAGAAAAGACACCGAATTCAAGCTTATCGCCACGCATGGAATTGGGTTGGGTGGTGATCACATTGACCAATTGCTGTTTCGACGTTTATTGTTCCCTCTCCTCGGCAAGGGGGAACGCTGGCGCCGTGCGGGCGAAGATCGTGAAATTGAAACCCTGTTTCCGTTTGAGGAATATGAAGAACTGCTGCTGAATTGGGCAATCAGTTACATGCTCAATCAGAATCAATATACCTATCCGCTTATGCAGAGGATTCAGGTGGGCGATACCGCTGCAGTTAAATTTCAGCGCCTGTATGACCTGATTAAAAACAACTATAGTCATCTTGTGTTTCAGTCGCTAAGGCAACTCAAAGTGCAGCTATCAGAAAACGACTCGGCAGTTTTGGACATTCCAGAACTCGACATTGAGCTGACTGTTTCGCGTAGCGAATTCGAAGCGATAATCGACGGCCTGTTGGATGACTTCGCCACTGCTGTAAGCGATGTCCTGCAAACTGCCGGATTACAAAGCTCTGAGATAGGACTTGTGATACGCACTGGTGGCTCTTCTTTGATCCCGGCCGTGAGGAGAATTCTGGATGCACGCTTTCCGGGTAAGGTAGTTGAACACGACCCTTTTACCAGCGTTGCTGCTGGATTGGCGATCGCAGAGTATTACGGATTCGGCACGTCCCTGAACGAATAGTAATAGCTAGTCAGCGGCGGAATTTTGCTGCAATTCAATATGCTGCTCAGCAGTAGGGTTAACAAACTCCAGAGAATATACTTGCCCCGCTCGCTCAATATTGACCAGGTTTGACTGATCTGGCCACACATCATGCAATGCCACCTGCACAATAGTCAGACCCTTTACATCTGCAGGCAGCGCAATTTCCTGATATACCCACAGATACTGACCATCGACTTCAGCCCCAACATAATCCAGTTGCAGCGGTGTAGCAGCATTATCGATAGTTACGGCAAATCTGTTTATTACATAACTGCTGAACAGTTCACGTGATTCAACAGATTCAAGCAGATCCTGCTCTTCTCCAAGAATTAGCCCGGCGGCGTGCTCGGCATCATGCACAAAAAACCTGTGCATGATCTCCAGGTTTCCACTGTTGGAATTAAAGAGAATTCTGGTAATTGCAGATTTTTGTTGGTGTGCGTTGCCAGGTTGAATGACCACCAGCAAAACGCACACCAGAAAAAATCGCAATGGCATTATCCTGGAATTACTCCTCATCCTCTTCATCATCAGTGTCCAATTCCGCTTTAATATCCTGCATGATATCGCGATTGATAAGTCCGCCGCCGCCTTCAGATTTAAAGCTTTCAATGCGCGAAGGGATAATTCTACGTGGGTAGAAGTTGTTCTCTATATCAACATCTGCGGTTTCCTGGAGCGGGTCGACAACCACACCCGTGATTTCTTGTTCCGTCACGAGCAATTTCTTCACAGCGTGGGGTGACCGGCGCCATATCTCAGCCGGGTAAGTAATACGCTCAGAGCTACCATCTGCTTAGGACACAGACAGAATGATCGGCATGACCAGGCCGCCAACATTGGAAAACTCGAGAATGTAGTAATTCAGGTTTTCATCAATCGCTCTGTCGAGCGTCTCTCTTTCCCATCCCTCGAGCCCGTTCAGGAAGTTATTGTAGCGATTACGCTCAACGTTGGTGACAGTAAACTGGTCATTCTCGTCATAGAAATCCCGCACATCGAGATTGCGCTCAACCCAGGTCTGCATGCCCGCATCGCGATTGGCTTCAACAAATACTGAGGGAGGTAATGCTTTTTCTATCTCCCTCTGGCGTGCGAAATCGATATCCGGATTCTCCGTATCCATGGTCATCTCATATATGCTGTCCAGCGCAATATCGACATGGTCAGTTGTATAAAACCAGCCGCGCCAGAACCAATCCAGGTCGATCCCCGACGCCTCTTCCATTGTTCTGAAAAAATCAGCGGGAGTCGGTCGCTTGAATTGCCATTCCTGTGAATATTGTTTGAATGCAAAATCGAACAGCTCACGCCCCATGATGGTTTCGCGCAATATATTGAACGCAGTCGCAGGCTTTGAGTAGGCATTGGGACCCAAACGCAGTACGCTGTCCGATTGGGTCATGATCGGCACCTGGTTCTGGGATTTCATGTAATCGACAATGTCGCGTGGCTCTACACCCCATGGAATTTCCGCATCCCATTCGCGCCCAGCAACAGAATCCAGATAACTATTGATCCCTTCATCCATCCAGGTCCATTGCCGCTCATCTGAATTAACAATCATGGGAAAGTAAAAATGGCCAATTTCGTGAATAATTACGCCGATGAGGAAACGTTTCTCGGCAAGTGAATAAGTACGCGATCCGTCATCCTGCAAAGTGGTACGCGGCCCGTTGAAAGTTATCATGGGATATTCCATGCCTCCGACAAAGCCCGCACTGACCGACTGTGCAGTAGGATATGGAAAATCAAAGGAGAATCGGCTGTACACCTCCAGAGTGTGTATAACCACTTCAGTAGAGTAGTCGGACCACAATGTTCCACCTTCTTTCGGATAGAAAGACATTGCCATGACCAGTTCCTGATCGGCACCTTCCTGTCTATAACCTTTTGCATCCCAAATGAATTTGCGCGATGAAGCCCAGGCAAAATCCCTCACGTTTTCTGCAGAGAAACGCCAGGTACGTGTGTCTTCCGTTCCTTCTGCTTCGTTGGCGAGTGCTTCTTCGGGTGAAACGATATATACAGGACGGTCGGCGGTCTCAGCCTCTTCCAATCGCTGCCTTTGTTCAGATGTCAGCACCTGCCCGGGATTCTGCAACTCTCCAGTTGAAGATACAACGTGATCGGCGGGCACGGTAATGTCCACCTCATAATCGCCAAACTCCAGGGTGAACTCTCCAGAGCCCAAAAACTCCTCGTTGGTCCAGCCTTCATAGTCCGTGTAGGCAACGAGGCGTGGGAACCACTGGGAGATCGCAAAGATATAATTGCCGTCAGGGTTTTCATCATCAGGAAAGTACTCGTAGCCGCCACGCGGAAACAGCACATTGCCATCGACGATGTTATAGGCATAGTCCACTACGAACTCCACGTCGTCCCCTGACTCGAGTGGCTCTGCGAGATCGACTCGCATCAGCGTGCCCACTATGGTGTATTGCAGGGGTGCCCCACCAGCCGTCGTTACAGAGTTAATCTGGTATCCCAGATCTGCATCTTCCATATATTGCATTGCGCGCAACTGATCCAGACTTATGCGAGCAGGATTGCCGGGTTCCGGGCTTGCCCCGTTGAAAGTTCGGCTCATTTCGGCGATGGAATCATTGCGAAAGCGATTCTGATCCAGTTGCAGCCACAGGTATCTTAGCGTGTCAGGAGAATTATTCTGGTAGTTGATTGCTTCGACACCCAGCAGGCGCTGATTTGATTCATCGAGTGTGACATCAATTTCGTAATCCACTTCCTGCTGCCAGTATTCGTGGCCCGGTTGCCCACCTGCAGTGCGATATACGTTTGCAGTTGGCAGCACCTCATCCAGTTGGCGAAACTTGTCCTAGAAGTTGCCCTTGGTCTGTTCGATCCCTTGCGCCAAAACGAAGGATTGCCCACCGCAGACAGCAATGAGAGCAGCCAACAGAAATTTTCTATAACTCATCTGGATTTCCCCAAAATTCACGAGTTGATTACTCCGAGCCTTGGATGATAGCTTTATTTGCAGTGCGAGGTGAACCGATTAAACTGTCAGCACACCCAACCCAGAGTAAAAATAGCTCATGAACCTGATTCTTTATGCGATCCCCTTCTTTTTCCTGCTGATACTGCTGGAATTTCTCTACGGCTTCGCACGTGGCCGCAATACCTATCGTATCAATGACACAATCAATAGCCTGTCATTGGGCAGTATCAGTCGACTGCAGGGATTGGTCATACTGGGATTCTCAGGCCTTATCTATGAATGGATAGTGGCCAACTACCAACTCACCCAACTGCCAGACACGAGCATTTGGGTGTGGGTAAGCTGTTTTGTACTGTATGACCTGGCCTATTACTGGAAGCACAGACTAGGTCATGAAATGGCCATCTTTTGGGGTTCTCACGTTGCTCACCATCAGAGCGAGGATTTTAATCTTGGCACTGCCTTGCGCCAAACGAGTATCGACTTTTATGGGTTTCTGTTTTATTTGCCGTTTTTCTTTCTGGGATATCCGGCTGAAATTCTATTCACCGTAGTAAGCCTTAACCTGATATACCAGTTTTGGGTCCACACAGAGCATGTGCCCAAACTCGGACCTGTCGAATGGTTGTTTGTTACACCATCCAATCATCGAGTACATCATGCGCGTAACAAGATGTATGTGGATCGTAACTACGGCGGAGTTTTCATTATATGGGACAGAATCTTCGGAAGCTTTCAGGATGAACTGGATGAAGAGCCAGTTGTGTTTGGGCTGCGCAAACCCCTGAATAGCTGGAATCCAATCTGGGCCAATGTGCATGTGTACTGGCGCCTCATATTGGACAGTCTGCACGCCCCCGGGTTATCAAACAAATTCAAAATCTGGTTCAAACCGCCAGGCTGGCAGCCGGAATCCCAAAGAACAAAATGTAAACTAAAGCAGGCCGATGTTGATTTGACCAGTAGATATGACCCAGCGTTGCACTCAGCCCACAAACAATATTGTCTTTGGCAATTCTTTGTCACAGTCGGAATCAGCCTTTACCTGTTACTCAATTATCAAAACCTGAGCTACCCGGTAACTGCAGCCGCAGTAGCCTTTCTGGTACTAAGTTTTTACACGCATGGTGCCTGGCTGGAATCCCGACGTTTTGTCGTGGTACTGGAATTATTGCGACTTGGGTTGTTGCCGTTGTATGCATGGCTGATAGCGGCGCCAGCCATGATGCTTGTATCGCTTTTGGTATGGGCCCTGGGCTCTGGCCTTCTTGTCGTAGTTACGCTGGCTAAAGACTGGCAACCACCAACCCTGGGTGTGGACTCATCGGTAGTTTAACCTCAGCGCCGTGCCTCGTTTACAACCACCTCAACCGGTTCGGTACCAGGATTGCGCAAGCTAAAAGCAACGCCTGCCGCACGCCATTCCCACTCACCCATTGCGGCTAGCTCCGCAGTAATACCATCGGGGCGGGAAACATGTACGATGCCCTCGGTGGCCTGCACTATCACGGCGGGGTTTGCATGTGTCTGCAATGGTATTTCCCCTCCGGGCGCAATAGTGAACCGGTAAGAACGAAACCAGGGATTCTCCAGCTGCGGTAGCTGTTCCACGCCGTCCGGTCGGTCAACCGTCAAATCTGCAATACCCGAGCCTGAATGATTAAGGGCGAGTATTCGAAGTAACCCTGGCCCTGCATTGCCCACTTCATGAGTATAAGCTTCAGTAGCATAATCGGTCACCGCCGCTACCCGACCGAATTGCGGGCCTTCGCGCGTGCTGATATAGGTCAGTAAAATCGCATCGGTATGTGTATGGGGGAAAGAAAGGTCACCCGGATTTATTTGTACGTCGAGTAAATTCAGCTCGCCATCTTTATATACTGTGCGATGCCGCGGCTCATCCAGCAAATGAACTATGCGTTGACCGGCGAATTCATCTTCGGCAGCGCTAACATCTACCGCGGCAGTTTGTATAAATAAAGCAGCGGAGACAAGCGAAGTCATCAAGTACTTGAGAGTGTGCATGCGATTTATCCTGTTATTATTGGCATGGCCAATTCAGGTTAAACGAGCCGGTGATGGAAGGCAACAGTTGGGGTGACTCGCAGTCTCTACAAGAACTCGAGCGGAAATTCATCCACCAGATCGCCAGAATCAGGGTCGCGCAATTCGAAACTTGCTTGATAGGCACGTCCAAGGGCTTCGGTGAAGGTAGTACCATCATCAAGATTGCTGATAATAAACACCGCTCTACCGGTCATGGCTGTGCCGGGTGGTAACTCGACCGGCGAATACAAATAACCGGAGTTATTACTCAGCATGCCTTTGACTGTGGCTTCAACGCTCAATTGTGAACCGGGAACATCGGCGCGCACAGCCCTGAATAGCAAATTTTCATTATTCGCATCCCGCATCCGCAGGAATATGTTGACACTGCGTGTATGCAGATCATTGTTCTTGATGCGCAATGTCGGGGTATAAATCGGATAACTGAATCCCACTTCAATGATACCGTTACTGGATCGATCGGTGATCAGGTCGCTCTGTAGTTGGGTAGCATTTACCGCCCGGGCCGAGTCACCCTGAAGCATTAAATAGTAGTAGGAGACAACAGGTAATAATGTAGGCAGGCCAATAGTCAGAAGGTATGTTACCGGCTTTTTGCTAAAAGCCGACGCCAATGGATACACAGCAATCAGCAGAGTCAGAACAGCGGCAAGCACCAACGACATGCGGATTAGCGGGTCGAGCAAGCCAAACTGAACTGGCTTAATTGTGACAAAAAATAAAAGTGAAAGACCGACCGGTAGTGAAAACAGTGCAAGCAGAGTGACTCGAGAATTTTCCTTCATCGTGTGAACCCGATAACCATCACTGCTTCAGGAAACCGTATCTCCCTTTGCCTGTTTGTCAGCATGATAGGACGAGCGCACCAGAGGACCACTGGCCACATGAGAAAACCCCAGTGATTCGCCAAATTCTCGCAGCGCAGCAAATTCATCCGGGTGCACAAAGCGCTCCACTTTGAGATGGTCGCGACTCGGTTGCAGATACTGGCCGAGCGTTATCATATCGACATTGTGCTCACGCAAGTCGCGCATAACTTGTCTGACTTCGTCAATTTCCTCACCGAGCCCCAACATAAGACCGGACTTGGTCATTACTTCTGGCTGAATTACTTTGTAACGGGCCAGTAGGTCAAGAGACCAATGGTAATCCGCTCCTGGCCGGGCCTGGCGGTATAAGCGCGGCACGGTTTCCAGATTGTGATTAAACACATCGGGTGGTGTGTGACGCAATATATCCAGCGCTATCTCCATACGGCCGCGGAAATCTGGCACCAACACTTCCACCTGAATCGCCGGATTGGCTTTACGTGTCTCTGTAATGCAATTAGCAAAATGTTGTGCTCCGCTATCCTTCAGGTCGTCCCTGTCAACTGAAGTGATGACCACGTAGCTGAGACCCATTTCACTGATGGCCTCTGCCAACTCTCTTGGTTCATTTTCATCCAGCGGTTTGGGTTTACCATGGGCAACGTCGCAGAAGGGACAACGGCGGGTACAAATTTCACCCATTATCATGAACGTGGCCGTGCCATTACTGAAACACTCACCCAGC